>WNFM01345505.1_pt1 | contig 15469 bp, 16 predicted proteins | sample 5400271 | NCBI WGS metagenome assembly WNFM01 (sample SAMN13153352, study PRJNA577476) | soil metagenome | isolation source: 60 cm saprolite on Douglas fir-dominated hillslope | place: USA:California | collected 2013-09-17
CGGCGCGTTCGGGGTTTCCTCCTTTTTTATCTACCTGGCAAGCGCGTCATTCGTGATCGTCAATCATTATGGATTGACGCCCACCATGTTCAGCCTGTGTTTTGCTCTCAACGCAGCCGCCTTTTTCGGCTTCAGCCAGTTGACAGCGCGTATGACGGCTAAATACGGTCTGGCGCGGGTCATTCGCGTGGCCGTCTCTGGGTTCGCTCTCGCCATGAGCATCATGGCCGTCCTGTTTGTGGCGGGCGCCGACAGTCTGGTGCTCATGATGATTTTCCTGTTCGTTGGCTACGGGTTCCTGGGCCTCGTATTGCCGACGACAGCGGTTTTGTCCCTTGAAAATCACGGCGCGATCGCAGGCACAGCTTCAGCACTAATGGGAGCGTTGCAGTTCGTTGTGGGCGCCGCGGTGATGGCCGTATCCGGCATCTTCGCTAACGGCGCGCCGAAGCCAATGGTGATCGGGATCGCGATCTCCGCCGCGATTGCTTTCGCCATCGCCCGGGTCACCCTGCCCCCTGAAAACGGCCGGCTGCCGGCCGCTGCTCCAGAGGAAATTTGATCTAGAGGCAAAAGGCCAGGGTCGCGTCTATTGCGAGTCCAATGCGGGCGGCCGTTGCTTTCGCAACCAGGCTTTAGCCGAATCGGCCATCACAACTAGGGAAGCGCCCATCATTATAGCATCCTTGATTACCAGCCGTCCGGCCCCGCTCAAGAATGGAAAGCCGTGGTTGACGTCGCCGAGCGGAGGCACCCAGCACGCCGGCGTTGTGACGAGAAAGGAGAGCGTTACGAGCGACATCACGAATACCAAGAATCCACCCAGCGCTGCGACCTGCGGAAGCCATGGGTGGAGACAGAGCATCAATGCGTACAGCACGATCACTGCACCGAGGCCATAAGCGAAAGCGTACGTCTGGTTTTTCTCATTCCATTCAACGTTTGCCGGCACGAGGGTTCCCTCAGGGTTCATATGCGCTTGGTAATGGCCGGGATCCGCGTAGAAGAAGCTCATGAGCGGGCTGTTCGCGACGAAAGGCACGATCCCCTGTGCCTCGTATTTGAAGGCCTTCAGACCGCCGATCCAGAGAAGGACGACGATGAGACCGGTGCGGGCCACTACGACGCCGACGCGATCCGCTCGCGCCGCGATTTCGAAGATGCGCGTGATCATGCCGGGCACAGTTTTGAGCGTGGGCTCAGCTTGGGTGATAGTATGGTTCATAGGTGTCGATGTTGATTTGCGATGTCGAAAAATATTCGAAATAGTTCCTTTACGGAATGGATGGACACCACGGATGCATGGACGAAAACGCCCGGGTCGTCCGATACTTGTGAGATGGATTTGAAATCCGAAGAGCTGTTCAGAAGACCGAACAGAACTGGGAGTGCATGAAATCCGGAAGCCAGCCCGCTGCTTTGACATTGCTCGACCCGCGTGAAGGCCATATCGCTTTTCAGTTGCAGAATTTCACGCTGGCTGCCGGATCTGTGTTCAGCGAACGATCTAACTATTTCAACGTTCGGTGGATCAAGACCGGATCTGGCGCCTGGGATTTGGATCTAGCGACCTTCTCCTTTTCTTCGCCGGCCCTCCTCTTTGCGGCTCCTTATCAGGATATCCTGTTGAGAAGTCAGGTACCGATCACCGGCGTCTGTATTCGTTTTCACGCGGAGTTTCTTTGTATCGAAACTCACCATGAAGCGGTCGGATGCAACGGTGTTCTGTTTAACAATGTTTACGGAGTGCCATTGACCCGGTTAACGCCGGATGACGAGCCAGTTTTCGATGCAATCGTCGAGCAAATGCAGGCGGAATTAGGCTTCGGCGCGCTCGCCACCTCTGAGATACTGGTCTCGTATTTGAAAATCTTCTTGATCAAAGCAACTCGTCTGAAAATAAGCCAGGACGCGTGCGCTACAGAGAGTCTCGCCCCCCGCATCCCGCCGATACTCGATCGGTTGAAAGCGTTGATCGAGCAACACTATCGATCGAAGCATCGTCCCGCTGACTATGCAAAAATCGTGGGAATGAATCCCCGGGCACTCGGCAAGCTAAGCAGGACGTACTTTCGCAAAACCCTGACCGACCTCATTCGGGAAAGGATCTTAAAACACGCAAAATGGCAGTTGCTTCATACTTTGCGACCCGTAAAAGAAATCGCTTACGAGGTCGGATTCGATGATGAATTCTATTTCAGTCGTCTTTTCAAGGGTTCCACAGGGTGTTCGCCGCAATTCTATCGAGAATACGAAACCGAGATTCGCGGCGGGAAAAATCTATTGCCGGTAGATAAACTGGAATCGATGCGCCCAAAGCATGCCGCGTGAATCGGTGGGAAAGGCCTCAGGGAATCAGGGTCACATCTTAGTGCTCATAACAATTATGATTCAGTGTGCGTTGCCATATCAGCGTAGACTCTGGCTGACCGCTGGGGTTAGTACGGCAAGCAACTCCTGCGTGGTTAGTACGGCGTGCGCGAAGGTAGGCCCGTTGAGCTCGGCCGCGTGCATCGCATCCCAACTTTCGGCCGCCGTCGCATCTTTGACTAAGGTGACGTGGTAGCCGAGTTCCATCCCGAAACGGCCGGTGGACTCGATGCAAGTGTTCGCCAGCATGCCGATGAGGATGATCTTTTGGATTCCGTGCTGTTTAAGCTGCTGGTCGAGGTCAGTATTAGCAAAGCCGCTTTGCGCCCAGTGCTCCTTGATGATGATGTCTCCCTCCTGCGGGACAAAGTCAGGATGCCAGTCACCGCCCCAGGTACCCTTCGCGAAGATCTCGTTCTCAGCCCCGGCGAGCTGCCTGGGAGTCGCGTGTTTCCAATGGGTGTAGTCGCCCGGTTCCCAGCGATGATGGGGAACGATGAAGATGCGGACACCTGACTGCCGGGCCGCGTCCACGATCGATTTCAGGTTCGCTAGAAGGTTCACTTCCCTCGGCGACCTCTCTGGCTCGGGGCCAAAACTTACCGGTCGGAGATAGGAAGTCGTTGTACGGATCGACGAGAAGGAGTCCCGTCGTCTCTCTGATGTAATCTTCAGTGTGCATATCTATATTCTTCTACTGTGCGTTATCGTCTAAATCCCCCTAAGGGGGCCATGTAGACGGGGCCCAATCCGGCGAGGTTATCCTTCACCTGTGCGCTTGGTGTGCCATAGACAACCAGGCGGACGGGCGTCACCGCTTCCCTTAATCGCACGGAAAAGTTCGCGCCGAACGACTCCAGATGGGCCACGACGGCGGCGGAGTCCCGGTAGCGTTCATAGACGTGGCAGACCTGTTGATCATCGCTGATAGCCCACTCGTAATTCAGTGTGCCGACCTCATTTTTCTGAGTCGCTTCAACCATATCCGCCATTAGAGTCTTCAAATCCTCAAATCGACCGGGATTAATGGCGAGCTCAAATACCCAAGATATCTCTAAATTATCCATTGCTGTTCTCTCTAAATCTCCGTTCACCACAATCTTGGTGGCGGTTTCGTTTTAGTTGTCCACTGATCAATCTGTGCCTAGGCTTAGTAATTAGATGTAATTACACCTAATGCTAGAAGAAATTCATAAAGGATGGCATGCCTCCAAGCTTTGGTCCCTGCGCCTGTTCTCAGGTTCGCAGATTAGGGAGTCTGAATCCCGCCACACTTGTCACTCCCACCGTTCAACACCCGATACTAATCTAGCTGGTACCAACCAACGACGGCACAAAAGGTGATGAAAACTCAAATCGAAATAGGAAAGCAAAAACAAAATGGCTATCGCAAATAAAACAGTCTTGATCACTGGCTCCAACCGAGGCATTGGTCGAGCTCTCGTCGAAGAGGCACTCAAGCGTGGCGCGAAGCGGGTATATGCGGGTGCGCGCAACGCAATCCGACATCCTGACAAACGCGTGGCAGGCGGCTGCCGAAATAGATACCCTTGACGTTCTTATAAATAATGCCGGTATTGCGATCTACGACGATCTGAGCAATTTCGAGGTGATCGAACAGCATTTAGCTGTCAATCTTTTTGGTCCGCTCAATATGTCGCGCGCTTTCCTGCCGCCGCTGACCCGCTCCCAAGGTGCTATCGTCAACAATCTCTCGTTGGTGGCGCTTGCAGCCTTGCCGATTATACCCGCGTACTCGATTTCTAAGGCAGCCGCGTTGAACATGACGCAATCAATGAGAGCAATCTTGGCTGGCCAAGGAGTAATGGTACATGCCGTCATGCTCGGCCCCATCGACACCGATATGAACCGCGGTTTTGAGATACCGAAAGCCTCTCCCGAGTCCGCGGCAGCGGGCATTTTCGATGGAATGGAGAGCGGGGAAGAGGAGATCTTCCCCGATCCAGTGTCCCAATCCATCGCTGAGGCATGGCGCACGGGCGCGGCCAAGGCGCTCGAGCGCCAGTTTGCGGCTTTCGTCCAGGCACCGGCGGAGAACCCTGTGTAACGGGGATTAGCGGGCTAGCCTTAGGGTCGCGTCTTATAGGGACTGTTACCCAAATCCTTTTTTGTAACAGCAAGGATGCAAAGACAGATCTTTGAACAGAAGTTAGCAAAGGTAAGCGTGCTACAAATTAAGTAATAGAGTTGAAATCGCCGCCAAAACCTGAGGTTATCCCTATCTCCGACACAACATCCGGGAGCTGTAAACTTCGCTACCTTTCTAACTTCTGTTCAAATGGTCCGTCTTTGCGAACTTGGCTCGTTATCCGAAGCGCGAATCGAGAATCCGGGCACCAGCAGTGCGAACATGACCACAGCGGATGCCAACTGGCTTTGAAATGGTAGTAAGTTTTTTTTGGTTTCAACTTTGTTCATACCGATCTTCCTTTTCTGCCGGACAACACAGCGATGAGATATAGAAAATTTCTGACTGATCTCTGTTTGTAGGGAATAAATTCAGATATTTCCAGGTCTAGTTCTTGGAGGCTTAGCGGACTACGTCACCGCAAGCAACCAGACTCCCCAGAACGAGAATTCTTATATGAAATTCGAGGCCCCCTCACTTTTTGTGTCCTGTGCGACACGGTCTCCCTCAAGAGCGCGCCAGGAGAAGGAGATTCACAACAATGGCAACGTCGGTCGACGTTTGTTTCTAATCGTGCTTGTTCTTTTGGTAAACGCTGCGCGTTTGCAAGCGCAGACCTATGGGATCACCGATTTAGGGGCGTTACCTGGAAACAGCACAAGCAAAGCCTATGGCCTCAACAATCTCGGGCAGGCGGCAGGCATATCAGATAGTGGCGCCGCGATCGCGACTTTGTTTCGCAATGGAACGGCCACGAACATGAACACGCTTAACGCTAATGTCTCCGTCGCGACCTGCATCAGCGGCTCCAGTCAAGCCGCAGGCTACAACATCTTTTACTCCGATCCGAACCCTATTTCCCGAGCATTTCTATACGGCAACGGAGGCATGACAGATATCCAATCGGACTCGTTGTTCCCTTCGGGTACTCGAGCGCATGGAATAAATAGCTCCGGAATGGTAGTGGGAGAAGGTTGGGTCAACAATTATAGCTTTCATGTCTTTTTATACGCCGGCGGCCGGATGGTCGATTTGGGTACTTTCCCCGGCGGCATTCAGGCTGTGGCATCCGCCATCAACGACGTCGGACAGGTGGTGGGGGTTTCTGACGGCGCGATAGCCGTCTCGAAGAAGACAACCCAACACTTCAGCCACGCGTTCCTTTATGCCAACGGTAAGATGGTTGATCTCGGGGTACCTTCCGGCGCTACCTACTCCCAAGCAACCGCCATTAACGGCAACGGCCAGATCGTCGGTGTCGCTGGATTCAGCGATGGCAGCCATGCCGTTCTCTACAGTAGCGGCGTCTGGACCGATCTGGGTAAGTTTCCCGGTTCTTCAACGACCGAGGCAACTGGAATCAATCTCTCTGGCCAGATCGTCGGCACCGCTTTTTTCCCTCAGCAAAGCTACCATCCGCCCATTCCGGGCAAGCACGTCCCGCTTATCGTCCGCAATGGCGCGCTCGTCGATCTTAATACCCTGATTGCCTCCAACTCCGGCTTCACCATAACGGATGCCATCGGAATCAATGATTCCGGTCAAATCCTCTGCAACGCGAAGAATTCAAGCAACGTAACGCGCGCTGTCCTGTTGAGTCCGAAATAACCACTTAATGAGTGGCCGCGATTATTCGTGTTGAATTAGAGAGTCACACCTTCAATCGCAGCGCTTGCTCCGAGCGGATGGCCGTAATACACCTTCGTGCCGCTCACCGGGATCTTTTTTGCTTGTCCGTTGAAAGCACTCCTAACCCCGCGGACGCGGGGTGCAAGGCCCAAAACTTTTCTTTGCCAATACCTATCGGCGTAATTGGGCCTAGCCCAGTGATGACAACTCGCTTCAATGTTTCTTTACTAAGACCCCACTGTTCCTGGGGGGTTGGTCGCAGGGGTTCGCCGGAAAAACGAGTGTTCTCCTCAGAAACCTAGATCGTAAAATTCGAGTTTTATTCTCGTCGCAGTGCAGGTTGCGATAAGAACTTCAGGAGCGGCTAACAGAATTAGCATTACTGAACGGGGATTGTGTGCGCAGTGAGATACGATACAGTTATCGGTAGCTCGAACTAACTTCGACTCTCCTAAGAGTCTTGTGCCTGGAAACGTCTGGCTGGCAAATCTCGCCCGACTGCACTACGTCGACTCACTTTGTCCGATAGTAACCTAAAATTTTCTCTCGGCTTGCTTGATCCACTTGACGACTTCCGCAAGAAATCTTTATGCAATCACTTAGTCATCAGTATTACTTAGCTTCGCCATCAGAGTAATTACAATAGGAACGGGCGCATCACGCGCATGTCCATAAAGATTAGGAGGCGCAAACGACCCCGCGTACGAGAATGAACAGAGCCGCCAATGAAATAACTACTGATGGGGTGGCCAAAAGCCGAGCGAAGCAGCGGGTTGCGACGGCATCAGTTGTCGCCAGCGGCGGCATTGCGACTCTGAAACTCATTGTTGGAGCGTTGACGGGAAGTCTTGGTCTGCTCGCTGAGGGCGCTCATTCTCTGTTCGACCTCGTCTCGACCGTGATCACTTTCCTGGTCATCGGTATAGCGGCGGTTCCGCCCGACGCCGATCATCCTTATGGTCACGAACGAGCCGAGAACCTCGGCGCCTTGGCAGGAATGGCACTCCTGGCGGCGACAGCGTTATTTATTCTTTATCACGCCTTCGAAAAGATCTTTTTTAGTCCGGCGGCACCGCAAGTGAACGTCTGGTCATTCGGTGTATTGGCGATTGCTTTGATAGTGGATCTTTGCCGGGTGAGAGCATTGCGCAGGGCCTCTAAGGATTACGGGAGCCAGGCATTAGCTTCTGACGCGGAGCATTTCACCAATGACATGCTTGGCACCGTGGCAGTATTAGCGGGTTTGGTGGTGGTTCTACTCTCCCGATCCTTAACCTTGCCTGGTTGGCTGGTGTCACGCGCCGACGCGTTCGCAGCTACGATTGTCGCGTGTATCGCGTTGCGATCGGCTTGGCGCCTAGGTACAGAAGCAATTCGGGCACTAATGGGCGACGTTCCAATAGCACTGACGGAAAAGCTGAAGCAGAGGGTGGAGAGTTTGGACGGAGTAGTAAAAGGTTCAACAGAGTTACGGACCCACTTCGTCGGGACGCGTCCGTACGTCGACGTAACGCTTGGCACGCCACGTGGAGGCTCTCTGGAAACCGCTCACCTTCTGACGGAAGTGGTCGAGAAAGCGATTCGAGCGGAGTTAGCGGGAGCTCAAGCAACAGTTCATGTTGAACCGAAAGCCATCCCTCACGAAGGACCGGCTGCTAGCCTTCGTGCCGTCGCTGATCGCCTCGGGTTACGCGTGCACAACGTTAATATTTACCTGATCGGGGACGAGACTCGGATCGATCTTGATCTCGAACTGGCAGATTCCCTCTCATTAGCGCAAGCACACAAGCACTCCGAGGACTTGGAGCACGCCTTGCGTGACGAGCTTTCGGATCGGGCATGTATGGCTGTCCACCTAGAACCACGAAGCGATAAGTTGCGCCCAGCAGAGAGGCGATCTTCTTCCACCCGGAAAGTTCGCGATGCCCTTTCAAAATTGCCGCAGGCGGCCAATACGCGCGTTCGGGATGCTCTGGTGACTGACGAGGGCTTAGTCGTGACTCTTGAAAGGGAATTCCCCGGCGAAATGTCACTCCGGGAGACCCACGAAGCGATGACAGAGCTGGAGCGCGATTTGAAGCTTCGTGTGCCGGATATTGTCAGGGTTCACGTTGATCCTGAAATCTTACCCAGTGAAGCAAAGGGGTGAGTATCGTCCGTTTCCGCCATTCCTTTTGCTTCGCCGGCTGCCGCCACTAGAACGAATTCGGCGGGGTGAATTGAAATCGTTTCGTTTCTTTAGCTTCTCTCGATCGTATAAACCAAGACCTTGGCTGCCTGAGCCCCTCGATGAGGGACTGCTACAAATAGCCGACCGGAATCTTGCAAGAAGAAACCAGTCCTAGCACCCGGCGCCGTTGTGATTTTTCCGGCGTGCTCGTAATGATCCGGATCACGCTGGCGGAGAATTTCTACCGCGCCTTCGCCTCCTATGACGAAAACCAGCCGCCGAGTTGTATCGTAGAAAACATCGTCGGCATCACCAACAGTTGGCAGCGTGTCTACACTTCGCCCAGAAGTTGTGTCTAGAACAACTAACCGCGCAGGTAATCGACATCCAACAAAAAGTCTCTTGTTGGCACTATCTAAGGCCATTGGATAATTGGCAAACGAAGCTCCAAGGCCCCACTTGGCAAGTACCAAACGTTTCTTTCGATCAAGCAGAGCAACCCCCAATTGCTTAGGGACGTTTACGTAGACCTGATCCCCTTTCTCTTCGAACTGAAATGATTCGGGATGGCTACCCAACGGGATCGATCCAACTTTTTGACCGGCCGAATTTATGATTGCGATTCCATTTCCGTAGCCAACCCAGACATCGCCGGCTTGTTGATCGTATCGGATATTGTCGGCGTCCTCACCAAGCTCCTGCGTATCCTGCAGAGCTAGAGATTTCCCGTCGTAGCCCCGAAGCTTTCCGTCTCCTCCCGTGGCAACATAGAGCTTGCCAGTTTTCGAATCATAATAGACACCCTGCGGCTCTTCGAGCCCTTTGATTTCGGCGGTCCGCTCGCCTTTTCGCAAATCGACGATTTCGACAGAACCGTTACCAAGAGCGGCCACGAATAAACGCTGTCCAGCTTCGTCTGCAGAGAAGTGGTCAATCCGTCCCTCCACGCCTGGCAATGGGATCTCTTTTTCTAAGCGCAGTGGCCCGGAACCTTCTGCATTGGCTGAAACGGCGGTCGGAAGCGCGAGTAGAAACGCCATGTTGCGCAATAGGAATCGGATTCGCATGTTCAACGAAAAGTTAGTTAGTGGGGGTGCGCTAGGATGGCGCCCGGTTGTGGTAATCGATGCAGGGATTTCATTCTTCTGTCTTGATCCATTCTTTCAGGAATCCTTGCGAGAGCTCTTTTGATTCGGAGACGAGCTTGCCGTAGTCAACCTCCATTGATTTGATGTTGTTGAGCGACGGGATCGTTTCGCGCACAGAGGCCTCAACTCCACCGGTCGCAAGCAGTTTCTGAATCTCTGGCCGCAACAAGAAGTCGATGCATTGTTTAGCACTGAATAACAGACAACAATCTGCTCAGCAGCTAGCGCATGAGCGAAGAATAGAAAAGCGATGGCGATGAAAACGACGCGGAGCTGAATTTTCATCTGCCATCACATCTTTGTTAGGTCCGATTGGGCGGTCGCAACGAGCCAGAAGCGACACTCCATGTCGCCTCTGCGGGTCAGCTAGGGTCGACTTGAGAAGGGCTCCTACTCGTCATTATCCTCATCTTCTTTCCCGACGCCGATGAGCTTTCCATCCTCAGCGACTTTGACCTCGATCTTTTCGCCACTCGCCTTCTGGACGTCAGCTTCGTAATAGGTTTTTCCCGCTTTAGTTTCTTTCGCAACTTCGGTGATCGTTCCTCCGCCGAGATTGTCTTGGATCGTCTTTTGCACCGGAGCCGGCAGCTCAGTCATCGTTAGCTTTTGCTTGTTTTCGTTTTTCTCGTTTTCCTCGTTGCCTGCGTAGACCAGTGCACCAATCGCCGAAATTCCGAGGAAGGCGGCTGCCACGATAGCAATAGTTTTTGTTTTCATTGGGTTGCTCTCTTTTTAGACTTCGATCTCTTTCAATGCGGTTCTTCCGCGATGAGCCAACGTACGGTGGCGCCTGGCACAACAGTACTGAAGAAACTCTTAAGAAATCTTCAGGAACGATGAAGTGGGACAGCGATCACCGCCGTTGGCATTTGCCGCATGCGAACACCGGCTGTAGTTCTCTGACTATTTGGGCATCACGATACGGAAGAGACTTCCCTTGCCGGATTCACTTTCCAGTTCGATATGTCCCCCTTGCCGTTCAACGGCCCATCGCGCGATGGACAGGCCGAGACCGGCACCTCCACTATCACGCGACCGCCCGCTATCGACGCGGTAAAATCGTTCAAAGATTTTCTGATGGTGCTCGAGGGCAATTCCCGGACCCTCGTCCACTACCTCTATCAAACCTGTTTTATCCTGCGATTTAATGCGCAGGCGGATCGTCGTCCGCTCGTCGCTGTAGCGAATTGCGTTTTGGACCAGGTTCAATAAGGCAAGGCGGAGAAGCTCAGGGTCGACAGCGATAACCAGCTGTTCGGCGGTGATTTCAATTCGTTGGTTTTTTTCCTCAGCCAATATCAGGAGCGTATCTCGGACTTCACTTACGAGATCCACTACATCGATCGGTTGCGGAGGAGGGGAAAGCTCGTCGCTATCTGCGCGGGCAAGCAGAAGCAATGTATCCACGAGATCGGTGAGCCGTCGCGTTTCTTCGAGCATGCTGGCGAGCGCTTCGCGCAGACTCTTACGATCCGCGTCGTCAAGCTGCAGGGCGGCTTCACCGACCGCCCGCAATGCAGTTAAAGGCGTGCGCAGCTCGTGAGAAGCATCTGCGGCGAAACGACGAAGTTCAGAAAACGAGTTCTCCAACCTCGCGAGGGTCGTGTTGAAAACCGCTGCCAAGCTGCCGAGTTCATCGTAAGGATTAGCCACAGGAAGGCGACCTCCAAGCGAGTCGGCGGTGATTTGCGTGGCGCGTGCGGCCATTTTGCCTACTGGCGAAAGAGACCGTTGAGCGAGAAGAAATCCACCCGCCGCGGATAGCGCGACGGCGGTTGGCAGTCCGAAAGCAAGAACGGTTCCGAGTTCCGCCAAAGCTCGTCGAAGCTCCACCTCGGATCGAAAAACCCGCAACGTAAAAGACTCACCTGCAAGTCGAGTTCCCTTTTCGAGGACGCGAACGTGAAGATGCCGCTCGGTCTCTGCCGAGAACGCTATGAAGCCAGCATCGAGATGCGTGATCGGCGAAAGGATTTTCCAGTCGCTGGACGGTCCTTCGTGCAGCACCCTTGAGCCGCCGGGAGACAATATTTCGATCCATGGATCAATTTGTTGGCCAGCCTCATTTTCGTCTGAATCTTCACCATAGCCCTGCCAATGCAGCTGACCCGCAGCATCGCGTATCACCCGAGATTCAACCAACTCAAAATCTCCACGCAGTTGGCCATCCAATTGCGCAACCAACCGTCGGTTCACGACGAAAAACACCATTCCGCCGAGAGCCAAAAGAATAACCGTCGAGGTAGCAGCGTACCAGACCGTTAGTCTGAGGCGGAGGGAACGTCGCTGCCACCATCGCCTCATTCAATATCGCCCTCTCGCAACACAAAACCGACGCCTCTGACGGTGTGAATCAACCGGCATGGAAAATCATCGTCGATCTTGCGTCGCAAGTGGGCGATGTGGACGTCGATCACGTTATTAAGTGGTGTCACTCGTCGCACCTCTTGCCACACCTCTCTTGCCAGCGTCTCCCGGCTTACGATTAGCCCCGCGTTTGCCACTAAGTAAGTGAGGAGATCAAATTCGCGCAGTGTTAGCTCAATTGACCTGCCTGCTCGAATGACCCGGCGAAGAGTCAGATCAACCTCAAGGTCCGCGACCCGCCAATAGGTTTGACGTTCTTCGGTCCGAGAATCAGCCGTTGTTCGGCGCAAGAGGGCTCGAAGCCTAGCGCCCAACTCCGTTAGGGCAAACGGCTTGATCAAATAATCATCGGCGCCGCCATCGAGCCCGGCGACTCGATCCTTTAAAGCATCGCGCGCCGTGAGCAGCAGGACCGGCTTCTTGAACCCTCGAGCGCGCAAGGTCTTCAACACTTCCAAGCCGCTCCGACCAGGCAACATCCAATCAAGAACAATGGCGTCGAAGGGGTAGCTATTCGCTAGAAAGAAACCTTCCTCGCCCGTTGACGCCAGGGAGGGAATGAAGCCTTCGGCCTTCAAACCGTTTAATGTGGCGCGAGCGGTTTTCGCCTCATCCTCGATCAAGAGGATTCTCGCTCCACTTGAAGCACTCACCGGGTCGGACTTTCTAGGTGGTCGGACTCTGCTTTTGTCATCGATTCACGTATTCGGCCATCAAGTTCTACGATGCCCGGCCACCACCAAAAAAGGAACTAGGAATCGGACTTAGCGTATTTCTAGTTGTTGGCGGCTAATGGCTGAGTGTTGAGAGCGGATTTGACCGCTTGAGCTAAGGCCAGTGCTTTTCCTCGCCCGTAGTAGTGAAGAAACATCATCCGCGGGTTCTCTCCCGTCATGTGTTGGTGAATAGCAACGATGTTAATCCCGTTGCTGCGAAGCGCTTTTAGAACTGTCTGGAGCTCGTTTTCAAGCATGACAAAATCACCGACCACCAGCGCGTCGTCCGATGTGCCAGCGAATGCCGCCCACGTGTTAACTCCCATGGTATTTCCGACGGTGCACCCGCACTCCATTTTTGTCTCACGCCCGATAGTAATTTTATACATACCATCCTTCGCATCGCCCTTTTGGGCAAAGACTTGGCTAATTGCTTGGCCATCAATCGAGCTCTTCTCCGGGAGCTGGCCCAAGCCGAAAGACTTTGCCGGCTGGGCATTCGCCGCGCGGATTTCCTTCACCTTATCAAAGATTGCGCGAACGCCTTCAGCCAGTTTATCCACGGCGCCTTCACCGCCGATGTGCATGAAGTAAACTTTCGGATCGTCGAAAAAGAAGTGATTATGCAGCGCGGTTACTTCGAGCCCCTTGTCCAGCGCTACACTCATCACTGAGTTCACTTCGTCCTCGAAGAGAACCATGTCGCCCATCACCATCACATTATCCTTAGTTCCTGGGGTGAAGGTCGCCCATGAGGTAAATCCCATAAAAGGGGCAAGCCGGGCCTGATCAACGGTGATCGCAACATCAGTCCTTGGTTTGCTGACCTTAAAGGTGTTCTCCTTTTCGTTCGCGACGCCTTTAAGACCGATGATGGATTCGATCTTCGCGGTGTCCAACCCGTTTTCAGCAGCTAGACCGATCGAAGCGGGAAAAAACAGGAGGATAGTACAGAGGCTAACGGGAGCGAATATCGTGAGGAAACGAAAAGATTGACACTTCATGGAGGTTCTCCTAGTAGTAAGAGCGATAGGTTACATGTGTTACATGGAGCAATATCCGTGTCAAGCAAGCGCTCCGATTTCTTAGCTGTCTCCGCTGTTTCGCCAACATCTGACGGGTCAGTGTGCAGATTTAATTGGAGGAATGGTTACAGAAAATATCCTTAAGAATTGTTAAGAATTTACGGCTCTCCGGCAGGCGAGAGACGTTGGCCTGGGGAGCACCAAGCATATGAAATGGATTACCCGAGAAAGAGTGAAAGTAGATCGTGTGGCTTGTCCATGGCTCATCAAGAAGTTTGTGGACCAAGATGCTGAATTTTACTTTGTCCCCGTCGACAAAGTCGGGAACGAAGCTCAACGGCTCGGTGCCACCCCATTCGACGTGAAAGGCGTGGAATTGGGGCACCACGGCAAAGAGTGCTCGTTCGAAGCAATATTGAAAAAATACAATCTAACGAGCGATCCTTCGTTGGTACTGCTCGGTAAAATCGTTAATGGAGCCGATACCGACAACACGCTCTGGAATCAACCAGAAGGCGCAGGACTTGAAGCTATTGCGGAAGGCTTTCGGCACTTAGACTTCAAAGACGACCACGAACTGAATGCGGCAGAGAGGATCGTGTATGACGCTCTCTATGCCTACTGCCAGGAGATGGTCCGCCAAGGGAAACCGGACGGGATGTTCAAATGAAAGCGAGAAAAGGCTAAAATAAGGATGAGTTTGCAACTATTAGGCCACATCGAACTGCCGGGGAACCTCAAACCCGGCGGCTTCGATCATGCGGCCGTACACTGCTGCTCGGGTAGACTCTCTACGCGTTTTTACCTAAAACACATCGTGCAGCCGTTTACGTTGACCAAGGATAGGCGCCTCCCTCAGTTCTGAATACGAGATCGTCCAACAGTGACCAGCGCCTACCGCTTCTTACCATCCGACGAACGGCTAGCAACCTTCATCAAATGTGACCTTTGCCAAACTGCCAGCTGACGGCTACCTCTTATTTGGGACTCGTGTGATCCGCATGTTTGCCTACGGCTTTCTGTCGGTCGTACTCGTGCTGTATCTGGCGCAGTTGGGGCTAAGTGAAGGTCTCATCGGGTTGCTCCTTAGCCTCACGTTGATCGGAGACGCTGCGATCTCACTTTGGATGACGACGACAGCGGACCGGATCGGCAGGCGCCGGATTCTCATAGCTGGCGCCTCGTTGATGCTGTTCGCCGGCGTCCTCTTTGCCGTGACGGATAAACTGGCGCTGCTGGTGATCGCCGCGATCATCGGGGTGATTAGCCCAAGTGGTTACGAGGTGGGGCCGTTCCTTCCGGTGGAACAAGCTGCGTTATCCCAGATCATTCCCGACACAACACGCACGCAAGTCTTTGCCTGGTATAATCTGGTCGGATCATTTGCGACCGCGGCTGGCGCACTTTGCGGCGGAGTCCTAACCGAGGTTCTGCAACAAGTGGGAGTCACCTCCCTGAACAGTTATCGTGCGGTGTTAATTCTCTACGGAGTGATGGGAGTGATACTCGCCGCGGTCTTCACCCAATTATCGCCCCGAGTGGAGGCTGTCCATGCCGACGGCCCGCAAACTCCAACCCGTTTCGGATTGCATCGCTCTTGCAGTATTGTGCTGAAGCTGTCGACATTATTCGGTTTGGACGCATTCGCCGGCGGTCTTGTCGTTCAGAGTCTCGTGGCTTATTGGTTTCATATTCGTTTTGGCGTTGAACCCGCGGCCCTCGGGGCGATCTTCCTCGGAGCCAACATCCTGGCGGGAATATCTGCGCTGACCGCGGCCTGGGTAGCGGCTCGGATCGGCCTGGTGAACACCATGGTGTTCACTCATCTCCCTTCGAATGTGTTGCTCATGCTCGTTCCACTGATGCCGAACCTCCCGTTAGCGATCGCGGTT
>WNFM01020490.1_pt1 | contig 15467 bp, 12 predicted proteins | sample 5400271 | NCBI WGS metagenome assembly WNFM01 (sample SAMN13153352, study PRJNA577476) | soil metagenome | isolation source: 60 cm saprolite on Douglas fir-dominated hillslope | place: USA:California | collected 2013-09-17
ATGTTGTAGTTCAGCCCATAAAACCGGGTGTCGGTGAGCGCGGTGAAGACGAGGTCCTGAACGGCGGCGCCGTAGACCGCGGCAAAAGCCTTGCCGAACGCGGCTTCCGCTTCCGCGGAATCCTTCAGTTCATAGCCTTCCGACAGAAACCCCGACCATTCCACCTCCGGCGGATTGTTGGAGAGGAAGCGGTGATCGCGCGCAGCAGCCGACACGCAACTACGAATCTCGGCCTGGCAATCGGCGACCGACCAGCCGGGCAAGATCGCGATCCGGCAATCGACGTCACACCACGCCGGCACGCTGGAGGCCCAGTCGCCGCCCTTGATGATGCCGGGATTGAAGTTGATCGGATGTGTCAGCGCTTTGAAATGGCGATCGGCCTTGGCGCGCTCATTCCATTCAACCTCGAGCTTTTGCAGCGCCTGGATCAGGTGGTAGGCCGCGGTGATCGCGTTTGCGCCGGCGCCGGCCTCGAACACGTGTACGGGATGGCCGCGCACTTTCAGGCGAAACCAGATCACGCCGACCTGCGAGCGCACCATTTTGCCGCCGGTCGGCTCGGGAATGAAACAGGCGTCGGCGCGGTAGCCGCGCTGCAAGGTCGAGAGCGCACCGACACCGGTGCTCTCCTCCTCGATCACGGACTGAAAGTGGATTCGTCCAGTCGGCTTCAGCCCCGCGGCCCGGATCGCGTCGAGCGCATAGAGCGCGCCGATGGTGCCGGACTTCATGTCGCAGACGCCGCGGCCGTACATCCTGCCGTCTCTTATCACCGGCGAGAATGGCGGCGTCTCCCACATCTCGAGCGGGCCAGTCGGTACCACGTCGCAATGGCCCTGCAGGATCAGCGAGCGTCCGGCATTGGTCGAAGGCCGGTAAGTGCCGACCACCGTGCGCGCCTTGGAAAAATCATGCTCGATCGGCCCAAAACCGCGCAGATCCTTCAAGTCGTCGACATCGATATGCCAATCGTCGACCTCGTAGCCGCGCTGCCGCAGGAGATCACCGATCATGTCCTGACACGGCCCTTCCGCGCCGCGGATGGAGGGGATCGCGACAAAATCCCGTGTGGTCGCAAGTTGCGCGTCGAAACTGGCGTCGACCGCGTCGAGGATTTTCTGTTTGATGGCGTTCATTTAGGTCGGGTTTCCTGTTGTCGCTTTCAGAATCGCGGCCGCGCCAATACGCTTCGCGGCAAAAACTTCGCTAGTCATGGAGACACAGATGCCCGGCAATCGCAATATTCGGAATCTCATCATCGGCGCGCTTTGCGGTTGCGCGCTGTCTGCGCAGGCAAACCCGGCAATGGCCGAGCAGGTCTCGCGCGAGCAGGACATTGTCGATTTGCGGCTTGGTCAGCGCATCCAGGTCGATGACGGATCGTGCCCCGCCGGCCAAATCAAGGAAGTTTCGGGTGCCAGGATGACGGCTGGGGGCATCGTCCGCGCGGTCAAATGTGTTCCGCGTCTGGGCACCAAGAAATGATCGGCGGACACGAATCGGCGTCGGCGAGCGTTGCCGCCGGCGTGGCTTGAGCCTGCGATTTCTGGGAGTGAGCCTAGTTCAGCGGCTCGAACATGCATTGCAGCGTCGGCTTTGCAATCTTCGTAAATGTTGCGCCGATCTCGGATTGTTTCGATGCCGGCACCCATTTCGTTTCAATGGTCGGCACGCCGGTCTCGCTGATGCCGCGCAGCAGCGCTTCGCGAAGGTCGGGATCTTCGACGGCGGCCGCCGCGTAATCATGCAAGCAACCGCAAATGGATTCCGGATGCGCCCAGCGTCCCACCATGTGGGGCGCGCACTGCCGCACGAACTCCGCGCGCGGATCAGACATTTTCGTCAGCGACCGGAACTGGATTTGCCGGGCCTGAACAGGCTCGGTTTGGGCTTGCGCCGAACCGCTGATAACGAAGGCCGCGACAATCGCTGGAACGCAGACACGAAAAAACATGAGCGCCTTACCGGAAAAATTTCAGATGTTCAGATCAGTTGCGCCTCACCGGGCGGCAACCATGAGGGTTTGCGGCGATGAAGTGGCGATCGGCGAGCCGCTGTAGGCAAAGGTGCCGACGCCCGGCAGGCTGCTGTCCGTCGAACCGGCTAGCGAGGGGCCAGCGATCACGAAAGCGACGACAAGGATGAAGCTGAAGGTCCGCATTTGACTGTCTCCGGTTTCAAGCGCCGGCGCTGCCCGCCGTTTTCGTTGCTGGACTGATAACCATCCGGTGTTTCCGGATGTCTGCGCCAAAGCGGGAAATGGTTTCTTCGGGCAGGAGAATTGTTTCGTGGGCCGCTGCAGGATGAAACACGATTACAAAAATATCAATGATTTCAATCGCCTGAATCAATTGTCGACCATTGCACCAGAGGGTCGTTCACTGGCCTAGCGTGGCTGAACGGCGCGACATCGGCGAGACCGGCCGCAGTTCGGGCCAAATGCGACTTTTTAACCTTTCTCTGGTGGAGAAGCGGCTCCGAGGTCCCGACTCCCGTGAACCGAAGCGTCGCCGTGGCCGACTTAAACGAACGGCGTGCAACCATTCCGGGCCATTGCGCGTTAGTAATCTTGCTCCAAAAAAGGATAGCCGTCGTGGGCAATGGCTACTTCGATGTTGGCAACAAAAACCCGACCCGCAAGCCTGGCCAGATCGGCTTGGCTGGGAGCGACGCTGCTTCCGAGCCAGGGCCCGGTAAGCCAAATCCCCTGAAAACAGAGCGGCCAAGAACTTGTCGCGCCATGTTGCAGCAATGCGCCGACAGCGGCAGTTTTCCGGCGCCACAGAAATTCGTGCGGCTGGTGGGTTGCCGCGATTCGAAGCTCCGGCCTGGACCATCAATCCGGCCACGCCCCAGCCAGGCAGAGTAGTGATCAGCAGCCGATCACTGAATGAACTCGCCGCACTTTTGAACCGCGGTATCGGCAGCTCCCCACGGCATGATCGGTACCGACGAGGTCGAATTCTTCGGCGACCCATCGATCAGCTTGTCCGAATAAACCATGTAAACCAGGACGTTCCGCTTGGCGTCGCAGCCGCGGACGATCTGCATTTTCTTGAAGAACAGCGAACGCCGCTGCCGGAACATGTCGTCGCCCTGCTCCATCTTGCCCTTGAAGTGGATCGGACCGATCTGGCGGCAGGCCAGCGAGATATCCGAGACCTGCTCGGCAAGCCCAAGCCAGCCCGTAAAGCCGCCCTTTTCGGGCACCGTGAAATGACAGGCCACGCCCTCAACCTCGGGGTCGTCGACGCCATAGGTCGCAAGCTTGTCGTTCGGGCTGACCCATTTGAATACGGTCGAACGGCGGAAGATCAGGTCCGGCTCGTCGGCAGCCAGGGCCGGCGAGCCCGGCGACAGCACCCATGCGAGTACCAACAAAAGCCAGATGCTCCGCCTCGCGTCATACAGGCTTAAGGTTTTGGATGTCATGGATGTCTCCGTTGGCGGGCTCCGCCCATGTAGGTGCGGGAAGGCGCCGGAGGAAGATTGGCGGTAACCGGTGCTGTCCGCCGTTTAACGCAATGTGAGGCTTTTTTGCTACGCTTAAGGCGAAAAGAGTGGGAATTGGAACCGCTACGCTGGTGAACGCGTATCTCGTCTGCAACACTAACTGTCGATGGCTGAGGATTCGAGGATGACCAGCGGGCATGGGGCTTCCACCGGTAGGTTTTGGCAAATTGCGGCTCTGACGGCAGCCGGTGCGATCGCCACGACGTCCCACGCGGAAGCTGCGCTTTATTACTGGTCGGACTACGATCCCGGCTATTATCGGCCCGTGCCGGTGGCGCCTCAGCGGCCGCAAAAGCCCCGCCGCCGTCAGGCAAAAAAGATTGAGGCGCCGGAGAAGGAATCTTCCAAGCCGCAGGGGCCGCTAATCCTCGCGATCTCGATCGAAAAGCAGAAACTCAGGATCTACGACGCCAACGGTTTCTTTGCCGAAACCCCGATTTCCACGGGCATGCAGGGCCATCCGACGCCGATGGGCGTGTTCAGCGTCATCCAGAAACAGAAGCTGCATCACTCCAACATCTATAGCGGCGCGCCGATGCCCTATATGCAGCGGATCACCTGGTCCGGCGTCGCCATCCATGCCGGCGTGCTGCCCGGTTACCCGGCGTCCCATGGCTGCATCCGCATGCCCGTGGCCTTCGCGGTGAAAATGTGGAACTGGACCAAGATGGGCGCGCGGGTCGTTGTGACCCCCGGCGAGATGACGCCTTCGAACTTTTCCCACCCCCTGCTCGCCACCCAGAAGGCCGTGCCGCAGCCGACCGCCGCCAACGAGCCGGAAGCGGATGCGCCTCCCGCCGCGAAAGCCGACAAGGGTGCCGAACCCGAGATCAAGCCAGCGATTTCAGAGGCAAGCCTCGAGCTCAGATCGACCGTTGGACACCATGACGGCGTCAAGCCCGCGGTCGACGAAGCCTCGGCTGCCACGCCATTGCGCGATCAAACCCATACCGCCGATGCCAGCGGCGATATGCCGGCAAGCAAAACTGCGGTCACGATGTCTGATGCAGCGCCATCCGGCGGCAGCGGGCCGTCGACCGTCCCGGACACCGCCTCCGTCAAAGCCGACGATGCACCGAACGCGGATGTGAAACCCGAAACTGCAAGGCCCGAGGCTGAACCGGGCACCGCGAAGCGCGACGAGACCGCTTCATCCGAAGCAAAGCCGGACGAGACCAAACCGGCCGAAGCCGCGACAGCCGACATCAAATCTGCCGATATCAAACCCGATGAAACGGAAGCGTCCGACACGGCCGGCAAAAATCCGGACCAGGCCTCCCCGCAGCCAAGCGAGGAAGCTGCCAAGGTCGAGATGTCGGCGACCGGAAGCGTAAAGGCCGAAGACAAGGCCGGCGCGACAAAGGTCGAAGCCAAGGCGGATGAGATCAAGATAGAGCCGCAAAAAGCTGATGCGCCGAAATCGAGCGAAAAGCCTGACACGAGTGTCAAGGCCGCCACGGATACCGGCTCAAGCGTTCCGGTCAAAAAGGACCAAAACCGCTTGCCTGACATAGCAAAACCGGCCGCCCCGAAACCCGATCTGGCAGCGCCGAAGCACGCCGGCTATATCGCGGTGTTGATCAGCCGAAAAGATTCAAAGCTCTACGTGCGGCAGAATTTCGCGCCGTTGTTCGAGGTGCCGATCACGATCGCACCGAGCGACCGACCGCTGGGCACGCACGTGTTTACCGCTCAGGTCGACAAGGATGACGCCAACGTCCTGCGCTGGTCGGTGGTCTCGCTTCCGATACCGGCGCGCCACGCCGAGCGGCGCGACGAGGATGAGCGCGTGTCGCGGCGGCGCAGAATCGCGGGCGCAGTCGAAATGAAGCCGCTGCCCGTGCCGGACAGCCCCGCCGAGGCACTGGATCGCCTTTCGATCCCTGCGGATGCGATGGCGCGAATTGTCGATGCGCTTTCGACCGGCAGCTCGATCATTGTTTCCGATCAGGGCATCGCCGCGGGTGAGACCGGCGAAGGCACGGACTTTATTGTTTCGCTGCGCTAGATGCATGATCGGGAAAGTGGAAACCGGCTTTCCGAAAAGATCATGCTCAAACAAAAAGATAACGCCAGAGTCTGATTCAACTGCAGTTGAAACAGACACTGGCGAGCTCCGGCCATAGCCTTTCGGCCGCCGTCGCTTTGCCGAGGCGGCTGGGCTAAAAGACCGCCGGCATGAACCAGTCTCTCGCCCCGGCCTCAACCACCGAGCCAAAAAACCACGCCGCGAAGGATGCCTTCGATCGGCTGACTTTCCTCGGCTGGCGATGGGGACTGGCGGCAATTGTCGCCGGCCTTGCGGCATCATTTTTCCTGTACGGCTATGCGTTGATCTACTGGCGCAACGCCGACATGGATTTCATGGTGATCTACAACGCGCTTGTCCTCAACGACGGCAAGCCGCAGCTGTTCTTCGATCACACCGCGTATCTGACGATCCTTTCGCTGAAGATCTGGTATCAATTGCTGCATGGCCTCGGGCTGCTCGACGCCTGGTCGCTGTCCAGCATGCCGCCGGCATCCAATCCGGCCGCATTCGACATCGCCATGACCAGCGCCGTTCGGGCCGGGCGTCTCCTCGCCTTTTTGATCGCGGCCGGCTGCGTATTGGTTTTTGCAGCCCTTGCTCGCCTCATGCTGCGCGACTGGCGCGTTGCGCTGTTGGCAACCCTTGCCTTCGCATTCTCCGGCGGCATCGCCGTGCACGCGCGGATTCTGCGCAGCGAGCTGGTCGCGGGGTGTCCGGTGATCTTCGCGCTGATGCTGCTGATCGTGGCCGGACGCCGCGCCACGATCGCGCGTCCGCTCGCCATCGCGATCGCAGCGGGATTATGCGTGCTCGGTCTTGAGAACAAGGTGCAGGCGATCTTGCTGATCGGTGTGCTGCCGCTGGTGGTGCTGCCGTTCGGCAGTGAAAATAACAAAAGCGTTGCGTTCTGGCGCGATGCGCGAGCGCGTTGGCTGGCAACCGGCATCGCCGCGATCGCGGCCGTTGCCGCGGCGTGGGTCGCGTGGCCGCTCGTTGCAACCGGTATGGATCACGCCTTGCTCGACGCCGCGCAGTTCCATCCCCTGCTGCTCGGCCGCTTCGGCATCTATCAAGTGGCGCTACTGGTTTTGATCGGCGGATGCATGATCGCCTATGCAGCGATCTGGCGCGTCAGCGCGGCGGAAACGCTGACGTCGATGTTTGCGGTCACAGGCGGCGCCGCCATTGCGCTGCTTGTGCTCGATCTCGACTACAGCACCAGCAACGTGATTGCCGTGGTCAATCCGCTGGAGAAGATGCTGACCTTTGCGGACGCGGGCACCACCGATGCCGCCAACGGGTCGAACCTGTGGAGTATTTTATTGCTCCTTGTCGATGGAATAGCTTCCGTCGTCGCGCGCTACACCTTCGTATTGCACTCCTCACCGCGTCCGACCGTGTTCCTCATTTGGCTGATCGTGCCCGGCATCATCGTGGCGTGGCGGCGCGGCGAAAGGCTGGCCGCGATCCAGGCGCTCGCGCTGTTGCTGGCCGCGATCGGGATCGACGCGCTCGGCGTGCGGCGCGGGCTGAAATCGGAATATTTTATCTTTACGGATCCGCTGATCATTCTCGCCGGAGCGGTCCTGCTCGACACTTTGAGCGATCTGCGTTTTCACAAATGGGCCTATCCCGTCGCTGCGACCCTGTTCGGACTGCATATCGTCATCGGCCAGGCCGAGCCGATCAAATACGCCTTTATGCGCAGGGGTCCGGAGCCTGTTTGCGAATGGAATGGTTATTACCTTCCACGAATGCCGCTGCCGTGGTGCCCCGTCCGGCCATAACGGCTTGTTGAGAAGCGAGCGCGCTGCGGTTGGGTTAGGCTGGTTCGATCCGGAGGGAGTGCCATGATCGACCGCAGGACGATTTTCACCACGGCGCTGGCTGCCATCGTAGCGCCGGTCTCGGCACGAACCGCTTTCGCGCAGGCTGCCGTGAGCCGCATCACCGCCTATGCGTTTTCTTTTCCGGCGCTGGCGGGCGGCGATCTCAGTCTCGCTGAATATACCGGCCGTCCACTGTTGGTGGTCAACACGGCATCGCTATGTGGCTACACGCCGCAATATGCCGGATTGCAGGAGTTGTGGACCGAATTCCACGATCGGGGCCTGATGATCATCGGCGTTCCCTCCAACGATTTCGGCGGACAGGAACCCGGCGGCTCGACCGAGATCGCCGAGACCGCGCAGCACCAATATGGCGTCACCTTCCCGATTGCGGCAAAAACGGTCGTAAAGGGCCCAAATGCGCATCCATTCTATAAATGGGCCGCCGACGCCCGGCCGAAGGATGTTCCGCGCTGGAACTTTCACAAATATCTCATCGGCCGCGAGGGTTACATCGCCGAAGTGTTTTCGGAGACCATCGAACCCTCCGATACGCGCGTCAAAACCGCTATTGCGCGCGCGCTCGCGGCCACCTGACGCGTTGCACCCTTCGCGAGAATTAACCTGTTCTGCGGACAAATCCAGTTGCAATGATAAAAGCCGTTGCCGTGGCGGCGCAGCTCCAACTAGGCTAATATGAGCAGGGGCGGGAATTAGCTTTGGCGACGGCGAAGACCGAGGCCAAGCGGGATCAGTGTGAGGGAAACACGATGCGTATGGCGGCAGGATTGATCTTTGCAAGCGCGGTTTCGCTGTGCGCGTCGGGCATGGCATGGTCACAGACCCCCGCTCCCAAGGCCGCGGCAGCGTCGCCGGCAGCGCCAGCTGCCACAGCGGCGCCAGCTCCCGCGGCTGCACCAGCCCCGGCGAGGGCCGCTTGCGCCAATCCCAATGCGCTCGGGATTGCCCGCACCGTCGAAATCGACACCACGGGCGGACCGGGCTTCGGTTTCGAACACTTCAAGCAGCTCGATTTCCTGCGCGACCATGAGGTGGTGCTGACGTTCGACGACGGTCCGTGGCCCGTCAATACGCCATCGGTGCTGAAGACATTGGCGGATGAATGCACGACCGGTATTTTCTTCCCCATCGGCAAGCACTCGACCTACTATCCGGAAATCCTGAAGGAGGTTCTCGCGGCCGGCCATACCATTGGTTCGCACACCTGGTCGCACGCGACGCTTACCAACAAGAAACTCACCGAAGACCAACGCAAGGAAGAGATCGAGAAAGGCTTTAGTGCGGTGAAATGGGGCCTCGGCGGCGTTTCGCCCGCGCCGTTCTTCCGCTTCCCGGCGCTGCAGCATCCGCCGGAGATGGTGACCTATCTCGGCACCCGAAATATCGCGATGTTCTCTTGCGACCTCGACTCCTTCGATTTCAAGGCGCGCAACGCGCAGCAGGTGATCGACGTCACCATGAAGAAGCTCGACAAGCTCGGCAAAGGCATCGTCCTGTTGCACGATTTCCACAAGCACACCGCGGAAGCCCTGCCCGAACTGCTGCACCGGCTGAAGGCCGGCGGCTACAAGGTCGTCAAGATGATTCCCAAAGCCCCGGTGCAGACGCTTGCGCAGTATGACGACGAGGTCCTGAAAGACGCGAAGCTGCCCACGGTTAGCGACCGCCCGGTTTCCAGCGTGGTGCAGACGATCTCGGAATAGATTTCCACGCGCGAACCATGCCGGCGCTGCGCATCGAAGGCTATGTTATCGTGTCGGCGGACGGCATGTTGGCGAACGCCGACCGCGTGATGCCGATTGGGCTGCAATTCGAGGGCGACAAGAAATTCTTCACCGCAGCCCTTGATCGCGCCGACCTGATCGTGCACGGCCGGCATTCCGGCGAGGACCATCCGAATTCGCCAAAGCGAAAGCGGATCGTGCTGACCCGGAAGATCGCCGCCGTCGCGCCCGATCCGTCGAATCCCAGGGCCATCCTGTGGAATCCCTTAGGGGCTACGTTCGAAACCGCTTGTGATCTGGCCGGCGTGCGGTCCGGCACTGTCGCGATTATCGGCGGACCGTATGTGTTCGGAATGTTCATGGACCGCTACGACACCTTCTTTCTATCGCAGGCGGCGCGGGTGTGGCTGCCCGGCGGTGAGCCGTGCTTCCCCGGAGTCCCCGCGCGCTCGCCGCAGGAGATCCTGGCCGCCCACGGCCTGAAAGCCGGCGAAGCCATGATCCTCGACCGCGCCGATGATGTGACTGTCACGCCGTGGCGGCGCGAGGCATAGAAGACCTTGCGGCCGGCGCGCTAAACGTCGCCATAGGCGGGTTCGATCGTCCGCGCCCCGCGGCCATAGCCGGCGATCATGAAAAGTGCGCCGATGATCGACAGGCTTTTCAAGGCGTCCAACAGGGTTTTTGCATTTTCAGGCGGCGCCTGATTCCAGAAATCGTTAAAGTAGAAGATGGTCGCAGCCACAAAGAAAATCAAAAGAATGGCAAAGAAGCGCGCGCCGAAATTGAGCGCGATCATCAATCCGCTGACGATCTCGAAGACGCCGGCGACGATCGCGAGCATTTGCGGCGTGGTCATTCCCGTCATTTGTTCAAGCTGGGACGTATAGGGAGCCAGCAAGGCCGGAACGGCAATTTTGGCTGAGACAAAATCGGCGGTGGCCTGGATGCCGAAAAGCTTGGTTGCGCCCGAATAGATAAACAACACCGCGAATAAAACTCGCCCGAAAGTAATAAACGCTAGCATGTTTGGCCCCATTGGATACTGAAAAAGGCGGGAAAGGCGGAGCGATTATGGGCGTTCCGCCCTGGGTTTTCAAACTATCAGTTTTCAAACGGTCAAATCTGGTCCGGCGCGCCGCTGCGCCGCAACGGAAACATCGGAATGTGTCGATGGCCTAGCCAAACAAGGTCGGCTGCTGGCGGCTGGCGCGCTCCTGGGCTTCGACTGCGGCAACAGCGGTCATGTTGAGAACGCCGCGCGCGGTCACCGACGGGGTGAGGATATGCGCCGGCCGCGCCGGGCCAATCAGGATCGGCCCGACCGGCAGCGCGTCGGCCAGCGCCTTGATCATCTGATAGGCGACGTTGGCGGTATCGAGGTTCGGCATGATCAGGATGTTGGCCTCACCCTCCAGTTTCGAGTGCGGCAGGATCAGCTTCCTTGCCGCTTCCGAGAGCGCGGTATCGCCCTGCATTTCGCCGTCCGCCTCGAGTTCGGGATGGTTCTGCTTCAGAAGCGCGGTGGCACGGCGCATCTTGCGCGAGGACTCGGTATCATAACTGCCAAAGTCGGAATGTGACACGAAGGCGATTTTGGGCTTGAGACTAAAGCGCTGGACATGGATCGCCGCCAGCGCCGCCATTTCCGCAAGCTCTTCCGCGCTCGGGTTCGGCCGCACCTGGGTATCGGCAATGAAATAGGCGCCCTTGCTGGTGATCATCAGCGCCAACGCCGCGAAATCGCTGACCCCGGGGAGAAAGCCGACAATCTCCCGCACATGGCGCAGATGGCTCATGTAGCGGCCCTCGACGCCGCAGATCATGGCGTCAGCCTCGCCGCGGATCACCGCGAGCGCGGCGATCACGGTGGCATTGGTGCGCACCACCGTGCGCGCGGCATCGGGGGTCACGCCGTGGCGGCCGGCGACGTCGATGTAGGACTGAACATACGACCGATAGCGCGGATCGTCTTCGGGGTTGATGAGATCAAAGTCCTGGCCGGCCTTGATGGCAAGCCCGAAGCGCTTGATCCGCGCTTCGACCACGGAAGGACGTCCGACCAAAATCGGCCGCGCCAGCTTCTCCACCAGCACGACTTGCGTCGCGTGCAGCACACGCTCGTCCTCGCCTTCGGCATAGATCACGCGGACCGGCTGGGTCTTGGCCTTGGCGAACACCGGCTTCATGACCAGGCCGGAGCGGAACGCGAAGCGCTCCAGTTGCGCGCGATAGTCCTCGAAATTCTTGATCGGACGGGTGGCGACGCCGGATTCCATGGCTGCCTTCGCAACCGCGGGCGCGATACGCAGGATCAGCCGCGGATCGAACGGGCTCGGTATCAGCGAGCCCGGGCCGAACCCCTGCGCTTCGCCGCTGTCGAAGCCGGGGGCGATCGCATCCACCGGCGGATCGCGCGCGAGCTGGGCAATGGCATCGACCGCGGCGTGCTTCATGTCCTCATTGATGGCGGTGGCGCCGACATCGAGCGCGCCGCGGAAGATGAAGGGAAAGCATAGGACGTTGTTGACCTGATTGGGGAAGTCGGAGCGGCCGGTACAGATCATGGCGTCGGGACGGGCTTTGCGGGCTTCGTCCGGCATGATTTCCGGTGTCGGATTGGCGAGCGCCATCACCAATGGCTTGTCCGCCATCCGCTTGACCATATCCGGCGTCAGCACGTTGGGCGCCGACAGCCCGAGAAAAATGTCGGCACCATCGATCACTTCCGCGAGCTTGCGCTTGTCGGTCTTCTGGGCATAGACGGCCTTCCAGCGGTCCATCAGGGTGTTGCGGCCGTCATGCACGACGCCGTCGATATCGACGACCCAGATGTTTTTGCGCTGTGCGCCTAATGAGACCAGAAGATTGAGGCAGGCGATCGCCGCGGCGCCGGCGCCGGAGGCGACGATCTTGACGTCTTGGAGCTTCTTGCCGTTCAAGAGCAGCGCATTGGTGATCGCGGCGCCGACGATGATGGCGGTGCCATGCTGGTCGTCGTGAAACACCGGGATTTTCATCCGCTCCTTGAGCCGCGCCTCGATCTCAAAGCACTCCGGACCCTTGATGTCTTCGAGATTGATGCCGCCGAAGGTCGGCTCCAGCGCCGCTACCGTCTCGACCACGCGCTCGATGGTGTCGGCGGCGATTTCGATATCGAACACGTCGATGCCGGCGAATTTCTTGAACAGCACCGCCTTGCCTTCCATCACGGGCTTCGATGCCAAGGGGCCGATATTGCCGAGGCCAAGCACCGCGGTGCCGTTGGAAACCACAGCGACAAGGTTGGCACGAATCGTCAGCGAAGCCGCCTCCGCGGGATTTTGGGCAATCGCGGTGCAGGCCGCCGCCACACCCGGGGAATAAGCGAGCGCGAGATCGCGCTGGTTGGCGAGCGGCTTGATCGCCTGAATCTCAAGCTTGCCCGGCCGCGGCAGCCGATGGTAGGCCAGTGCCGCGGAATGGAGATCTTCAGAATAGGATGACATACGTGCTCTCGCGTTTCCGACCCCGAACTTTTATTTCTTTGGTGCGTCCAAAAAAGGTCAGTTGTCCGGCAGATTGAGCTGGATGTGAAGCACGCGCAACCGGTCGGATGCAACATCCGATGGCGCGCCCATCAACAGGCCTTGTATTGGCAGGTCGGCGCGAATCCTCGAAACTATCCGCACACGCCCCTCCCTACCCCCGTCATTCGACCGACAATATGGCAATTTGCTCCCTGCACAACCGGCAACCGGAGTTCAGCGAATGGTAAAGATTCTGATGGGCTTGGTCGCCGCAATCGTGATTGCGGTAGGAGGTTTCTTCGGCTTCGAGTTCTACGTGCAGCATCGGGTCGCCGGCGAGGTCGAGGCGGCGTTTGAGCAGATCCGCGCGACGGGTGCCAAGGCGAGCCACGGCAAGGTGTCGTTCGACCTGTCGAAGCGCACCGTCACCGTCGCAGACATCGCCGCTGAATCGGCCGCACAACCTCCGGTAAGCTTTAAGATTGGCGGCATCACGGCTTCGGGTGTCAGTCAGCCGGACGCAACGCGATTCTCCGCCGATAGCATCGAAGCCGCCGACATCGAGGTCGCCGCGGGGACGGCTGCCCCGGCGGGCTTACAGGTTACCTACAAGGTACCGCGGATCACCGTGAAGGACTATTCCGGCCCCGCCGGCATGTGGCGGCAACCGGCTTCGTCATCCGTCATCGACCTCTACCGAGCCGCAATCGAGCAATTCGCAGGTGTCACGGCGTCGTCGATCACGGCCCCCAGCCTTACCGGGACCATGAAGTTCGGTACTGCGCCGCCGGACGGAGGCGACGTCGCCTATTCGGGGCTTGCGATGCAGGGCATCAAGGATGGCAAGATCGCCACCATGAAGGCCGACGGTTTCGTCTTCACGGTCAATACGCAACAGGCGGGCAAGACTGCGAAGCTCACCGGCAATCTCGCAAATCTCGCCGCCTATGATTTCGATGCCACCGCCGCGGCTACAATCCTCGATCCGCAGAAAGCAAGCGACGACCGGTATTACCGCGTTTACCGGCAGATCTCGGCCGGTCCCTATACGGTCACGGCCGAGCAAGGCCTGCGTATTGGTATCGAGGGGATCACAATGGATGATGTCGGGGTACGGCCGTCGCGGCTGCAGCTCGCGACGCTGCTGGCGATGTTACCGCCGGCAGGGGCTGCTGCTCCGACCCCAGCGCAGACGCGCGACATGATCGCGAAGATGGCGAGCCTCTACGAGGGCGTGCGGATCGGAAATTCCGAGATTCGTGGCCTCTCGATGGAGACACCGCAAGGCCCATTCAAACTCGCGGCGATGCGGTACAATCTGGAGAACGGCAAGGTCGGCGAATTTGCGCTGGAAGGCCTTGATAGTCGCACTCCGAAGGGGCCCTTCAGGGTCGAACGCTTTGCGCTCAAATCCCTCGACATTGCCAACCTCTTGCGAATGTCGGCGTCGTTCTCGGACCCAGCGCAAAAGCCTTCGCCCGATCAGCTTCTCGGGCTGTTCCTGCTGCTCGAAGGTGCCGAGGTCAAGGGCGTCGTCGCCCCCTACAACGACAGCAACAAGCTCGTCAACATCGATACCATCGACCTGAACTGGGGCCAGTTTGTCGGACCGATCCCGAGCAGGGCGCGTCTGACCGCGAAGATGACCGTGCCCGTCGACGCCACCAACCCCGCACTAACGCCGCTCGTCCAGGCCGGCATCGACACCGCGGCGATCGACTTCGATCTCGGCGCGGCCTGGACGGAAGCGTCAAGCGCGTTCGTGCTGGACCCCGTGACCATCGAACTCGGCAGTCTGCTAAAGGCGTCGGCGCGCGTCTCGCTCGCCAACGTGCCGCGCGGGGTATTCTCGCTCAATCCCGCGCAGGCAACCGCCATGGCGGCGCAAATCGAGGCCGGGCCGATGGAGCTCACGGTGCGTGATTTCGGCGCCGTCGACGTCGCGGTTGCACAATATGCCCGCACCCAGAATGTCAGTCGCGAGGCCGCCCGGCGCGCCATCATCGAAAACATCGAGACCAGCGCAAAACCGGCGACGGACAGTCCCGATGCCTCGGCTGTCACGGAGGCGCTCGCCCACTTTATCGAGAACCCGGGGGGAACGCTGATCATCAAGCTTACGCCGCTCGGCAAAGTACCGGCGCTGCAGCTCATCCAGGTGATGAAGACCGACCCGCTGATTGCGCTGGCGCAATTTCAGGTGGAGGTTTCGACTGGCCTGTGAGCGCGCTACGGCTTGTCCGGCAGATTGAGCCGGATATGAAGCTCGCGCAGCTGCTTCGGCGTGACCTCCGAGGGCGCCCCCATCAGCAGGTCTTCGGCGCGCTGGTTCATCGGAAACAGCGAGATTTCGCGGCATCACAATGCGGTCGAGCCCGGCGGCCATGCCGCCATGCGGCGGCGCGCCATACTGGAAGGCGCGGTACATGCCGCCAAAACGCTCGACGACTTCCTTCTCGCCATAGCCCGCGATCTCGAACGCCTTCACCATCGCTTCGGGCCGATGATTGCGGATGCCCCCGGAAGCAATCTCATAACCGTTGCAGGCGATGTCGTATTGAAACGCCTTGATGGTCTGGGGGTCCTGCGTTTGCAACGCCTCGAGGCCACCCTGCGGCATCGAAAACGGATTATGCGAGAAGTCGATCTTCTTTTCTTCCTCGTTGTATTCATACATCGGGAAGTCGACGATCCAGGCGAGTTCGAACCGATCCCTGTCGATCAGGTTCAACTCCTCGCCGAGTTTTGTCCGCGCCAGACCGGAAAACTTCCAGAATCTGTCGGGATCGCCGGCGACGAAAAACGCCGCATCGCCCTCCTTCAAGCCGAGTTGTGC
>WNFM01310746.1_pt2 | contig 15466 bp, 11 predicted proteins | sample 5400271 | NCBI WGS metagenome assembly WNFM01 (sample SAMN13153352, study PRJNA577476) | soil metagenome | isolation source: 60 cm saprolite on Douglas fir-dominated hillslope | place: USA:California | collected 2013-09-17
GTCACCTCGGCGTCGTGGCCGGAGAGGACGTGGAGGCAGCGCCGGCTGCGCATGTCCCAGAGACGAACCGCGGCGTCCTGGCCGCCCGAGGCGATTTGCCGGCCGTTGGGGCTGACCGCCACCGCGGTGACGTTGCCCTCGTGTCCTTCGAACAGGCAGGCGGCCTGTCCGCTCTCCACGTCCCAGGCGCGCACCGTCGAATCCCACCCGCCGCTCACCACGAATCGTCCGTCGGGGCCGAAGGCGACCGCGCTCACGTTCGAGGTATGGCCGGAGAGGACGGAGGGCGCGCCCGAGCCCAGGCGCCACACCCGCACCGTCTGGTCCCAGCTTCCGCTCACCGCCCGCGTGCCGTCGGGCGAGACGTCCACCCCGGTCACGTACTCCTCGTGCCCCTCGAGGGTGCGGCGCGCGCGGCCCGTGGCGAGGTCCCAGACCCGCACGGTCCGATCCCAGCTTCCCGAAACCGCGAGCCGGCCGTCGCGGGACGCGGCCACCGCCGTCACGGCGCCTTCATGGCCGGCCAGGACGGCCGCGCCCTGCCGCTTCGTGAGATCCCACACCCGGACCGACTGGTCCATGCCCGCGGAAAGGACGCGTGCGCCTTCGGCGCTCACGGCCACCGCGAGCACCTGGTCCGTGTGCCCTTCGAGCCTGCTCTCCTCCCACGCGCCCGAGAGGCCTTTGCGGGGCAGGCGCGCGCACAGCTCGTCCCAGAGGGCCAGGGCCGTGTCCGCCCGCTCGTGGCCGGGGATGGCCCGGGCCGCGCGGACGAGATCGGCAGCCTGCCGGAGATCGCCGGCCTCGAAGCAGTGGCGGGCCTCGTCGATCCGGCCCTTGAACGATTCCGCGTGCTGCTCCACCTCGACCGCGGAGGCGGGACGCGCGAGGGCGAGGGGCGGCAGGCGCCGCTCGAACGGGCGGAGGGCGCTGATCGAGTTGCCGTGGCCGACCCACAGGAGGCCGCCCTGCCCGAGGGCCAGGGTGTGCACGGCGGCGTCGAGGCGGACGAGCGAGTGGAGCCGCTCGCGGTCGAGGTCCCACGCCCGCACCGTGCTGTCGAGCGCGCCCGACCACACGAGGGCGCCCGAGGGTGCCAAGGCCAGGGACGTGACGGGCTGGATGTGACCGGACAGGACGCGGACCAGCTCGAGGGAGTTGAGGCCCCACTCGCGCACCGTGTGGTCTTCGCCCCCGGAGACGAGGCGGGACTGCGCCTCGGAAAGAGCGACCGCGCTCACCCGGCCCTTGTGGCCCGCGAGCACGCCGAGGCAGTGCCCGCTGCCCACGTCCCACACGCGCACCGTTCCGTCGCGGCTCCCCGAGACCCCCCGCGTCTCTCCCATGACCACGGACAGCACCGCGTCCTCGTGGCCCTCCATGGTGCGCAGGCATTGACCGGACACGATGTTCCACAGGCGCACGGTGCGGTCGGAGCCCCCAGTGACCGCGTGCCGGCCGTCGGGGGCGAGGCCGATCGCGGTGGCGAAGCCGGTGTGCCGCTGCCACGTGCGGACCGCGCGCCCGGCCTCGATGTCCCAGACCTGCATCGCGGCGTTCTCGCCCGCCCAGAGCAGGAAGCGCCCGTCCGGCGTGATCGCGAGGGCGCGTACCGGGGCCTCGCCCCGGAAGGAGGCGCGGGCCGATGCGGCCGTCGCGGCATCCCACACGCGCACCTCGAGGCCGTGGCCGGCGAGCACGCGCGAGCCGTCCGGGGAGACCGCGAGGGCCGTGGCCGAGCCCGCGAGGCCCTTGAGCGACCGGATCGTCTGGTAGCCGGGCAGGAAGGCCGCGAGGGCGGAAGCCAGATCGGGAGGCAGGTCGGGGTTCTGCGCGGCGGCCTGCTCGTAGAAGCGCTCTGCCTTGTCCTCCTGGCCGAGGCGCTTCAGGGCCAGCACGTATCCGACCACGTCCACCGCTTCCGCCGAGCCCGCCTCCAGCAGGCTCTGGAAGCGCGCCTGGGCGCGCGTCGCGTCGCCGCCGGAGGACGCCACCACGAGGGCCACGCCGAGGTCCCGGTCCAGGTCGGGCGAGGCGAGGCCGAGACGCACCGCCTCGTCGAGGCAGGGGATGGCGTGGACCGGATCGCCGAGGGCCAGGTGCAGCCGGCCCGCCAGGTGGTGGGCCCGGGGCACTCCGGCGTGGGTCGCGCGCGCCTCGCCCATCCGGCGCAGCAACTCCTCGTCGTCGAGCCGCCCGGAGGTCCAGCCGGTCAGCGACTCGTTGTAGGTGGCCTCGACGTGCTGGGGTTCGGCCTCCAGCGCGGCCTTCCAGAGAGAAGCCGCTTCGGCGTCGCGTCCCAGGTCGAGGAGCGAGACCGCGCGGTTGTTGAGGCCGTCGGGCGTGCGCTGGCCGGTGCGCGGCTCGCGGCGGGGGTACGGCCGCCCGGTGGCCGCCTCGTAGGCTTCTCGCATGGCGCCGGCGGCGTCGAGCAGCGTGTGCGGGCGCTCCTCGGGGTTCTCGCGGAAGCAGCGCCGCAGCAGGTCGATCACGCGGTCGGGCATCTCGGCGATGCCCGGGGGAGCCTGCGACACCAGGTGCTCCTCGAGCGCGTCCGGGCCGGTCACGCCCCATTCCCAGGCGCGGTGGCCGGCGAACATCTCGAGGATCGAGAGGGCCCAGCTCCAGAGATCGGAGCGGCGGGTCAAGGCGTGGCCGCCCGCCTGCTCGGGGGACATGTAGGCCGGGGTCCCGCCGCCCGCGCCGTCCACGTTGAGGGTATCGCCGTCCCTCGCGGGCGGCATGGGGCCGGCCAAGGTGATCGCGGGCCGCCGTCGCGCGCGCGCCAGGCCGAAGTCCGTGACCTTCGCCAGGCCGTCGTTCGTGATCATGACGTTGGCCGGCTTCACGTCGAGGTGGACGAGGCCCTGCTCGTGGGCGTAGTGAAGGCCCCACGCGATCTGGATGGCCACGTCGAGCATGTCGTCGAGAGAGCTCAGCTTCCTGGACCTGATCCGGTCGTGCATGCTGCCGCCGTCCACGAACTCCGCGAAGACCACCGGGAGGCCCTGCAAGCGGCGGACGTAGAAGCAGGTCACCGTGTGGGGGTGCAAGCCCAGGTTCACCCACGTCTCGGCCTCGCGCTCGAAGAGGTCGGCCCCGCCCTCCAGGTCCAGCACCGCCAGCCGCGGGACCTTGGCCGCGAGGTCCATGTCCCAGCCGCGGTGGCGGACCCGGTACACCCGGCCCATGCCCCCTTCCCCGAGCAGGCCCAGCACCTCGTACAGGTCGAGCAGCACGTCGCCCACCAGCCACTCGGTGAGCCGCTCCCGGGTGAAGCGCCCCGAGGCGCTCGTGGCCGAGACGGGGACGGCGCCGGCCTCGCCCTCGAATGCCGTGGGCAGGGCCTCCGCGGCTTCGGCGACGGTAGGGACCGGGCCGGGCGCCTCGACCTTGAACATGCTCGAGCAGCGGGGGCAGCGCACGGTCCTTCCCACCAGGTGGGCGGGCGCTCCATCGGAGCGCGCGCCGCAGCTCGGGCAGACGATGGTCATGCCGGCGGCGGCCATCAGTCGAGCGCCCCGCGCAAGGCGTCCCTGAGCTCGACTGCGGTCGGATACCGTGCTTTGGGATCGTCGGCGATCGCGCGATCGATCACCGCGGAGACCGCGGGCGGGAGGTGCGGAGCGCGCTCGCGCAGGGGGACGATGCTGCCGTTCAGGATCACCGCGATGGGGTCTTTCCTGCCGCGGAAGTCGCGGGTGTACTCCTTCGTGAGCATGTAGTACAGGGTCGCCCCCATGCTCCACACGTCGCTGGCCGGGCGGAGCTGCCGGAAGGCCGTTATTTGCTCGCGGGGCATGAACGAGAGCGTACCCGCCACCGCTCCGGTGGCGGTCAACCCCGAGACGCCGGCCTGCTCGAAGCTCTTGGCGAGGCCGAAATCGGTCAGCTTGGCGGACCCGTCGGAGGCGATCAGGATGTTGTCGGGCTTCACGTCGCGGTGGACGAAGCCGGCGCCGTGGGCAAAGGCCAGACCCTCCAGGGCCTGGAGCGCCAGGGGAGCCGCCAGCCTCAGGGGGAGGGCGCCCTCCAGCGCCACTCGCCCCTGGACGCTGCCGCCCGGGCAATACTCCATCGCGAAGTAGAAGCTCCCGCCGTCCTCCCCGCACTCGACCATCTCCACGATACTCGGGTGGTGGAGCCGGCGGGCGACCTCGATCTCGCGCAGGAGGTTGGCTCGCGCGTCGGGGCTCACCGCAACCCTGGGCAGCAGGAGCTTGAGGGCGACCTCCCGGCCGTCGCTCCTTCGCCGAGCGCGGTAGACCGCGCCCATGCCGCCCTTGCCGAGGAACGGGCCGATCTCGTAGCCGCCAATCGATCCTCCGGTTCGGCCTTCGGTGGTTGCGGCCGGCCGCGAGGCGCCGTTCCCGGCGAGCGGGCGAACCGTGATGGCGGTGCCTCCGCTCGTCCCCGTGCGCAGCCGGCATTCGGCGCATAGGAACGTCCCTGCGATCCAGGCGGCGGCCCCGCGCTCCTCATCTTCGATCGGCCGGCCGCAATCGCAGCAGGCGGCAGGGGCTTCGATGCCCACCGTGATGATGGTGGCCCCCACGCGAATGTGGTCGCCGTGGCGGAGGTCCACCTCGGCGTGGGCTCGGCGCCCTCCCTCCTCGGGCGTCTCGTGGCGGGCGCGGCCGCCGTGGCGCGTCCCGTTGACGTGGGTGCCGTTCAAGCTGCCGAGGTCGCGCAAGCGGACCGCGGGCGGGTTCGCTTCGAGGAGGAAGTGGTGGCGCGAGGCGGAGGTGTCGGATGCGGCGAGCCGGGCGTGGCAGTCCGGGGCACGCCCGAACAGGAACGTGTCGTGGTGCGTGAAGTCGAAGCGCGTTCCCTGGATGGGCCCGGCTGTGACGATCAAGGTCACCTTGCCTGGCATGCTCCCGCCCGGGATTATAGCGGCGGGGCCCAAGGCCGGTATGATGGCCGCCACGCCCCTCGAGCGGACAGGAGGCCAATCGTGAAAAAACGTGCCCTGATCGCCATCGCCCTCTGGCCGCTGCTGGGCGTTGGCTGCGAGAGGATTTCCCACGAGAAGGCGATCTCCAGGATCAAAGGCGACGAGGAGACGATCAAGCACGCGGGCGCCGTGGTGAACGAGGTGCTCCGCAACGCCGCGGACTGCGACGTGGCGAAGCCGCTGATCGTCGAAGCCTACAAGAGGATCGAGGAAGCGGACAAGAACGTGTCCGCCCCCGGAACGCATCAGACCCTGGGCGCGCTCAAGTCCCAGGTGGACCGCGTGGCCCAGGCCTGTCCCTGAGTCATCTCACCACGAAAGCCGCCAGACCGTCGTCTGCCGGTACTCCTGGCCCGGGTCGAGCCGCGCCGACGGGAAGGCCGGCCGGTTGGGCGTATCGGGGAAGCGCTGGGTCTCCAGGCAGAACCCCTGGCGGTAGCCGTAATGCTTGCCTCCCTTGCCGACCTTGTCGGTGAGGAAGTTGCCGGTGTAGAACTGGACGCCCGGCTGGTCCGTGTGGATCTCCAGCGTCCGGCCCGAGGCGGGGTCCTTGACCCGGGCCGCCGGCGCCATCTTGCCGCCCCCGTCCAGAACGAAGTTGTGGTCGTAGCCTCCGCCGCGAGTGATCTGCTCGTCCTTGGCGGCGATGCGCTCGCCGATCGGGTGCGGCTTCGTGAAGTCGAAGGGCGTCCCTTCGACGGCCGTCAGGTCACCGGTGGGGATGAGGGTCGCGTCCACGGGCGTGAAGCGCTTCGCGGAGATCTCGACCTCGTGGCCCAGGATGTCGCCGCTGCCCGCGCCCTTGAGGTTGAAGTAGGAGTGGTTGCTCAGGTTGACGATGGTGGGTTTGTCCGTGGTGGCCCGGTATTCGATCTTGAGCGCGTCGCCCTTGGTGAGGGTGTAGGTGACGGTCGTGGTGAGGGTGCCCGGGTAGCCTTCCTCACCGTCCTTGCTCACGTAGGTCAGCTCGAGGACGTCGCCGTCAGGCGATGTCCGTGGCGTCGCCTTCCACACCACCTTGTCGAAGCCCCGCAGCCCGCCGTGCAGGTGGTTCGGGCCGTTGTTCGTGGCGAGCGAGTACTCCTTGCCGTCGAGGGTGAACCGGCCCTTGGCGATGCGGTTCGCATAGCGCCCCACCACGCAGCCGAAGAACGGGTTGCCCTTCACGTACTCGTCGAGGGTGTCGAAGCCCAGGACCACGTCCACCGTGCCGCCCTTGCCGTCCGGCACCAGGAGCGACTGCACGATGGCGCCGTAGCTGATGATGCGAGCTTCCAGCCCGTGGGCGTTCTTCAGGGTGAAGGCCTCGACGAGCGTGCCGTCGGGCATCTTCCCGAAGGGGCGTCGGCCGAGATCGGCGGCGTGGCTTTCCATGGCGGCTCCGATGAAAGCGGCCAGGCAGCCGAGAAGCCCGGCCACCCGGGCCGCGTCTTGTCGAGTCACGAGTCTCCTCCGTGTTTGGCGCAAGCACGGGGATGATACCGCGGTAGTGTGGTAACTTCTGCGCTCCGAGAGTCGGCTCGACTCTCGGCCGCTTCACCCACGGAGGAGCCCTTGACCGATCTCTCCCTCCCCGCGTCGGTTCGCGCGCGCTTGTCGGCGATGATGTTCCTCCAGTTCTTCGTCTGGGGCGCCTGGTTCGTCACCCTTTCCACCTACCTCGGCCGCGGGCTCAACTTCGCGGGCACCGACATCGGGGGGGCCTACAGCACGATGCCCTGGGGGGCGATCGTCGCGCCGTTCCTGGTCGGGATGATCGCCGATCGGTTCTTCGCGGCCGAGAAGGTGCTCGGGGTGCTCCATCTGGTGGGCGCCGTCCTGCTGTGGGAGGTCTCTAACGTCACCTCGCCGGGCACGATCTTCTGGGTGCTGCTGGGCTACGCGCTCTGCTACAACCCGACCCTGGCCCTCGTGAACGCCGTTGCCTTCAACCAGATGACGAGCCCGGAGAAGCAGTTTCCGGCGGTGCGGGTCTTCGGCACCGTCGGCTGGATCGTGGCCGGCCAGGTGGTGGGCTACCTCGGGCTCGAGGCCACCGCGACCCCGCTGCGGATCGCTGCCGGCTGCTCGGCGCTGCTCGGCCTCTTCTCCTTCGCGCTGCCCCACACTCCGCCCAAGTCCCTCGGCCGCAAGGTCACGGTGCGCGACGTGCTCGGCCTCGACGCCCTGACCCTCATGAAGGACCGTTCCTTCGCGGTCTTCGTGATCGGGTCGCTGCTCATCTGCATCCCGCTCGCCTTCTACTACAGCTTCGCCAACCTGTTCCTGAACGAGAAGGGGTTCGCCAACGCGGCGGGGAAGATGACCCTGGGCCAGCTGTCCGAGGTCTTCTTCATGCTGGTGATGCCGTTTGTCCGGCTCGGGGTGAAGAAGATGCTGCTCGTGGGGATGCTGGCCTGGGCCGCGCGCTACTTGTTCTTCGCCTACGGCAACGCCTCCGACCTGGTCGTGCTGTTCTACCTGGGCATCCTGCTCCACGGCATCTGCTACGACTTCTTCTTCGTGACCGGCCAGATCTACGTGGACAACACCGCCCCCAAGAGGATCCAGGCCAGCGCCCAGGGCTTCATCACCCTGATCACCTACGGGGTGGGGATGCTGATCGGCTCCCTGATCGCCGGGTGGGTGGCGGAAGGCCGGCAGGTGGTGGAGGCGGGCACGATCGTCGGGCACGAGTGGCCGGCCATCTGGTTGGTTCCGGCGGCCATGTCCTTCGGCGTGCTGATCCTGTTCGCCCTGCTCTTCAACGAGCGGGCCGGCGGAGGCAAGTCCGGCACGGAGTCGCGCTCGGCGCCGTGACGGACAGTCCCCAGGCGGGCCTCCTCCTCGTCATCACCGCCCTCGGGTCCGGGAGGCCTTCATGATCCGGTCGTTCCGGCGCGTCGTGCGGCCGGCGCTCCTTCCCCTGTTGCTTCTCCCTACCCTCGGCCGTGCCCAGGACCAGAAGCAAGCGCCTCCCCCTGCCCCCGCAGAGACGCCGACCTTCCCGGCCCGCGTCGAGCAGGTGACCGTCGACGTGGTCGTGCTGGACAGGAAGGCGGGGCCTGTCTCCGGTCTCACCCGCGACGACTTCGTTCTCAGCGAGGACGGCAAGGCCCAACCCATCGTCGCCTTCGAGTCGGTGGTGGTCGCTACTCCGAAACCCGCGGCCGCGACGCCGGCGCCTGTGATCTCCAGCAACGTGGTCACCGAGAAGCGACGAGCCCGCACCTTCGTGATCGTCTTCGACGACGTGCACCTGTCGGCCGAGCAGGCCTGGCGGGCCAAAGGGGCGGTCTCGGAGTTCCTGAACAAGGCGGTGAGCGACGGCGACCAGGTGACGGTCGTCTCGGCCGCAGGCGACGCCTGGTGGAGCGCGACCCTTCCCCGGGGCCGCGACTCGCTCCTGGCGGTGCTGAAGCGCCTGGACGGCCGGTACGTCCCCGACACGTCGCCGGACAAGCTCACCGAGTACGAGGCTCTGCGGATCGAGATCTACCAGGACACCGACGTGGCCCAGCGGGTGATGCGCCGCTTCCAGGCCTACACCGCGCGGGCCCAGGAGCGGCCCAGCAGCTTCGCACCCGCGGATGCGAAGAGCGGGGAGCGGGGCATCATCGATCCCCTCGTGCGCGGCCGCGCATCGGAGGTCTACAACCAGGCCACCTCGCGCAACAAGATCACCCTCTCGGCCCTCGAACGGGCCATTCTGTCCCTTGCGGGCACCCGCGGGCGCAAGTCCCTGGTGCTCGTTTCCCAGGGCTTCGTGTACGACATGGAGCTGCGCGAGATGAAGCGGGTGGTGGACGCGTCCCGGCGCTTCAACGTGCCGATCTACTTCATCGACACCCGGGGGCTGGTGGGTCTGCCCGACACCCTGAACGCGGTGTTCGGGCCGCCCATCGACTCGCGGGACGTGGGAGTGGTGCTGGGCGACATCACCCGGGACGCCGAGGGCTCGGAGTCGCTCGCCCTCGACACCGGCGGCTTCGCCGTGAAGAACACGAACGACCTGTCGGGAGGGATCAGCCGGATCGCGGCGGAATCCCGAGTCTATTACCTGCTGGGCTACAACCCGGTCAACGCCGCTCGCGACGGCAAGTTCCGCAAGATCGAAGTGAAGCTGGCCACGCCCCGCAGGGGGGTGGAGGTTCGGGCGCGGCGGGGCTATTACGCCCCTTCGGAGAACGCCGCGACCCCCAAGCGGCCGCCGAGCGCCCTCGACCCCGAGCTCGAGCTCGCCCTGGACTCGCCCTTCGAGCAGGAGGGGATCGCGCTGCGCGCCACCACCTACGCCTTCGACGAGACGACCCTGGGCCGGGCCCTGACCATGGTCGCGGCCGAGGTCGACGTCCGGAGCCTGGCCTTCGAAGAAAAAGGGGGGCGCCTCGAGGACGTCCTGGAGCTGCTCATCGTGGCCCAGCACCGCGAGACCGGGGAGTACTTCCGCTACGACCAGAAGATCGAGATGTCCCTGAAGCCCGGCACCCGCGAGAAGCTGGCCCGCACCTGGTACCCGGTCTCGCGGGAGTTCGAGCTGCCCGCGGGGGGCTTCCAGGCCCGCATCGTCGTGCGCGACCAGAAGAGCGGCAAGGTGGGCTCGGTGGTCCACGAGTTCGTGGTGCCGCCGCTCGGCGAGTTCCGCGTCTCGTCGCCGATTCTCTCCGATGCGCTGCTGCCGGCGGAAGGCGCCACCGGGCCACGCCCCGTGCTCCTGGCCCGCCGGACGTTCTTCACCCCGCTCGACCGGCTCTACGTGCAGTACAACGTGTACGGCGCGGGGCGGGACACGGCCACCAGCCAACCGCGGGTGACCGGGGGCTACGAGCTGCGCCGCGCGGACGGCAGCCTCGTGCGCCGAGTGGCCCCCAGCCCGATCGCCCCCACCTCGATAGGCGCCCTTCAGCGGCTGATCGGGATCTCGCTCCAGGGCCTCGGGGGACCCGGCGAGTACCTGCTCGTGCTCACCGTGAAGGACGAGATCGCCGGCAAGATCCAGGAGCTGCGCGAGCCGTTCGTCATGGTCGAGTGATCAGTCCGGGTACGGAGCTCCCGCTCGGACGACGCGGATCCAGTGGTCCGTGAAGCGGAAATGGGAGCCGGGCAGCTCGTACTTCGGCATGTGGCACTCCACGCAGAGACGCGTCCCCTTCGGACAAGCCCTGGCTTTGGAGGACCGTGATCCGGCGGTTGCCGCGGCACCCTTCGGGGAATGGCAGGCCTGGCAGCTCTCGTCGTAGGAGGCCGGGTCGCGCCGGCGGCTCTCGTGCGGGTCGTGACAGGCCAGGCAGCTGATCCGACGGTCCTCGCTGTCGTAGCAGGGGCTGTTGGTGAGCCGATAAGGCTGGAAACGCACGTTGGCCACTCCGCGGATCCCCTGCAGTATGACCGCCGCCCACGTGCGGTGGCAGTTGCCACAGAAGTTCGAGACGTCCTCGGCCGTGCCCCTGGCCCCGGGCCGGATCCTGAGGTCGGAGAGCTTCCTGGCCTTGACGGCCTCGATGTGCTCCGCTCCCGGGCCGTGGCAGCCTTCGCAGGTCACCCCGGGAAGGGCGCGCTCGAGCTGCAGCCTCGTCCCGCTCACGGAAGCGGTGGTGTGGCAGGAGAAGCAGTCGCGGGCGTCGTCCGAGGCCATGGGCCGTCCGGCGGCCGCCTCGAGAGACTCCGGAACGGCCCGCGGCGCGCCGATCGTGTAGTCGAGGGCGTCGGTGTCGAGGTAGTAACTGACCCGGCTCTCGTGGAGCTGCCCGCCGCGCTCGAAGATGTACGTCTGCCCGGCCTCGCCCTTGCCGAAGCACCAGGCGAGGGGAACCGTGATCGTCTCCTTGCCGTCCGTCACCGTGTACCGGCTCTGCCGGCCCTGGCGCTCGATGCGCCAGACGTACGGTCCGTCCTTGAAGGTGAGGGACGGCGGCACTCCGCCACCCTCTCGGCGGCGTGCCCCATCCCGGCGTTGCGGTGGCTCGCGGCCTGGGCGCGGTGACACGTGGCGCAGGCCTCGGATCCGACGTAGCGCGCGCCCGGCGGGGCGTGGGTGGGATGGTCCAGCGGCGCGGGCGGCGCCACCATCTGCCCGCTCACGGGACGGAGAAGGGCCAGACCGGCGAGGGCGAAGAGCGCAAGGGCGGCGATCCGTCCGAGACGGCGCGCGTCCGGTTCGTCGGGCTGTCGCCGCGGCACCTGTGCCCAGGATAACCGGAGACGGGTCGCCGAGGTGCCCGCGAACCGGTAGGATGCGCGCGTCTCTCGGGCCGGTCGCCCACGAGCTGGAGGAAGGATCATGCGCGTTTCGATCGCCCTCGCCGTCCTGGTCGCCGCCCTGCCGGTTGCCGCGGAGCGGCGACCAGCGCTCGTGCCCTGGCCGGCCGAAGTCGCCTTCGGCTCCGGCGAGCTCCCGATCGGCCCCGGGTTTCACCTGGCCCTGCGCGGTGCGGCGGACGCGCGGGTCGAGCGCGCGGCCCGCCGATTCGAGGCGCGCCTCGCCCGGCAGGTGGGGCTCCTCCCCGCGCTCGGCGAGGGCGGGCCGTTGCTGGAGATCCAGGTGAAGGGCCCTGCTCGCACGGCGCTGCCCATGCTCGGCATGGACGAGAGCTACATCCTCGTCGTCACTCCGGAGAAGGCCACCCTCGAAGCTCCCGAGCCGTGGGGCGTCCTCCGCGGGATGGAGACGCTCCTCCAGCTCGTCGGCCCGGGCCGCGACGGGTTCGCCGTCCCCGCGGTCGTCGTGCGCGACCGGCCGCGCTTCCCCTGGCGGGGCCTTCTCATCGATGTCGGCCGTCACTTCATGCCGCTCGCGGTCCTCGAGCGCAACCTCGACGGCATGGCGGCGGCGAAGTTGAACGTCCTCCACTGGCACCTCACCGAGGACCAGGGCTTCCGCGTGGAAAGCCGGCGCCTCCCGAAGCTGCACGGGATGGGCTCGGACGGCTCCTTCTACTCGCAGGAGCAGGTCAGGGCCGTCGTCGCCTACGCGGCCGACCGCGGGATCAGGGTCGTCCCCGAGTTCGACATGCCGGGGCACACCACGAGCTGGTTCGTGGGCCATCCCGAGCTGGCGAGCGCCCCCGGTCCGTATGTGATCGAGCGGAAGTGGGGGATCTTCGATCCGGTGATGGACCCGACCCGCGAGGAGGTGTACCGGCTTCTCGATGCCTTCCTGGGCGAGATGGCGGCGCTCTTCCCCGATCCCTTCCTGCACATCGGGGGCGACGAGGTCAAGGGGAAGCACTGGGAGGCCAACGAGCGCATCCAGGCGTTCATGAAGGAGAAGGGCCTCAAGGACAACCCCGACCTGCAAGCCTGGTTCAACCAGCGCCTGTCGAAGATCGTGACTGGGACGAGGCGCTGCACCCCGACCTGCCACGGGACACCGTCGTCCAGTCCTGGCGCGGCCAGGACGCGCTGGCCAAGGCCGCGCGCCAGGGCTTCCGCGGCATCCTGAGCTTCGGCTACTACCTCGATCTGATGCAGCCCACCGCGGCCCACTACGCCGTCGACCCGACGGACAAGGGTGCTTCCACCCTGGGCGAGGCGGAACGCGCCCGCATCCTGGGTGGCGAGGCCTGCATGTGGGCCGAATATGTGAGCCCGGAGAACGTGGACTCGCGGATCTGGCCACGGGGCGCGGCGGTGGCGGAGCGCCTCTGGTCGCCCCCGGCGTTGCGGGACGCGGACGACCTGTACACCCGGCTCGAGGGGATGAGCCGCTGGCTGGACGTCCTGGGACTCCAACACCGCTCGAGCTACCTATCGATGCTGGAGCGCCTGGCGGGCACGGAGGCCGAGATCCTTCGCGCCCTCGGCGACGTCGTCGAGCCGGTGAAGGAGTATGAGCGCGAGGGAACCGGCCCCTACACGCAACAGACGCCGCTCAACCGTCTGGTGGACGCGGCCCGACCGGAGAGCCTGGCGGCGCGGGAGTTCGGGCAAGCGGTCGAACGGCTCCTGGCCGATCCATCGCGGCGGGCTGGACGCGAGGCCGTGCACGCTCGGCTCGCCGAGTGGCAAGCGCTCGCGCCGCGCCTCCTTCCCGTGCTCGAGCGCTCGGGCCCCCTACGCGAGGTGGCGCCGCTCTCCGCCGAGCTTCAAGCGCTCTCGGGTGCGGGCCTGGAGGCGCTCGGGTTCCTCGAGCTGGGGACGCGAGGCCCCGCGTGGTGGTGGGATGCCCGGGCGGGTTTGCTCGAGAAGCCGAAGAAGCCCGCCACCGCCCTGGAAGTAGCCATCCGGCCGGCGGTGCGGAAGCTCATGGAGGCGGCTCGCCAGTGACCCGACGCCTCGCCCCAACCGGTTGCCTTGCCAGTTGACCGCCGACCGGACGGCCGCTATCCTCCGCCCCCGAGCGGCACAATCACTAACGGAGGTCCTGCATGAACACGAGGCGCCTGTTCGTGGCGAGCTGCCTGGCCCTTCTCACGACCTCGATGGTGTTCTCGATCCGCGGAGACATCGTCGACGCCCTTTGCGTGGATTTCCATATCACCAAGCTGCAGATGGGGGAGATCCTGAGCCCCGCCTTCTGGGGTTTCGCGCTGTCGATCATCGTCGCGGGGTCGCTCGTGGACTGGCTGGGGATGAGGAACCTCCTCCTGACCTCCAGCCTGGGGTACATCGTGGCGATCCTGATGATCCTCTTCTCCCCGAGGCCGACGGGGCCCGTGCCCTCGATCTTCGGTGAGACGGGGACCACGATTCTCTACGCGGGCATGCTGCTGATCGGCCTCTCCCAGGGGCTCGTGGAAGCGGTGATCAACCCCCTGGTCGCGACCATCCACTCCGACGACAAGACGAACAAGCTGAACCGGCTTCACGCCTGGTGGCCGGGCGGGCTCATCGTGGGCGGGCTCATCGCGGTGGCCTGGACGAAGCTGCTGGGCCTCGACGCCTCCGGGATCGCGGCCGCCGCCGCCACCCAGGGCTGGCAGATCAAGCTCGGCACGGTCCTTCTGCCCGCGGCCGCCTTCGGCCTCATAGTCATCGGCCAGAAGTTCCCGGCCACGGAGCGGGTCACCGCCGGTGTCTCCACCGGCGAGATGCTGAAGGAGGGGCTGCGGCCGATGTTCCTGCTGTGGTTCGCCTGCATGTGGCTCACCGCGGCCACCGAGCTGGGTCCCGACCAGTGGGTGGGGTCCGTGATCTCGAACCTGGTGGGGATGCAGGGCGTGCTCCTCCTCGTGTACACCTCGGGGATCATGTTCGTCCTGCGCTTCTTCGCGGGGCCGCTCGCCCATCGGCTTTCTCCCCTCGGGCTGCTCACCCTGTCCGCGATCCTCTCCGCGATCGGGCTCTACTGGTTGAGCACCGTCTCCACTCCGGCCATGGCCTTCGCGGCGGCGACGGTCTTCGGGGTGGGCAAGACCTACTTCTGGCCCACCATGCTCGGGGTGACCTCCGAGCGCTTCCCCAAGGGCGGGCCGGTGCTGATGTCGATCGTGGGTGGAGCGGGGATGCTCTCGGTCGGGTTGATCCTGCCGCTCATGGGCGCCTGGTACGACAAGGAGGGAGCGGCGGCGGCCTTCCGCCACGTGGCGGTGCTCCCCGTGGTCCTCACCTTCGTATTCGGGGCCCTCTTCCTGTACTACCGCGCGAAGGGCGGTTACAAGGCGGTCAAGCTCGAGACCCAGCCGACCGCGTAGACCGGCTGCACTCCGGGCCGGGAGGCGGCGCTAGGGCCGCTCCCGGCCCAGCACCTGGAGCGCCTCGTCGCCGAAATACTTCACGACCAGCCGGCTCCAGCCCGCGCTCCGGCGCAGGTCGGTCAGGTAAGCGTCGAGCGCGCGCTTCAAGTCGCCGTCTTCCTTGCGCACGGCCCAGGCGATCGCGCCGGGGGCCCCGACGGTGGCCCCGGCCTGCAGTCCGGGGTAGCGCTTCTGATCGGCAGGACGACCGCGGCGACCTCGCCGCGCCGGAGGGCTTCCAGCATGTCCTCGAGCCGCTCGAACGCCTTGAGATTGCTCACTCCCGCCTCGACGGCCGCCGCGGCTGGCATCGTCCCCTTGATTGCTCCCACATGCTGGTCCAGCAGGTCTTTCACGTTTGCCACCACCCGAGTCGGTCTATGCGTCACCACCACGTTGTGGGTGGGCAGGACCTCCCGCGTGAAGTCCACCAGCTTGCGCCGGTCCTCCGTGTCGAAGATGGCGGCAATGACGTCGCCCCTGTCCGCGACCAGCATCGCGATCCGCTCGGGGTAGGTCTTGGAGACGACCGCCTCCACCTTCAGGTTGCGCAGGCGGGCGAAGCTCTCGAGCAGCTCGCGCTCGAAGCCGGGTTCGCCGGCCGCCGCCAGGGAGTACGTCTCGGGCGACTCGTCCGCGGCCACGATCACGCGGATCGCGCCGCGCTTCTCGACCGCAGCCAGATCCGCGGCGCGGACCGGGGAGGCGAGGCTCGAGAGGGCAGCGACGGTTGCGACCAGGGGAACGAGCGCCGGCTTCACCTCGGGTCATTCTAGCCCCGGTCGCCCGTGCTAGGCTCCCTTCCGAGACCATGCTCTTCCTCCCGGCGGACGGCCGGCGAGGCCTCGGGGCCGCC
>WNFM01183355.1_pt1 | contig 15464 bp, 16 predicted proteins | sample 5400271 | NCBI WGS metagenome assembly WNFM01 (sample SAMN13153352, study PRJNA577476) | soil metagenome | isolation source: 60 cm saprolite on Douglas fir-dominated hillslope | place: USA:California | collected 2013-09-17
TCAAGGCGATATGCCTTGGCGAGCATCGGGCGGCGCCTCGCCCGTATGGCAACCCATCCCCTAAAGTGTGAGATGGTTCACACGTCAAGTAATAGATGGCTCGCCATAGTTGGGTTGATCAACCATTCGCGTCTAATTCGCCAGCAATCAAGCCTCATAACAGCCCTGGCGGCGTCAGACCCATGTGAGCTCGGTCCATTGACCGCGAGGCACGACAGACGCAAGGAGATACCATGGCGGACAGCTGGGTCGTCGTCGCGGGGCCGAGCGATCAGGATGTCTACACCGACGGTAACTACATCGAACCGGCAGGCAAGACGAACGAGCCCTTTGAAGTAGAAGTTGGTGCTCAAACCTTCGCGCTCCTGGACCAGAGCACAAATCCTCCCACGGTCATCGCAAAAACCGACGCGACCATCACGCCGCACACAAAAAGCGATCCGCAAAAAGTCGAGCTGTGGCCGCCCGGCAAGAGGCCGGCCAGTACGCCGAAACCCCGAAGGACGCGGACCACAGCGGGAGGGAGACCGTGATGCGGCTCCCTCGTGCGGGAGTCCTTCTCGCGATACTCGCGGGGGCTTGCGTCCCTCCGGAACGAACGACGCAGATCGACATCATCGATCAACGTCAGGGATACAGGTACCCCCGGCTCGAGCAGATGGCGCGCAAGCACCTGTCGGATGCCTTCGTCGTTGTCAGCTTCTCAGGCGGGGGCACGCGTGCGGCGGCGCTCTCGATGGGAGCGCTTCAGGCGTTGCAGGCGACGATCGTCGAGACTCCCGCCGGTGCAGAGCCGCTTGCCGATAATATTGATCTCATCTCTTCCGTCTCCGGCGGCAGCGTTACGGCAGCCTACTATGCGCTGGAGGGTCAAGAGGGTCTGCCGAAGTTCGAGAAAAGCTTTCTGAAGCATGATGTCCAGGGCGCGCTCCTCGGTACATTCCTGGCGCCCTGGACCCTAGCGCGCCTGGCAACGCCCTCCTACGCACGCATCGACATCCTCCGCGACTATCTCGATGCTCATGTCTACGAGGGCGCGACCTACCAGTCTGTCCTCGACAAGATCGCCGAAGGCAAACGCTGGCGTCCCTACGTGGTGATCAACGCCGGCGACATGACGACCGGCGCGGTATTCTCCTTTACCCAAGACCAGTTCGACCTCATGTGCTCGGATCTGTCCAAGCTGGCGCTCGCGGATGCGGTCACAGCCAGCGCGGCGTTTCCGCTGGCATTTACCGCGCTGACTTTGAAGAACCACTCGCCCTGCCCGGCGCAGGCGGAGGCCGTGAAGCAGGAAGGCAAAGGGTGGATCAGCGTCGACGGGCATCCGCGTCCTGTCTACGTCAACAATGACGCGAAGGAACAGGATCTCAATCCCGCTCGATTCCGCCGCGGCCGCAATGCGCTCACCTATCTCAACGAGAACGGCCGAACCTTGTATGTGCAACTCGAGGATGGCGGCGTTAGCGACAATGTCGGCCTAACGGAACCCCTCACGTTGGTGACCAGCACCAATCGGTCGCCCTCGATCCGCAGCCGAATCAACAGACACGAGATCAATCGGCTCATCTTCATCGTGGTGAACGCCCGTTCGGAGCCCGATACGAGCTACTCCACGAGTAGTACGCCTCCTGGAATCATCGATACCATCCTGACCACGATGGGATCGCCGATCGACAGCACCTCGTTCCTGTTGCTGGATGACCTCGAGGCCACTGTTCAACGGCCGTCGGACCTCAAGAAGACGATCGTTCCGGTCGATTTCGACTATCTCGCCGATCCCGAATGTCAGCGTAGATTCAGAAACCTCAGCACCAGCTGGCAGCTCAAGGACGGTCAAATCGATGCCCTGGTCGCGCTCGGCGACGCAATGATCAGGGAGTCTCCGTCGTTCCGCAGGCTTGTCGATGAGCTCGGCGGACGCATCGAGGCCGGCCCCACGATCAAGCAGGCGTGCGACATCCTGCAGGCGGTAGGTTCATGAAGATTTCGGAACGGTGTTCACGACTGGGCAGTGGGCGGTTCCCCAGTTTCTGCGGCTAAGCCGCGCGCAAGGCCGCTCGTTACTGCGCGCTCTCGGATTGCAGCTGCACGTAGTTCTCGATGCCCATCTTCGGGATGAGCGCGAGCTGAGTCTCGATGAAGTCGACGGCGTCTTCCTCGCTGTCGAGAATGCTCCGCAGGAGGTCGCGGGTGACGTAGTCGCGTACTGATTCGCAATGGGCGATCGCGACGCGGAGATCATCGATGCCCTTCTGCTCGAGCTTGAGATCGCATTCCAGTATCTCGGGCACGGTCTCGCCGATCAGCAGGTTGTTGAGATCCTGCATCGCCGGGATGCCATCGAGCATGAGGATGCGCTCGATCAGCTTGTCGGCGTCCTTCATCTCGCCGATCGACTCCTCGTACTCGTGCTTGCCGAGCTTGCTTACCCCCCAATGCCGTAGAATGCGGGCGTGCAGGAAGTATTGGTTGATCGCGGTCAGCTCGTTCTTGAGGATGGTATTGAGGTGGTTGAGGACACCGGGCTCGCCGCGCATGATGTTATCCTTCGCGAGGGTTCCGCTTCGCTCCAGCGGATGCTAGCCGGTTTTCGCCGCCGATCATATGTGGTTGGGAAAGGTCCGCGGGCACGCCGCGTCACGCCGGGGCGAAGGCCTCGCCTGCCGGCCCGTCAGTCGCCCCGCCGATTTCGCGCAGGATCTGCCGCACCACCGGAACGCATTTGCCGCATTTCGGCTGCACGCCGAGCGAGCGATAGACCGATGCCGCCGAGCAGCCCGTGCCACCGCGGACCGCGCGGACCTGTTTGTCGGTGACGCCGTTGCAGAGGCAAACGTACATGCTCGATTCCTGGATTTGCGAGAAGGCTGGTGGGTTATAGCGGAAATCTCTCGTCTTGCAAATAAGAATGCGTCGCAATAGCGTTTGCCCCCTCGCGGCTGATGCCGCCGTTCCGGGCTTCGACCGCAAGCGGTTGAATTGTAAAGATTCTTCAGGTTCTCGAGCCCCACTTTGAGAAAGCTTTGGATCGTCTCTGCGATCCCGGCCGCGTCGCCTTCGATGACCTCGAAACGAGCCGACCCCGTCACCGTGCTCGCCTCATCGCCCCTGATGCATGGCGAAACGCGCGCGCTTCGACGGGCGAAATCACCTTCAGCCGCCCGCGACCATGCTAGTGTTCCGACTCTGAATCGATGTGTTGCGACGCCAACACGCGAGCGATGATCAGGCGTCGGCGCCGCAATACGGGGCCGGCGAAACTGCGAAGCGGCGAAACGCCGCCGGAAAGGGGAGGGAACCCATGGTCGAGCGGCTGCGCCTCGTCGTCCTGCTGACGCTCTCGCTTGCCGGCGCGGCGGCGCCGCTGCGCGCCGAGATCGCCGAGATCACCGCGGCGCAGCAATACGGCGTCAGCTTCCTGCCGATGATGCTGATGGAGCATGACGGCCTCGTCGAGAAGCACGCGCGCCTGTCCGGCATCGCCGCGCCGAAGGTCAACTGGATCAAGGTCGCCGGGCCGAGCGTGATGAATGACGGGCTGATCTCGGGGACGATGCATTTCGCCGCCCTCGGCCCGCCCTCGCTGATCACGCTGTGGTCGAAGACCAAGGGCAATATCGGCGTCATGGGCGTCGCCGCGATGACGAGCTATCCGCTCTACCTCAACACGCGCGATCCCGACGTCAAATCGCTCAAGGACTTCACCGAGAAGGACAAGATCGCCGTGCCGTCGATCAAGATCTCGACTCAGGCGATCATGCTGCAGATGGCGGCGGCGAAGGAATGGGGCGAGGCGAATTGGGCGCGGCTCGATCCGCTGACCGTCTCGCTCTCGCATCCCGACGGCATGATCGCCTTTACCAACAACACCGCCGGGATCAACGCCCACTTCACCACCTCGCCCTTCCACGAGCAGGAGGTGAAGCTCCCCGGCGTGCGCACGATCACCACCAATTACGAGATCCTCGGCGGAAGGGCGACCGCCGTCGTCGTCGCCTCGGCGAGCAAGTTCCGCGCCGCCAATCCCGCGACCTCCCGCGCCTTCGGCGCCGCCCTCGCCGAGGCGATCGAGACGATCAATCGCGACAAGCGCGCCGCGGCACAGCTCTATCTCGAGATGGCCAAGGACACCAGGAACAGCGTCGACGACATCTATGCCGTGATCAGCAATCCCGACTACGCCTTCACCCTGACGCCGGAGAAGGTCGAGAAGATCGCCGCCTTCCTGGCCAAGATCGGCTCGATCAAGGAGGCGCCGCAATCGTGGAAGGATCTCTTCTTCCCCGAAGCCCACACCCTGCCGGGCGACTGAGAGAAGCGGCGGCCAGAAAACGCTGGGGCGGAAAACACCGGATTTCCTGCGGCGCCGCTATCGGCTAGAATTCCCAGTATTGCGGCGCTACACGAAAGTCGGTAATTAGGCCGCCGATAAATAGAACGACACCGCAAAGCCACCAGCGGAGAGCAATCGTCTGAAGCGAATTCACACCATCCTGATCCATGCCAAGGATCATCTCGTCGGCGACGCAATCCTTCAGGTTCCCTTCTTCCGGGCGTTGCGCAGCCGCTTTCCCGAGGCGCGGACGACGCTCGCCGTATCGATCGGCGGCAGCGCCTATGCGACGTCGCTGCAGCCGGTCGTCGCCCCCTATGTCGACGAGGTGATCGAGAACGTCGCGCTCTGCCTGCACAAGCGCCAAGCCGTCTTCGGTCCGCGCCCGCTCGACGGGCGCCGCTTCGATCTCGTCATCGACATGCAGAAGACGTGGTGGCGCACCCTCGCCGTGCGCCGCATCCGCAACCGCTTCTTCATTTCGGCCTCGCGCCATTTCCTCTTTTCCGACCGCTGGCCGCGCAGCTTCAAGAAGCCGGACCGCCTGATCGACCAGTTCATGATGCTGCTCGACGCGACGAGGCAGGCGCCGGCCGTCGATCTGCCGCCGCCGCGCTGGTACGGCGAGGCGGAGGAGCAGCGGGCGAGTGCGCTGCTGCCGGCGGGAAGCACCTATGTCGGCCTGGTGCCCGGCGCGGGCGACCGCGGCAAATGCTGGCCGCTCGAGCGCTACGTCGCGCTGGCGCAGGAGCAGACGAAGCGCGGGCGCGTCCCGGTCTTCATCCTCGGCCCGGCCGAGCGCGAGTGGCTGCCATCCTTGCGCGCGGCGGTTCCCGAAGCCCTCGCCCCCGGCTGGCACGACGGCAAGCTGGCGCCCGAGCTGCGCAGCCCGATGCAGATTGCGGCGCTCGGCAGCCGGCTCGCCGTGGTGGTGGCCAATGATTGCGGCGCGGCGCACATGCTGGCGGCCGGCGATCCGCCGCTGGTCTCGCTCTTCGGCTATACCAACGGGACGAAATATCGGCCGGCGACGACGCGCAGCCGCTGCATCGAGGCCAAGAGCTATGGCAGCTCCGACGTCGCGGCGATACCCTACGAGCATGTCAGCGCGGCGGTGGAGCAGCTGCTGGCGTAACGCCGCACCCGGTTGAAATAGCCGTCTAAGGCGGCGGGCGGGCCATGCGGAACAGTTCGTCATCGCCGAATTCCTCGCGCCGCCGCGCCTCGAGCTCGCGGCTGTAGCGCCGCAGCGCATAGGCCTCGGTGAGATAACCGAAGACGCGTCGGTCGGCGGCGTCGGACACCACCGCCAGCACCTCCGCCTCGGCGGCAAGGAAGAGATCGAGCGCCAGGCGGACCGGCTGCTCGGGGGTAAGAAAATGCGCCGCCCCCTTGGTGAGATCCCCGGCGGTCGTTTCATCGGCGCGGGCGTCGAGATCGGCGCTGTTCGCCTCCTGCATGTCGATGATTCCGGCGAAGCGGCCCTCGCCGTCGCTGGCGAAGACGTATTTCGCGCTGCCGACGGGGAAGCGCTCGCGCAGCTTGCGCAGCGATGTCGTGGTGGAGGCGCTCTGGAAATCGCGCCGCATCAGGCGCGCGACGCTGAAATCGTTGAGCCAGCCGACATCGTAGGCGCCGCGCAGCGGAACGCCGCGGATGTGAAACCGCCAGGTCGCGAAGGAATAGCCGAACCAGTGCCGCACCGTGAACGAGGCGATGATGACGGCAACGGTCACTCCGATCGTCGCCGAGAAATCCGATGTCGCCTCGAGGACGAGAAGGACCATGGTGATCGGCGCGCCGACCACCGCGGCGGCCACCGCCCCCATGCCCGCGAGTACGTAGACCGTTTTGTCGGCCGATGCCCAGGGCACGGTCGCCGTCAGGATCGTCCCCATGGCGCTGCCGAACAGGCTGCCGAGGAATAGCGACGAGCTGAACATGCCGCCGCGAAATCCGCTGCCGATCGAGACCGCCGACGCGATGAGCTTGGCGACGAGCAGGCCGAGGAGGAGGACGAAATCGTAACCGGAGGCGATCGTCGCGACGATGCCGCCATGGCCGCTGCCGAGCACTTGCGGGTAAACCAGCGCCATGGCGGCGAGCACCAGCCCGCCGACCGCCGGCCGCAGCCAGATCGGCAGGGCAATGCGGCGGAACCAGCCTTCGACGACGGTCACACCGACCATCGCGCCGATGCCGATTCCGGCGGCGGCGATGCCGAGCAGGGCCAAGAGGACATAGTCGACGGCGCCGAGGTCGATATGGTCATAGACGACGAAGATCGGCTCGGCGCCGAACAGCAGACGCTCGACGACGGCGCCGGCGAGGGCGGCGAGGGCGATCGGCGCCAGCGTCGCCAGCGTATAGCTGCCGATGATCAGCTCGAAGGCGTAGAAAGCGCCGGCCAGCGGCGCGTTGAAGGCGGCGGCGATGGCCGCCGCCGCGCCGCAGCCGACGAAGATCCGCAGATCGGCGCGGCGCAGCCGCAGCGCCCGCCCGACCCGCGAGGCGAGACCCGAGCCGAGCTGGGTATAGGCCGCCTCCAGCCCGACCGAGGCGCCGATGCCGGCCGACAGCACGGTGAGGATGGCGAGGCGGATGCTGTCGGTCAGCGACATCTGCCCGCCATGGAGCGCGTTGGCCTCGATGGCATCGACGGTGTCGGTCGGGCGCCAGCGCCGTGCGAGATAGGCGATCACCCCGTAGACGAGGCCGCCGATGAACAGCACGAGGACGATGCGCGAGGGAGCGAGGGAAGCGGCGGCGCTGAGATGGCTCTCGAATTCGATGCCGAAGAGAAGGTGACGAAGCTCGAGCACGAGCTCTTGAACCAGCGCCACGACGAGGCCGACCGCCGCGCCGATGAGCGCCGCCGTCACGACGAGGCCGGGATCGCTGTTGCGGATGCCGCTGCGCACCAGGATGCGCCAGCGCGTGCGCAGCTTGATGCGATCGACGCGGCCGATCAGCCCGGCGAGGCGCGTCCCGATGCGGTGGGCGGGGGCGGAGCTCATCTGGCGGTACGGCCGGCGGCGGACGGCGGTCTCACACGATGTCGGAGCCGGCGGGTGCGATGATGATGAGGTTGGCCGGCGGCGGATTGATCAGGCGGTCGAGGGCGACGTAGATGCGCGAGCCATTGACGGCCAGGAGCGCCAGCGCGATGCCAACCGAAAGGGCGATCCAGGGATTGCTGCGCCACGCCGGCGCCGGCCTTGCCATGCGGCGATTTTAGGCCAGGACGCGGCGCAATACGACCGCATTTTCCCGCTTGCCCCGCCCGCCTGCCTTGCCCCCCTGCCTTGCCGGGGAGCCGTGCCGCGCCGGGAGCGGAAACCGGCCGGGAGGAGGGAAATCTTTACGATTTTCGGGTTTAGATGCGGCTGGGCTTCGACTATCCCGCAATTCTTGCCGCGCGACGGACGCAATGGCCGCCTTGAAAACGCATAATTCGACGGCATTCGAGAGCGCGAGCGGGACCTCCGGCCGAACCGATCCCGTTACCACTTTTTCCTTTCAGAACAAGCTATTCAGCCTTGAAGGTGGGTATTTCTCGATGACCCGCGACAGCAAGGAGCCGGTCTTCCACGTCATGCTCGGCGATCTTCGCGCCGCCTTGCCGCTGCCGACGCTGCGCGAGGAGTTCAAGATCGCCATCGACTCGCCGGACGGCGAGCTGCTCGAACTCGTCGAGAAGAGCCTGCGCTTCGTCAAGGAGATCTGCCCGAACGATTCGATCCCGCGCGAGCTGCTCGACGGCAGCGCATCCTGGTCGGTCGATGACCGCCATCGGCTGATCGCGCAATCCCGCCTCGCCATCCAGGTCAGCACCTGGCTGAGCGGCGAGGAGACGGTGATCAGCGACATCGAGCAGCTGCAGCAGCTGGCGGACGATCCGGCGACCAAGCAGCGCGTCCAGAATGCGATCGGCGAGATCGCCGAGAAGCTTGGCCTCGGCCGCGAGGGCAAGCAGCAGGTGATGGACAAGATCGACCAGTTCGCACGCGAGCTCTCCTATATCGAGGCGCTGCGCGAGCGCTATGGCAGCGTCAAGCAGGTCGTCGTCATACTCAATCGGCTGATGAAGACCTATCGTGCCGACAAATCGGTGGTCGAGGATATCGTGCGCATCCTGCAGCTGCTGCGCACGCCGATCGGCGATTTCGATGCCACCTTCGATCTCATCGACGCGCAGACGGGACAGATCCTGACCGTTCTGCAGCGCTTCAACTCGCAGATCGATTTCGTGCGCGAGATGCGCAACGACCTGCACCAGCGGCTGATGAAATGGGACGATCTGCTCGCCAAATGGGAGGGCATGAGCACGGCGCGCTCGCCCGAGGTCGAAGCGCTGATCAAGGAAAGCTATCGCTTCGTCGCCTATCACTTCCCGCAGACGCAGAGCTGGAAGCGCTGAGCAGCGACGGGACTCAGCGGGATTGCGGCGGCTTGCCGACGCTCCAGCGAACGAAGCCGGCGGCCGGCACGATCCAGACCAGCCCGGCGACGGCGAAGAACGCCGCCTGCAGCGGCCAATAGGGCGGCAGCAGCTCGGCGATCAGCATCACCGCCAGCGCATAGACGACCAACCCGCCGATGATGGCCGATATGGCGATCAGGCTGCGCGCGCGCATCATGTCTCCCTTGTTCCGCATCCGTCTTGCGCCGCGCCGGCCGCAGCGCAACACACGTCTTTCCTGCCGGCTCGATTCCGCTACTATCTGAGGGATCGGCGTGAGAAAGGACGTGCTCGTGAACCTCAGAACACCCTACCTGCTTTTCCTCGGCGATGCGCATGACCAATTGGCCGCGAAGACGGCGGCCGGTGTCGCCCATTGGCGGCCGGAATGGTGCGTCGGCCAGTTTCGCCTGCCCGGCTGCCACGCCGATCTCGGCCTCGCCGATCTGACGATCGAGGAAGCCGCCGCGCGGGGCGCCAAGACGGTGATCGTCGGCATCGCCAATCGCGGCGGGGTGATCGCCGAGAACTGGCTTCCGGCGCTGCTGCGCGCGCTCGATCTCGGCATGGATCTGGCGAGCGGCCTGCATCGCCGCCTCGTCGACGTGCCGGCGCTCAAGGAGCGCGCCGCGCGCCTCGGGCGGCAGCTCAGCGACGTTCGCCATCCGAGCCGCGATTTCGACGTCGCCAGCGGCAAGCAGCGCAGCGGCAAGCGCCTGCTCACCGTCGGCACCGACTGCTCGCTCGGTAAGATGTATACGGCGCTCGCCATCGAGCGCGAGATGCGCAAGCGCGGCACCAAGGCGGATTTCCGCGCCACCGGCCAGACCGGCATCCTGATCGCCGGGTCAGGCGTCTCGGTCGACGCGGTGGTCGCCGACTTCATCTCCGGCGCCACCGAGTGGTTGACGCCGGCCAATGACGACGACCATTGGGACATCGTCGAGGGCCAGGGCTCGCTGTTCCATCCGTCCTTCGCCGGCGTCAGCCTCGGCCTGCTGCACGGCGCGCAGCCGAGCGCGCTCGTCATGTGCCACGAGCCGACGCGCACCCATATGCGCGGCCTGCCGCACTACAAGCTGCCCAGCCTGCAGGATTGCATCGACGCCAACATCGCCGCCGGCAGGCTGACCAATCCCGAGATACGCTGCGTCGGGATCAGCATCAACACCTCGGCGCTCGACGCCTCGACGGCGGACAGCCTGCTCAACCAGACGGCGGATGCGTTCGGCCTGCCCTGCGTCGACCCCGTGCGCGGCGGCGTCGCCGCCATCGTCGACCGGCTGTAATGCCTGCTTCCGCGCGGCTGACTATCCGCCGCGACAGCTGGCCGCTGGCCAAGCCGTTCACCATCTCGCGCGGCAGCCGGACGGTCGCCGAGGTCGTCGTCGCCGAGATCGGCGCCGGCGCGCTGCGCGGCCGCGGCGAGGGCGTGCCCTATGGCCGCTACGGCGAGACGGTCGACGGCGTCGTCGCGGCGCTGGAGACGATGAGCGAGGCAGTCGCCAGCGGGCTCGACCGTGCCGCTCTCAAGGCGGCGATGCAGCCAGGCGCCGCGCGCAATGCGCTCGACGCCGCCCTCTGGGATCTCGAGGCCAAGCAGACCGGCACCAGCGTCTGGGCGCTCGCCGGCATCGACGAGCCGAAGCCGGTGATCACCGCCTATACGCTGAGCGTTGACACACCCGAGCGCATGGCGGCGGCGGCGCGGGAGGAGGCGCATCGCCCGCTACTCAAGCTCAAGCTGACCGGCGCCGGCGATCTCGAGCGGGTGCGCGCGGTGCGTGCCGGCGCGCCCGACGCCACGCTGATCGTCGATGCCAACGAGGCGTGGACGCTCGATCATCTCAGGGATTACGGCCCTTCCCTGGCCGAGCTCGGCGTCGCGCTGATTGAGCAGCCGCTGCCGGCGGGACAGGATGCTGCCGCTCTGCGCCGACGAATCCTGCCACACCAGCGCCGATCTGCCCGCGCTGGTCGGGCGCTACGACTTCGTCAACATCAAGCTCGACAAGAGCGGCGGGCTGACCGAGGCGCTGGTCCTGCTGAGCGCGGCGCGTGCCCAGGGCTTCAAGATCATGGTCGGCTGCATGGTCGGCAGCTCGCTGGCGATGGCGCCGGCGATGCTGTTGGCGCAGGGCGCGGAATTCGTCGATCTCGACGCGCCGCTGCTGCTCGCGCGCGACCGCCAGCCGGGGCTGCGCTACGAGGGCAGCCGGGTCTATCCGCCCAAGCCGAATCTCTGGGGGTGACGGGATGAGCCAGGCGCCCCTATGAGTCAGGCACTGGCCGGCATGCTGGTCGTCGCGCTCGAGCAGGCGGTCGCCGCGCCGCTCTGTACCTCGCGTCTCGCCGATGCCGGCGCCCGAATCATCAAGATCGAGCGGCCGGAGGGCGATTTCGCGCGCGGCTACGACCAGGTCGCGCATGGCGAGAGCGCCTATTTCCTGTGGCTCAATCGCGGCAAGGAATCGCTCACCCTCGACATCAAGGATCCCGAGGACAAGGCGCTCCTGCTGCGCATCTTGGCGCGCGCCGATGTCTTCGTGCAGAACCTCGCGCCGGGCGCCGCCGCGCGCGCCGGCTTCGATCCCGCCGAATTGCGCGCCCGCCATCCCCGCCTCGTCACCTGTTCGATTTCCGGCTACGGCGAGAGCGGGCCGTATCGCGACATGAAGGCCTACGACATGCTGATCCAGGCGGAGACCGGCCTCGCCGACATCACTGGCCCGCCCGAGGCGCCCGGCCGGGTCGGCGTCTCGGTGTCCGATATCGCCGCCGGGCTCAATTCCTATGCCGCCATCCTCGAGGCGCTGGTCCGCCGCGAGCGCACCGGCGAGGGGGCGACCCTCGCCGTCTCGCTGTTCGACGCGACGGCGGAATGGATGGCGGTGCCGCTGATGTTCCAGGAGATGACCGGCAAGGCGCCGCCGCGCGTCGGCATCAACCACCCGTCGATCGCGCCTTACGGTGCCTTCCGCACCGGCGACGGCAAGGGCATCGTCATTTCGATCCAGAACGAGCGCGAATGGGCCTGGCTGTGCCGCGACATTCTCGGCCGGCCGGAGCTCGCCACCGATCCGCGCTATGGCAGCATCGCGCAGCGCGTCGCCCACCGGCCGGAGGTCGACCGCATCGTCCAGGAGGAATTCGCCCGCTTCGACCGGGCGGCGCTCGGGGCGCGGCTCAAGGCGGCGGGCATCGCCTTCGGCAATCTCAATACGGTGGCCGATTTCGCCGCCCACCCGCATTTGCGGCGCCTCACGGTCGAAGCGCAAGGCGGGCCGGTCTCGATGCCGCTTCCACCGGCGCGCGGATTGACCGATTCGCGCTCGACAAGGGTCCCCGCCCTCGGGGCGGACAGCATAAAATTGCGGCGCGAATTCGTCGACTGACCGCGCCGGCGGCACGGCGCCGTTTTATGCGGCAGTTTGCTGTGTCATTTTTGCAACCTCGACCCCGGAATCTCTTTGCCGCACTGCAATATATTTGCTTTGTCGGTCGGACCCCGGGTATTTTTGCAGTGCGGTATGTGCTGTCGCCCGATGGCTATACCGTACGTCTTCTAGGCGTTTCCTCCCTAAACTTGGGCCGTGCGTGAGCACGGCCCATCACGGCCCATTTTTCTTGCCCGGCCCGCTGCTAGCGGTCAGGGCGTGGTCTTGCCGCGATGCAGCACGACATCGCTCGGCAAGATTGTCCCCGGCGTCAAATCGCTCATCGTCTGCAGTTCGGCGTAATAGGGGGTGAAATCCGGCTGCGTCGCCGCGAAGAGCTGATCGAAATCGTCGATGACGAAATAGCTCTCCTGGAAATCGTCGATGCGATATTCGGTCCGCATGATGCGCAGGAGGTCGAAACCGAGGCGATTGGGGACGGGCGATTCGAGGCAGTAGATCGATTCGCCCTTCGAGGAGACGATGCCCGAGCCATAGATGCGGATGCCCGAGGGCGAGCGGATCAGCCCGAATTCGACCGTGTACCAATAAAGCCGCGCCAGGCGATGCAGGCTGCCGAGGCCGAGCGCCTTCAGCCCACCCTGACCGTAAGCCTGCATGTAATCGGCGAAGATCGGGTTCATCAGCATCGGCACATGGCCGTAGACATCGTGGAAGATGTCGGGCTCCTGCAAATAGTCGAGCTGGTCGGCGCGGCGGATGAAGCGCGTCGCGGGAAAGCGGCGATTGGCGAGATGGGCGAAGAAGACGTCGTCGGGCACCAGCCCGGGCACGGCGACGATCGTCCAGCCCGTCGCGGCGCCGAGCAGCGCGTTGAGCCGGCGGAAATCGGGGATGCCGTCGGCGGCGACGCCGAGGCCGACGAGCCCGGCGAGGAATTCCGGGCAGGCGCGCTCGCGCAGGATCTCCTCCTGGCGATGGAACAGCGTGCGCCATATGCCGTGCTCCTCGGCGCTATAGGCGCTCCAATCCTGCGCGATGATGAAATCGTCGCGCGGCAGGGTCTTCAGCTCGCTCATGCGATACCTCCGAAAAGGCAACGTTTCACGGCCCGGCTCTATTCGCCGGGGGCGCTTGGCGGCTACTCCGCCGCCTCGCGCATCGGCAGGAGCAGCGCCGGGTCGATGGCGCCGAGCGCGGCGACGAGGTCGCGCATGTCCTCGGCGAGCCGGGCGAGGAAGGGTTTGCGGCTGATCGTCCGCTCGTCCATGTAGAGGCTGCGGTTGATCTCGATCTGCAGCCCGTGCCCGCCGTCGCGCGGCCGTCCGTAATGGCCGGTGGTGAAGCCGCCGGCATAGGGCGCGTTGCGCGTGACGCTATAGCCCTTGGCGGCGATCAGACGCTGCGCCGTTTCGATGACGACGGGGTGGCAGGCGCCGCCATGGCAGTCGCCGAGGACAAAATCGACGCGCAGCCGGCCGCCGCGCTCATGCGGCCCGCTCATCGACGGCATCGAATGGCAATCGACCAACAGGTAATAGCCGAAATGCTGCTGCGTCGCCGCGATGAGCTCGTTGAGCGCGCGGTGATAGGGGCGATAGAGACGCTCGATGCGCGCCGCGGCGTCGGCGAAGCGCAGCTTGCCGGCATAGATGTCCTCGCCGGTGGCGACGATCCGCGCGATCGTGCCGAGCCCGACCTGGACGCGCGGCGAGGCGGTATTGACGAAATCGGGGAGCACATCCTCGAACATCTGGGGATCGAGTTCGTAGGGCTCGCGATTGACGTCGAGATAGGCGCGGGCGAAGCGGGCGCGCAGCAGCGGCGCGCCGAGCGCCGGGCCGGCGGCGAAGATCTCATCGACAAAACCGTCCTCCGAGCGGCGCAGGGCATGCGGATCGAGGCGCGAGGCGGCGATGAGGTCGGGCGGGTAGCAAGTGCCGCTATGCGGTGAGGCGAGAATGACCGGAAGGCGCTGCGCCGCCGGCGCGAGGATCTCGATCGGTGGCAAGACCGAATGGTCGGGAATCGTCTCCATGCCGGTAAGCTTAAGTGCAACGCGATTCGCTGTCACGAATCCGATTTTGTCCTCCTTGGACGATTTCAGCGAGCACCTTCAGCCGGCATTAACTTTCCCCCGCTACGACGTGCGTGCTAAACCTGATACGACCTTTTGGGATCGGATGCGCGATGGCGCGGATACTTCTCGCCGAGGATGACGAGAACATGCGGATCTTCCTCGCGCGGGCGCTCGAGCGTGCCGGCCACGAGGTGAGCGCGGTCGGCGACGGCGACGCGGCGCTGGCGCTGGCCGGCACCGCCGATTTCGATCTCCTCCTCGCCGACGTCGTCATGCCGGGCATCGACGGCATCGAGCTGGCGCGCCGGGTCAGCGCCCTGCTGCCCGAGCTGCGCATCATGTTCATCACCGGTTTCGCCGCCGTCGCCCTCAACCAGCCCGGTTTCGCCCGCCGAGGGTTCTCGCCAAGCCCTTCCATCTGCGCCAGCTCGTCGAGGAGGTCGACAAGGTGTTGGCCGCCTGAGAGCCCGGCGGCCGGCCGAAAAACCGCCGCCCGCCGCTTGCCAGAGGCGGGGAATTCGGTTAAACCCGGCGCTCCTTTTGCGGCCGTGGTCGCGAGGGCGCGTAGCTCAGCGGGAGAGCACTACCTTGACATGGTAGGGGTCACAGGTTCAATCCCTGTCGCGCCCACCACTATACCTCTTGATTTCGCTCGATTTCTTGCAAAGCGTCCGGCGGCTTCCTGGGCCTGCTGAAACGCTTTTGCGCGACGTCGAGCCCGCAGAGCGTAGCGGCACGGCCATATTTTCTTGAATTTTAACCGCGCGGTTAGCTTGCGTAGCCGGCGGCGAAGCTTACTTCGACGCTGTCCGAACGGCCGCCGGCGCGCTTCGGTGTATCAGCCGGTCGCCGATTTTCATCAGCGGGCGCTCGTAATGAGAATAGGAAAGATGCGCCACGAGAACGCTGAGGCCGCCGAACAGAATGAGGCGAACGAGGGACGTATCGAGGAGGGGCAAACCGTTTGCCTGGAAAAAACGATGAAGAAGGGGCCGCGATCTTTCACCGATCACGCCGATTATGGGCAGATGGAAGACATAGATGCCGAACGAAATGCGCCCGAGATATTGAGGAATTTTCCTGGTGCACAGCCATAAGACCGGCCTGCATTCCGTCAAGACGGCGATAAGGAGCGCTGCCGCCAAGAGGTCGAGGACCGAATAGAGCCAGACTTGCGCATAGTGTCCG
>WNFM01268398.1_pt2 | contig 15464 bp, 13 predicted proteins | sample 5400271 | NCBI WGS metagenome assembly WNFM01 (sample SAMN13153352, study PRJNA577476) | soil metagenome | isolation source: 60 cm saprolite on Douglas fir-dominated hillslope | place: USA:California | collected 2013-09-17
CGGAAGCGAGCACCCCGGAGATCAGCGCCGCGCAGACTGGTGTGGGCAAGATCGTAGCCGCTGAAATCATAACCGCGCAGCGAGCAGGCTGAGAGATCCGGCAGCTCCGTGGAATGATGCCGCCAGTCATTCCAAGTGGTCATCCCCTGGTGCAAGCGGGCAAGATGATCATCTCGTGCCATCACGCGTCCTCTCGTGGAAAAGTGCCGGCGTCACAGTCTAAACCGTGAATCGCCCTCCATCTGATTGATGAAAGATCGACGCCATCTAGGTCGATCCGGCTCCAGCCAGGCTTTCTGGCCATTGCGTGTCATCATCGCTTCTGGCCAGATCAATCTGCTTTCGCGTCAGGCCCTCGGCATCGCGGAGGTCGGCGCCGCAAAAATCGGCATCATCCAGCCGGGCGAGGCGCAGATAGGTCCCACGCAGATCAGCCCCACGCAGGGAAGCGCCAACAAGAAAAGCACCGCCCAAGCGAGCGCCACGTAAATCGGCGCCGTCGAGCATTGCCCGGCGCAAACCGGCACCGCGTAGATTGGCGCCCTGGAGATCGGCGCCTATCAGGATGGCATCATCCAGCAGAACCGCACTCAAATCGGCCGCCGGCAACCGGGCCCCCGTCAGCACCGCCCCTGCCATCAAAGCGAATTCCAGATCCGCTTGTGCCAGACAGGCCTGCGACAGATCGGCCGCCACGAGATTGGCGCCGCTGAGACGCGCTTTCGTCAGATCGGCATGAGACAGCCGCGCCCGCCTCAACACGGCCCCCGCCAGATTGGCTCGTACCAGATCGGCGCCAGTCAGATCGACGGAGTCCAGGTTTGCTTGCGCGAGCTTGGCGCGGCGGAGATTACATCCGGCAAAACTCATCTGCGAAAGATCGACCGCCGACAGATCGGCGCGCCGTCCCTGGTGCCGCTCGGTCTGGAGATAAAGAAGATGCGCCGCCAGAATACGCTCAATCTCCCCGCGTGAGAGCACGCGGCGCTCTCGCTTGTCCGAGAGATCGGCCAAGCCTGCAAACGGTGATCGCGGCAATTCAGATCCATTCATTGGGCGATTTTACACGCAGCCACAGCTGCCTGCAGCAACTCATCAAACGGTACGACCAGCCTGAACGGTGGCCCCGGTCGTTTGCACCATAGAGCAGTCAATTGAACGAGATTCAGTTTCGCCCAGCTCATTGAATTATCGAACGGTGGGTTTTCACAAAATGAGATTGCCGCCCCATAAAGCGGGATTCAACTGCAGTTTCAGACCCAACCAGCGAAATTATCTGATCTTGGAAAAATAATTACTATAGAATCAATGTATTACGACACATCATTCATTTTATCAAGAAGCCTACCGTGTCTCCTTGGGCTCAACTCGGCAATTGCACTCTAGGGCAACAAAACAAAGGAGCCGATATTACGGCGGTCTTCCAGACTGCGATGGGCCACGGCCACATCCTTCAGCGGAAGTGACGTCACAAGCCTTGGCACGACCTGCCCCTGACGCAGCCACTCGAACAGGCGCGTGACACGGTCAATCAGCTCCCGACGGTCTTGCATGTAATCGGCGAAATTGGGCCGGGAGAGCGTCAATGATCTCACCGACAGTCGATCAAGGTCACGGACGCCGACCGGTGTCGAAGACTGGCCAAAACTGATCAGATGGCCCCGGATGGCAAGGAAATCCAAAGATTCCTCGAAGCCGGTGCCACCGCGATTATCGAAGACCGCCTGCACCCCGGCTCCCTTCGTCAACGCCAGCACCTCATCCACCAAGCGACGAGATTGATCGTCCGGTCCTTGCACCACGACGTGATCACATCCCGCTTGCTCGGCCGCCGACACCTTGGCATCGCTCGAGACCACGCCAATGACGGCGGCACCCGATGCCTTGGCCATCTGGCATAGAATCAAGCCGACACCGCCGGCTGCCGCGCGAACGACAACGACCTGGCCGGGGCTGACCGTATGCACGTTGATCAGCAGCAAGTCAGCCATCAGTCCCTTCAAATACCAGGCCGCCAGGAGGCGATCGTCGATATCCGGCGGAATCGCGAAAAGCAGAGACGCTGGTACATTGCGGATGGCCGCATAGGCGCCGGTCGGCAGCCCCGCATAAACAACGCGATCACCGATGACGAAATCCGTTACGTCATCGCCGATATCGAGGACGAGGCCGGTCGCCTCGATCCCGGGAACACCAGGCAGCCGCACCAGATCGAAATCCCCCCGCCGGCAATGGATGTCGATGAAATTGACACCAATCGCCGTTTGCCGCAGCCGCACTTCGCCGCGAGCCGGCGGCGGTACGTCGACCTCACGTAGCTCCAGCACCTCCGGGCCGCCATATTCAGCCATGACGACGGCCGTGCCGCGCAATACCTCAGCTGACCGTCCTGAAGCTACCTGACCGGTGGGCGGTGATCGAGGCCGAGCCATCACAGCTTCAATCGACCGCAGTCCGACCACGTCACGCCGGAAATAGGTCTGCAGCGCCGTAAGGCCGGCTTCATAGATCCCGCCCGCCACCAGCTGCTGCAATTCATCGATACGATGCTCAGGTGCCGTGAAACTCGATTCCCACAACAGGAAACTGCGATCGCCATCGGTTACGGGACGCAGTTGCATGCGGGCGACGTAGCCCTGCAGCGGGATCGGCGCCTCGAGAAGACAATAAGTCAGGCTCATCTCGCGATCGGACAGGGAGATCAACTGCTCGCGGAGAAAGCCGCCATCCTTCAGCGTGAAGGCCCGGATGCCGCCGACCAGATCCGCCGCCTCGCCTGCTTCCATCCGGCTCTTGTCGATCGCCGGATGCCAGCGTTCATGACTGTTGAAATCGCGCAGCAGTGCCCAGACGGCCGCGGGCGGCGCGTCGATGACGGCGCTGCGCATCAACCGGATCGTCATCTCTCAACCGCCAAAGCGCGATTGCAGGCTGCGAAAGGCGGCCAGAAAGACATTATGCCCGATATGGCTGATCAGTTCCGGTTCACGTTCCGGCGGACAATCGAATTCCGCCGTCCATTCGGCAAAGCTGCGATCGCCATCGGTGATCGGGATCAGCTTCAAGGTGGCGGTATAATTCTCCACCCCCATCGGGCTTTCCAGGATCGAATAGGTCATGGAAAAGTCATAGTCGGACAAGGCCAGCAGGCATTCGCGAATCCGGCCGCCATCCTTCAAAGTGAAATTCCGGATGCATCCCACCTTGTCGGCCGGGTGCTGTTGCTCGATCCGGCTCTCGGCCACGAAGGGTGTCCAATTGGGCAGGCCATTGAAATCGCGAATGATACCCCAGACCTGGGCGGCTGGTGCGGCGATCACCGATGAAACATAGACCTTGGCCATGACGTCTTCTATCGCCTCCCGAAAAGTCCGTTCAAACCGCGACGGCGACGTTACCGATCGTCATCGCGATCTGGCTTGGAACTCTCCTCACCATCGTCCTTGCCGGGCTTCTTTTTGCGATTGCGTGTGAGGGAATCGATATCCTTGGCGTCCCGCAGCACATCAGTCATACGGCCGATACTGCCACCCTCGATACCGACCTCCTTCATCAGGCTGTCGATCATCGGTGCCTGCACCCGGTAGCGCAGCGCACTGTCGATCACCTCGTCGGTCACATTCTTGCGGCTGCCATCGCCACCACCGGTGAGCCCATCGACATGCAGGATCTTGATGCCATCGATCTTCTCCATCGGCCGGACACTTTCCCGGACAATCCCCTCGATCTTGTCGAGCAGACGCAACCGCGACCGCGAGGCCCGGGCATCGTCGCTGAGGAGATTTTCCGCCTCGTTTGCCTGGCGCTGCGCTTCGGCATCGACGGCCAGTCTTTTGGCATCGGCCTCGGCACGGATCACCATGGCCTGTGCGTCAGCCTGGGCGGAGATCTTCTGTGCTTCAGCAAAGGCACCAGCGGCCACTTTCTCGGTTTCCGCCTTGGCGGTGACACGGAGATGCTCGCGTTCGGCATCGCGGGCGGCGGCGATCAGCTCCACGGTCTTGCGCCGCTCGGCGATTTCGCGTTCGCGGGCGGTGAAGGCCTGCTCCTCGGCGGAAATGGCCAAGGCGCGGGCACCTTCCGCTTCGGCGATTGCTGCCGAGCGTTCCTTGCTCTTTCCAGCAAGCGAGATTGCCTTGTCGATCTCCGCCAGTTCCACGGCCTTGTCGCGCTCGATCGACAGTTTACGGATTTCGCGGTCACGCACCACGCGCGCCTCTTCGATCCCGCGCTCGGTCATGATGCGCGCGCGCTCGACTTCTTCATTCGCGGCGATCTCGGCCTCCTCGAAGGCTTGGCGCTTGGCGATTTCCAGTCCCTGCAAGGCGCGTTCGCGGTCGATCCTGGCTTCATCCAACAGGCGCTCATGTGAAACGCGTTCCCGCTCGATATCGACATTGGCGACGATCTCAGCCTGCCGGCGTCCCGCTTCGGCCCGCGCCACATCGGCCCCCTTGGCGGCCAATGAAATCTCCCGGTCGCGCTCGGCGAGCTCGACGGTCTTGCGACGGTTGACCTCCAGTTCCTCCTGCTCACGCTGCCGGTTGATCCGCTCGCGCTCGACCGCCAGGCCGAGGGAAATTTCTTCCTTTTCAATCTGCTCCCGGCTCTTCAGCTCGGTCGCCTGGATCACTTGGCGACGCGCAATTTCGCGCTTCTGGAGTTGTTCTTCGCTGGCGATGCGGCTTTCCGCGACCGAGCGTTCCTGGGCGATGCGGGACTTCTCCGTCGCTTCGCTGGCTGCCAGCTGTGCCTGTTGTGCTTCCTGGTCGCGCTGGGCCCGTTCGCGTGCCAGTTCGGCCCGCTGCACGGCCCGCCTGATCTCGACCTCGCGCTCCTGGTCGATCCGGGCATATTCGCTGTCCCGGTCGATTTCCAGGACGCGACGCTCGGATTCGAGATTCTGATTGCGGATCTCGATCATGGTCTGCTGTTCGATCTGGTTGCGCATCTTGCGGCGCATCTCGATCATTTCCGTGAGCTGCGTCAGGCCTTCGGCATCGAACGCATTGGAGGGGTCGAAATATTCGAGACTGGTCTGGTCAAGATCGACTAGGGCGACACTTTCCAGCTCCAGGCCGTTCTGCGACAGGGCCTCGGCCGCGAGGTCGCGCACCCGCGTCATATACTGGCTGCGGCGTTCGTGGATTTCCTCCAGCGTCATCTCGGCGGCAACCGCCCGCAGTGACGAGGAGAACTTGCCTTCAAAGAGATCGCGGATGTCCTCCGGCTGCATGGCGCGACGCCCGAGGGTCTGGGCAGCCAGCGAGACGGCCTCCTTGGTCGGCTGCACCCGCAGGAAGAACTCGGCGATCAGGTCGATCCGCATGCGGTCACGGGTGATCAGCGCATTGGACTGCCCCCGCCTGACCTCCACCCGCATGACATTCATGTTGACCGGTGTCATTTCGTGCAACACGGGGATGACGAAGGCACCGCCATTGATCACCACCTTCTCACCGCCGAAACCGGTACGGACGAAGGCGGTTTCCTTGATCGAGCGGCGATAGAGCCAGCGCAGCAGATAGACCGCGATGACCACGATGACGGCGAGCGCGATCAACCAGAGAATGATCGAGCCGAGGATCTGTGTTGCCATTGAATGACCTCCTGTACCTGATTGCCGCGCCGCCCGTCAGCCGCGCCAGCAGACTATTCTTTATGTGTCAGCTTGCCGATAAGCGGTTGATCGCCTTGAACCGCCGCGTCTGCTCGATTAGCGCCCGCTCGGTCGGCAGTCGCTCCATCGACGAGGCACCATAGAATCCATGGCAATTCTTGGTCTGGCGCAGCACATAGTCGGCATCTGCCGGCGCCGATACCGGACCGCCATGCACCAGAATGATGACGTCGTTGCGCACTTTGCGTGCCGCCTCGGCCCAGGCGTCGACCAAGGCCGGACAATCCGCCAGTTTCAGGGCCGTCTCGGCGCCGATCGATCCGCCGGTCGTCAGGCCCAGATGGCAGACGATGATATCGGCCCCCGCCTTGGCCATGGCCGCGGCTTCGTCCTCATTGAAGACATAGGGTGTGGTCAGCATGTCCTTGCCATGGGCCATGGCGATCAGATCGACCTCCAGCCCGTAGGACATGCCGGTTTCTTCCAGATTGGCGCGGAACGTCCCATCGATCAGCCCGACGGTCGGAAAGTTCTGGATGCCGGAAAACCCGACCGCCTTCAGCTCATCCAGGAATTTGTCGAAATGGCAGAATGGATCGGTGCCGTTGACCCCCGCCAGAACCGGCGTGGTCTTGGTCACCGGCAGCACCTCGGCGGCCATTTCCATGACGATCTGGTTGGCATTGCCATAGGCCAGCAGGCCCGCCAGCGAGCCACGCCCCGCCATGCGATAGCGGCCGGAATTATAGATGACGATGAGATCGATGCCGCCCGCTTCCTCGCATTTGGCGGAGAGACCGGTGCCGGCGCCACCGCCGATGATGATCTCCTGACGGGCGATCATGCCGTGAAATTTTTCCAGTAATGCAGCTCTCTCGAAACGCGGCATCGTCATGCCCTTTTTCTGATCGGTGTTGCTATTTCAAGGTACGCCCGTACCAAGGCGGCCACGAAATCCGGATCGTTGATATGCGCCGGGACCTCGATCAACCGGCGCTGGCCGTTTTGTTGCACCGTCCCCTTCAGGCTGTCGAACAAGGCCTTGTCAGCTTCGGGATCATGGAACGCCTTGCCCGGCGCATCCAGGGCCGAGACACCGCCTTGCGGGATCAGGAAGCGCACCGGCCCCTGCATCTCGTTCAGCCGTTCGCCGATCCACCGGCCGATGGCGGCATTTTCATCCCGCGTGGTCCGCATCAGCGTGACATTGGGATTATGGATAACGAAATTGCGCCCCCGGAACTTCTCCGGCACCGTGTCACGGGGACCGAAATTCACCATGTCGAGCGCGCCACAGGAGCCGACATAGGGCAGTCGCTGGCGGATGAAGGCACCGAAGCGGTCGTTGGTCGCGGCAAAGACACCGCCGACCAGCAGATCGGCGACTTCCGTCGTGGTGACGTCGATGGCCCCCGCCAGCAGGCCGGAATCGGCGAGGCTCTCCATCGATCGACCGCCGACGCCGGTCGCGTGAAAGACCAGGCAATCGTAGTCATCTTGCAGGCTGGCGGTCAGCTGCTGGACGCAAGGCGTGGTGACACCGAACATGGTAATGCCAAGGGCCGGCTTGGCGGCAAGGTCGGTGGCGGCGCGTTGCGTGGCGCTGGGCATCCTTGCCACCATCCCGGCCAAGGCATGGGCGCCGTTGCGCAAGATCCGCTCGGTGATCGAATTCAATCCCTGCACATCTGCCACGGAATGCATCATGAAAATATCGGATGCGCCGACGTAATGTCCGACCTCGCCGGAGGCAACGGTGGAGATCATCACCTTGGGAATACCGACAGGCAGCCGCCGCATGCCGGCCGTGGCGAGCGAGGTGCCACCCGAGCCACCCGCCGAAATGATGCCGCCGATATCGCGCTGGCGTTGGATCCAATGCTCGAAGGCCAGCGCCATGGCCTCAATGGCGCGGCCCCTGTCGCCCGAGAACACGCTCGATGCGCCGCGCGGATGAGCGCTGGCGACTTCCTGTGGTGCCACATCGGCGCTGGAGGGCTTGCCGGAGGTCGAGAGATCCACCATGCGGGTGCGAATACCGACCTCGCGCAGGCAATCGCGTAGGAATTTCAGCTCGCGCCCTTTGGTATCGAAGGTGCCGACAACCAACGCGGTGCGGCCATAACGCTCCGCCGGCGGCATCTGGAAGACCACCGCCGCGTCGACGTCGATATCCGACGGCAAACCACCGCCATTCGCCGGGCGTACTTGCGCGCGCACACCGCGACCAAGCTCGGCATCGCTAAGCGACCAGCGATTCGGCATGGAAGTCTGACTGAGATAACTGCTGGCCGCGGCATTGCCGGTCGTGAGCCGGGCATCAATGCTACCCGTATCGCTCTTGCGGACGACACGAAATACCTCGGCAACCTTCTCACGCATTTCGCTCGCCGCCACAGGCGATGTCTCTGCAATTGCCTCGTCCTCATGGCGACCGACGCCCAGCAGGCGTTGCTGCAGGTCGCGATCAGTGGCGAGTTCGCTGGACGGCATGATGCGGTTGATACGACCATTGACCATGATCGCGACGTTATCCGCCACCCTGGTGGCGACCCCGATATTCTGCTCGATCAGCAGGACAGCGATGTCGTCATCGGTACCCAGCTGCGTCAGCATCTGCGCCACGTTTTCGACGATCACGGGCGCCAGGCCCTCGGTCGGCTCATCCATGATCAGCAGACGGGGATTGCCGAGCAAGGCGCGGGAGATCGCCAGCATCTGCTGCTCGCCGCCGGAAAGCTGGCCCGGAAAGGTTTGATAAATGCGATCGACGGTCCATGGCGCGTCCTTGCCGCCGCGCGCCGCCAGCCGCAGATGCTCATCCACCGACAGGCTGCGCCAGACCCGGCGTCCCTGTGGCACATAGCCAACACCGAGGCGGGCGATTTCATAGGGCTCCAAAGCGGAGATCTCGCGCCCGGCGATGCAGATCGAGCCCTTACGTGCCCGCTTCAAGCCGACGATGGTGTTGCACAAGGTCGTCTTGCCCATGCCGTTGCGGCCGACGATCGACAGGATGCGGCTGTTGATCGTCAGATCGACGCCCTGGATCGCATGGGATTCGCCGTAATAGACCTGCAGATCACGGATCTGCAGGATCGGCGCCGCGGTTTTCACCTTAGCCATGGCCACCTCCCAGATAGATCTCCTGGACCTGGGGATCGTTCTCGATCTCCGCCGGGCTGCCTTCCTTGAAGATGCGGCCATTATGCATCATGGTCACGCGCTCGGAAACGCGCAGCGCCACATCGAGGTCATGCTCGATGATGATATAGCCGATATGGCGCGGCAGCGAGGTCCCGCCGGTTCGTCGAACAGGATGAACCGGGGCGCACCGGCCAAAGCCAGCGCGATCTCCAGCTGGCGTTGCTGGCCATGGCTCAGTTGTGCGACGGGGACGTCCCGGCTCTCGGCCAGCTTCACCGCCTGCATGATGCGATCGGCCTGTTCCATTGTCGCATCGTCCCGCTTGGGCCGCAGCAATGAGTAGCGGCGCCGGGAGACACCGCGGCAAGCGAGGAAGATGTTGTCGAGAACGGTGAGACCGCCGAATAATTGCGAGATCTGATAGGTGCGGCGCAGGCCACGCCGGATGCGTTCGAAGGCGGCGAAATTGGTTACATCCTCGCCGAAGAAACGGATATGGCCGCCACTTGGGGGGAAGTCACCGGTGATGACATTGAACAAGGTGGTCTTGCCGGCGCCATTGGAGCCGAGCACGGCTCGCCGTTCGCCGGCCCGTACCGTCATGGTGATATCGGCAAGCGCCGTCAGGGCACCGAAGCGACGACCGACGCCGAAGAGTTCGAGGGCATAAGCCCCGCTCTCGCTCAGAAGATTGTCGACCGCCATCGTTATGCTCCGGTGCCCTGCATCGCGCGTTACTTACAGTCTGGATTGTCGCGGCTGGCCTGGCCGATCTTCAGGAAGTCGCTTGGCGATCTTTATGACCTTGTTCATCAAGGCGCCGTTCGCCCCTTCCCCCACTTCCGTCACGAAGATATCGGCAACGGCATTGCGGTTATGGTCGAGCTTGACCGGGCCGGTCGGTGTTTCGAAGGTCAGGCTGGTCAGGGCCTCACGGAACTTGGCACCGCCATCCGAGAGATCGCCATTCACCTTCTGCAAGGCGAGAATCGCCGCCTTGGTGTTGATGTAATAGGCATGCGCAAACAGCGACGGTGCCGGGAAGCCGTCCGGGAAGGCCTTCTTGTATTCGGCGGTGAAATTCTGCCAGCGCGGATCATCCCAGGCATCTGCCGTCGGGCCGGCCGCGGCCGTACCGATCACAGCCTTGCGGATCGCCCCTTTCGAGCCCAGCACCGTCTGGTCGACGGTGATCGAGCCGCCGATCAGCGGCGCCGTGCCACCGGATTGCTGGTACTGGGTCAGGAAGTTGATCGCATCGGCACCACCCAGGGCGACATAGATTGCGTCAACATCATCCGGCAAAGCGGCGATGACCGAGGAAAAATCCTTGTTGCCGATCGGTACCCAGAATTTCTTTGACACATGACCGCCCGCCTTGCAGAAGGGCAGCATGAAGCCTTCCACCTGGCTATAGGGAAAGGAATAGTCCTCGGCGACAATGGCCACTTTCTTGTAGCCCTTGACGTTGTAGACATAGTCACCAAGACCGGCCATCCATTGCACGCCATCGGTCGAGAAGCGGAAGAAGTTATCGGCCGGGCTGAACAAGGTGGTGTCCTGGGCGGCCGAGGAGCCGTTGATGAAGGTCACCTTCGGCTGTGTCTTGGCGTAATCCTTGACGGCAATGCCTTCCGATCCCGACAGCGGGCCGATCAATACCTGCACGCCACCCTGCTCCACCAGCTTGCGCGCCGCCTTGACGGCACTTTCCGGCGAGGCATCGGATGACCCGGTCTGCAATTCGATCTTCTTGCCGGCAACCGTGTAGTTGACCTCCTGCAAGGCCAGCTTCAGGCCGCGCATGCCGTCCTCGCCGAGGACGGTGAAAGCGCCTTCGAGCGTCGCCAGGCCACCCATCTTGATCACGTCGTCGGCCCGCGCCGCCGGCATGAAGGCGACCAGCGCCATCGTCGCCGCCAGAAGATTCCGTCTATTGATCAGCATCGCATTTCCTCCAATAAATGTCGGTTTCATTTTTATCCCTCCCAGCTCAGGTCGATTTCCTGCGCCGGGAGGCTGGGCGCAGCGAATTCTGCATCATCATCTTCTTGAAGCGCTCCCACAGCCCCAGCAGGCCATCGGGCGAAAAGAAGACAATCAGCAGGAAGACAAGGCCGATCACGGTATTGAACCGCTCCGGATCGATGAGATCGATGGCGAAGTTCTGCAGTAGCGCGAAAAGCAGCGCGCCAAGATAAGGACCGATCGGGCGCTTGAGGCCACCGACCACGGCGACCACCAGCACATCGATGGCGGCGGAGACGCCAACCGTTCCCGGCGTGATCTGGCCGTTGAACCAGGCCAGCAATACCCCCGCCGTCCCGGCAATCACGCCGGCGAGGAAAAAGGCAAAGACCCGGTGCGCCGGCACGTTGAAACCGAGCGCCCGCATGCGTCGCGGATTGTCCCGGATTGCCTGCAGGGTCAGACCGAAGGTGGAGCGCGCCATATAAATGACGGCGCCATAGAAGACGGCGGCAACCAGCAAGGCGAGATAATAGAACGCCACCGGGTCCCGCCAGTAAACTCCGAAGACAGTTGGCGGCACGACACCATGAAAGCCGTTGAAGCCATTGAACAGCGCATAGTTCTGCCGCACGAAGTAGAAAAAGGCGGTGCTGATCGCCAGCGTGATCATGATCATGTAGATGCCGGCGGTGCGCACCGCCAGGAGACCGATCAACGCGCTGGCCGTCGAGGCGATCAGGATCGCCAAAGGGGCTGCCACCCACCAGGGCCAGCCAAAGCCCATCACCCCCGATTCATTGGTGGCGAAGATCGCCATCGTATAGGCGGCAATCCCGGCAATCGTCATCTGACTCAAACTGACCATGCCGCCATAGCCACCCAGCACCATCAACGACAAAGCGATGGTGCCAAGAATGAGCGCATAGGCGCCGATCTGGAAAGTGAAGAACGGCGACGCGATCAGCGGATAGAGCAACAGGGCAATTGCCAGCAGCACATGCCCGCTCTCCAGCGGGAAGCGGCGCGACCTTGCCTGGACGGGGTTGAGCATGGTCTCAAGCAGCGTCATGCCGGCCGCCCCATGATGCCCTGCGGCCGGATCGCCAAGACCACCACCATGATGACGAAGGTCAGCACCACGCTATAGGTCGGGAAATAAGCCAGGCCGATCTGCTCGGCGAGCCCGATCAGCAGGGCACCGATGGCGGCACCCGGAATCGACCCCATGCCGCCAACGATGACCACCACCAGCGAGGCCAATAGATATCTTACATCTTCGCCGGGTGCGATCGACAAGGCGGTGCCGCCGACCACACCGGCGAAGCCGGCGAGACCGGCACCGATGGCAAAGACGGTGGCAAAGACCACATGCACATTGACGCCGCTGGCCGCCAGCATGGCCCGGTCATCCACGCCGGCCCGGATCATCATGCCAAGCTTGGTGCGGTTCAGCAGCAGCCAGAGGGCAATGCCGATGGCAAGGGCCGCCAGCAGCACGATCAGACGATAGAGCGGATACATCATGATGACCGATGTGCCATCCGATTTGATCGCGGTAACGATCGGCGTGGCCACGGCGCCATCGATCCAGGCGGGAATGTTGAACTGATAGGTGTTGCCGGACCAGATCGCCAGCATCAGATCAGCACCGACGATGGAGATACCGATGGTGACCAAAGTCTGCCGCAGGTCATCCCCTTCCATGCGGCGAAAGACGATGACCTGCAGCAGGATGCCGGCCATTGCCGCCGCCAGGAAACCGGCCGCGACACCCAGCAGCCAATAGCCGGTCCAGTTGGCGATGTCATAGCCGATATAGGCGCCGAACAGATAGAGCGAGCCATGCGCCAGATTGACATTGCGCATCAGGCCGAAGACCAGGGTGAAGCCGCTGGCTACCAGGAAGTATAAGCCCGCCAAAGTAACACCGTTGAAGATGGTGTTGACGAAGACCTTCTTCGGGCCGATCGCCGCCACCAGCCATTGCGGCCAGATGGCGAGAAACAGCCAGAGGACCAGCGCCGCCAGGATGACGTAGAGAACGATAGCGACCGGATGCTTCATGCTGGCAGGCCCGTCATGATCTGGATGCGAATTGAAAACGCGTGTCAGGCTGTCAGGCGGCGGCGTTGATCCTGGGTCAGCGGCCGTTTATGGAACTTGCCGTCCTTCATGATCGCCAGCAGCCGGTCCCGCTCCTGCAGCACCCGGACATTGGCGACCGGATCACCATCGACCAGCAGCAGATCGGCAAGATAGCCTTCCTTGATCTGGCCAAGCTCATCGCCCATCCCCATCGCCTGCCCGCCGAATTTGGTGGCAGCCAGAATCGCTTCCATTGGCGACATGCCGATCATATCGACGAAGTACTCGATATCCTTGGCATTGGTCCCCTGCGGCGTCCAGGCAAAGCCGTAATCGCCGCCGATCATCACGCGGATGCCGCGCCGATGCATCTTGCGGGTGGTTTCCACGGCGCGCTCCAGTTCGCGCTCATAGAGCATCGACATCTTCGACCCCGGCTTGATGCCGTAATCGCCGGCGTAACGCGCCGTGCCGATCAGCCAGGCAAGGCCCGGTGCGACGAAATGGCGATCCTTCGCCGCTTCCAGCATGTCGAGGGCTTCCTCATCACAGAACGAGGCGTGATAGATGCCTTCAATCCCGTGACGGATGCATTGCTTGACGGATTCCGACGAGCGCGCATGGGCGGCAAGCCCCTTGCCGCGCGCCTTGGCCTCCTTGACCGCCATGGCGATCTCATCATCAGCCATCGGCGTCTCTTCCGCACCCATGCCGGTGATCTCTTCACCCGACAGGTTGAGCTTGATCGTGTCGACGCCGTATTTGATCAGCTGGCGCACCACGCGTCGAACTTCTTCCGGACCGTTCACCACCAGGCCGAGATTGAGACCCTCATGGGGCATATGCGGCAGCGTGAAATCGCCCAGTCCGCCGATGGTTGTCAGTTCCGGCCCGGCCGCCGTGTAACGCGGTCCCGGCACCCGGCCGGCATTGATGGCATCGCGAATGACGACATCGAGCCGTGGCTTGGCGGCGGCCGCACCGCGCCCGGCGGTAAAGCCGGCATCGAGCACCAAACGCGCCATTTCAGCGGTCCATAATGTGTGCTCTTCGACCGGCATCTTCTGGATTGGATCGACACCGGGCGCATTGTTCCAGGAGAGATGCAGATGGGAATCGATCAAGCCCGGCATCAGCGTCGCCCCCATCCCATCGATGGTGGTGCCGCCATTGCCGCCGCCAAAACGCGAGCCGCCTTTGGTGACCTGCTTGATGCGATTGCCCTGGACCAGAACCTCGCCGGTATAAGGATAGTCACCGGTGCCATCCAGGATGCGTACATTGGTAAACAGGACCGTATCCGCGTCTCGCCCGCTTGCACCCAAACCCGCCCGAGCCCCAACGCGACCCGAAGGCGCCATTATCCGCCATGAATTCCTCCCGCACTTTATGTCGTCAGGCGATCCTTGCGCGTTGCCGCGTGCCGCCTTTGATGTCTTTTTGGGCCCCTCGGCCACGCAGCCAGACTCATCCCGGCTGTCAGTCAGTTGCTATTGAACGCGCTGCAGAAAATCCTTCATGCGCTCGCCGCTCTCGCGCGGCTTTTCGATCGTCACCCAGTGACCGCAGCGATCGATGATCGCCACCGTCGCCTTGCTGATCCGATCACCCAGAGTTTGCGCCATACTGGGCGGCGCGACAACATCCGCATCGCCGGTCAGCAACAGGGTCGGCGCCGTGATCATGCGATGATCGGCAGCCATCGCCTTGGCCAAGGCCTCGCAATGTTTGGCATAGCCGTCCGCGGGCTGGCGCATGATCGATTCACGCACGAAGGCGACGGCCGCCGGCCGCTGCACCTTGGTTTCGGCCGAGAGGGTCGCGGCGATGATCTGCTCGGCGATCGGCTCCATACCCTCGCTGCGCGCCAGCTGCGCGCGCGCCGCCAGCCCGGCACGGGCGGCCTCCGGCGGTTCGACCAGCCCACCGAACAAGGTCAGTGACGCCACAAGATCGGGATAGCCCGCCGCCAGTCGTTGCGCCACCAGCGTGCCCATGGAATGGGCGGCAAAATGCCCGCGCGCCACACCCAGCGCCTTGCAGGCCTCCAGCACAGCCGCAGCGAATTTCTCCATGCTGAGATCGTCATGCGGCACTGGCGAGCGCCCGGCCCCCGGCAAATCGATGCGGATCACGCGATAGCCGGATAAGACCGACATCAACGGCTGAAAACTGTTCGAGGTCCCACCGAGCCCGTGCACCATGACAACGGGGAAACCCTCGCCGGAGACTTCCGCCACCAGATGGCCGAGATTGACGGTCGTCATGCGGCCACCTCCGCGAACCGGTTTTCCAGCGTACCGATGCCCTCGATCTCCACCCGCACCGTGTCGCCGGCCTTCAGGTAGCGCGGCGGATCGAAACCGATACCGACGCCAGCCGGCGTGCCCGTGGCGATGATGTCGCCGGGCTGCAAGGTCAGGCCGGCGGAAATCGTCTCGATCAGGGTCGGGATATCGAAGATCAGCAGATTGGTATTGGAATTTTGCCGCAGCTCGCCATTCACATAGCAGCGGATCGCCGTATCGGCGACATCGATCTCATCCTTGGTCACGGCCCAGGGCCCCATCGGGCAGAAGGTATCCTGCGACTTGCCGACCAGCCATTGGCTGTAGCGCCCCTGCAGGTCCCGCGCCGTCAC
>WNFM01039334.1_pt2 | contig 15463 bp, 19 predicted proteins | sample 5400271 | NCBI WGS metagenome assembly WNFM01 (sample SAMN13153352, study PRJNA577476) | soil metagenome | isolation source: 60 cm saprolite on Douglas fir-dominated hillslope | place: USA:California | collected 2013-09-17
CTTTTCCGCAAGAGCCCGCCGATGTGGCTGTTTCTGGTATTCACGTACTGGATCGCCGCCGCGCTCCTTGGCCAGATCGGTTACCTGGGCCCCGCCGCCTCTACGGTGTTGCTGCCGGCGTTTTCAGTGAGCTTCATGGTCATGTGTGCGGTAATCGAGCGCGGAGGCATGCTGCGTCCGGCGCTGCTCTTCGCAGGTTTTCGAAGCGGACCGGCCACCCTGGTCGCGCTAGGCGTTCTGTACCTCCTGTCGATCGTCCTGGTGCTCGGGGTCGCCTCGTTCGAGGACGCGGGCGCGCTGATGAAGTGGGTCCTCTCCGGCCAGGAGCCCTCCATCGAGGCCTTTCGCGACGGCAGCGTCTCGCGCGCGATGCTGGTCGCGACCCTGGCCGCCACCCCGGTGTTGATGGCTTTCTGGTTTGCGCCCGTGCTCGCGGCGTGGAACCGCATCGGCGCCGTTCAATCGCTCTTCTACAGCTTTTTCGCAGTGTTGCGGAACTGGCGACAGCTTTTTCGCAGTGTTGCGGAACTGGCGGGCGTTCGTCGTGTACGGGGCCGCACTCGCGCTGGCCGGGGCGATCCTCGTGGTAGCGCTCGCCATCGCGGCTTTCTGGGTGCCGGGAGAGGTACAGGTGTTGCGCTCCCTTGCACTGATTCTCATCCTGGTCTCGCTGCCCACGGTGTTCGCCAGCTTTTACGCGAGTTATCGGGACATCTTCCCGGAGTACGCAGTCCCGCCCGAGCCGCCGTCGAGCCGGGAGGGCCCGTAGCCGCCGCCGATTCTGCTATCCTTCGTCGAGCGCAGACGATTCGCCGACGCGGCGCCCCCGGGCGGGGAGTAAAAATTTGACCGACAAACCCTGCGAGCTATGCGATTCCCCCGGCGGGGATTTGCTCTGGCGTGACGGGTTCTGCCGCGTTGTGCTGGTCGACGATCCGGATTATCCCGGCTTTTGCAGGGTGGTCCTTGAGCAGCACGTAAAGGAGATGACCGATCTCGAGCCTCCCGAGCGCACACGGCTCATGAAGGCGGTCTTCGCAACGGAGGCGGTGCTGCGCGCGCTCCTCGATCCGGACAAAATCAACCTTGCGAGCCTCGGCAACGTCACGGCTCACCTGCACTGGCACGTGATTCCGCGCCATCAGCGCGATCGCCATTTTCCGCGCCCGATCTGGGCCGAGCCCACGCGCGCGGACGCCCCGCGGCGCCCGGCTCCCGACCGTGGCGCGCTTGCAGCCGCGCTGAGGCGCAGACTGGACTGATCCATGCCGAGCTTCGATCCCCCGAGCATCAAGCCGGACGCCGCTCCCGATTTCACGGATTCTTCCGGCTGCGCGAAGTGGTTGCAGTCTCTGCCGCTCATCAATGTCGGCCCTTCCCACGTTCGTCTCCTCGCGCAGCTCGACGAGCTGAATGCCTATGGCATCGCGCCTGCCGAGCGGCTCAAGATCCTGGAGCTCTTGCGCGAGCCGGTGAGCTTCGTGCAAAAGGAACATTCCAAGAAATTTTCCAGCCGCCCCGCTCCGCTCGCCAAACCGGAGCGAGAGATCCTCGAAAGGGTGTACGCGCTCTGGGACGCGCTTTCATACGGATATCAGCATTGTTTGAAAGCGATCGCCGGCGGCGCCTCGGCCACGAACGCAGCCTTGATCGGCGAGCGCGTGTTGTGGTGCACCGGGCAGAAGATGCTCGCCTGCTATCAAGCCTACCAGGACGTCGGCGAGCGCGAATGGAAGCTGCTCCACGGCGTCTACGCGTTCGTCGAGGACAGGGGCGTGGCCGGAGGCGAAGTCGCCCATCCGACCCATAAAGGCAGACAGACGACCTGCACGGAAACCTACGCGCAGGTGCTGCTGGTCGATCTAGCCAATCCCGGAAAGCTGACGCCGCGCCAGATCGAGCTCATTTCGCTATGGCTCGAGCGCTGGACGCCGAAGATCTCGATCGGACGCGCCCCCGCTGCCGCCGGCGAGGGCGTCGCACCCCTGGTCGTCGACCTCTCGGGTACTGCCGGCGCCTCGCGCCGCATGCCGGAGGGCGACACGACCCGCGTTCTCGACATCCAGGAGCTTGGGAGCAGCGTGCGCAAGCGCGTCGGTCTGCTGCGCAAGGGCGAGACCCCTGCGGCGCTCGGCCTGGGCGAGGATGTGACCGCCCCGCTCGCCGAAAGCCTCCTCACCATGCTCTATCGACGCTGGTGCGAGGACAAGCAATCGCGCGCGCACCCGCGCCGCAGCGCAAGCGGCACGGCACAGATCTGCGTGGGAATGGCCGCGGTGCATTACTTCGTGACGGGCCGTGCGTTCGCGGTCCGCGGAGGCCCCCAAAAGATATCCCAGGTGCAGCACGAACAAATTGCGACCCTCGGGCGAGTGGCAACGCGCCACGAGGACGAGCCCGGCCCCTCGCCGGATTTCGCTGTCGAGACGTGGCAGATCAGGGACGAGAGTGCCTCCGGGCTGCGCCTTGCGCGAGTCGATCCTGCCGCGAGCTCGCGCTTGGTGCTGGGGCAACTGCTCGGGATGCGCCTGGCGGACGCGAAGGCTTTTCTTCTCTGCGCGGTCAAATGGCTCTCGGTCTCGGTGGAATTCGAATTGCGCACCGGCGTCCACATCCTCCCCGGGATTCCCCAGGGAGCCGCGATCAGGGCGGTCGGCGCCCAAGCCGCGGCCGAGCAATACACCCAGGCCTTCTTGCTGCCGGCCGTCGCCGCGCTCCAGGCTCCGGAAACACTGGTTGTCCCAACGGGATGGTTCAAGCCCAATCGGGAGGTCGAGGTGCTCACCGAGCGCCCCGGGAAGCTGCGGCTTGCTTCGCTCGTCGATCGCGGCGCTGATTTCGAGCGCGTCACGTTCGAGGCGCTCTGACACGCCCCGCGGCGCCCGCTCGCGCGCCGTTCTCTGCCAATTTTTTCACGTCCCGGCCGCAGTTTGCGCGGCGCTTATGACCGCGTCATAGTACATTGGCGTGATCGCAATTCGCAGAAATTGACCCCGAAAGAGGACCCATGGTCCTTCGCGACTTCCTTCCCGACTCTCAACCGCGTCTGTCCGACTTGCCAAGCTGTGAGGACTGGCTTGCGCGCGCGGCGCTTGCCGGTATGCCGCATGCCTGCAGCGCGCTTCTGACGCTGCTCGAGGAGATCGAGGCTCATCCGCCCAGGCATTCGGCCTATGTGCAGATCCTCGAGCGCCTGCGCTATCCCGTGATGCATGCCGAAGCGGAGCAAACCAAGGGCTTCGCCGGAAAACCGCTGCCGCTCGACTCGACCGAAGCCACCGCCTTCGTTCACGCGAACGGCTTGTGGGCGGCGATGCTCCGGGCTTACGGACGCCTCCTCTCCGCAGCGCTGAACGGCAAGCATCCCGAGCTCGAGCCCTCGCTCCCTCGACTTTTCCAGCGCGTCCTCGCCTGCGCGGGAGAAGTGGTCGGGACCTGCCTGCTCGCGCGACGCGAGTTCGGGGCGGACTACTGGAAACTGATGCACCAGGCCTATACGGCAGCCGAAGCGCGCGCAATCAGGAGCGAGACTGTCGCCGATCTGAGCGTCGAATCCTCGCCGATGGCGGCCTACGTGGAAGCGCTGATGCTGCACCTCGCCCAACCGCACCGCCTGTCTCACCGGGAACTGGATTGGACGCGTAAATGGGTCCGTCACTGGGCGCACAAGGTGGTTCTCAGCCGCGAGGCGCCCCTGCAGGGCGGCTACGCCGTGGATCTCGCAGGGGCTTCGGGGCCCGCCTGGGCGAAGGCGGCAGCCGGCTCGGCGAGCTTGCGCTTTCTCGACATCGCCCGCGTCGCCACCTCGATCAGCGCACGCATCCAGCGCCTCGAAGAAGGTGCCGAGCCTGCCGCGCTCGGACTCGGTTCCGATTGCACGCGCCTTGCCGCCCAGGACCTACTCAAGACGCTGCAGCGCGCCTGGTTCGATCCCGCACCCGTGCGCGACTTTCCGTGCCGCGCGAGCCCCTCGCCCATGGAGCTGGTGAGCGGCTTTGCCGCGATTCACCATGCAATCGAAGGTACACTGGTAGCGAAGAGCGCGAGGCCGGCGAGCTATTCCTACGGGGAAGCCGAACGATTTCATACATTCCAGCCCTCCGCCGTACTAGATACCCGCGAGCAGGGACTGGAGACCTGGGAAACGTTGGGGGAATCGAACGACGGATTCAGACTTCGCCGCGGAACGCAGGGCATGCGCCTGGCCCACCGACAGCTCGTAGCGCTGCGCCCAAGCGGCGCGCGCCAGTTCATCCTTTGCCACGTCGACTGGCTTATCGAAGGACCGGACCAAACGCTCACCATCGTGGCCCGAGCGCTGAAAGGGGAAGCAAAGGCCTGTGCCGTGCGCTCCTCCGATCGGAACGCCCCGAAGCGGGCCGATGCGCTGATGCTGCCGGTCGCGCCGGGCCTGGCACCTGCGCTCGTGCTGCCGGCGGGCTGGTACAAGCGCGCCGCCGAACTCGATCTCGACCTCGGCAACGCCATAAGACACGTCACGCTCGCCGGCTTGCTCGAACACGGTTTCGACTACGATCAGGTGAGCGTTTCAACGCCTTGAACAAACCTTAGCCTCCCTTAGCCTCGCGCGGCCGGTCGTCTAAAATGCCGTATGGCAGCCGGGGAAAAACCCACTCCCACCGAAATCAAGCTGCACCAGAAATCCCGGGTGCTCGAGGTTTCATTCTCCGACGGCAGTCGTTTCGAGCTCCCCTACGAATTCCTGCGCGTGTACTCCCCGTCCGCGGAAGTGCGCGGCCACGGACCGGGACAGGAGGTCCTGCAGACCGGCAAGAAGGACGTGGACATCCTGGGACTGGAGCCGGTGGGCAGCTACGCGGTGCAGCCGCATTTTTCCGACGGGCACGGCACCGGCATTTACTCTTGGGACTACCTCTACGATCTGGGCACGAATCGTCAATCTCTCTGGCGGACTTATCTCGAGCGGCTCGAGGCAGCCGGGGCGCGCCGCGAACCCTGACCCTGCGGCATGAACACGTCTTGACGGCGTGCTAGCATGCTCGCGTGAGTCAGACCCACTTCGGATACCAGCGCATCGACGAGGCCGAAAAGGCTTCGCGTGTCGGCGGCATTTTTTCCTCGGTTGCGTCACGGTACGATCTGATGAACGATTTGATGTCGGGCGGCCTGCACCGGCTGTGGAAGGCTTTCGCGGTGGCGCTCGCCGGGGTGCGCGAGGGCGAGAGGGTGCTCGACGTGGCTGCCGGATCGGGCGATCTGGCATTCGATTTCGCGAAACGTGCCGGAGCGAGCGGAGAGGTGTGGCTCACCGACATCAACCGGGCGATGCTGGAACGGGGGCGCGATCGCCTCCTCGACCGCGGCCGCCCGGTACCGGCGGTGCAGTGCGACGCGGAGGGGCTGCCGTTTCCTGCGAACTACTTCGACTGCGTCAGCGTCGCCTTCGGTCTGCGCAACATGACGCGAAAAGACGCGGCGCTCGCCGAAATGCGCCGCGTGCTCAAGCCCGGCGGGAGGCTGCTCGTCCTCGAGTTCTCGCGCGTCTGGCAGCCGCTCGCAAAGGCCTACGATTGGTACTCGTTCAAGGTGCTTCCCTGGCTGGGCAAGACAGTGACAGGCGACGAGGCCGCCTACCGTTATCTCGCCGAATCGATACGCATGCACCCCGACCAGAAGAGCCTGAAGGGCATGCTGGAACGGGCGGGGCTGGAGAATGTCGAATATTTCAACCTGAGCGCGGGTGTCGTGGCCCTGCATCGGGGCTACAAATTCTGAATCGCGGAGAGAGACCATGGAAAAACTTATCATTTCACTGTTCACGCTGTTCTTCGGTGCAGGCATCTTCGTAGATGACGTCGAGGCCGCAAGGCTCGGTGGCGGCCGAAATCTCGGGACCCAGCGCCAAGTCACGGCGACCCCGAAACAGGCCACTCCGCCTGCGCAACAGCAGCAACCGGCGACGGCGCCGCAATCGTCCGGGCCGGGGCGCTGGTTTGCGCCTCTCGCCGGACTCGCCGCGGGCCTTGGCTTGGGCTGGCTGTTCGCGCAGGGAGGCTTCGGCGCCGCAATCGGCGCGCTCCTCTTGGCTTTGCTCGCTGGTGTCGCAGTGTTCGCCTTGATGCGTCTCCTGTCGAAGCGGCGCCCGCAGCGAGCGCAGATGCAGTACGCCGGCTTCGGCAATGAAACCGTGGCTGCGCCGCCGCCCTCGCAGCTTCCCGGAGACGCGGGCGCGCAGCCGAATTATCGCAGCCAGTTCGTTTCCAACATTCCGGCGGGCTTCGACGTCGAGGCCTTCTTGAATGAAGCACGGCGCAACTTCCAGCGCCTGCAGCAAGCGAACGACCGCGGCGACCTCGCGCGGCTGCGCCAGGTCACCACGGAGGACATGTTCAACACGCTGAAGGACGACGCCGCCGGGCATTCGGGCGCGCAACAGACCGACGTCGTCACCCTGAACGCGGCGCTCCTGGAGGTCGTCACCGAGGGCGAGCTGCATTGGGCGAGCGTGCGATTTTCCGGTTCGATTCGCGAAGAGCCAAGCGCACTGGCCGAGCCCTTCGAGGAGATCTGGCACATGCGCAAGCCGGTGAACGGTTCCTCGGGCTGGCTGCTCGCCGGGATACAACAGCCCAGCTGATCCGCTCGCCACGGCGCTCGACCCGGATACCCCATGATCGAGGGCAGCGTCCTCGCAGCCCTGAACCATCTTCTGGAGCAGCAGCCATGGGCGGCTGAGCGCCTGAGGCCCTTTGCGGGCCAGGGCGTGGAATTTCGCTGCGTGCCTTTCCCGGACCTGCGCCTCAGGATCACCGCCAACGGCCTTCTCGATTCGGCGCAGGCAGAAACCGCGAGCGCACTCGTCGTAAAGCTCAACCCGGGCACCCTGCCGCTCCTGCTTGCGCGCGACGAAACCGCCCGAAAGCGCGTCGAAATCGAAGGCTCGGCGGACCTTGCGGGCGCGGTGGATTACCTTTTCCGCCACCTCGGCTGGGACTTCGAGGAAGATCTCTCCAGGGTATTTGGCGACATCGTCGCCCACCGCCTCGCCTCCGGCGGCAAAGCCCTAGCCGCGTGGCAGCGCGATGCCGCATTGCGCCTCGCGGAGAGTTTTGCCGAATACTGGACCGAGGAGCAGCCGCTGCTCGCGCGGCCCGCCGACGTGGAGAAGTTTTGCCGCAAGGTCGACACGCTGCGCGACGACGTGGCACGCCTCGAGAAACGCATCGAACGCCTGTCGGATCCCCGCAAGGGTCGCTGAAGGGCCGTCCCCTCCTTGTTTCGTCTCGCCAAGATCCTCTGGATAAGTCTGCGCTTCGGCCTGGACGAGTTCGCGCTCGCTTCAGGGAGCCGGCTCGCCCGCGTCCTGAACGCGTTCCTTTTCTTCCGCGCGCTCTCCGAGCCGCGCGGCGCGCGGCTCCGCCAGGCGCTCGAAGCGCTAGGCCCCATCTTCGTCAAGTTCGGCCAAGTGCTCTCGACACGCCGCGACCTCCTGCCCGCCGACCTCGCCGACGAGCTGGCGAGGCTCCAGGACCGGGTGCCCCCGTTTCCGGGCGAGCTCGCAGTGGCCGAAGTCGAGCGCGCCTTGGGCAAGCCGATCGCGAGAATTTTCGAGAAATTCGAACTGCAGCCTGTCGCGAGCGCGTCGGTCGCCCAAGTGCATCTTGCCGTGCTTCCCGGAGGCACGGAGGCGGCGGTCAAGATCCTGCGGCCCGGGATGATGCCGGTGATCGCGAAGGACCTGGCGCTGATGGACGCCGGCGCGGGCCTCGTCGAGCGCTTCTGGGCCGACGGCAAGCGCATGAGGCCGCGCGAAGTGGTCGCCGAATTCGCGCGCCATTTGTCCGAGGAGCTCGACCTCGTGCGTGAAGCGGCGCATGCAAGCCAGCTGCGCCGCAATTTCCCCGACTCGCCACTGCTCGCCGTGCCGGAGGTCTACTGGGACTTCTGCACGGCCACCGTCATGACGATGCAGAGGATGCACGGCACCCCCGTGAGCCGGGTAGACGAGCTGCGCCGGCAGGGCGTGGACATTCCGAAGCTCGCGCGCACGGGCGTCGAGATCTTCTTCACTCAGGTGTTTCGCGACGGCTTCTTTCATGCGGACATGCACCCGGGGAACATCCTGGTGACGCCCGAGGGCCGCTACGTCGCGCTCGACTTCGGCATCATGGGAACGCTCACTGAGGTAGACAAGCAGTACCTCGCGCAGAATTTCCTCGGTTTTTTCCGACGCGATTACGCGCGCGTGGCGCGAGCGCATCTCGAGGCGGGCTGGGTCCCGGCCGATACGCGGATGGACGAGTTCGAGGGCGCGATTCGCGCCGTGTGCGAACCGTTCTTCGACCGGCCGCTGAAGGAAATCTCCTTCGGACGGGCGCTCGTGCGCCTGTTCCAGACCTCGCGCCGCTTCAATGTCCAGATCCAGCCGCAACTCATCATGCTGCAGAAGACCCTACTCAACATCGAGGGACTCGGGCGCGAGCTCGACCCCGACCTCGACCTGTGGACCACCGCCAAGCCGTTCCTGGAGAACTGGATGCGCGAGCAGATCGGATTGAAGGGCCTATTGCGCGCGCTCCGCAACGAGGCGCCGCGCTGGGCGACGATGCTGCCGCAGCTTCCGCGGCTGGTGCACCGCGCCCTCGCCGGGGATCGCGTGGAAAGGATCGAGGGAATGCTGGGCGAGCTGCTCGTGCTGGAACGGCGCCGCAACCGGATGATCGGCGTTGCGATCGCGCTGCTTGCGCTGGCGCTGATTCTGGCTGCGGCCATCGGCCTCGCGTAGCCGGAACCTGGCGGGCTCCGGTCTATAATCCGCGCCATGCTGATCGCATCCGTCGTGCTTTATCTGCTCGTCACGATCGCGATCGGCCTGTGGGCGGCGATGCGAGTGAAAAACTCGAAGGACTACGTCGTCGCCGGCCGCAGCCTGCCTCTCTACATGAACACGGCGACGGTCTTCGCGACCTGGTTCGGCGCCGAAAGCGTGCTCTCCGTTTCGGTCGAGTTCTCCAAGAGCGGGCTGGGCGGCATCATCGCCGACCCCTTCGGGTCCTCCGTGTGCCTGGTCATCGTCGCGCTTCTCTTCGCACGCGCCTTCTACCGCATGGACCTGCTTACCATCGGCGACTTCTATCGCAAGCGCTACGGCCGTGCCATGGAGCTCGGTACCAGCGTGATCATCGCCATTTCCTATCTCGGCTGGACCGCGGCACAATTGACGGCGCTCGGCCTGGTTTTCTCGACCCTGACGGGCGGCGCCGTCTCGCTGCAGACCGGTATCATCATCAGCGGCGTCATCGTCCTCGCCTACACCATCTGGGGCGGGATGTGGTCGGTGGCCATGACCGATCTGTTCCAGTCGGTCATGATCATCGTCGGCCTCGGGGTCATCGCCTGGTTCGTCGGCGACATGGCGGGCGGGCCCAGAAAGATCATCGCCGCGGCCGCCGAGGCGGGAAAGTTCGAGTTCTGGCCCAAGGGCGGCGCCAAGGAATGGCTCGCCTTCATCACCGCATTCCTCACGCTGGCGATCGGCTCGATCCCGCAACAAGAGGACGAGCGGACCGCGATTGCCGGCAGCCTGCTCGGCGGAGGCGTTTACTTCGCCTTCGTGTTCGTGCCCATCTACATCGTCGGCGCCGGGCTCCTCATCGATCCCTCGCTCGGGGCATTGTTGTCGGCCGAGGATGCACGCGAGACGCAGCGGATCCTGCCCGCGTTCATCCTCGGGCACACGCCCATCTGGATACAGGTGCTGTTCTTCGGCGCGCTGCTGTCGGCGATCCTGTCGACGGCGAGCGGGGCGATCATCGCCCCGACCTCGCTGTGCACGGAAAACATCATCCGTCCGCTCTATCCGAACATGAGCGACCGCCAGTTCCTCCTCACGCTTCGCGTCGTCCTGGTGTCCTTCACCTGCGCCGCCCTGGTATTCGCGCTGCGGTCGAAGCAGACGATGTACGAGATGGTGCAGAACGCTTACACCGTGACGCTGGTGGCCGCGCTGGTGCCGCTCGCCGCGGGAATTTTCTGGAAGAGAGCGAACAATACGGGCGCGATCCTGTCCGCGGTGTTCGGGCTCGTCGCCTGGCTGATCGCGGCTTTCATCGCCGCGGACGCCGTCGTGCCGCCGACGCTGATCGGCCTTGCGTTCTCCATCTTAGGCATGGTCCTCGGCGCTGTCGTGCCAAGCGCCGCGCCGCAGGCGCATCGCCCTAGCGCCCCCCGCTAGTCCGCTCCCGCCCGGACTCGGCTACAATTCGCGCGGCCGGTTTCTCGGCCCTTTCCAACCGGGGGCTCCATGTTCGCACGCCTGATGCCGCACGAAGGCCGGTTTTTCACCTATTTCAGCGAGCACGCCGCACTCATCCTGCAGGGCGCGGTCGAGCTGAAGGCAATGATGGACAACATGGGCGAAACCGAGAGCCGTGCCCACAACATCAAGGCCATCGAGACCAGGGCCGACACCGTCACCTACGAGACGATCCAGCTCCTGCACAAGACCTTCATCACGCCCATCGACCGGGACGAGATCCACCAGCTCATCACACGCATGGACGACATCCTCGACCTGATGGAGGACGTATCGCAAAGCGTATTCCTCTACGACATCCGCAAGATTCCCGACGAGGCGAAGCGCCTGGCCGATATCTGCGTCGCCTGCACCGAGAAGGTCAAGGCAGCGGTCGATCTCCTCAACAACATGGGAAACGCCGAGAAAATCATGAAGATCTGCGACCGACGCCGATCAGGTGCTGCGCGCGGCCATGGCGAAGCTTTTCCGCAACGAGGCCGACACCCGCGAGCTGATCAAGCTTAAGGAGATCTACGAGCACCTGGAGGCGGTCACCGACAAGTGCGAGGACGTGGCCAATATCATCGAGGGCATCGTCATCGAGAATTCCTGATCCAAGACCCGGTCAGCATGTCGATCAGCTTCCAAATCGTGGTGTTCCTGATACTGCTCGCGCTCGCGTTCGACTTTCTCAACGGCTTTCACGACGCCGCCAACTCGATCGCCACGATCGTCTCCACCGGCGCCATGAGCCCGCACTGGGCAGTCGCCTGGGCGGCGTTCTTCAACTTCATCGCGTTTCTCGTGTTCGGCTTCGCGGTCGCCACCACCATAGGCAAGGGTATCGTCGATCCGGCCATCGTCGATCATTACGTCGTTTTCGGCGCGCTGTGCGGCGCAATCGCCTGGAATCTCATCACCTGGTACTACGGCATTCCGTCCAGCTCCTCTCACGCGCTGGTCGGCGGCATCATCGGCGCTGGCGTCGCGAAGGCCGGGGTCAGCAAGCTGGTGGCGAGCGGCGTTCTCAAGACCGCTGCCGCGATCGTGGTATCGCCGCTGTTCGGCTTCATGCTCGCTATCGCCCTGATGATCGCCGTGTCCTGGATCTTCGCGCGCTCGACCCCCCGGCGCGTGGACCGCTGGTTCCGGCGGCTGCAGTTCGTCTCGGCTGCGCTCTACAGTCTCGGACACGGCGGCAACGATGCGCAAAAAACCATGGGCATCATTTGGATGCTGCTCATCGCGTCCGGACTTTCAGCCGCAAACGACCCGCTGCCTTTCTGGGTGGTGCTCGCCTGTCAGGCCGCGATGGGCCTGGGGACGCTCTTCGGCGGCTGGCGCATCGTCAAGACCATGGGCATGCGAATCCATGGGCATGCGAATCACAAAGCTCAAGCCCGTCGGCGGTTTCTGCGCTTCGGCGAGCGGTGCGATGACGCTGTTTCTCGCCACGAGCCTCGGCATTCCGGTATCCACGACCCACACCATCACCGGCTCGATCATCGGCGTGGGCTCGACGCAGAAGCTCTCCGCGGTGCGCTGGGGCGTGGCCGGCAACATCATCTGGGCGTGGATCTTCACCATCCCGGGCTCGGCGTTCATCGCCGGCGTGGCCTGGTTGCTGGGAACAGAATATTTCTAAATGGCAGTGCGGCTGCACGCCATCGAGGTCGATATCACGCGGCTCGCGGTGGACGCCATCGTCAACGCCGCGAACACCAGCTTGCTCGGCGGCGGCGGGGTCGACGGCGCAATCCACCGCGCCGCGGGGCCGGAGTTGCTGCGCGAGTGCCGCACGCTCGGCGGCTGCGCCACCGGCGACGCGAAGATCACGCGCGGCTACCGCCTCCCGGCGAAGCACGTGATCCACACTGTCGGCCCCGTGTGGAACGGCGGCGCGAGCGGTGAACCGGAGCTGCTCGCTTCCTGCTACAGGCGCAGCCTCGAGCTCGCTCTCGCGCACAGCATCCGCACCATCGCCTTTCCAGCCATCAGTTGCGGTGTTTACGGGTACCCCATGGAACGCGCCGCCGGGATCGCGGTGCGCGAATGCTCCCGGTTTGCCCGGGAGCACGACGCGATCGAGCGAATAACGTTTGCGCTTTTCGGCTCCGACGCGCTCGCGATCTACCAAGCGGAGCTCGCACAACCGGCGCCGTGAGAAAATGAGCGGGTCATGGCCCTCTGGCAGCCCTCGACCCTGGCACGCTATCTGTTCGCGGCGTACATACCGCTCGTGGTCTACGCGAGCCTGCACCCGTTCTCCGGCTGGCGCGACCGGGGCCTGCCGCCGTTCGCTTTCCTCACTGCCGCCGTTCGCTTTCCTCACCGCGCCCTTTCCCCGTCCCATACCGGTATTCGACGTCGTCGCCAACGTCATCGGCTACGTGCCGCTCGGCTTTCTCGCCGTGTTCGCGGTATATCCATGGCTGCGCCGCGGTTACGCTCTGGGTTTCGGCCTCGCCTGCTCGGCACTCATGAGCTTTGCGCTCGAGTCGCTGCAGCTCTATCTGCCTACGCGCACGTCTTCCAACCTCGACCTGCTCGCCAATACCGTGGGCGGCGCGGTCGGCGCCCTCGTCGCCCTCGCCACGACGCGGCCCTTGATGGACGCGGAAGGACTGCAGCGGCTGCGCAACAGGCTGTTTGTCGCGGGGCGCCGGACCGATCTCGGGCTGGTGCTGCTCGGGCTGTGGTTGTTCGCGCAGCTCAATCCCGAGACACTCCTCTTCGGCACGGGCGATCTGCGCGACTTGTTCAAGACCCCCTCGGGCAAGCTCTACCCCGCCGAGGTATTCCTGCGCGTGGAGGCCGGCGTCGCCTGCGCGAACGGCCTGGCGGCAGGATTGCTCGCGCTGTGCCTCACCGCGCGCGACCAGCCGGCGCGCGGCGTGGTCGTGATCTTTCTGGCCGCAGCGCTGGCCGTGCACAGCTTCGGATTCGGCATGCTCGTCAGCTCCCAGGACGTGCTCGCCTGGGTGACGCCGGGGGCTCTTTACGGCCTGGCTGCAGCGATCCTGCTGCTGCTGCTGGCGGCAGGGATGCCCCGGACCGCCCAGCTCGCGCTCATGGGTCTTGCGCTGATGGCGGCGACCGCCCTCGTCAATCTCGCCCCCGCCAATCCCTACATGACCGCGTCTCTCGCGCTGTGGCAGCAGGGGCATTTTCTCAATTTCAACGGTGCGACGCGCGTCGTTTCCGCCGTGTGGCCGTTTGCGGCGATGGTCTATCTGGTGCTGCTCGCCAACGATCGCGGACAGGTGAAAGTGTAGGAAGCGCGCCTGAGGATACCCGCTCGTCACAGTATAATTAGCTGGATGAGCTACTACGAAAGACACGTTTTCTTCTGCTGCAACCAGCGCGAGAACGGCGAGACCTGCTGCAACGACAAAGGCGCAAGCGGCATGCGCGACTACGCAAAAAAGCGGGTCAAGGAGCTGGGCCTCGCCGGTCCCGGGAAGGTGCGCGTGAATCAGGCGGGGTGCCTGGACCGCTGCGAGGAAGGACCCTGCGTCGTGGTGTACCCGGAGGCGGTCTGGTACACCTACGTCGACCGCGCCGATATCGACGAGATCATCGAGGAGCACGTCAAGGCAGGCCGCGTGGTCGAGCGCCTGCGCATATGAGCGGGGCGGGCGAGCGCATCTTCATCGACGGTGCTGCGGGTAGGATCGAGACGGTCGTAGATCGTCCCGAAGCCGCGCTCAGAGGTGCTGCGGTCGTCGCTCATCCTCATCCGCTCTACGGCGGCACGCTCGACAACAAGGTGGTCCAGACTCTCGCGAAAACTTTCGTCGAACTGGGCTACGTGTCGCTGCGGGAGACCGAGGATCTGCTCCGCGTCGCCGAGTATGCGAAGAAAACCTTTGGCCCACTGCCGCTCGTCCTGGCGGGATTCTCCTTCGGTGCGGCAGTGCAGACGCAGGTGGCGCAGCGCACGAGCCCCTTGCGCATGGTGCTGGTGGGCATCGCGGTCGGCCGCTTTCCTTCGGAAACCGTGCCGTCCGACTCGATCGTGATTCACGGTGAGGTGGACGAAACCATCCCGCTCTCAAAAGTGTTCGAATGGGCGCGGCCGCAGGAATTGCCCGTCGTGGTCATTCCCGGCGCCGACCATTTCTTCCATTTGCGCCTGAACCTCATCAAGAACATCGTCAAGGGTTCATGGCGGTATTAGCGGCGCACGATCTGCGCAAGTCCTATGACGGCGAGGATGTGGTCGCCGGCGTGAGCCTCGGGATCGCGGCGGGCGAATGCTTCGGGCTGCTCGGCCCCAACGGCGCGGGCAAGACCACCACCTTGAGGCTGTGCCTCGGCCTCATCGATCCGGACGGCGGCTCGGTCGAGCTGATGCAGCGCCCCGTGCCCGGCGAAGCCCGGCCCGCCCGCGCGCGCGTGGGAGTGGTGCCGCAGATGGACAACCTCGATCCCGATTTCACCGTCAGCGAAAACCTGCTCGTCTACGGCCGCTACTTCGGCCTCTCCGAGGGCACCATCAGGGCGCGCATTCCCCAGCTGCTCGAATTCGCAGGCCTGAGCGCGCGCGCCAAATCGCGAATCCAGACGCTCTCCGGCGGGATGAAGCGTCGCCTGACGCTCGCGCGCGCGCTTATCAACGATCCCGACCTGCTCTTTATGGACGAACCTACAACGGGGCTCGATCCGCAGGCGCGCCATCTCATCTGGGAGCGGTTGAAACAGCTCCTCGCCGGAGGGAAAACCATCGTGCTCACCACGCATTTCATGGAGGAGGCCGAGCGGCTGTGCGCGCGCCTGGCCATCATGGACCGCGGGCGCTTCATCACGGAGGGGAGCCCTCGCGAGCTGATCCTCCGCCACATCGAACCGCACGTCATCGAAGTGCACGGCGACGGCGTCACGCAATGGGCCGACCGGGACGCCGGAGGGCTCGCGACACGCCTGGAAAAAAGCGGCGATACCGTGTTTTGCTACGCGGCGGACCCGGCCCTGCTGCTCGCGAGTCTCTCGGGCCAGCAGGAACTGCGCTACCTGCACAGGCCGGCCAACCTCGAAGACGTTTTCCTGAAGCTGACTGGAAGGGAGCTGCGCGACTGATGCACGTCTTTGCTCCACCCTCGATGAGCCTGCGTTTCGTTCCCGTGTGGCGCAGGAACCTGCTCGTGTGGCGCAAGCTCGCGATTCCCTCCATCCTCGGCAATC
>WNFM01311451.1_pt1 | contig 15452 bp, 16 predicted proteins | sample 5400271 | NCBI WGS metagenome assembly WNFM01 (sample SAMN13153352, study PRJNA577476) | soil metagenome | isolation source: 60 cm saprolite on Douglas fir-dominated hillslope | place: USA:California | collected 2013-09-17
GGACGACATAAGGTGAGGTCACCACCATAGGGACCATTCGCGAAACTCTGGATAAGTGTAGGCTCAGTTGTAAATATCACCTTCGACGCTAGCATCGGAATTATTCCATCCTTGAATCCCAGATTCGCAAGTGTCATACTACGACGATGTGAGTAGGTAACCTCAATGACGTGCTGGCCGGAACTTGGATCTTGATTTTCGTTAGAAATCTGGCCAACTTCCAACTGATCATGATCTGTCATATGTTGTTGCAGCCATTCTTTCACTTGTGACTTGCCTTGAAATGTAACCACCTTGATAGTTTGGTAATCGCAATCGCTTACGCCCACCTTATCAGAGAGTAAGGCAAGCACTTCATCCAGTTGTCCATGATTGTAGGCGTGGATGAAATTCATAAAAACAGCCACTTCCAGCGCTTGTTTGGCGGTTAGGTCAAATGCGTTGTTTGGCTGCGATGTAGCAGTTATCTCTAGGGCTATCGGAGTGTCAGATACTCTGGTAACGAGCAGAGGGGTAGTAGCTTGTGGTGGGACAGTCGCGCAAGCTACTAGTGTGGTGCTGAGAGCCAAATCCACGATCAAAATATATCGGAGAGTTTGCATAGGATCTCTCTTTATCTATAAAGAAGATACACGGCCTGCCCATAAAGAGTTCCTGAAATTACTGTGGTAAATCAGCGATCTTTGGGTGAAAGCAGGACATATTCTCTAAAAGATTTTACATCGTTTTATGATCAATGGATCAAGCGATTTGGAACCTTGTCCGGACAACCGCCGTCTTATATCTAAACTGTCGTTGATCAGCAAAGATAATTTCTGAATCTTGAAACGCCGAACGTCGGCAGGTATGATCGTCGTGGGAGAAAACCTATGACTTGCTTCGCATTCAATAGATCTCACTTGGGGTTGTTCATGATTATTTATTTTCTTACGGCCTGTGCTCCAATCATCCCTGCTTCGCCAGTCGCTGAAACGACAATTCTTCCAAACACCATTCAGCCTCCACCGGCCACCCTTACCATTAATAACAAGACTCAAACAGCCGGCATCGGCGCGTACTGTTGGAGCGATCCTTCAAGCACTCCCAGTGTTGGGGTATGTGCCGATATAGCTGGCATTCCGACCGGACGCGAACCGCTGGTTTCAGCTGAAACACCCTTTACAGCAACTATTCATTTACCACTGGACGCCCCGCCTGACTCGCTTTATATAGCAGTTATGCCAGCAATCCATGAAATCGACAGCAGCCAGAAGAATGTCCGCTTGTGGCAGCCTGCTGGCGGTTGGAGCGGTGCACTACCCCTCAAGAATGAAGTCAAAACTGTATTTCAAGAAAGTACGGGATTGTATCTCTTCCAATTAAACGCGCGTTGAAAAGAATATGGGGATGTGTCGTATGGCTTTCTGGTGCAAGTGGGAGAAACGATTCAAACTCCTTCAGCCACTGCGACGAAAGTGCCAGCGTCTGTCCTCCCGGCCCCAGCTCCTGTTCGTTTGCAGATGATCGCCCCGCTCACACGGCTTGGTAAAGGCAATGTCTTTGACATCGCACCTTCTCCGCAAGGAGACAAGCTTGCCATTTCAACTTCACTGGGAGTCTATCTTTACGAAATAACTTCACAAAAAGAAATCTGGTTTCGTTCCTTCAACGGCGTGCCACGCAGTTTGGCATTTAGCCCGAACGGAACCCGCCTCGTAGTTGGTCTCACAGGCAACATTCTGCCCATCGTTGATACGNNNNAACTAGGATGGAATTACTAGGCGAGGAAGGCATTCATGGAGTCTGGTCGCCCGATGGTAAATCCATTCTGACTAGTGGAGGCTGCGAACAAGTACTCGTCTGGGATGCACAATCTGGACAGATCACGCATACAGTCCAACCCACAAAATGCAACATTGTCACGCCGGGCTATGTGAATGCAGTCTGGTCGTGGGATGGGAAGCGGATTTATATTAATAGTAACTATGGTCATGTTACTGTCTGGGATACCACGACCTATCAATCGCTTTCAAGCTATCAAGATAATCCTCCTGAGAATGCTTTTGGGTACGACTTTGCCACCTCGCCCACACACAATTTGTTTGCACTTGACAATGGATTAAGCGTTGCGATCCTGGATGGCGAGACCGGAAAAATCGTTAAGCAACTGACTGCCACCGATAAATCAACTCCATTTCATTACATCCATTGGTCACCGGATGGCAAATCCCTGTTGGCCGATGAACATCTATGGAATACAGAAACCGGCGCATTGCTCAAGACTTTTGACGATTTTATCGGGCTAACCTGGATGCCTGATGGTGATACGGTGATCGGTGTTTCTGATATCAATACGGGCATTAAAGGCATTTCTGCTTCTATCGGGAAGTTGCTTTTTACACTGGATGGTTTTGGCTCAGTTAATGGCGGCAGTATTGCTACTGCCTGGGATGGCGACAATCTATTGACCTTTAATGGCTCTTACGAAACACATTGGAATTCTGCCACTGGTCAAATGCTCGAGCAACGTTCTGTTGCATCCCAGCCAGCCTGGGTCTCTACGGATTACGCTGCCCTTTCACCGGATGGACGCTTCATTGCTTCGCCGAACGCGATTCGCGATTCGAAAAGTGGACTGAAAATTGTTCAACTACAGGATGCAAATCAATACGACAAGGTTGCCTGGTCTCCAGATGGGAATCAAATCGTTTCTGGTGGATCACTTGGAATGCTCGATCCAGTCATCTGGGATTCTAAAACCGGAAAAGTTCTGCGCAAACTATTGTTTAGTGTGGCTGGGCAACGACCATACTTGGGTGCTTTGATCTGGTCACCGGATAGCAAATGGATTGTCGCAGGCGGCTCGCTGATAGATCCCAACAATGGTTTCGATCAGGGCGTGATTGTTCTATGGGATTCGCAAACTGGAGAACAAACGCAACTGCTTACCGCAGGCATGAAATCTGAGCGCATTCAAGCTCTGGCATGGTCGCCAGATCAGCATTGGCTGGCAACTGGCTCCACCACTGACAAAATATTTTTGTGGGATATGCAAACCTTCACCCCGATCGCCATCCTGACCGGGCATACGGACCAGGTGCTTGGTTTGAGCTGGTCATCTGACGGAGCGCTTCTGGCGTCTACCTCATTGGATGGTACTGTGTTGGTGTGGAGATTACCTTAGTAGCATCTTTCTTAAATATCTATGTCACGCCTAGCTACTCCTAGAAATGGATTGATGATGAAACCAAATTTCCACTTCTTCCTCTTGCTCCTGTATTGTCTCAGCCTGCCGGCCTGCATATTTAAATTCTCCTTCAGCGGTTACTTCACCGCCGAAGAGGATGACCTAAGCGATAAGATATTACAAAACTTCAATCTACTACTTATTCTGATATGTTAGCAAATGAAAATACAAATGCATGAATCTATCTGGATCACAGTCCTTCTCATCTTTGCAACAGGTTGTAGCAAAAATATTGGCGTCACCCATACGCCTACTCTTTTTTTTCCACAACAAAAAGAAACTCCGAACGCGATTATGGATGCACTCCTGGTTGGGAAATTAATGTTGGTAAATGATTGCCTTCGCGTAAACGATGAGAATAATAATAGTTTTTTGCCTATATGGCCCCAAGGTTTTTCAGCTCGCTTAAACGATGGGATCATTGAAGTTGTTGATGAGAACGATCAATTGATTGCACAAGTAGATGATAACCTAAGGATCGGCGGCGGTGAAATGCCTGGTCAATCTATAAAAGGATATACTTTACAGCCTTTACCAGATAATTGTCCTGGACCATATTGGATTGTTGGTGATGAGATTACAAGGTGATATTTTCTACTAGGGTTAACCCTAGTAGAAAATCAATCACGGAAGAAGTATAGTATTTTTGAATTAGGAAATACATTCTTCACTAAGGAGGAAAATCTTTGCCAATTTAAATTCATCTGCCCAAAAAACCAAATTCTGCGCACCAAGGAGAAAATTATGTGACAAAAGACTGGTTAACAGCAATTGCATCAGAAAGTTTCGTCATATTGTGATTTCTTAATCCCAAACAAGGAGACTAAAACTATGAAAACATTGAATCCCCGAATTGCAATCGTGCTGATCTCTATCGCATCAATGCTCATATCGCCTGCTGCAGTAAGTTTCTCCGCAAGCCCGTCAGAAATAGATCACCAGACCAACAATCCATTGACGTAAAGGTAGAGGTTGTTGATAGTCCTTCACTTGAAGATCAGGGCTGGTCAATTATTAAGTCCGAAACTCATAAACATAATGACCCATCTACAGGGGCAGAAGTAATGGACACACTCGTAATCAGACAGAGTCCACCAGGAAAATGCAAGGATAAAGCTAATCAAACAATTCAAATAGATGCAGTTACATGCACATATCGAACTTCGGAAACGCGTTCGAGTTCAGTATTAGCGGGCGGTGTTACAGGTTTTGCAAAAAACTATGCAGATAATTACTGCGGTGGCGGCGATTGTACATATTACAAGTTAACCAAGCTAGAAATCTGGTGGACAAGAACCAGTACTGGCTGGATAGTGAAGAACGCAAACACAGCTTGAGGCTGTAATGGGGCTTGTGCAGTCTGCCCTAACAACACTAGTTATACCATCCTCTACCAAAGCGGATCCTTTACCCCCAATTTTATAGGTGGAGGACTTACATCAACTACTTACAGCTATACATTTACAACTTGGCCAATTATGAAGACAACGTCAGTTGGGATTGTTTGGGGTAGTAATAACTCGACTGTGGAATCACCAACACAAACTACTCAACCTTTGTCAGTAGCCGCAAATTATTAATGAAGGAATGCTGCTTAGGATATATACTTTCTATAGCCTGCTATACAGTACATAGAGAAACAATCTGTATAGCGGGCTGTGAAATTGAGCAAAATTTTCTGTCTCTTTAATCTAGGTGCATTTATGTTTACGGTTTCGAGTATTTTCAAGGAAGTTGTTTTTTCAAAATTCACTCAAATAACCATTTATTGTGTATTCATCACGGGTCTGGTCAGTTGCAAGTCAATAACGGTGAGTCAGGACACTGCTACAGTCATCGCTTCAACACCTCAGGTACAAGTAACTCTGTTGCCACCTATGGCAATAGCGCCAACCCTGCGGTGTAATCCGGTGCTTGGTGTGAATCTTGATGCTGTACTGTTATCTTCGAGATCAATTCATGTCAAGGTAAGTGGTCTCCAACCCAACGAACACGTGACGTTTGTATTTTACTCTGAAGTGGCGGGGAAGAACTTTAAGATTGAGAGCAATCCACTTCAGGGCGCGAATGCTAACGGAACTATTGAATATACCGAATATGGGCTCGACAAGGCTTTTAAGGAATGGCAGATACAGGTTGTTCACTCAAGAGGGATTGCTTGCGCAGCTATTAATCTCCCATAACAAACCAGAACAGCTGAATGTTTACAGAGATGTTAAATTTATATACTATTTTCTAAAATTTACTCATCACAAATCGATTCGCCCCTCCAAAGCGATACTTGTAATTTTCTATCGCAAGTGGATTTAGAATTTGCGATAAACTTACATCATGACAAACGTAGAAATATTCAGCCAGCGGGAGCGGGATGTAATAAAGCTTCAGCTTGCGGACTTAATTAAGGAGGAACCATGTTTGCATTCCAACTACGGAAAGATATCCTATTCCGCACATCACTCATCGCAATGATTTTGTTCAACACGCTGGCACATCAGCCAAGGCGAGTTCAGCGAAAAATTCAGAGGGTGGAAATAGTCGAGGGATGGGTCCAGAAGTACAAGCAGGTCAATATCACTGACAGGACTGGACTCCCCGCGAGCCATAGTATTTTGAGAGTATTTCTTTGCACTTTTGAATAATTGAATGACAACTTTCTCGTCCATAAAATAGAATTTACAACGAAGATGACTAGGATACTTCGTTTCTACTATGAAAAGCTTGCCGATTAACTACTGATGTAAATCGCAGGAATCAGGTATTATTTACGTTATCTTTGAATGCCAAATTGGATAACGTTATGTATCACAGCCGTCGCCTGTATAGATTAAGATCACAATTGCTATTGATGTTTCTTTTAAGTTCACTTGGGATTGGCCTCGCGATCTCCAATGAGGCCCCAAGCAAGTTTTTTGTCGCTTTCCATAATCTACCTTTCTTTGCGAAGGTAATAACCACAGGATTCTCGAATTACAAGCTGTGGTTGTAGAATAATTTTCCGGGGCAATTGATCAGGGTTTTCAATAAGATCGAGCAACAATTGCACAGCTTGTTCACCAATTTGCCGGGGTGACACTGCCATAGTAGTAAGGGTAGGTTGTGTCATCGCTGATTCAGCGACATCATCAAAACCGATTACAGCGAAGTCACGCCCTGGCTGCAATCTCATCGACTGCAGGCCAAGCATCACGCCAAAGGCCACAACATCATTGAAACACAGGCAGGCTGTAGGTATATCAGGGAGTTGCAAAAGTTGACGAATGGCCTCGGAACCACCTTCACGCGTTGACGACGTAGTCACAACGAACGATTCATTGATGGGTAAGTCATGATCTGTTTGCGCTTGCCGCCAGCCCTGTTCGCGCTCTTTTCGTGAGGATATATCCAGTGGACCGCCGATAAAAGCAATCTTGCGGTGACCCAGTGAGATCAGGTGTTCCACTGCGACTCTTGCCCCGACTATATTATCTGCGCCCACGTAATCTGCCTCAATGCCGGGGAGATAACGCGCAAAGAGGACAAAAGGCAATCGGGATCTTTGAAGTTTTTCAATTGTCGCCAGCGGCGTACCGCGTGCCGGACATAATAAAATGCCATCAGCCGAATATTCTTGCATGGTGGACAACAGCTGTTCCTGCTTACTTAACATTTCCGACGTATTAAACAGGAGTGCAACATAATTGGCCCTGTCCAACTGGGATCCAATACTCACTGTCATTTCCGCAAAAAATGGATTGGTAATGTCAGCAACAACGAGCCCTATGGTGTGCGATTTATGTGATCGCAGGTTCGCTGCAGCGCGATGATAAACATAACCGAGATCTTGCATCACTTCCTGAACACGCTTACGAGTGCCCTCGGCTACCAACGGGCTATCGCGCAACACCAGCGACACAGTTGCACGGGAGAGTCCCGAAGCATGAGCGACATCAAGGAGCGTCACGCGTTTCGAGGTTTGTTGAATGCGGGATTCTTGTTTCGGATTTGGCATAGTATTTTTCTCAGAATTATCCTTTTACCGAATCAGCCATCAATCCACGCACGAAGAAACGACTGAGAAATATATTAACAAGGCGATAGTCAGAGCACGCAAAATCGGTCGAAAAGCTTGGAAAGAGGCTACCGTGCATGTATTCTGCCTACTTATCGTTTATGCACCAATGCAACTCCTTAGGTTAAACAGATTCCCTTTTTACTTTTCTACCATAACAATCAAGCCAAATAATACCTACAATAAAAAGTCCCACGAGAAGTTGTTGTATATATGAATCAATATTAAGCATATTGAATGCATTTGATAGGAGACCAATAAACATTACACCGAGTAGGGATTTAAAAGCTCCACCGATACCACCTGCAAATGAAGTGCCGCCAACAACAACAGCAGAAGCTATATACAATGCGGTTGTATCACCATATATTGAATTACCCGAATTAACCCATGACGATAACATTACTCCAGCAAGTGCAGCAGTCACACCACTAATAACGAATGCCAAAGTTTTAGTTGGTAAAACATTGATTCCCGAATACTTTGCCACTTCATAATCGCCGCCAATTGCGTAACAATTTCTACCAAATGATGTGCTCCGCAATATCCAAACAATAACGATCACAGTAACGATCATCACTAGTACTAAAACTGGTACCAGACCAAATAATTTATAATTTGCAAGGTTTTGAAAATCAGGATTGTCACACGCAACTGGACGGGCAGTAGTTAATTGTTGCGCCACACCTGTCAGCAACACTCCCATTCCTAATGTAATAATGAAAGGCTCAGTCTTTTGATAAACGGTTAAGTAACCGTTTATCATGCCAATTACCGCTCCAAATAAGATTGAGATAAGTACAGCAATCGGTATTGCAATACCTGAATTAATTAATTCGATGGCGATAATACCGGAGACAGTCATCACTCCGCCAACGGATAAGTCAACACCTCCTGCAACTAAAACTACAGTAAACCCCATAGCAACGATCAGCAGGGTGGAATTCGAGTTTACCAGATCAATAAGATTGTAACTTGTATAGAATGGGGTTTTAAAAAACAGCATGGTAATAAATATCAGTAGCATGGCTAAAGGAGCCTTCTGTGCAGATAATATTCTCGTTATGGGTTCTGTTATTTTTGTATTCATCATTAGTTTCCTTCCGAATACTGTTTCCGGTTATCCAGCCAAATTGCCAGGATTAAGATTGCTCCTCTGAGCATATATTGTATATAAGTTGTAACGCCCAGAAGGTTTAGACAATTTGACATTAATATTATTAACAAAGTTCCAATGACTGTCCGAAGAACACTGCCTTTCCCTCCTGTTAAAGCTGTTCCACCAACAACCACAGCTAAAATTGCTTGAGTCTCATAACCTTTTCCCATAAGAGGTGATGCGATAGTAACTCTTGAGGCTAAAACCACTGCCCCGATCGCTGCCATTACCCCTGAAACCGCATAAATAAAAATGATGGTTTTTTCAGTTGGAATCCCAGCTAAGCGGGCGGCTATCATATTTCCCCCGGTTAAGCAAATTGACCTCCCAATATGAGTTCTACTTTCTATGATATAGAGAATAAGGAGACATACGAGGAAAATGATAAAAGAAGTCGAAGCTGGACCGATAAAACCTTCGCCGATAGCAGTAAATATTGAAAAATCGGTTTTCGAATAACTCATAAATACTGGAGCGGCGCCAGTATAAATTAATGCCACTGCGGTAAAGACCACACTCATACCATACGTTAAAAACAAAGCCTCTGCCTGCTTAAGGGCTCCACCTTTGAGAATTAAAAAACTGTTTAGTAGTCCGCAAATTAATCCTATTGTGACACCGACCATTAAGGCAGCAGCTTGTCCAATGGGATCAATCAGCGATATCGTAACAACAGCCACGAGCGAGATGATCCCGCCAACTGAAAGATCAATCATCCCCCCCATAATGATAAATGTCATTCCAAGAGATACCATGATCAGGGGACCAAACTGACGCATTACATTTTGAAGATTCCCAACAGTAAGGAAATTTGGTTCAACAAAAGATGTAATAATCGCTAATATAAAGATTCCCACTATAATGAGATTATTCTTAGTGAAAGTAATTATCGATTGTGTTGTTATTTTTTTGTCCACTGTTTTTCCTATTAGAATTCAAATGCTTTTGCCATAATTTCATCAGCCGAAGCTTGCAATGGATCAAATTCTCCGGTAATTCTGCCATTGCAAATGGTAAGCACTCTATTGCTCATATTTAATACTTCAGGTAGCTCAGACGAAATTAAAATAATCGAACCGCCATCTTCAACTATTTTCTTCATTAACAAATAAATTTCATATTTGGCACCAACATCAATACCCTTTGTAGGCTCATCAAGAATCAATATTTTTGGTTTTAATTCCAGCCATCTACCCAGGATGGCTTTTTGTTGATTCCCACCGGATAACATTTGAATTTTAGTTTTTGCAGAAGGTGTTTTAATGTTAAGTGATTTAATTTGTCTTTCACTAATATCCCGTTCTTCTTTTTCTCTGAGAAAACCATAATAAGTTAATTCGCTCAGACTGGCTAGTGAAATATTTTTTTCAACCGAAAACTGCAGTAATAATCCTTGAATTTTCCTGTCCTCAGGCACCATCGCAAGACCATTATTTATTGCATCTATTGGATTATTTATGCTAACCAGCTCTCCATCTAACTTTATACTCTTGTTCTTGACTTTATCTGCTCCGAAAATTGCTCTTACAGTTTCTGTTCTTCCAGAACCCACCAGCCCCACGAAACCTAATATTTCTCCTTTTTTTAAGTTAAAGTGCACATTTTTTAATAATTTTGTATTAATATTTTCAACTTCCAAAACTGTTTCACCGACATAATTTGGACGAGAAGGATATTCATTTTCAATTGTTCTGCCAACCATCATGGAAATCATTTCATTTCGAGAGATTGCATTAACATTTCTTGTCTCAATCAGGTGACCGTCTCGCATGACAGTCACAACCTCGCAAAAATTAAAGATTTCATCCAATTTATGAGAAATATAAATGATCGAAATTCCTTTATTTTTTAGATCATGGATAATTTTTATTAATTGCTGCATTTCATCAAACGTAAGGCTGCTGCTGGGTTCATCCATAATAATAAGTTTTGAATCAAAAGATAAGGCTTTTGCAATTTCGATCATTTGTTTATCTGAAACACTTAATTCAGAAACTTCCTTTTGTGTATCAATTTGGCATCCAATGCGATCTAATAGAATGCGCGCCTTTGAGTGGACTGCTTCTCTTCCACCCATTTCGCCAAACCTGCCTAAAAAAATATTTTCCCCCACAGTCATCGTATTAACCAGATTTAACTCCTGGTAAATAATACTTAATCCCATTTTCATGGATTGAATTGGGGTAATATCTTCAATCTTATTTCCATCAAAGACAATTTCACCACTATCTTTTTGATAGACGCCGGATAATATTTTCATCAACGTGGACTTTCCAGCCCCGTTTTCCCCGACGATTCCATGAATAGTACCTCTGAAAACTTCCAGGGATATTCGATCTAATGCCTTTACACCTGGGAAGGCTTTACTGACTTCTTTGATTTTAAGAATTGCCTCGGCATTGTTATTTTCCATAGAAATTTCCTTCCATGAGAATTTTCTCTACCACACAAATATGGGCAAAATCCAAGTGCAAAATTGCTGGCTAAATGCACAGTAGAGAAAGGTAGTAATGAAGAAATAAATCTCACCCCTGAATTCAGGGGTGAGATTTATTTTATCTTAGACTGTTACCATTCAGGAGGAGTGAAATTCTTAACTGTATCCTTGGTAATGAGATCGAACGGAACGATATTATCAAATTTAGCTGTAGAATCTTTAGCGAGGAATTGGTTGGCAATGTTCATGGATTTCATGGCGATTGTTTCGACATTCTGAGCAATCGAAATGTAGTTTTTCCAACCATTAACCTGTTCAAATGCGACTTTATTGCCATCGACACCGATAACCAGGACATCATTCATCCCTGCGGCTTTGAGGGCATTAAGCACACCAGTAGCCCCATTATCCCAATGGCAAAAGACAAATTGAATCTTATTGCCATACTTGGTGATCATGTCTTCGGCAATGGCTTGAGCCTGTGCAGCATCCCACGCCTGAGGATTCTGATAATCCAACACTTTGATGCTTGGGTTTGCCTCAACGGCTTTAGCGAATCCGTCATGACGATCAATTGCTGCTGGATGACCTGCCTGGCCGCCAATTTCAACTCCGGTTGCGCCATTCGGGTAGAGGGCCAGGATTCCCTTTACAGCAACCCCGCCTGCCAGCTTATCATCAACGGCCACATAGAAAGTGGAATCACCTGGCTGTGCCGCAGCCATAAAAATACCAACAACTACGCCAGCAGCCTGTGCAGCTTTGAGAGCCGGAACGATGGCCTTGGCATCGTTAGGGTTGACAATAATGACATCAGCCTTCTGAGCCACGGCATTATTAATAGCTTTGGTTTGTTCCTGAACATCAGCTTTGCCGTCTAACATACTGACATCAAAGCCATATTCTGCGGCGTGCTTTTGGAACATCTTGAAACCAAAAGCTTGGGATGGATTTGACGCCGAACCAGGAATAAACACCAGCGTATGGTTCTTTTTAGTAGGCGCTTGGGTAGCGGCAGGCGCGGCAGGTGCGCAGGCGGACAGCATAACGGCAATCAATACCACTATGCTTAATAACTTAAACTTATTCATAAGATTAGATCTCCTCTTTATGTGTTATTTGGATTCGGAATTAAACAAATTAGAGAAAGAACGATGAGTTATTAGCTTTAAGGTGCCTCCTTTGTCAGTATATTGCCGTTTCTGAAATTAGAGCTCAAAACTATGGAGCGTCACGTTTTGAGGTTGGGCACAATATTTTTATTAGATCGATCTAAATTTACATCTAGAAAATTGCCCACCTAGTTAGATGAGCATGTGAAATTAGCTATTAATGCCTTATAATGGCCTCAAGGAAACCATTTTTTCTATTAGATCGATCTAATTGCAATTGTAATGTAAACCCTTTTCTTGTCAAGGTCACATTTTGGGACTGGAACACGACAATTGTGGAAAGCCATCGAAAAGAAGTACGCGTTGAGACCTGACTTAAAGTTAATTTAGAGAAGACACAAATGAAACTCAGATTCTTCACGGCTACATTGCGTGATACATTATCATGACGAGGCAGCTCACGAGGCAAACTATCGGAGTCGGCGTGGCCGGGACTGGTTTTATCGGTCCATGTGGAAGGTTTGCGTCGCAACGGTATCCAAGTATTGGGTATCCTAGGAAACACAAGAGAAAATCAGAACAAAAAGTTGCCGAACTCGGTATTCCGCGCGTCTACGATTCGCTCGACGAAATGCTGGCCAAGCCTGACATTAACGTGGTTCATCCGGCAACACCGAATCATCTGCATCATTTACAGGCCAAAGCCGCTTGAAACTTTCACAGGAAAAATTTTGACGCCTGAGGATTACATTGACCAGCCCATCAACACCGAAGATTATGCTACGATCATTTTGCATTATGAAAACGGTGTACGCGGCGTGCTTACAGTCTCGCAGGTCTCAGCGGGACGCAAGAATCGACTCTTCTATGAGATCAGCGGATCCAAGTCCTCACTCGGCTGGGATTCAGAAAAGCCCAACGAGTTGTGGATAGGTCATCGGACGGAACCCAGTCAAGTCTTGATGAAAGACCCGCCGCTTTTGTCGCCCGAAGCACGTGCGGTATCGTCATATCCTGGCGGTCATAATGAAGGCTTCCCTGATACATTCAAACAGTTATATGCAAAAGTTTATAACTATATTTTTGCAGGCGATTTTGATTAAAGACCAGACTTCCCGACTTTTGCTGATGGTTATTATGAAATGCAATTGTGTGAAGCCATCGAGCAAAGTGTGCGTGAGAAGACTTGGGTCAAAGTTAAATAAAGGAGATACACATGAAACTCGGATTCCTTACCGCCGCATTACCTGACAACACACTCGAACAAGCCGCCAAATGGGGCGCTGAGAGCGACTTTCAAGCCATCGAGATCGCTTGTTGGCCATTTGAAAAAGCCATTCGCCGTTATGCCGGTGTGACACATATCGATGTGACAACGCTGGATAAAGCCAGAGCGAAAGAGATTCGTAAAATGCTGGATGGATACGGGCTGACCATTTCCTCGCTTGCATATTATCCGAATCCTCTCCACCCGGAAGCTGATCATCGCGAGACGGTTATTTCTCATCTGAAAAAAGTGGTCGAAGGCGCAGCGTTGTTGGAAGTCCCTATTGTCGGAACATTTATCGGCAAGGATAAGAACAAGACCGTGCCGCAAAATTTGGAGGATTATGCAAAGATCTGGCCCTCCATTGTAAAGTTTGCAAAAGAGCATGGCATCAAGATTGCTATCGAAAACTGCCCAATGTTATTCTCACTCGACGAGTGGCCCGGCGGCAACAACCTTGCCAGCACACCCGCCATCTGGCGCCAGATGTGGGAAATCATTCCTGATGACAACTTTGGGCTGAATCTCGATCCATCGCATCTCATCTGGCAAATGATCGACTATGAGCGTGTCATCCACGAATTTTCAGAAAAGATCTTCCATGTCCATGCCAAAGATTTGCACATTGACGGCGATGGGTTATACAACAACGGAGTGTTGTCCCAGGGAATAGGCTGGCAGATACCGCGTCTGCCGGGTCTAGGCGATGTTGATTGGGCGAAGTTCTTTGCAGCGCTCAAGTCTATTAGCTATGATGATGTTGTGAGCATCGAGCATGAAGACCGCAACTATGAAGGCGATGAGGAACTGGTCAAGCGCGGCTTCTATCTTTCGCGCGATGTACTAAAGCCGTTGATGAATTAAGCAGATAGGTGTTCTTCTTTCTGATCACCTTTTCCCGCCCATTATGAATGGGTGAATTTATGAATAGGGGGCACGAAAAAATACGTTGGTTGCGATCTTGGCGGCATCATGCCTTATGCGGCGCGCAAGCCAGAGCACAATGGAATCCTGGGGTTGACCGTATCCGTGTTGGAATTGATCCGTGGCGCGGGCCGCGACCTGCTCGGGATGTTAGGGCTGTCCAATTGCAAACTATATCCCATTTATGATTCTGCATTGGATGATCTCAGGGACAAGGATATACTTCCTGTGGCAGCATTGGCCAGTATATAGCGGAGTTGAGTTCAATATCGCGGATGCGAGGGCACGTCGATTTACCGACAAATAGGTGAGATCACCAATGCCAAATGGACCGCGGTTTTCAAAAACTTCAGGATCACCAGATATCTGTTTACGAAATATGAAATAATGTTCGATTGTGTGTATTCCTGCCCCAAGGATTCATATTCCCTACTTGGGCAATTACGTTCAATCACACTGAGGGGAATATTGTTATCCAGATATTTGTCCCTGGCCGAGCTTCTTTATCACTTATCGACACAGCGGAAAGACCTTTAAGCAAATGCAACTAAAAATTTGTTAGGTGAGTATCCCCTTGCGACACGTATACCGGCCGAGGTGGGCTTTAAAAAGTAATAGACAGAACTGCGAAAGTCTTTACGTGATGCTATGGGATACTCACCTACATTTAGATTTAATTTTCTGACTATCGATTTGTACGATTCACCCTTGGTCTTTGAAGGTTTAATACGGCACAATATGAATTAATTCAGATGTCTTATTCAGGAATAACTAGGATGCAGCCCGCCAAGAATTGACTTCGATGTAACGGTTTTGACTTTGGGACTTCATAGTAGTGAGGAATACGCTGATCTATACCTTGATGTGGTCGTTCCTCATTGAAATCTGCCGTGTATTCCGTGACTATCCGCCCTAAGTGTTTATCATCACAGATCAGCACAGGATGGAGGCATTCTCTTCGAAGACTGCCCATAAACCTTTCGCAAATCCCATTCGCTTGGGATGTTCGATACGGCGTCTTCACTTCTTTTATGCCCGAACCTAATGCCACTGCTGAAAAGCGCGTAGCATATTTTTTGTCACGATCCCGAATCAGATACTTCGGTCCGCTCCCCCACGGTGTGGCTTCGCGTAATTGTTGTGCCGTCCATTCATCAGTTGGATATGTTGTTATTCCTGTATGTACGATCCTTCGCGTTTTTAATTCCATCACCACAAACACATACCACTGCCGAAACAACCAGTCATGTACTACTGTAAAGTCGCATGCCCAGATGCC
>WNFM01237375.1_pt1 | contig 15450 bp, 13 predicted proteins | sample 5400271 | NCBI WGS metagenome assembly WNFM01 (sample SAMN13153352, study PRJNA577476) | soil metagenome | isolation source: 60 cm saprolite on Douglas fir-dominated hillslope | place: USA:California | collected 2013-09-17
TCTACCGCCACAAAAAACTCGGCCGCATCTCTCTCAACATCGGCGGCATCGCCAACATCACCGTCATCCCCGCCAAGTGCAAACCCTCCGACGTCTTCGCCTTCGACACCGGCCCCGGCAACATGCTCATCGACGCCCTGGTCCAACATTTCACCAAAGGCCGCCGGCGCTACGACAAAGACGCACACTTCGCACAACGCGGCAAACTCATTCCGCAAATCCTCGATGCCCTGATGAAAGATGTCTATCTGCAGCAAAGCCCGCCAAAAAGCACCGGTCGTGAATACTTCGGCGCCGCCTACGCCACAAAGCTCCTAGCTCTGGGCCGTCGCTACCACGCCAAACCAAACGATCTCATTCGAACCATCACCATCTTCACTGCACTCGCGGCGGCCGATGCCATCCACCGATTCGGCTTGCCCCAAAAAAAAATTGACCAGCTCATAGTCTCCGGCGGCGGAGCACAAAATCCTTTCCTTATGGCCCAGCTCGCCGCGCTTCTCAGCTCTTTTCCCGTAGGGGCACGGCACGCCGTGCCCGCCTCAGCCGCACCAAATACTCCTCAATGCATTGAAGTTTTGCCATCGTCTGCAATCGGCATCCCGATCGACGCCAAAGAAGCACTGGCCTTCGCCATCCTGGCCTACGAAACTTTCCACCAACGTCCGTCCAATATCCCCTCGGCCACGGGTGCCCGCGGTCCAGCCATCCTCGGAAAAATCTCCTATGCCCCGTCCCGCTAATCATTCTCCATCTTTGTTTCGTCTTCTCGGTGTCCTCTGTGCTGAAATCTTTCTTTCCGGCTGCGCCCACCCCACAAAATTCGATCCATCCGACCGCACTTTCCTCATCGAAGCCAAGCCCGTAAATCTCGACCCGCGCTTCGCCACCGACGGCCAATCGCAGCGCCTCGGCGGCCTCATCTTCAGCAGTCTCCTAACACGCGAAGCGCAAATGAATCTTCACGGCGACCTAGCCGAATCATGGAACACTCCCGACTCGTTCACTTATCTCACACTCAAAACTTCCACCGAAGAACAAGCGCAATTGGTCGGCGTGGCGCTGCAAGAGCAGTGGCGCAAAGCGGGAATCGATCTGGAATTGCGCCCGCTGGAATTTGCGACGCCGCTTTCGGATTCGGTGCGCGGAAACTTTCAGCTCGCATTGTTGCGCTGGGACGGGGCAAATAACGATCCGGATGTTTTCGAATTTGTGTTTTCGTCGAAACGAATTCCGTCGGATGGGGCAAATCGCGGCCACTACAAGAACCTGCGAATCGATGAATTTACCGATCAGGTCCGCGTGAAAATGGGCCGCGAAAAACGCAAAGCCGAGTGCAGCGAAGTTCCAAAAAACCTGGCCGAGGATCTGCCGTACTTGCCGATGTGGTTTCAGTGCATCGCCGCGAACTTGACGAGTTGCCGCTTTCTCCGACCGGCGATTACGATTTTCTTACTTCAATAGGCCATACTTCAGCAAAACAACAGGCGACTGAGGTTCACTGAAGCGCTTCGTCAATTTCTTTCGAGGTTATGGCCCCTTCCCGCAAAATTTTCCAGGCATCGCCATGCAATTCCACAATTGTCGACGGCGTGGCGGATTTCGTTTCTCCCGCATCGAGAATCACCGTAAGCCGGTCGCCCAGTTGGTTAAACACCTCTTCCGCGCTGGTGCACGACGGCGCGCCGGAAAGATTCGCGCTGGTACCGGTCAGCGGGCCGTCGAACTCCTCGATCAACCGCGCCACCACTTCGCAGCGCGGCCAGCGCAGCGCGATTCGTCCGGTGTTCGCGGTGACTTTGAGCGGCAGCCGGTGCGAAGCGTCCACCACCAGGGTCAGCGCGCCGGGCCAGAATTCTTCCGCTAACCGCAAAAAGTTACGAGGCACTTCGCGCGCCAGCAGCATCGCCTGATCCAGCGAATTTACGAGGATAGGCAACGCACGGACTTCCGGGCGGCCCTTCACGCGATAAATCTCTTCCACCGCAGACAGATTGAACGGATCGGCCGCGAGCCCGTACACGGTGTCCGTTGGGATAGCTACAACTTCGCCGTGCAGCAGCCTTTCCGCTGCATAACGCAACACGTCTGCCGAAGGCGACTGCGCACTGACCCGCAGGATTTCCGCCGACAATTCGTGGCCTCTCGCGGAGTCCCTGGGGCGCCGCAGCGCTCCGCGCTCGCTGCCTTGCTGCGCGCGACGCTACCACAGTCCTACTAACCACGCAATAATTCATGGCAATCGTTACGCCGCCTCCGGTAGGCGCGCGCACCACATCCCCACCTTGTTCCTCCTTGGCCAAGCCTACCAAGCTTAGATTTCTTGGCGGCCGGCTTGCACGACTTTGTGCTGGGAACGACAAACGGCGAACGGTAAACTCTTGCCCGTGTCTCCCCGCCCTAATGCGCCCCGGACGTCCCGCGAATCGCAAGATATGCCCGACGCTATCACCAGCAGGGACAATCGTTGGCTCAAGGAATTCCGCATGGCCCTGCGCGGCGGGCTGCCTTCCGAGGCTGGCGCGGTTGGTGTGGAAGGGCCGCGTTTGGTTGAAGAAGCGCTGCGCTCGGCTTCGCCGATTCGCGCGGTGCTGGTCAGCGAATCGGGTGAACGCCATCGCGCGCGGCTCGCACAATACCTTGACCGGCCCGAAGTCGCCATTCCGGTTTTGCGAACCACCGACCGGCTGTTTGAAGGCATCGCGGACACTGAGCATCCGCAGGGCGTGGCTGCGCTGGTCACGCCTCGCACATTTTCGTTCGACGACATTTCCCGTGCCGCGAGCGATGGGGCAGCTCCATTGATTGTGGTGCTCGCCGGCGTACAGGATCCGGGAAACGTGGGGACGATCATTCGCACTGCTGCGGCGTTCGGCGCGACTGCCGCTGTCGCTTCCCCTTCCGGACAGAGCGGCACGGCGAGCCCGTTTTCGCCAAAGGCTCTGCGCGCCTCGGCCGGAGCGGCGCTGCATCTTCCGCTGCTCGCCGGCGTGGCGCTGCCGATCTTGCTGGCGCAGTTCCGTGCTACCGGGATTCAGACGTTGGCCTCCAGTTCCCACGAATCGCACGAAGGCGGCCAGCCGCTTCTGACGCCGTGGCAGGTCGACTGGCGGCAGCCCGTGGCACTGCTCATTGGAAATGAAGGCTCGGGGCTGCCTGAGGACGTCGAGCGGAGCGCCGATGTTCGGATTCGCATCCCGATGTCCTCGTCGGTCGAATCGCTCAACGCCGCGGCTGCTGCCGCGGTCCTTTTCTATGAGGCTGCCCGGCAGCGGAGTTCTGGGACGTAACCGCCGCCGCGGGCGCTGCCCTCGCCCGAACGACGATCGTCCCGGGCGGCACAAACACCAAGAGAGATTCCTCGACTTCGCTCGGAATGACTGGGCAGTTCCAAAATGGAACGGCAAACTTAAAATTAGAAAATGCGGGGCAAGGGAAGGATTTACAGGCGCGTTTTTTGGCTGTGTGGCAAGGAAAGGAGTTACGGGATTTTGCGTTGCGGGCGGGAAAGTGGGGCGATGCCATGAGGCAGACAGAAGGCGTCGCGCTAACCAAAGAGTATAGTATAACATGAGTAAGTAGACGTCAAGGGAAATCGGGCCGGGAAGATTTTCCCATTTTGGAACGGAGCCAAGGCGAGCCGGAGACGAGCAAAAAATGATGTTCGCGCCCCGACTCGGTCGGGTAAACGCCAACCCGGAGGCGCAGAGGAAGAGCGGAATTGGCAAGTGCAGCGACGGCCGTTCTCTTCTACGAAGCTGCCCGGCAATGCGCTTCCCTCTCTTAACGCCGGTCCGTATTGCAGTTACTCTAGGATTGGGTCTAGGAGGCAACGATTCCACTGCGCGGACATCTGCGGGTTTTGTTTTTATATGACGTGGCCGAAGCCATCAACCTGGACGTACTTCGCTCCATGGCCGGATCCAAGGGCGTCGAGCTCCGGTCGACGCTCGCGCACCCCGTTCCGCATCACTTACGCTTCGAGCGGCCTCCTTCCATCGAACCGGCCGGCGTGATGGCGCTGGAAACCGGCGAGAACGTCGAGGTCACCACAAAATACTACGACTACGGCGTCGTCAGCATCGAACTGGAGCTCCCGTTCGAAGGCGATTGGGGCTCCCTGGTCTTGCAGTCCAGTGGCTGGATCAACGCCGCGGAACTCGAAAATCGCGCCAACGACTTGTTGGCGATCGCATTGAAGCGCGTCAGCCGAGCGCTAGTGCGCCCTTACAAAAACTGGCTGCGGGAAGACTATTTCATCGTGCACCTGCCGGAGATCGCCGAGCCGGACGGCAAGACTTTGGCAGCCGGCGATCTTCTCGCAACTCGCGCCCGCGAAATCGCCCAGCTCGTTCGCGCTGATTCGGTCCCTTTGTCCGACGCCGAGCGCCAGGAAGTCTTGCAATCCAGCATTTCCTATTCCCGCACCGACCTTTTGGTTGTCGGTTGGACTGGCGCTTTGGTCTACGGTCACACCGAGGTCGCGGAAATGACCGTCCAAATGCTCGAATACGCCAACACCCAGCTCCTCGAATTTCGCCACTATGACGGCTTGCTTACTCAACTCCTTGACGGCGTCTACCGGTCGCTGGAGCGCAAGGGCGGCATCGTCGCCGCATGGCGGCTGTCCCAGGAAGCAGCTCGCCTGAACACCATTCGCCTCGACGTGATGGAATTGACCGAAAAGGTCGATAACGCGATCAAGTTTTTGAGCGACATGTTTTATGCGCGTCTTTATAACTTGGCCGCCGCAAAAGTCGGCGTCCCGGACTACCGCCGTCTGGTAGACCAAAAGCTCCGCACTGCCGGCGAACTTTACCGATTCATGGTTGACCAGTTCAACCAAACCCGCAGTTTCGTCCTCGAATTGGCCGTGGTCGTCATCCTGATCATCGAATTCTTTTTTCTCTTCCGGGGCAAATAGTCGCAGCCTCGGTCACTGCATTACTTCGGCCGGGACTAACCCCTGCCTTCATCTCCGCTCGAAAAGGCTCTACACTTATCCTTTGCCATGAGCCTCTTCCCGACTCTTCCGGCCGCGGAGTCCGATACCCCGGCGGCTTTGCAGCCGCTGGCTGAGAGGATGCGTCCGCGCACGCTGGACGAATTTATCGGACAGGAAAAACTGTTGGGGCCGGGCAAGCCGCTGCGGGTGCAGATTGAATCGGACAATCTTGGGTCGATGCTATTTTGGGGACCGCCGGGGTGCGGCAAGACCACTCTGGCGCGATTGATTGCGCGGCTGACGAAGTCAGAGTTCATTTCGTTCAGCGCGGTGCTTTCCGGGATTAAGGAAATCAAAGAGGTGATGGCGGCTTCGGAATACAAGTCGAAGTCCGGGAGGCGCACGATTGTTTTTGTGGATGAAGTTCACCGGTTCAACAAAGCGCAGCAGGACGCGTTTCTGCCGTATGTCGAAGCGGGGCACATTACCTTTATTGGCGCGACTACCGAGAATCCGTCATTCGAAGTAATTTCGCCGCTGCTTTCACGGACGAAAGTGTATGTGCTGGAGGCGCTGACTACGCCGCAGATCGCCGATCTTCTACATCGCGCGCTGAAAGACAAAGAACACGGGCTTGGCGAGCACAAGATCGAGGCATCGGAGCAGGTTCTGTTTCGTATCGCGTCGTTTGCCAATGGCGACGCGCGGGCGGCTTACAACACGCTGGAGCTTTGCGTGCGGAGCGCGCCTGCGCGTCAAGAACGTAGCGAAAAGAAAGAAAAGAGCGAACTGAACGCAGAGACGCAGAGTTCGCAGAGGATGCGCGGAGAAGGCAAAGACGGCGGCATAAAGCCGCCGCTACACAAAGCGGGAGGGGATGCGAGTGAGCCTGGCGCAGGGGTCGATAGCACGCTGGTGCTGACGCCGGAGCTTTTGGAAGATGTGCTGCAGCGGAAGCTGCTGCGGTACGACAAGTCCGGCGAGGAACATTTCAATCTAATTTCGGCGCTACATAAGTCGGTGCGCAATTCCGATCCGGATGCGGCGCTGTACTGGCTGGCCCGGATGCTGGAATCGGGCGAGGACCCGCTGTATCTGGCGAGGCGGATGGTGCGCATGGCCAGTGAAGATATTGGCCTGGCTGAGCCCGGCGCGCTGGCGGTTACACTTGCGGCTAAGGATGCGTTTGATTTTCTGGGCGCGCCGGAAGGAAATCTGGCGCTGGCGCAAGCGGCGGTTTATTTGTCGCTGGCACCGAAGTCGAATGCGGTTTATACGGCTTATGGCGCGGTGCAGGAAGACGTTCAGAAGACCGAGGCTGATCCGGTGCCGCTGCATTTGCGGAATGCGGTGACTGGGTTGATGAAAAATATCGGATACGGCGCCGGCTACCAGTACGCGCACAACCACGAGGATAAGATTACGGACATGCAGTGCTTACCGGACAATCTGGTGGGACGCTCGTGGTACAAGCCGACGGATCAGGGGTTTGAGGCGCGGTTGAGGGTTCGGCTGGAAGAGATTCGCAAGCTGAAGGCGCGTGGAGCGTCCAATGGGTGATCCAGCCGGCGAACAGAAAAGCAGATCCCTTCCGACAAAGTCGGAACCTTCGGTCTCTTCGCTCGGGATGACACTGTTCGCGTGCTTGATTTGTTTTGTGGGCGATCAACTTCCTGGCGCAACGCAGGTTCAGGTGGAGCGGCCGAAGATCACTGGGATTGCGTATGTACGGGTATTTGCCGCTGACTTGAATCGATCGCGGGAGTTCTACGGCAAGATTCTTGGGCTAACGAGCGGAAGCGCAGGGTGCCTGAACCTTACGCGGCCGTGTTACATCGTAAATTCGCACCAACAGATTGAGCTGGCGCAGATTGCGGGCGGGGCGCCGGACAACTTGCTGGCGACCGTAGCGTTTGCGACGAGCAACGTGGAGCAGATGCGGGCTTATTTGGTCGCGCACGGCGTTTCAGTAAAGCCGATCGCGAAGGACGGCAATGGGCTCGAATATTTCGATTTACTTGATCCAGAGGGGCATCCGATTTCGTTCGTCCAGCAATCGGACCATTTCTTTTCTCCGACCGCGGACCAGATCGGTACGCGGCTGTTTCATGCCGGGTTCATTGTGAAGGATAATGCGGCGGAAGACCGCTTCTACCGCGGGCTGCTCGCATTTCGCATGTACTGGCACGGCGGATTCAAGGACGCGGATACGGATTGGGAAGAGCTGCAAGTGCCGGATGGAAGTGACTGGATCGAGTACATGCTAAACATTCCGGCTAGAACGGATCAGAAAGAGCGCGGCATTCAGAATCACTTCTCGCTTGGTGTTGGGAACATCAAGACCGCCTTTGAGCGGCTTCGAGTGCACGGTCTGAAAGTGGAGCCAGAAGACAAGCCGGAAATTGGCCGCGACGGCAAATGGTCGTGGGATATTTACGATCCTGATGGCACACGGGTTGAGTTCATGGAATATAAGCCGGCGCAGGCGCCTTGCTGCCATCCGTATGAAGCGCTGCACCCCACGCCATAGACACAGGAGCCAGCGATGACGATAATCGGCAGTTGCGCAGGAAAACGCACGCTGTCATCCCGAGCGAAGCTAGGGGGCTGCTTTTTCTTCTGTTTTTGCGTGCTAGTGGCCACGTATTCGAGAGCCGAGACCAAGCGAGCAAAAATCCTGGGAATTGAGCAAGTTCAAATCCTGACATCCGATGTTTCTGCGGAGACGGAGTTTTTTAGAAAGGTTGGTTTGCTGAAGCGATGCCCGCAGGAAGAAACCCAAACACGACCAATCTACTACATGCCCGCCGAATGCGGGGGGCCCAAGTACACATTTTCAGTCTGGCTTTCCCAGATTGTTAGTCTTTGTCCGATGCCAACACCTGCGCGAGCGAATTTGATCCACAAGATAATATTCGCAACAGATGATGTCCCACGACTAAGGCGGTACCTCAAGGCGCACGGAGTCACGCCAAGTAAGGCTCAGAAACCTGACGTCAGCTTCACGGTTGTTGATCCAGATGGACATTCCATTGAGTTCGTTCAGCGATACCCCTCCTCACACCTTGCTTCCGATTCATCACGAGTCCCACCCTTTTTTCCTTTGCGCTTGATTCACGTGGGGTTGATCGTGGGGGATGAGGCCGCGATGGAGCATTTCTACAAGGATATTCTTGGATTTCGGCCCTATTGGCATGGGGGCATGAAAGACGACAAGGACGATTGGGTGGCGCTGCAGGTGCCGGACGGAACGGACTGGGTTGAGTTCATGTTGAATATTCCGGCGGATGCCAGCAAACACACTTTGGGGGTGATGAATCACATTGCGCTGGGAGTTCCAGACATCCATGCGGTACAGAAACAGCTTCTAACCAACGGCATGAAACTAACAGAAGAACCGAAGATGGGGCGTGACGGCAAGTGGCAGTTGAACCTGTACGACCCTGACGACACGCGAGTGGAGTTCATGGAGTTCGCGCCGGTGGAGAAGCCGTGCTGTTCGGAGTTTACGGGGCCGCATCCGAAGCCATGACGCCGAACCGGTATTCGAAAGTCGAAAATCGAAGAGAAAAACGCCGGCCTAAAGGCCGACCTCTACAAATTCTGTGGCTCTGTGGCCTGCTTTTCGCACCGCTATTTCCGGCGCCGTCCCGCGCGCAATCGTTGGACAAGCCGTCGGTGAACATTGATGAGGATGTGACGGCGTTTGCGTTTGCGCCGGACGGGCGGATTGTGTATTCGGTGCGGCGGCTGTTCAAGAATAAAAAATACGACATGCAGCGCGACGATATCTGGATCGCGGACAGCAATGGCGGAAAACGGCGCCGCATTTTTCAGGGCGAACATTTTACGGTGATGAAGCCGTTCACTCCGGCGGATAGCGACAGCTCGGAGGAGAGCGAAGACACCGGCAAGAAGGGCAAGCACGGCAAGCAAGCGCCCAGCGAACGCGACAAGCCGCTGACGCCGCCGTTTACCTATCTGGTGGAGGGATTTAATTTTTCGCCGAACGGGCGGCTGGTGCTAGTGGGGCTGCTGAGCAGTACGCTCACCGCGGAATCGAGCCGTGCGCAGGACGAGCGTATGACGCTGGTGCTGGACGAATCGGGGCGGGAGATCAAGCTCAGCGGCGACAACGCGGTGATCCACAACGCCAAGGATGCGACGTGGCTCAACGACGGGCAAACCATCGTGTACCTGACGGAAGCGGTCGAGCCGAATATGCTGTTCTCCTTCAAGTGGCAGGACCGGCGTTTGAAGGACGTACGTTTATCGCGGCGGCGCCGATTCCGCACAGCAATCTGGCGATTGCCATTGAGCGGGACAGAAATATGTCCGGACCGCCACGGCTGCAGCGGCTGGACCTGTTGGCGCAGGACGACAAGGAGCTGGCGACGCTGGACGGCTACGAAATGGGATTGTCGGTGTCGCCTTCGGGCAAACGGGCTGCGTATTTTATCGACAAGGAAGTGATGGAGATTCGCGACGTGCAGAATCCGAACCGGCTGGCGCGAGTGCGCGTGGGGCTGGGGGCGATTCAATGGTCGGCGGACGAAACGTATTTGCTGGTGAAGCGTTCGGCGGAGCACCGGTCAGGCGATTTGGTGTGGATTCCGCTGCCGCCGCTGGCGGGAGTTGCTGGGATTCGAACGGACTTGATTCCGGTGATTCAGCCGGACCCGATACAGATTTTGCACGGGCTGACGTTTAGGGATTTTGCGATTTCGCCTGACGGGCACATGCTGGCGGTGGTGCCTCCGGGGAAGAGGAATTTGTTGTTGTTTCCTTTGCCGGCGCCGTAAGAGGGCTTCCAGTCACAAAGCTTGCCTGATTTTGAACGTTGAGATCCTTCGTCCCGATAAATCGGGACTCAGGATGACAAATACTAAGTGTGTGGCGTTAGGCGGGAGGGGCGAAGTTGGCGGCGGCTTCGTCAACGGTGGCGAAGGTCGGGACGATTTTGTTGACTTTGGTTTGTTCGAGGCTGCGCGCGATAAGCGGGGGCGGGGATGCGAGGCGCAGGCTGCCTCCGGCGGTTCGCAATTTTTTCGAGCAGAAAACCACGGTGCCGATGGCGGCGCTGTCCATGGTGACGACTTCAGACAAATCGAAGATCACGTGGATGTGCTTTTCTTCGAGGAGGGAGTTCACTTCGGCTTCAAGCTGAGTGCACTCCTGACCGCAATGGACGCTGCCCTTAAAGGCGAGGACGGTTACGCCGGACTGAAGCTCATGTTTTGTGAATCGCACGGACACGGCGGAGAACGCTCCTGGCATTCCATTACGCACTGAACTTCCGAAGATAGTACCTGAAATCTTGCTGCGAGCGGAAACTTACGCCTGGGCGGTGCCTGACGACGCGAATGCAGCGGCCGCTTCGCTGACCGAGGGATGGCCGGGAATAATGCGGTCCATCTTGGTGAGCTTCATGCTGTAATCGACCATGGGCTGTGCGCAAGCCATGCGCAAGCCGCCTCCGGCGTTTTTGAGTTTGGAAAAGCAGCGGACGATGGCGCCGATGGCGGCGCTGTCGACGTGAGTGACTCCGGCCATGTCAAAAATGATGCGGGTTTCCTTGCAGCCGATCAACTCGTTGACCTGCTGTTCGAGGCGGGTACATTCCGGACCGCAGTGGATGCTGCCCTTGATTTCGAGAGACGTGAGCCCCGGTCCAATTTGTTTTTTTGTGAATTGCAGGATCATGATGCAGCGCTGTCCTCCCCCTCGTAAGGAAACTGGCGAATCAATCGTACACAATCACCGAGCGCGGAAAAAAGCGAATTACCCCAACCGCAGGGGACGAAGGAAGCGGTCTTCTGGTTAACCGGGCGGTCGGCCTCAGCATAGAAGCGGACGCGCTGGCCTTGCGGAGGGACGGCGTACTCTTTGATGGTAATTTCGAAGGTGACGTCGCCGGAAGGGCCGCGCTTCACAATAGAAAAGTAATGATACTGGGTAAGCAGCTCATACGGCTCAACTTGAACATACACCCACTCGCTCATCCGAAGGCTCCCCGCATAAAAGGAATGGGCCGGATACTAGGCCACCTGAGCGCTCAAGTCAACCGCAGAAGCGAAAAGTGAAATTTGTTGCGGCCTCGCAAGGCGGACGGACTAGGGGATTTCTGCCGTGTATTTGCCGCCGTGGGTTCGCAGCGCGAAATATTCGTTGATTGGGCGGTCGTCGCGCAGAGGCGGAGTATCGGGCGAGCGCTGGATGAGCGTGTCAATGGAGACGCCATTGCGAATCGGAATTTGGAACTGTTGCTCGGCGCTCATGTACGGACCCCACTCGACAAAGTCGGCGGCGGCTTTAGCTGGCATGCGGGCGGCGAGCTCGGCTGGTGTGCGGACTGGAATTGGTTGCATGCTGACGAGGAAATGAATGCCTGAATTGCCGGTGTAACGAAAGGTCTGAATGTACGGAAAGGAATTCTTCAGGGCCTGGGCGACAGCCGATTCGGTGGCGCGATCACCTTCGGGCAGCCATTGCTGAAATATTCCACCAGTGCGGAGGTGTTGTTTTACGAGAGCGTAGAACTCTTCGGAGTAGAGCAGGCTGGAGCCGGCGGCAGGAACGGGAGGCGGCGGGTCAACAATGATGGAGTCAAAAGTCTGCGAAGTGCGTTCAAGGAAGCGGCGGCCGTCGTCGGTGACCACGTGAGCGAGTGGCGAAGCCAGAATTTCCGGTGCGTCCGGATGAAAATACGGAAAAAGGTTTGGGACGCTGGGGATCAAGTCAACCACGGTGGTATCAACACCCCAGGAGAGCGAAGAACGGAACGTGGTGCCCATGCCGAAGCAGATCACCAAAGTCTTTTGCGGCGGTTCCTGGTGCGAAGCGAGCGTGAGGTGTGCCATGACTTTGGTGATCAGGGTGAGCGAAGTCATGGGAATGCCGTTGACGAGAAGATGCTTCTGTATCAACGGGCCGACGCCGGTGGCGATGACTGTGGCACTGCTATCGCGCAGCACGATGCGGCGGGGAAAAAGCGTTTCGAAGTCCTTGGTCCAAAATAGCAGAACCATGGAAAGGATAATCATGGCGTAGGCCGTAGCACGCAGCAGGGGAAGCCGCAGTTCGGCACCAACTGGAAACGCAATCATTACTAGATACGGAGCGATGAACAGTAAAAGGGAGTAGCGTTCGCCGACCAGCGGAAGCAAGATGAATCCCGCGACCAGTGGACCGAGAATGCAGCCGAGGACGTTCACCGCGTAAGCGCGGCCAGCGCGACCGGGATCTCCAAGAGACCAGCGATCGACCAACATCGGGGTCAGGAATCCGATCACCGCAGAGACCGGCATAATGCCGAGAAAGACGCAGAGTACGGCCGGAAGTTTAATCACGATGCGCAGGTCGGTCATGAGCAGCGGAAGCAAGCCGAGGAGGGAAATCGAAATCCATGCGAGCCGGCTCTCGATGGTATGAGTGCGACTCCAGTAGCGATACAGGCGGGAGCCGGCAAAAGTGGCGAAAAGGTATGACGCAAGAATGAGCGCGAAGGAATACACCATGGGGCCGATGCGTGGTGTGTACAGGCGAATCCAGACGACTTCCATGCCCATGGTGGTCAGGCCGGAGAGAAACAGCAAGATCAGAATTCCCTTTTGGGCTACGGGAATGACGCCATTGGCTTGCTCAGGAGTGGCGCTCGGCGCGGGAGCGGATTGACCGGCACTTAGGGAAAGAATCCCTGCGCCGAGGGCGACTGCAAAGTTCAATGCGGTTCCGATGTGCAAGGTTCCACGGAATCCATAAGTCTCGATGAATAGCAGCGGAATCAGTGCCCCGGCGACGGCACCGACCAGATTGGCAACGTAGAGAAAGCTGAATGACTGTTGCGAGGCGGTGCGCGGGTCGCGGCGAATGGCGTACATTGCCAGCGGAATCGTTGCGCCCATGCAGGCACACCACGGGATCAGCGTCAGCGCCAGCCATGCTCCGGCGACTAGATAGTAGGTTCCGGAAGAGATGCCAACTTGGCCGGACATGTTCTCGAGCAGACGATGTCCCCAGAGCAATTGCATCGGAACCATCAGGGCCGAGATACCGATCAGAAATTCGCAGAGCGCGTAGAGCCGCAGCGGCGGAAATTGTGTGCGGCCTTCATAGCGCCGGATCAGAGCGCCGGCAGCCCACGAGCCGAGCCCGAGGCCGGCCATGAACATCGAGAGCACGATGGAAACCAGCGGCGTGGTTACGCCGAACTGGGCCATCGAGAGGCGCAGCCAGATCAGTTCGTAAAGAATGCCACAAAAGCCGGAAACCAGAAAAAAGACGAAATACCAGATCACGTGCACCGCCTTCGCTATCGTAGGATAAAGCTCGAGCTCGGTTTGCGATTCGAAGCTTCAACCAGAAGTTCAATTAAAAGTATCCACGAAAGCGTCGGGCATGCGGATTGAAGCGAGGGACAGCCGTGCCCTGCTCGTTACTCCGGTAACGTTTTGGAGTCATCTCGCGGCTAGCGAATTTATCGAAGGCAGATGGGGCAATCGCGTTCCGCGCTGACTAGTCAGCAGCGGTCGCGAAGCGTTTGAAGAAGCTGTCGGGTTTCCAAGTTGGACGTGAGTCGGTGTTAGCGACCCGTAGCGCCAATTTTTCGAGAATGGCGTTGAATTGCGCTGCGGCTGCGGCGTCTACCGGCTGAGTCAGGTCGTCCTTCACGCCGTGGTAGCGCTCCTTATACCAGTCGTTGAAAAGCTTTTCTTCGGGCGTGCCAGGGAGCCAGCCGAATTTGAAGGCTAGGGATGGGACCCCTTTTTTGATGAAGCTGTATTGATCGCTGCGGATGAAGCGAACGTGGTCGGGCTGCTTATCGGCTTGTGTGACTACGCCGGCTTCCTTTGCTACGGCGGTGACTTCGTCGCCCAATGTTGATTCCCCCAGGCCCTGGACTTCCAAGTATTTGAGCGGGAACAGGGGCAGCGGCATGTCCATGTTGATGTCGGCAACGATCGGCCCTTTCACGGTTGGGTGCGCGGCGTAGTATTGCGAGCCGAGCAGACCTTTTTCTTCCGCAGTGACAACCAGAAATAAGATTGAGCGCTTCGGCGTGGCTTTCGACGACCGCATTGCTTTTGCGATTTCGATTGCCGAGGCGACTCCGGAAGCGTCGTCCATCGCGCCGTTGTAAATTTTGTCGCCGTTAACCGTCTCGCCGATTCCCAGATGATCGAGATGCGCGCTGATGACCACGAATTCGTTTTTGAGCGCAGGATCGCCTCCGGGGAGAACGCCAGCAAGATTCTGCGATTGCGCGGTGGAACGCTTGACGCCCGTCTTGGCGCGAATGGTCACCGTCAACGGAAAGTGCGGAAGCGCTTTCTCCGTGCCGAGCATGCTGGAAATTTCCTGGAAGGTATGGCCACTGCCCGCCAGGAGTTTGTCGGCGTGAACGGGATTCATGGTCATGCCAAATTTCGTCGGAGCGCCGCCGCGCGCCGGTTCTTGCAACTCCATACGTTCGGAGAAACGAGCGCCCGCTACTCGCGACCACGGCACCTCTTGTGCCAGCGGATTGGGGATGACGACGGTTCCGATTGCGCCAGCTTCGTTCAGGTTTTTGCGGCGAGCTTCACTGCTCGAATAGTGCGCTTTCACCGACGCCGGAATGGAGGACGGTCCGCCAGTGACGTACACCGCGATTTTGCCTTTCAGATCCACACCAGCGAAGTCGTCTATGTTCTGTTCCGGGATTTTTAGGCCGTAGCCGATGAAGACCACGGGAGCTTCAACCGGCGCGGCGTTTGGAGTTGGGTTGAGGAATCCTTCCTCGCCAAATTCTATGGGCTCGGATTTTCCGTCGCGAATAAATTCGAGCGACGAATTCGGTTCGTCGAGTTGCAGCACGTTAAATGTAACCGTCTGGACGTAGCCATGTTCGCCGCCCGGCTGCAGACCAATTTTCTGGAATTGATCGGTGACGTAAGCGGCGGCTTTGGCGAAACCTTCACTGCCGGTGCCGCGGCCTTCGAGTTTGTCGTCAGCCAAATATTGTATGTGTGCCCACCAGGCTTTGCCGCGGGCGGCCCAGTCCGGCACAGCGGCCACGGCGACGGCGGCGAACAGGATAAGCACGAAAAATGAGCGGCTGATAATTTTCAACATAGTCTCCATGTTCCGCGCGGACGTCTTGACGCATGTAGTTTAAAACGAACTGGAATGAATCGGTTGCGGTTCTTCGGCGCCCTCAATCGCAATACGAGGAGCCTGGTTTACATAACGCTTCGGAGCTATGGTTGTTAACATAATCTTGCACGGCGCGACACTGGCCGAACAGACTTGCACTACCCACCGTAGCGCCCGGCTGGAAAATTGCGCAGTTCGCGGGGAAATTGAGCGTTTTTTTAAGAACGGGTGGCCGTGAGGGATTTGAGTTGGGCAACTTCGCGTACGGTGAGAGGGCGGACTTTCCCAGGTGGAATATCGAGCTTCAACGGGCCCAGCTGCACTCGCTTGATTTTTTCCACCAGGAAACCGGTGTGTTGAAACATGCGGCG
>WNFM01328192.1_pt1 | contig 15450 bp, 13 predicted proteins | sample 5400271 | NCBI WGS metagenome assembly WNFM01 (sample SAMN13153352, study PRJNA577476) | soil metagenome | isolation source: 60 cm saprolite on Douglas fir-dominated hillslope | place: USA:California | collected 2013-09-17
TGAGACTCCAGTCGGATTCAAGTTTTTCGTGGGCGGTCTGCTGAAGGGCTCGCTGGGCTTTGCCGGCGAGGAGAGCGCAGGAGCTTCCTTCCTGCGCCGCGACGGGTCTGTGTGGACTACGGATAAGGATGGCATGACCGCCGCGTTGCTCTCAGCCGAAATCACAGCGACACAGAATCGCGACCCTGGCGAAATATACCGCGAGCTGACTCGTGAATTCGGCGACCCGGCGTACGAGCGCATCGACGCGCCAGCCAACGCGGAGCAGAAGGCGGTCCTTCAAAATCTTGCGCCGCAGCATATCCGGGCATCGGAGTTAGCCGGAGATACGATCCAAAGCATTCTGACGCGCGCCCCGGGCGATGATGTCGCGATCGGGGGCGTGAAGGTGATCGCGAAAGGGGGCTGGTTCGCGGCGCGGCCCTCCGGCACCGAGAATATCTACAAGATCTACGCCGAAAGTTTCCGCAGCCGGGAACACCTGCGGCGCATTCAACAGGAAGCGCAAGAGATGGTCGGGCAGGCGTTATCCGCCGCCGCAGTGGGCGTACGATGAGCGATCCGCTTGACGCCTTCGATGCGTTGGCCGAACTGGCTCTGAATCTGCGTTGGTCGTGGAATCATGCGGCGGACGAGTTGTGGGGCCAGCTCGATCCTGAGCTGTGGGAGCTGACGCAGAATCCCTGGCTGGTGCTGCAAACGGTGTCGCGGGAGAAACTGAAAGGTGTGTCGGCCGATCCCGCCTTCCGCCAGAGAGTCGATGAGCTGTTGCGGGAGAAGCGCGAAGGCGAGCAATCCCCCCGCTGGTTTCAGCGGACGCATCCGAATTCGGCGCTCCACCTCGTCGCCTATTTCAGCATGGAGTACATGCTGAGCGAAGCGCTGCCGATTTACTCGGGCGGGCTGGGCAACGTCGCCGGCGACCAGCTCAAGGCCGCCAATGACCTCGGCGTGCCCGTTGTCGCCGTCGGACTGCTGTATCAGAAAGGCTACTTCCGCCAGGAGATCGATCCGAACGGAGCGCAGCAGGCGCTGTATCCGTTCAACGACCCCGGACAATTGCCGATACAGCCGCTGCGGGAAGCGAACGGCGAATGGCTGCGCCTGCCGGTCACGCTGTCCGGCGCGAAACTCTGGATCCGCGCCTGGCAAGTACGAGTCGGCAGGACGATGCTGTATCTTCTCGATAGCAACGATCCGGCGAATCCTCCCGCATATCAGGGCATAACCAGCGAGTTGTATGGCGGCGGGCCGGATCTGAGGATCAGGCAGGAAGCGATGTTGGGCATCGGAGGCTGGCGGCTGCTGCGCGCGCTCGGCCTGAGGCCGGAAGTCTGCCATCTGAATGAGGGCCATGCCGCATTCGCCGTGCTCGAACGCGCGCGCTCATATATGCTCGACCAAGGCCAGCCGTTCGACGTGGCGCTGGCCGTCACGCGCGCCGGCAACCTCTTCACAACCCACACGCCGGTGGAAGCCGGCTTCGACCGCTTTGCTCCGGAGCTGATGGAAAAGTACTTCAGGCGCTATGCGGAGAATCGACTGAACATCCCCTTGCACGATCTGCTCGCCCTGGGCCGGCGCAATGCGGATGACGACTCGGAGCCCTTTAATATGGCGTACCTGGCCCTACGCGGCAGCGGCGCCGTGAATGGCGTCAGCCGCCTGCATGGCGAGGTCAGCCGCCGCATATTCCAGCCGCTGTTCCCACGCTGGCCGGAACGCGAAGTGCCCGTCGGTCACGTCACCAATGGCGTCCACACTCCCACCTGGGATTCGGAGGACGCCGACGACCTGTGGACCGGCGCATGCGGGAAGCACCGTTGGCGCGGCGCCATGGAGACAGTGGCGCCGGATGTCCGGCGGGTGGACGATTCCCGGCTATGGCAGCTTCGCGCAGCGGCAAGAAAGTGCCTGGTGAGCTACACGCGAAAACGTTTGGCGCGGCAGCGCGCCTTCCAGGGCGCGTCCGAGCAGGAGGTTGAGGACGCCCAGCGAGCGTTCGATGAGAACGCTCTGACCCTGGGTTTCGCGCGCCGTTTCGCGGCATACAAGCGGCCCAACCTGCTCCTACAAGATCCGGAGCGGCTGCTGCGCATCCTGACGAATCCGGAACATCCGGTTCAATTGGTTCTCGCCGGCAAAGCGCATCCACAGGACCCATCCGGACAAGCCATGATCAGGCAGTGGCATGAGCTCATTCGCCGCCCCGAGGCGCGCTCCCGTGTCGTCTTTCTCAGCGACTACGACATGGATATGACGGGGCAGTTGGTGGCGGGCGTGGACGTGTGGATCAACACGCCGCGGCGGCCTTGGGAGGCGAGCGGCACGAGCGGTATGAAGGTACTGGTCAACGGCGGACTGAATCTGTCGGAGCTCGACGGTTGGTGGGCCGAGGCCTATTCGCCGGACGTGGGATGGGCCATCGGAGATGGAAAGGAGCATGGAGAAGATCCTGGCTGGGACCAAGCCGAAGCGGAGGCGCTATATGCGCTGCTCGAGCGCGAAATAGTCCCTGAATTCTACACTCGCGACGAGGGTATCCCGAAACGCTGGGTGGCGCGAATGCGGGAGAGCATGGCTCGTTTGACCCCGTTGTTTTCGGCGAACCGCGCTGTGCGGGAATATACGGAACGGCATTATCTGCCCGCCGCGGTTGCGTATGGCAGTCGCGCCGGCGGAACGTTTGGCGCCGGCTGGCTCAAATGGCGCAGGATGATCGCGGCTGGCTGGGCGCACATTCGATTCGGCGCCGTGAAGGTCGAGACACGGGAAGGCGTCCATGTCTTCGAAGCGCGGGTGTATCTGAACGGGCTCGATCCGGACGCGGTGCGGATTGAAGTGTACGCGGATCCTCAAGATGGCGGCGAGCCGTTCCGCGAAGTGATGACGCGCGGCGAACAGCCTGACGTATTCACGGCGAATGTGCCCGCTACCCGGCCCGCCGATCACTACACCCCCCGTGTGATCCCATACAAAGAGGGCGCCTTGGTACCGCTCGAAGCGGCCGAGATCTTGTGGCAGCGGTGACGAGAGGATTTCGGATGTCGGATTTCGGATTTCGGGAGCCCTGAGCCAGCCGCAAGTACCTGCGACGTTCACGGAGTCACCCGAAATCCGACATCCGAAATCCGAAATCCTCTTTATCCCATTCGCTCGAACAAGAAAACGCTTGGCTCATGACGGCTCTCGCCGCCATCGTTCACCACGAACCGGCTGGGCGCGAGCTTTCCGTTGCGGATTCTGCCGCTCCACAGCGCTGCGCCGGCGTAGGCGCCGTCCTTTCGCAGCGCGTAGAAGTTCAAATCGAACTGGGACAGCTTCGAAATATCGTTGTTGAAATTGCGCGCCACCCGCTTGAGCGCGTCGAGACACGCCTCCCTCGGGGACATTCCATGACGCATGTTTTCGACGATCGTATGTCCGCCGGCGACGCGAATATTCTCCTCCCCGCGGCCGGTCGAGCCCGCGGCGCCCACTTCCTGATCCACATACAACCCCGCGCCGATGATCGGTGAATCGCCGACCCGGCCGGGGATCTTCCAGGCCAGGCCGCTCGTCGTGGTCACTCCCGACATCTCGCCCTTGGCGTTCAGCGCCAGGCAATTGATGGTGCCGGTGGGAGGCCGCACGGCCATCTCCCAGGCCCAGGCCAGTGTGGCCTCATCGGCCGCGGGAAACAGCTCCTTGAGGCGCAGATCCGCCGACGGCTTGCCGGGAGCGTCCAGACCGTCGGTCCAGTTGTTCTGCCCCTTGGGGTCGCGGAGCGAGCGCTTCCACACGAGCCAGGCCAGACGGGACTTCTCGGTGAGCAGGTCCTCTTCCTTGAATCCGTACGCCTTGGCGAACCGCAGCGCGCCCTCGCCGGCGAGCATGACATGATCGGACTCGGTCATCACCAGCCTGGCGATCTTCGACGGCGTCTTGATTCCGCGAATGGAAGCGACCGACCCGGCGCGGCGCGTCGGCCCGTGCATCACGCAGGCATCCAGCTCGACGACGCCTTCTTCATTCGGCAGGCCGCCGTAGCCGACGGAGGTGTCCTCGGGATCCTCTTCGTTGATATTCACGCCGGCGATCACGGCGTCGAGCGTATCCTGGCCGGCGCCGAGCCTCTCGATGGCGCGGGCGCAGGCGCGCGCGCCGTTGTCGCTCGAGATGGCGATATTCCTGGGCGCGGCCGCGAGGGCGGACCCGGCCGCCGGGGCCGCCGCCGCGAACTTCATTAAATTTCGTCTGGTCAGCATAAGATCCTGATATACTGCTTACCAAGTTTATCGTGAAAACGCTTCAGATCGTTCTGGTATTGGCGCTGGCTTTGACGTCCACCGCGGCTGAGAAAAAGAAGAAGCCGCCGGACGTCCAGATTGTCGAAGCCTCGGCGCGCCGCGGCGAAAGTAGAGTGTCGCTCGACGGCCGCCTGCGCAACTCCAGTGAAAAGCCGATCAAAGCGTTGATGCTGCTGTTCGACTTCATGGCGCCGGGCAGGCAGATCGTCACCACGCAAAAAGCGCCTATCGACGAAGAGCTGCTGGAACCCGGCAAGGAAGCCGCCTTCCATATGGAGCTGAACGCTCCTCCCCGCTCGGTGGAGTTTCAAATCAACGCCGCGGACGGCTCGGGCCGCGAGTTGCGCGTGGCCGGAGCGGGTCCTTTCCCGATCGAATAGACTCGGCCTGCCAATTCCAGCCGTTTTTTACAAAACTTTTACAACTCGTTAACGACTTACCCTAGGGTTCCCTTTAGGATCGAAATTGAATGTTGGGAGTATTCCCCAAGGGAAGAGGTGAAGCGAGCATGATGTCAACTCAAAGCGCAGTTTCGCGGCCCGAGCGGTATCAGGACCCCCACCTGGAAGTGGATTTTGCGCGCGCGTCCGCATTGCTGGATACGCGCCGGATGGTTCTGACTCGCAAGGAATACGAATTATTGTCTCTCCTTGTGCAAAACGCGGGTGAAATTATTCCTCGCGAGGCGTTGCTTTGGAGAATCTGGGGTTACAGCACGCAGATCCGCACCCGAACGCTCGACGTGCATATCCGCCGGCTTCGAAAGAAGCTCGGGGAGTACAGCGAACAGTACATTGAGACAATCTTTGGAATTGGCTACCGCTTTCAGCCTTATCGTCCGCAGCGCTCGCTGCGGGATTACAGTGTCCCCGCGGTAGCTTAGGGGCTGGCAGCGCCGATGAATCGGCGCGCAGCTTGAAAGCCGCCCCACAAGTGCACAGATTATTGTTTGCCAGGTTCTTAACGGCGGAATGCCTGGATGTCGGTTTCCCGGGCTCTGCCCGTGTTGGGGTCTCCCTGTCCCGGCCTTACTAATGTTCTGCGGCCTTTCACCGATAAGATAGTTGTGAAGCCGGCGACGGCAAAGACGGAGCACTCACAGCGATGAAAATTCAAAATTCGAACGAATTGGGCGCAATCTCCGCGCCAGGCTCAAAGGGCACGGCGGCGGTGGAGAGCGGGGTCCGGCGGGACGGGGGTCGCGGAGTTGAAAACACCGGGCCGGATCGCGCCGAACTGTCAGGTTTGGCGGGCAAGATCTCGAAGGCGGCAGGCAAGGATGCAGTGAATCGGGCGGGGAACGTGGAACAGCTTCGGGGCCAGGTGGCGGAGGGCGGTTATCATCCCGATCCGGCAGCTATCAGCCGAGGTATCGTGAACGCCGCCCTCACCCACGCGGCCACGGCTGGAAGTTCGCGCAAGTGACGCCGGCCCTTCGGCTCGAGCTGGCTGCAGCGGCGCGGGCCGATGTGGCGCGGGTGATATCGCTGCTCGAGCGTCCCACGGTTTGGGCGCTTAACCAGAGTGCGGCGGAACTGTCGGAAGCCATCGCGCGCATGGAACAGCTTAAGGGTGAGTTCGCCAGCGAGCCAGTCGCCTCCCCCGGCAAAGCGGTCGTCGCCGAGGTCATGGTTGGGCTTCGGAAGGATCTGGGGCGCGCCATGCGGTTGCTTCGTCATGCCTGGGAGCTGCGAACCGGCCGCGGCGGCGAGCTGGAGTATACGAAAAAAGGAGAATGGGTCCGGCAGCCGGTAGCTACGACTCGCTGGGCGGTCGAGGCGTGACATGTCTGGAATCTCCGATGCGTTGAATTCTTCGGCAAATCATCTGCTCAGCCTGGAGCGGTCCCTGGGGATCATTCAGGGCAATGTCGGCAACGCTTCCACTCCGGGATATGCGCGGCAAGACCTGGGAGCGGCTCTCGATTCGGCTTCCGTTTCCGCTGGGCTCGAGCAAGTGAGCTCCCGAGATGAATTCGCCGAGCAGGCGGTTCGCCGGCAGAACTCGCAACTGGGAAACTTCGATCAATTGTCCTCCCTTCTTGCGCCGTTGGAGCAGAACTTCGGGGCCAGCGGCGACGCGGAAATTCCCAAGAGCATCAGCAATTTGTTTGCGACGTTTTCCGCGCTCAGCACGAATCCCAACGATAACGGGTCGCGCCAACTGGTGATCGACCGGGCCGGGCAACTGGCGCGCAGCTTCAATAGCGCCTCGGCCTCGCTCAGCGCCAGCGTAGCGGATGGCCGCCGCCGTGTCTCCGGGTCGGTGGACAGCATCAATCATCTGGCTGGCCTGGTCCGTGACTTCAATGCCTCGCGCGGAAGCCAAGGCGGTGGCGCCGTCGATCCGAGCGTGGACGCCAAACTCCATGCGACACTCGAGCAACTCTCCGAATTCGCCGACGTCCAGGCTCTGCAGCAGAATGACGGAAGCCTTACGCTGCTTCTGTCCGGCCAGACGGCGTTGGTGGTGGGACAAAACCAGTACAAGATTCAAGCCGATGTCACCTCCGCCTCCACGGTATCGATCCGGGATTGCCGTCAATCAACTGCTGCCGGGCTACCAGGACGGGATCAATCAACTCGCCCGGGGGATCGCCGATTCGGTGAACGGGGTCTTGGCTAACGGTGTCGATGTAAACGGCAATCCGGGCGCGCCGTTGTTCGCTTATACCGACCCTAACGCCGGCGCCACTTTGGCGGTCACCGGGATCGCCATCGGAGAACTGGCCGCCGCCACTCCCGGCGCCGTGGGCGGCAACGGCAATGCTCTGGCGCTGTCCGCGCTCGAAACCAGTCCGGCTGTGAACGGCCTCAATTTTGCGCGCTTTTACGGAGATCTATCGGCCGGAGTGGGCCGGGACGTAGCGGATGCGCTGGATAACCGGGACCTCCAGAAGCAACTGCTGTCGCAAGCGCGCGACCGGCGCTCGCAGTCCTCCGGCGTGTCGCTCGACGAACAGGCAGTCCGGCTCGTCGAATATCAGCGGGCCTACGAGTCCACTGCCAAGCTGGTGACCATCCTCGACCAGTTGAGCCAGGAAACGATAGACATGATTCGGTAAGAATGGTTGGGGATTCTCAGGTGACCCTATGATCAACAGCATCAATCCGTCCGCCGACAATTTTCTGGCGAATATCGACCGCTCACAAGCCAGGGCGGAGCGCGCGCAGCGCCAGCTCAGCTCCGGCCTGCGTGTAACCAAGCCCTCCGACGATCCTGACCAGGTCGGCAACATCCTGCAGCTCAGCTCCACGCTGGCGCGAAACGAGCAGATCGGCCACAATCTGGACCAGGTGAAGAGTGAAGTAGATACTGGCGAGCAAACGCTATCCCAGGCGGTCTCGACGCTGGAACAAGCCAGCGTGCTCGCGGCGCAGGGCGCTAACTTCACGGCGTCCGCCTCCACGCGCGCCGGCCTGGCGAACTCGGTTCAGGATCTGCTCGACAGGCTGATCGCCAACGCCAACAGCAGCGTGGGGGGCCGTTACATCTTCGGCGGTGATACCGATCAGGTCCCTCCCTACGGCCTCGACCTGACGTCGGCTACCGGGACTACGCCCTACGGTGGATCGGCGGCCACCCGGCAGGTGGAACATCCACGCGGCGGAACCTTCCCGGTGTCACAAACCGCCCAGCAGATTTTCGATGGGCCGGGCGCGGCGAGCGCCTTCGGAGCGGTGAACTCCCTCCGCGTGGCGCTTCTCGCCAACGATCAGGCGGGCATCGACGCGTCGATCGCGGCGTTAAAAACGGCGCACGATCACCTCGGTGAGTCGCTGAGCTTTTACGGATCGGTTCAGAATGAAGTGAACGGCGCCATCTCGGATGTCAAGACGACGGGGTTGCGCCTCTCGACTAACTTGAGCGCTCTTCGCGACGCCGACCTGGTTGGCGCCAGTATCGATCTCAATGACGCCAAGTTGAGTCTGGACGCCGCCTTTTCCGCTCGGGCCAAAGTGCCTCCTACCAGCCTGTTCGATTTCCTGCGATAGAGGCCGGCCCGTTTACGCGCGCGGTTGTACTGCGGGCTATACTTGAAACGTACAACCACAGACTGACGAATGCGCGAATCGGCTGTATCAAAGCGAATTGGCTCGGCGCCTCTGCAGCGAACCGTGCTCGCGGATCGCGTTTCCGACCTGATCAAGGAAGCTATTCTCAGCGGCAAGCTCGACCCGGGCGATCGCATCGTCGAAATGAAGCTGGCGAAGGATCTGGGCGTGGGGACCACGGCCGTCCGCGAAGCCTTGTTCGAGCTCAATCACCGGCAAAGGCACATTCGTAACCCAACTCACGGCGGAGGACGTCGAACAGATCCTGCGAGTGCGCCTCGAGCTGGAGGGACTAGCCGTAGAGCTGCTCCAGGAACGCGCCACGGAAGCCGATCTGGCTCTCCTCGAGAAGTCGATCGACGGTATGCGCAGCGCGGCCAAAGCGGCCAATTTCCAGAGCTTCTACCGGTTCGATCTGGAGTTTCACCGGACCCTCTGGTCCCTCTCGGGGAATCGATATCTGGAGAGATCCCTCGACATCACCATCGTGCCGCTGTTCGCGTTCTTCATCATGAAAAACGCGCGGGACTCGTCCGTCGAGCTCCTGGCGAGCGCGGAGAAGCATGCCGACGTGGTGAAAGCGATCCGCAACTCCGAAAACGCCAGAGCCTGCATGGAATCCGCGCTGCAATTCTTCGCCGAACAAGAGAAGCGGTTGCTGTTTCAGGAACAGCGCGACGCGTGACGGCCGCTATTCCGCCGGCATAAGGACAAAGCGCTCGATCGATACCCGCGCGCTCTTGTCGACACGGCCGATGGCCCTGTGGAAGATTACCTTGATCTGGTCGAATCGATCGAGGCGCGGCGACAGAGGAAAGCGGAAATCCAGCGTCTCCGGAACCGGAGTCGTCGGGTCTGCCTGTAAATCGGGAACGGACGTCACCGGGGCGATTCCGAGACTCTCCGCTACGCCAGGCCGTTCCCCGTCAATCAGGGCCGCCTCGACCGACACTGTCCCCGGATGCCGGTCGGCGTTCCGGATCTCGATCTGCATTCCACGGCAACAGTCCAGGGCGATACTTTGCTCCAGTTTCTGGCGCGCCTCCATCTCCAGGGGCCGCCGGTCGGTGGTGCTGAAAAACAGCATCGCCGGCGTGCCGCGCCGAAGGAAAGAGCCTGGCGGAGGACGCAAAAACGGCCGCCGGAACATCCAGTACTCGCCCCCAAATGGAATCGACAGGCGTTGAAATGCCGACGCCGATGCGCCGCCCCGGCGAGTCAGCGGGGCGACCAGCGTAGTCACGGGTTTTATTTCCGGCCACAGGATTACACCCTCGTAGTCTCCGGGCACAGTCACTCCGGCGTTGGGATCCGGCCTGTCAGCCTGCGGTTTCGCGCGCTCCGGCAGCGGCAATATCTCCGACCCTCTTCCAAAACCAAAACCCCAGCCCGAGCCGCCGGTCACACCCGCGATCAGCGACAGCAGGACCATCAGAACCAGAGCGAAGACTGAGCGCGGGAGGTTGGGCGGACGATCCTCCACCCACGCGCCCACTCCGAACGCCACGGCGATCAGCATGGCTGTGCTCAGCTCGATCAAAAGGACCGCGGATACCCGATAGTTCATCAGTAAGGCGACGACGCCGGTTTCGAAACCGGCCGCGATCGCCAGCGCCGGGACAAAGTGGCTGGCGCGTATGCCTACCGGCGCCGGCGCAAAGAGAAGCCGGGTCGCGCTCACCACCAGCGCCAGCCCCGCGACCCAACTCATCGGAGAGAACTGGAGGAGCAGAACCGTGGCCGGCGCAAACCAGACCAGCGCGGACAAGCGCATCGCCGGCGGGTCTACTTCCTGCCGGTTCAGGCGCCGGATCGCAAAGAGCAGCGTCAGGCCGATGATGACGCTCCAGCCCAAAGCGCAGGCTACGATCCCCAGCGCGATACGCCCCACGGGGAATCCTCGCCCGCGTACCAAGGGAGCGACCGAGGTCGCCCACACGGCCCACGCAGTCGCCAGGAGGCCGGCAATCTGCGCCCAACGCTCGAAACGGGATTGAAGCTCCGCCATTAGGGATGATTGCGCTTCAGACCCATTTTAGACGCTCTCCGCCGATCGATTGTTCCGGATTGTGGGGCAGGATTCATCCTGCTGGCCGGTTTCAACCGGCCTCTTGCCACTGAGCAGCCCCATTCCACGAGCGCCGATAAATCGGCGCGCAGCTTGAAAGCGCTTGAAAGCTGCCCCACAATGCACAGATTATTGTTTCGGCGTCCAAGTCAGAAGGTCAGCCGTAAACCCATCTGCACCTGGCGCGGCAGATTCAATGTCGCGCTGACCACTCCGAAGTCGGACGAAACGAATGACCGCTGCGGGAGACTGAACGTCGGCGTATTCAGGAAATTGAACAACTCCGCGCGGTATTGAAGGTTGAAGCGCTCCGTGATCTTGAAGCTCTTGAATAGCGAGAAATCCCAATTCTTGACCGTATCGGTGCGCACGTCCGGCAAGGTTCGCGGCGCATTGCCTATCGTAAATGACGCCGGCTGGCGGAACGCCGTGGTGTCAAACCACGGCCCGCCGCTCACGCCGCCTAAGCGGCTTTCGACAGGCCCATCCTTGGCCGCGCTTCGTCCGGCGCTATTCGGCCTCTGCGCGCCCGCGCCGAAGCTCATATAATTGTTGCTCGTCGTCACCTGGATAGGATTGCCGGCCGCGAGCGTCAGGATTCCGTTCGTTTGCCAGCCACCCAGTATCCAATCGGCGATCCCTCCGCGATTGAGCAAAGCGTGTCCCTTCCCGAACGGCAACTCGTAGGTATAAGCCGCCACGAAGCGCTGTGGAACTTCCTCTTCGTTGATCGCCTTTTCGATTTTGTAGTTGTAACGGGTACGGTCGCCTTGCGGCGCCGAGCCGAGCCAGTTCGGGATACCCGAGTAGTCGTCGATCAACTTGGAATTGACATAGGACACGAGCAGCGAAACACCGTGCGAGAAGCGCTTTTCAGCCTTGGCCTGGAAGGAATGGTAGTTCGCGCTGCCCCCGTTGAATGACCACATATTGATGTCGAGGAACTGCGGATACGGCCGCAGCAATTGCCCCTGCTGTACGTTCGGCTGGGCGAGAATCGAGGACGACGGGATCTGCGGAAGTCCGTAGAAGGGATTTGGCACGGTCTGATTGATCCTGTTTCCCAGCGCGGCGACGACGGAGGGATCAAGCTCGTTCAGGTTTGCCGGACGGCGATCCATCTTGCGCGCGGCGCTGCCCGAATAGCCCACCTCGACCACCATATTGCCGGGCAATTGGCGTTGGATGTTCAGGTTCCATTGGACGACGTACGGCGCGAGCGAACTGTTGGTTCCGGCGATCCCGTTGATCGTGTTTCCGACGTTCGTGAGCAGACCGCTCGCGCCGCGGCTGGGAGACTGGATCCCGTTCGGAAACGGATTGGACATATAGGAGCTGGGATGGGCGCCATCCAGGCTGACCACCATAGGAGTAGTAATGGCGAAGCTGTCGGCGGGCGGCGGGACGGCCTCTCCGATGATCGTTTTATAGAACACGCCCGAGCCGGCTCTCACCACCCACTTGGGAGTCAATTGGTACGACAGGCCCAGACGCGGAGCAAAATTATTCCAGTCGATGGTCATCGTATCGTTGATGCCCTTCAACGGACCTTGATTGGGGAAGTTCAATCCGCCTACCAGGTTGGGCAGTCCGGCAGCAGGGCCGATGGGATTTGGAGAGCCGAGATCCAGGAATGACATTGCGTTGTGGCTGTCCCACATGGGTTGTGAGACGTCCCAGCGCAGACCCAGGTTGAGCGTCAGCCTGGTAGTGATCTTGAAATCATCCTGCGCGTACATCGCGTAATAGGCGCTGCGCAGGTTGGCGAGATTGATACGGCCGATGGATCCGGATGCGGGCGTGCCGAGCATGAAGGAGGCCCACGAATTACCGTCCGTCAACGGACTCGCTTGCGTGCTGAGTCTTTGCGTAAAGCCGGCGTCGAAGTTGTACTGTCCATTCCGATTCGATCCGCCGCCGCGAATGTAATGCACGCGCCGCCCATCGAACCCGAACTTCATCACGTGCCGGCCCTTAATTTTGGTGAGGCTCAGCTCCAGCAGAATCGTGTCCGGAATGCCGACCTGCTGGTTCTGCGTTCCAAGAGTCTGGTAGTCGGTAAAGGTGACGTTGGGAAACCCGGCCGTGTCGGAGTAATTGCGGATGTAGGTGGGGAAGCCGGCGTTGGTTGGGTCGAACGGCGTGGGGCACTTCGATGGCAGGCATCCGCCGGGCCAATCCTGATCGAAGTAAAGCCGAGCGTACCCGCCCCGCCAATCGAAGATCGTAGTCGGGTTGATGGTCCAGGTATGGCCGAGGACGGCCTGATAGCTGTGCACCGGCTGGGTCATGACGCCGAAATCGGCGGGATTGGGCGCGCCGTAAGTACTGCCGGGAAGGGTCGGCTGATTGGTGGTGTCGTTGTGATACCAGGAATAGCGGAAGAACATCCCGTTCGAATCGTTGAAGCGGTGATCGAATTTGAGGTCGTATTGATTGAGCCGGGTCGGCCGAGGAATCAGGTAGGTGTTGTTTCCGAGGTGCGTGAACGGATCTCCCGCGGAGCGCCGCGCGGTGGGCAGGAAGCTGACAATCTTCGCCGCCGCGGGATCGATGCGACTGCCGGGAATCACGTTTCCGGGGAAGGCAGCGCGCGGCTGGCCCGGACCCGCCGTGGCGGGATCGTAAATTGTGATGAGATCGCCCCGCACGTTTCGCAAGTCTGAAAAATCGCCGGTCAGCATGGCCGGCGTGGCGAGGCTGCTGCGGATGGCCTGGCCGGCCGCGACCTGGCGCAGTCCCTGGTAATCGAAGAAGAAAAATGTACGGTTCTTGATCACCGGACCACCGGCGGAGCCGCCAAACTGGTTTCGCCGCAGCTCTCCCTTTCTGAATCCAGCGCGGTTGCTGAACCAGTCGTTGGCATTCAATGCGTCGTTCTGCAGAAACTCAAACAGCGATCCGTGCAGCGTGTTGGTCCCGGACTTGATCGTGAGCGTGACTACGCCGCCTCCGGTTTTTCCGTATTCGGCGGCGAAGGAGTTGGTGAGGATCTTGAATTCCTGGGTCGCATCCACTGTCGGCTGGAGGACGATCGATGTGGTTCCGGAACCGGCGCTACCGCCTTCCGGCACAACGGTCGAGATTCCGTCGATCATCATCTCATTGGTGTCGCCCCGCGAGCCGTTGACTGAAAAATTGTTGACGCGATTGAATGGCTGCGAGCCGGAATTCATGTCCCGTTGCGGGTTCACGCCTGCGGAGATGAGACCCAGGTACCAGGGAATCCGGCTGAGCACGGGAAGATCTTCCACTTGTTTTTTCGTGACCACCTGGCCGGTCGCGGCTGTCGCCGTGTCGAGCAGCGGCGTCTCCGCCCTGACCTGGACCGTCTCGGTGAGATTGCCGACCTGCAGGATCAAATCGAGCTTGGCGCGCTGGTTCAGATCGAGATCGATACCGGTGCGAAGTAGCTTCTGAAAACCAGGCGCTTCGGCCTCCACGCGGTAAGCGCCGAGCCGGATCTGAGGAAAGTCGTAGTTCCCGAGCGAATCGGTGGTGAACTTGTACAGCGTTCCAGTCTCGATATGCTGGGCCCGCACGGTCGCTCCGGGCACAACCGCGCCTCCGGAATCGAGTACGGTTCCATAAATCGAGGCGCTGCTGAATTGAGCCGGCGCGGAGTAAGTGAGGGCGAAGAACAATGCTCCGGCGCGCAACGCGCGTTTGCGAATGGTCATGTGCGCTCCCGTTTGGCGAAGAGTCGCCTGAAGCCTTAGCAAGATCTTAGGCATGAAGGTGTCGGGCTGTCAATGGTTATGGCCGCAGGGTGAGAAATGGCTTCGTTCCTTGATTTTTTGTAGCGGATCGGGCGAACGCAAGAATGCGATCGCGGCGGGCGCCCCCCGATGGTCAGCGCGACCCGATCCACTGTTTACTCCTGTCTTTTGAATTGCATACTGGGAATTAGTTTTCGTTAGTATTCTGGTGAATTGTGCGACGCTCTCTGGCTTGAGGCCTGGAAAAATGGGTTCGTTTTCAGTTGGAAAACATATGCGACTCTGCGCGAGGCCGTGGGTCTTGACTGTGAATTTCTCGGGTCTGGAAATTGGCATACGTTTCCCTTGCGAACTGAAGTTCTCCCAACACCAGCATAGATCGGCAGACGGCGGATGAAGGGCGCCTGAGACGCTAATACTCTGAAACGAAGGCGGTCAAATATTTGTGGATCGACGTGACCCGCGTCGACCATCGGGACAGATTGCAGTGGTGGTGGAGTGTCCGACTCACCGACGAACCGGAGGAGTCAGGAAGCGCTACGGCGTTTCCCGGCGCGAATCCGAATCGATTACTCCTGGACGGCCGGCCGCACGGAGCCATCGTGACCGGCGCTCGGCTGGAAGAAGATCCGGAGTCGTTTCTGCGTACATCTTAAACAAAAACCCTTCTGCGTCATCCAACTCCGTAAAGACGGCCTCGCCGTGCCGCGGCACTTTCCACGAAAAGTACTCTGCCACGTACGTTTTGAAATCTTCGATCTCGTCCATCGTGTCAATGGAGCCTCGAAAGGACTGGTCCGGCTTGTACTCTCGAGCGTGCATACCAGGATCATTCTACTCCCTTCAGCCGACCGCGGGGGGCTGCCGGATCCCGGTTTACAATCGCTTCTGAAGCTTAGCCCATGTGTCCCGTAGCTCGGTAGTACGATTGAAGACGAGCCGCTCGGCCTGCGATGACTTATCCACGCAGAAATACCCAAGACGCTCGAACTGATAGCGGTCGCCAGGCCCGGCACTCGCCAGCGACGGCTCGGCTTTCCCCTGCACGACTTCGAGCGATTTCGGGTTTAAGTACATCGTGAAATCTTGGCCCTCCGGCGTCTCATTCGGATTTTCGGCGGTGAACAGCTTGTCATACAGCCGAACCTCAATCGGAATCGCCTCCGCTGCCGAAACCCAGTGAATGGTCGACTTCACTTTCCGCGTTTGCTGGCCACTGTGCGTCTGTGGATCGTATGTGCAGTGAATTTCCGTGATCTCGCCCGTAGCGGGGTCTTTCACGAAATCGTGACACTTGATGATATAGCCATACCGCAGCC
>WNFM01005964.1_pt1 | contig 15449 bp, 12 predicted proteins | sample 5400271 | NCBI WGS metagenome assembly WNFM01 (sample SAMN13153352, study PRJNA577476) | soil metagenome | isolation source: 60 cm saprolite on Douglas fir-dominated hillslope | place: USA:California | collected 2013-09-17
CAAGCGACAGGCGATCTTCTGGCGGAGGGTGGCGTACGATCGACTGACTATCCCGGCAAGCCCGGCGCAGTCCAGATGGGAACCGCACCAGCAAACATCACCTCGGACATGCTGCAGGCGAATTCGAAAACGGGCCGCGCCTTTTATAAGGGGCATGCGAGATTGTGGCAGCGCGAGTCCACACTGGAAGCGGAGAGCATTGAACTACAGCGCGACACGCGAACGCTGAATGCGAGTGGCAAAGTGCGGGCTGTGTTCGCACAAGCGCCCACGAGCAATTCCACTATTCAATCGCCGAAAAAAACACCACAACTTTGGTACCTCTCTGCCGCAAATTTGACGTATTGGGACAAAGAGAACCGCGCGCATCTAGAAAAGGACGTGACCGTCCAGTCGGCAGATCAGAAGATTCGCAGCGCTGCGATGGATTTGTATTTCTCGCGATCGGGCAATGTGAGTGCTGGGGCTCCGGGAGCCCAACAGATTAGCCGCGCGGTTGGAATAGGCGGCGTGACCGTCGAACAGGGCAAACGGCGCGCGACGGCGGACCACGGCGAGTACACGGCGGCGGACGGAAAGTTCGTAATGAGCGGGGGAACGCCGACAATTTTCGACGCGTCGGAAGGGACAACCACGGGACGTCAATTGACCTTCTATTTAGCGGATGCTACGATCATCGTCGACTCAGCAAATGGTTCGCGCACGTTGACGAAGCACCGGGTCGAGAAATAACTGGACCGCGTGGCGGTCCTTTTTGGCGAGGTATGCTCAAGCTCCAAGCCGTCGAACTGAGCAAGTCGTACCGCGGTCGCAAAGTCGTTGACAACGTTGAGTTGGAAATTGGGCAAGGCGAAGTCGTTGGGCTCTTGGGACCCAACGGGGCGGGAAAAACCACTACCTTTCATATTCTTGTGGGGCTCGCCCGGCCCGATTCCGGCAGAGTCCTGCTCAACGGCGACGAAATAACCGACCTGCCGATGTACCTCAGGGCGCGGAGCGGGATCAGCTATCTCCCGCAGGAACCGTCGGTCTTTCGGCAACTGACCAGCGAAGAGAATCTACTAGCCATCCTGGAAACTCTCCCTCTCACTCCAGAGCAACAGCGCGATCGTTTAGAGGAATTGCTCGTGCAAATAGGGCTGGATGCGGTGAGAACCAGCAAAGCGTACATGCTATCGGGCGGAGAACGACGCCGGCTAGAGATTGCGCGCTCGCTGACGCTGCAGCCGTCGTTTGTCCTGCTGGACGAACCGTTTTCTGGCATCGATCCAATCACCGTGAAAGACCTGCAGGAGATCATTCGTGACCTTGCGAAATCCGGCATCGGGGTTCTCATCACGGACCACAACGTTCGAGAGACCTTGACCGTAACCGACCGCGCGTACATCCTGAGAGGTGGAAAAATCTTTCGGAAGGGTCGGCCCGAGGATCTTAGCAACGACGCGGAAGTGCGCCGCGTCTACCTAGGTGACCACTTCCGTTTGAACTAAAGGCATCAAAGAGAAAGACCACTTAAGAAAACCATGGCCTGGCAGGGACTAAAACTCAATCTGAAGGTGACGCAGAAGCAGATTCTGACGCCTGGCTTGGTGCAGATGGTCAGCGTGCTGGCGCTGAATCGGCTGGAACTTCGGGAAATGATCAATCAGGAGATGATTGAGAACCCGGTCCTGGAAGAACAGAGCGAAGAACCCACCGCGACAGACAATTATAGCGACGAAAATTTCATTCGAAATGAAACGGAGAAGGTTCCGGAGAAACCGGAGTCGAATCCGTTTGACGAGTTCGACGTCGGGACGTTCTTTAATCAATATTTGGATACCGGCGGCGACGGCGGGCAATCGCAGGAGCGGGAAGTCAGCGAGCGGCCGTCGTTTGAAAAGTTTTTGTCTTCGCCCGCGGGGCTGACCGAGCATCTCACTTGGCAACTCAGTGTGACGATCTGTTCGGACAACGTGCGTGAGCTGGTGGAAAGCATCATCGGCAATCTGGATGAGAACGGTTATTTGACCGCGTCCACGGAAGAACTGACGCAAAACGGGAGATATTCGCAGGACGATTTGGATGATGCACTTGCGGTCGTGCAGGATTTTGATCCGATAGGAGTCGGCGCGCGGGATTTGCGGGAATGCTTGCTGCTGCAGCTAAAAGCATTCGATCCGCAAAACACCTTGGCTCAGCAGATCGTTTCCGAACATCTGAAGCAGGTGCAGGCGAATCAGTTGAAGGAAGTAGCGCGAGCGCTCAACCGGCCGATTGAAGTTGTGAAACGCGCGCTGGACGTGATCAAGAAACTCGATCCGCGTCCCGGGCTCCGCTACAACAAGACGGAGCCACGGTTGGTCGAGCCGGACGTGTATTTCCGCAAGGTGGATGGATTGTGGCAGGTCTTCTTGAATGAAGACGACATGCCGCAATTGCGGCTCAGCCCGACTTACCGGCGGTTGCTCGCGCGCGATGCAGCGGACCGCGACGTGCGAAATTACGTGAAAGAGCGTTTCACGGCGGCGATTCAACTTTTGAAAAATATCGAGCAGCGCAAACATACGATTTTGCGCGTTTGCCAGAGCATCATCGCGAGACAAGGCGAATTTCTGGACCATGGCCCCGATGCGCTGAAACCGATGATGATCAAGGAAGTGGCGGAAGAGGTCGGCGTACATCCCTCAACGGTGAGCCGCGCGGTGGCGAGCAAGTACGCACACACGTCTCAGGGCGTGCTTGAGTTGCGATCGTTTTTTAGCGAAGCGGTGAACGGGCCGGAAGGCGGCGGAATGTCGCTGCTGACGCTGAAGCGGCTTGTGAAGAAGATGATTGATGAAGAGGACGCGACCAGGCCGCTGACCGACGATCAGATTGCGAAGAAACTCGAAGACGCGGGCATTCGCGTCACGCGGCGGACCGTGGCAAAATATCGCGAAGATATGCGTATCCCCAGCACGCATCAGCGGCGTGTCAAGAGTTNNGCCTGCGGTGAAGCCGCGCTCCACTCGCGAATCACGCCAGTTGGTCATCCTGACTGGACTTTCTGGCTCCGGCAAAAGCACCGTTCTCCACGCGTTTGAAGACATGGGTTTTTATTGCGTGGACAATCTTCCCGTCGAACTCATTCCAATTTTTGCGGAGTTGCACGCAGCGGGGGAAGGCGATTTTGCCCGGGCCGCGCTTTTGGTAGACGCGCGCGAAGGCTCGCAATTGGAAAAATTGCCGGCGTTGCTCAAACATTTGCGCAACGACCATCCGATCACGCTGGTCTACATCGAGGCAGGAGAGGATGCCTTGTTGCGGCGCTATAGCGAAACGCGGCGGCCGCATCCGCTGGGCAAGGCGCTTTCTGTGCGCGAGAGCCTGGAACACGAACGCAGACTGATGGACCCGATCCGCAAACTGGCGGATGTGACGATCGATACGACGCAATTCAATGTGCACGAGTTGCGGCACTTCATCACGGAACGATTCAAGACAGCGGACAAACGGCCGCTGCTAGTTTCGCTGGTGAGTTTCGGCTACAAGTATGGATTGCCGAGCGACAGCGATCTGGTGTTCGACGTGCGATTCTTGCCGAATCCGCATTTCGTACCTCGTCTGCGGCCTTACACGGGAAAAGATTCCAAAGTGCGGCGTTTCATTCTTTCGTATCCGCAGAGCGGACAGTTTTTGAAGCGTATCGAGGCGCTGCTTACTTACTTGATTCCGCACTACATTCAGGAAGGCAAGAGTTATTTGACGATTTCGTTTGGGTGCACGGGAGGCAAGCACCGGTCGGTGATGCTTGCGGAGTCCTTGCAGAAGACCCTGAAAAAGCACGGGTATTCAACGAAGGTCAATCACCGCGATATCGAAAAGTAAAACCAAGCCGCGTTAACTTGACACGCAGCATGACGGGCGAATAGCGTAAGAAGTGCTCAGTCCGGGGGATTCTGGGGCGTGGCCTCTTTTTTTTCACCACAATTGAAAAGGCTTATCGGGTATTTACGACCCTATCGCTTCACGATGGGGGTCGGCGTAGCTTTGCTCGTGTTGATGGCCGCGGGCGAAGGTGTGGTCATTCTCTTAATTGCTCCCATCTTTGGCCGTGTGTTGGCTCCCGCGAGTCCCGATTCAAATGTGCCTTTGAAGATTCCGCTATTTCGAAATCCAGTTTATGTAAATCATTTCTTTCCGCAGAGCATTCACAACGTTTGGACCGTTGTTTCGATCAGTCTACTCGTTGTTTTTGCCGTGAAGTCGTTTAGCGAATTCGCCGGTGCGTCCCTAATCCAATACGTCGGACACCGCGCTATCACTGATCTAAGGAACGCGGTCTACGCCCGAATTATTCGGCAGCCCATAGCATTCTTTCAGCAACAATCGGCCGGGCGGATTTTTTCCGCGGTGATCAACGATGTTGAGCGGGCACGTTTGGCGATTTCGGAATACCTTGCGGAACTGTTCCGCCAGATATTTCCCATTCTCCTTAGCATAGATTGGAAGATGACTTTGGCGTGCGTTGTTTTCTTGCCGATGATCCTCTGGCCGATTGGAAAGCTGGGTCGGAAAATCCGGAAATCTGTGGAGAGTAGTCAGACGCGACTTGGCGAATTAACACAGATTCTTCAGGAAACCGTAAGTGGCAATCGAATCGTAAAGGCGTTTGGCATGGAGGATTTCGAAATATCGAAATTCCAATCGGCCTCGCGACGCCTCCTCCGCGAAACAATGCGCTGGGTCCGCGCTCAGGTCGTCACATCTCCGCTGATGGACATGCTTCAACCGATAGTGATTGCATTGCTGCTTCTCTACGCGCGCGATCGTATTCGACAACACCAGATGGACATCCCCACCTTTATTACGTTCGTCTACGCACTTTTCAAAGCATACGAGCCGATCAAAAGAATCGGCGCTGTCTACCAGCAGTTCCAGCAGGCGCAAGGAGCGACGACACAGGTGTTTGCGTTTCTTGACCTCACGCAGGAAGAGCACGATGCCGCCGTTGCCGGCGAATTGGCCGACTTCACGCAGCAGGTCGAATTCGATGGAGTCTCGTTTTCCTACGAATCCAACCTCGTGGGAGACGTTATCGCTCTGGTGGGCAGCAGCGGTGCCGGTAAAACGACGCTGGTGAATTTGCTGCCACGATTCTATGACGTGACCTCGGGCAGAATCTTAATCGATGGCACAGACATCCGCGACGTCAGTCTTCGTTCGCTGCGAGCGCAGATAGCCATCGTGACGCAAGAAAACATTTTGTTTCACGACACGGTCTGGAACAATATTTGCTACGGACTGGCCGGGGTTTCGAAGGAACGCGTGGTTGGCGCGGCGCAGGCTGCGCTGGCTCACGATTTCATTCAGGAACTGCCATCGGGTTACGACACTTTGATTGGAGAGCGCGGAACGCGGCTCAGCGGTGGGCAGAGGCAACGGATTGCGATAGCGCGCGCGATTCTTAAGGATTCTCCAATTTTGATTCTCGATGAAGCCACTTCCGAACTCGATGCCGAATCGGAATCGTTCGTGCAAAAGGCGCTCGCGAACCTGATGGTCGGCCGGACCACATTTGTGATTGCTCATCGCTTGGCAACCATACGCCGTGCGGATAAAATTCTTGTCCTCGAAGACGGGCTGATCCGCGAGAGCGGAACCCACGCGGAACTACTGGCGCGCGGAGGGACTTATGCCCGACTTCATGATTTGCAGTTCGCGGACGACGAGGTGCTAGCCCCCGCACCGTCCGTACGGCCATCTACCGGGGAGCGATCATGACCCATCGAAGCACAGCGACGAGCAGGAAGCCGGAATGTCTGTCGATGACGGGTTACGCGCAGGCCCGTGGTGAAGTTAACGGCTGGGCGATTCGAGTCAGCGTGAAAAGCGTGAATCACCGCTTTCTAGATTTGAAGCTGCGCCTGCCGGAAGGATTTGATTTGTACGAACTGCGCCTCCGTCAGGTGGTGCGCGAGCGGATTCATCGCGGGCACGTGGATGTGCATGTCGGCGTGGAGCCCGGCGCAGCGATGCCGATTCATGTGAATCGCGAACTCGTACAGGCTTATCTGAAAGCGGCGGACGACTTGCGGCTGCAGACCGCCGTGACGGCGGAACTCGACGTCGTCGCGCTCCTGCGTTTGCCGGGGGTGATTGGCGGACTTGCCCCGACGGTACCGGAGAACGATGAAGAACAGGAAGCACTTGGGCGCACGCTGGACAAGTGTCTGTTTGAGGCGCTAGGTCGATTAGACGAGATGCGCCGCGCAGAAGGCTTGCACCTCGTGGAGGATCTGCGCGGGCGGTTGGCGCGACTCGGCGAACTTGCGGAGCAGGTGCGCGGACTCGTCTCGACCTTGCGGCCGGCGTTTGCGCGCAGGCTCGATGCGCGATTGAAGGACATGCTTAGCAGCACGACGCTCGATCCCGCGCGGTTGGCGCAGGAAGCGGCAATTCTCGCAGAGCGCAGCGACATAAGCGAAGAGCTAGACCGGCTGCGAAGCCACCTTCAGCAATTCGGGAAATTGCTGGACGGCGCGGGCGAACTCGGCAAGAAGCTGGATTTTCTGTTGCAAGAAATGCATCGCGAAGCCAACACCATGCTTTCCAAAACGCCCGGCGTGGAGACGGAAGCGCTTGCCATAACCGGAATTGGACTGGAAATCAAAGCGGAGATTGAAAAATTGCGCGAGCAGGTACAAAACATCGAATGAGTGCCGGACGCGAAAGCAGTCCGATGGTTTTGATCGTATCCGGGCCGTCGGGCTCGGGGAAATCGACGCTGGTCCAGCGCGTTTTGCAGATGCCGGGGACGATGGCTTCAAGATCGTGTACTACGAGGCCGCGCCGCACCACCGAGTCGAGCGGGAAGTGCTATGATTTCGTGACGGAAGCAGAGTTTGAGGCCATGGTCTCCCGCGGTGAGTTTCTGGAGCACGCGCGGGTCTTCGGGAAACATTCTTACGGCACGCCGAAGAAGTGGCTTGAGGAATCGCGGAGTAAAGGGCTCGACCTGGTGCTGGAGATAGACGTCCAGGGAGCGGCTCAGGGAAAAGAGAAGCTGCCCGAGTCCGTGGCGATTTTCATTTTGCCGCCTTCCCGTGCAGAATTGGAGCGTCGGCTTCGCAGCCGGGGGCAGGATTCAACCGAAGAGATTGCGCGACGTCTGGCAAAGGCGCGGGCAGAGATTGAAGCGTTCGGCAAGTATTACGATTATTGCGTCGTCAATGAAGATGTGGAACGTGCCGGACGCGAAGTGGAAGCGATTGTGATCGCGTTGCGATGCTCGAGTGGGCGCCGCCGCGCGCTGGTGGAAAATCTTCTGGCGTCATTTGGAGGGACAGATTGACAATGACTGTGCAGACCAAAGCTCCTGAAAGCCAGTTTGCGTATGTGGTGCTTGCGGCACGTCGCGCCCGCCAGTTGATGGCAGGCGCACCGCCGCTGGTGGAAAATCCACGCACGCTGAAGTACACGCGGGTGGCGTGTGAAGAGATCGACTACGGCCTGGTCGAATATGAATTTAATCCTGGCACGAATACGGAAATAGACAAGGATGGCAACAAGCGGCGTAAGTAGCGCGCCGCGAACCTCCCATGCGCATTACGCTTGGCGTCACCGGCGGCGTAGCGGCATACAAAGCCGCGGAATTGGTGCGCCGCCTCCAACAGGAAGGCTTCACGGTGCAGGTGGTGATGACGCGCTCGGCGCGGGAATTCGTAACGCCCCTCACGTTTGCCGCGCTCTCCGGACAGAAGGTAATCACTGATCTGTTCGCCGAGTCCGGCGGCGAAGCCAATCTCGAAAGTGCGATCGAACATATTGCCGTTGCGCAGCGGACGGATTTATTGCTCGTCGCACCGGCGACGGCGGACGTCATTGCAAAATTTGCGCGAGGCATTGCCGACGATTTCTTGACGACGTTGCATTTGGCCTCGACGGCGCCGGTTGTTATTGCGCCTGCAATGAACGTAAACATGTGGAATCACGCGGTGACACAAGAAAATCTGGAAATGCTGAGCGCGCGTGGCGTACACGTCGTTCAGCCGGATGAAGGTTATCTGGCATGCGGCATGACGGGGCCCGGCAGGCTTGCCGGGCAGGAAGCTATCGTCACCGCAGTCAGGGCCGTGCTGAACTTGAAACGCGACCTCGAAGGTGAAACGGTACTGGTTACAGCAGGGCCCACTTGCGAGGATCTCGACCCCGTTCGATACATCACAAATCGCTCTTCAGGGAAAATGGGTTATGCAGTGGCTGAGGCGGCGTCGCGTCGCGGCGCGCGCGTGATACTCGTGTCCGGCCCGACAGCGCTTGACTCGCCAGCCGGTGTGGAGCGCGTCAACGTGCGAACTGCGATGGAAATGCAGAACGCTGTTCGCCGGCACTTTGCAGAAGCGTCGGTTGGAATCTTTGCCGCTGCGGTCGCGGACTATCGGCCGACTGAGCCGCTTTTGCAGAAGATGAAGCGGTCGAAGGATCCACTGACGATTCGGTTGGAGCCGAATCCAGATATTCTGGCAAGCGCCGCCGCAGGAAAAGGCTCGCGTCTGGTGGTTGGGTTTGCCGCTGAGACCGATCACGTCGCGGAGAATGCGCGGAAGAAACTCGCCGCAAAGAACGCGGACCTGATCGTCGCGAATGACGTCACAGCTGAGGGCGCCGGGTTCGACATCGATACGAATGTCGTGACCCTGCTCGCGCGCGATGGCCGCGATCTGGCTCTACCTAAAATGTGCAAGCGCGAAGTTGCAGACCGTATTCTGGATGAAGTTGTTCGCCTGCGCTCTACCTTGCGGGTCGCCGCGCAGCGTTCGTCCGACTAAACTACCCATGCCTGAGCACCCGCCAGAGTCAACTCAACAAAAACTTTCCGACAGGTTGCGCTACTACGAGGACATTGGGATTGGCCGGTTTTATCGCGATCGCGGACCGGTGTCGACACAACAAGCGGCTGCTCTTGCCGCTGCACCAGAAGTTACGCCAGTCGTCGAGGAGCCGAGCTTGCCGAAACGCGAACCGAAATCCGCCCTGCCCGCCACAGTGTCGGTTTCTACGCACAAATTGGAACCGTTGCCGGTTCCAGCAGGGCCGTCGCTGTTTGAAGCTATAAATAAAATCGAAAACGAGACGTTGCCGCTCATTCGCGAAAACCTGGGTGAGTGCACGCGCTGCAAGTTGCATAAGACTCGGAAAAAGATCGTCTTTGGCGACGGCAATCCGAACGCGCAACTTGTTTTTGTGGGAGAAGGCCCGGGCGCGGATGAAGACGCCCAAGGTCTTCCCTTTGTGGGGCGAGCAGGAAAATTGCTAACGCAAATGATCGAAGCGATGGGCCTACAGCGCAAGGACGTTTACATCTGCAACGTTGTTAAGTGCCGCCCACCGGAGAATCGCCAGCCAGAAAAAGATGAAGTCGAAGAATGTTCGCCATTTCTTCTGCGCCAGATCGACACGATCGCGCCGAAAGTGATCGTGTGTCTTGGCAGCACCGCGGCGCAGACGATTCTGCAAACGAATCGCGGCATCTCACATTTTCGCGGCGAGTGGCTGGAATTTCGCGGACGCAAACTGATGGCGACCTATCACCCCGCCTACCTGCTTCGCAATCCCGCGGCCAAGAGCGAAGTCTGGAAGGACCTGCAAAAAGTAATGGCTGAGCTCGGCCTTGCCGTGAAGCGTAGCAAAGCAACGTAAGCCGTATGGGAATTCTGCTTGGCTTGGCTACCTCGTCACGCGTCAAATCGGAACACTTCGATCTCTGTTTTACATGCAGACATGGGGCTTTCTTCTGCTGACCGCGTATCTGTTTTTCACCCATTCGTGGGGCCATTTGTTTGACGGTTCGGGCTGGCGTCCGTGGGCCTGGGGATTGCTGGCCGGAGCTTGCAATACGGTGGCGATGTTTTCGTTTTATCGATGCCTGGAAGTTGGCAAAGTAGCCGTGGTCGCGCCGCTGTCCGCGAGCTATCCCGTTCTCACCCTTTTTCTTTCGATCTTCTCCGGTGAGCGCCTCTCTGCCTTACGAATTTTCGGTGTCGCCACGGTGCTGCTTGGTGTGATCCTCGTCGCGCGTGGGGAAGTGGATCCTGGCGAGCCTTCAAGGAACGCGAAGTCTGGAGTTGCCTGGGCGTTGTTCGCCGCAACTTCCTTCGGAGTGCTTTTCTGGCTGTTGGGAGTTCGCGTCGTCGTAACAACAGGGCCTTTCGCCTCTCTGTGGCTCATCCGTATGACCGGCTCGTTTGCTTCGCTCTCTGTGTTGCTTTTCAGCCGCTTGCCTGTTTTCAAGTCGCTTGGCCCTTCCAATTGGCAACCGACGCTCATGGGGCTGCTCGATACGGGGGCCTTTGCATTAAGCAATCGCGGAATGCAAATGGAACAGATTTCGGTCGTCACAGTCCTGTCGTCGCTTTATGGAGCCGTGACGGTCATGCTCGCTGCTATTTTTCTTCGTGAACGGGTCGCTCTTCTGCAATGGTTCGGTATCGTCGCGATTTTCGCGGGGATTGTGCTCATCGGCCGTTAGGATTTCGCTCTGCTGGTACACTAACCACCGCAATGTTCGCTCCGTTTTGCAATGTCGCGCTACCGGTTCCGCTGCGCACCACTTTTACTTACGCTGTTCCCGAGGCGATGAAGCTTGCTTTGCAGCCGGGCTGCCGTGTGCTTGTGCCGTTTCGCAAAAAATCCTTTGTGGGCGTCGTCGTTGAACTTGTTTTGTCACCCCCCGCCGGCACAAAGTTGCGCGAAGTAACGCGCCTCATTGACGTGGTGCCCGCGCTGACGCCCAAACTTCTCGAACTCGGCCAGTGGATTGCTAACTACTACGTTGCGCCAATCGGCGAAGTCTTTCGATCCATGCTCCCCCCGCCGACCGAAGTATCATCACGCCGTGAAGTCGCGCTGAGTGCGGCGGGCCATGTGCTAACCGCCGAGCAAGCGGAGAATTTTCTATTGGCCGAAGGCGTGACCGAAGAAGCGCGTGCCCTTGCGGAGCTCTCGAGGAAAGGCAAACCAATCTCGCTCGCGGCGGCTATCAAGTTGGGTATTTCCGTGGAGCTGCTGCGACGCTTGCAGCGCCGGGGCCTGCTCGAGGTTCGCGAAATCGCAAGCGGGCGCAGACAGAGAACACAGCGAATCATCGCGTGGAAGAGCGCCGGGCCGGCGCGAAAGGGCGATGCCGAAAAATTGGAGCGGATTCGCGCGCTTCTCGAAACTGAGCGCGGACCGCTTCCATTGCCGCAATTGTTGAAGCTGGCTCGCGTGTCGCGGCCACTCGTCGAGCGTTGGATTCGTGACGGTGTATTGAGTTCGTGGGAAGAGCCGATCGATCCGGCCGAAGATCCCTTCGACACTGGATACGAACCTCCCGCACACACTCTAAATCCGGCGCAGGAGTCTGCGTTCGGCGCGATCCGCGCCCGGTTTGAACTCGGCGAGTTCGGTGTGCAGCTTCTTCACGGCGTTACAGGCAGCGGCAAAACGGAAGTGTATCTTCGTGCCGTACAGGACATGCTCGCGCGCGGCAAGACGGCGATCGTGCTCGTGCCGGAAATTGCGCTCACGCTTTGGATCGGGCGGCAATGCCGCGCGTGGTTTGGCGCGCAATTTGAAGGCGTGGTGGTGCTGCACTCGGCGCTCGGCGACGTCGAACGGTCCCGCGCCTGGTGGCGTGTGCGCCATGGCGACGCCCGCGTCGTAGTCGGCACTCGGTCCGCCGTTTTCGCGCCGCTGGAAAATGTCGGACTCATCATCGTCGATGAAGAGCAGGAATCCAGTTACAAACAGGAAGAAACACCGCGATATCACGCACGCGATGTCGCTATTGTTCGCGCGAAATCAGAGAACGCTGTCGCGCTACTGGGTTCGGCGACACCTTCGCTCGAAACGTACCATCATGCCCGAGAAGGGAAGTACGAACTACTTACGATTGCCGCGCGCGTCGCATCACGGCCTCTTCCGTCTGTCGAAATCGTTAGCCTGCGAGACGAATTTCAACAAACACACAAAATGAGTCCCATCTCGTCCGCGCTGCATGTTGGAATCGAAGAGTGCCTTGCCAACGGCACGCAAGCCCTGATTCTGATCAATCGCCGCGGTTATTCCTGGTCCGTGCTTTGCCGCAGCTGCGGCGCATCCGTGCAGTGCGTGAATTGCAGCATCTCCATGACGCATCACAAAAACCGCAACCGCCTCGAATGCCACTATTGCGGCTCGGTCCAGCAAATTCCCAAGCAATGTCCGAAGTGCCATTCGAAGTATGTCTATTTCTTCGGCGAGGGTTCGGAACATCTAGAAGAACGCCTCCGCAAAGAATTTTCTGGTGCGCGCGTCGCGCGCCTCGACCGCGACACCGCGCGAACGAAACGCCAGTTTCAGGAAATGCTCGGCGCTTTCGCCGGCGGCGCTCTCGACATTCTCGTCGGCACGCAAATGCTCGCCAAGGGCCACGATTTCCACCGCGTCACGCTCGTCGGCGTGGTCAGTGCCGACGCATCGCTCAGCATGCCGGACTTTCGCGCCGCCGAACGCACCTTTCAATTGCTCACGCAAGTCGCCGGCCGGGCCGGCCGGGGCGAGCTCGCCGGCCGAGTGCTGATTCAAACTTATTACCCGGACCACTACGCCGTGCAGCATGCTGTCAAGCAGGATTATGCTGCGTTCTTCGAGCGGGAACTCCATTTCCGCCGTGTCATGGCCTATCCGCCCTTCACGTCGCTTGCGAACGTCATCGTGCGCGACACCGGCCTGGAAAAAGCAATTCAGTGGTCGCGCCAAATGTCCGGGTATTTTGCTCCGTTCAATAGCGACGTTGTGCGGATTCTCGGGCCCGCCGCCGCGCCGCTCGCCAAGTTGAAGCGCGAGCACCGGTTCCAATTCCTCCTAAAATCAAAGAGCCGCGCAAAATTGGCCAACCTGCTCTCGGGTGCCATGTCTTTCTGTGATGCTAAGGAAATTCCCCAAACCGCAGTCCTCGTCGACATGGACCCGCTGACACTTTTGTGACCCGCCCGTAGCTTCACGAGATGTCTCAAACTGAGCCGATCCGGTACAGCGCGTCACGTGTTGAGACAAATTCACCCGGCAAACTGACGCCCGTTTGTCGAGTGGGCCTTGCCATACTATGGAATTCTCGTGTGGATGAAGGAAGCGCGATCGTAAGTAACCCGTTTGTTTTCAAATATCATGAATTGCCGGTAGCGATCAGTTTTAAACCAGCCACTCGATTTACGAAGTGAGTCTCAGCGATCCTTCGAATTTGGCAACTGCTGTGCACTTCTCTGCTTCAGGTCAGCGCACGCGACGGTCGGAATTTTCAGAACCGGTGCAGCGCAGCGCTGCGAGACCACAAACACAGTCCGTCGAAGACTGATGCAAGTGGCCGCTCGCGGCCCTGCGAAGAGAATTCCCGCCGCCAACCTCCCCGAGGCACAGCCTCAAAAGTGCGCCGTAGGTCGAGATGTTAAGCCAAATTTCTAGTGCTGTTCGTTCGTCGTCCAATTCCTATTTAAAATCGATCGCCACCCTCAGCCTGCTGCTAACCGCTACTTTACGCGTCGCCGCCGCCCAGAACTTGGACCCAGCTGAAGGTGCGGGCGAGATCTCCGGAGCCGTGTTTCAGAGTGCAGACAATCGTCCCGCGCCGCAAGTGATTGTGACGCTGAAGTCGGCGCAGGGAGGCGTCTCCCGAAGCATTCTCACCGACTGGGATGGCCGCTTCACGATGCGTGGCCTGCCTGCGGGTGCTTACGATGTCATCGCCGAGGAAGCTGGCTACGCTCCGGCTGCATCGAGAATTCAGCTGAACGGCAGTGCATCAAACGTCGTTCTTCATATGCGGCCCGTCGTCGGTTCGCACGACCCATTAGACGGAGCCACCGTCTCCGTCCGCCAGTTGCGAATTCCCGCCAAGGCCACAGAAGAGTACGACCATGGGTTGCGGAGCTTGGCAAAGAACGAATTGTCGGGCGCCCTGAAACACTTCATGAAGGCGGCCAATGCCTATCCGTCTTTTTACGAGGCGCAATACCATGTTGGCGTCACTCAATTTAGAATGGGAAATCGTGAAGAAGCCATGCGGGCATTCCAGGGTGCAGTCGATTTGAGCGAAGGACGTTATGCCCCGGCCGAACTGGGAGTCGGCGCGATCCTTTATGAAGCGGGAAACTCAAACGAGGCCGAGAAAATCGTTCGAAGGGCTCTTGAAATAGACGACAACTCGGCGGAAGCGTATGGGTTGCTTGCGATGGTGCTCTTCAGCGAGCGCCGGACGAACGAAGCGGAAAAAAGTGCGCGAGAAGCTCTGCTGAGGAAGCCGACATTCACTCGCGCGTACTTGGTGCTGTCTGACGTCCACGCGAGCCGGCAAGAGTATTCTGCGCAGGTTCAGGACCTGGATGCTTATCTTGCGCTTGCGCCGAATGGTCCCGAGCGCGCACGTATCGTTAAGGCGCGTCAATTCATCGCCCACAAGCTTAGCGAAAAGGTTCTGCAAGCCGGAATACCAGAGCGCTAGAAGCCGCCGCTTTGGCATCGGTCGGCCAAATTCAGCTCGCGGATTTCGCCGGACTTCTTTTTCTCCAAAACAGATAGACCGGCACTCCCGCGGCCAGGATCGCCAGTGCCGCAAGGACGTGGCGGAATTGCGCCGGATCGATCGTCGCGCGATAAATCGCGTTTCCCACAATCGCAATCGCCGACAGCACAAACAGAATTGGAGTCCAGGGATACCCCGGGACTCGATATGGCAGCCCTTTGCCGGCAAACTTCCGGCGCAGCGGGAAAATAGCGGCTCCGGCCAGTCCGTAGAAGATCCAGCCCACAAAGATTACGCCTTCCACCAACTCAGAAAATTTTCCGGCTTGCGTCAAAACGGCAGCCAAGACACCAAGCGAAATAATGGAAGCAGCGGGAGTGTGAAAGCGCGGATGAACTTCCGCCAGCTTCTTGAAGAAAACGTCGTCCTTTGCCATCGCATAAAATACTCGCGGCGCGGTCAGGATCACGCTGTTCGTGGAACTGAAAACCGAAATCAAGATTGTCGCCGCGACGAATTTTCCCGCCCAATCACCCAAAACAGCTTTTGCTGCCGTAGCGGCGATAGCGTCCGTCGCCGAGGCAGCAGTTGGTCCCAGTGCGACCAGATACGCCAGAACTGCAACTAAGTAGAGCCCGATCAGGAAGATCGAGCCCAGCAGAAATGCTTTGGGGAATGCCCGTTCGGGTTGGACAACTTCGCCCGCGCTGTACGTGCCGAATTGCCAGCCTTCGTAGGCCCACAAGGCGGCGATCATCGCCAGGCCAAAACTCGAAAGCAATGAGAAGCCGTGCAAGTCGGATTTGATGGCCGTGCCAATTTCGGCGCCGTGGTGCCCTGCGGTGAACAGCGCCGCGCTCAGTAATACGACCAGCCCCGCTTTAATCGCCGTCGTGATGTTCTGCAGATTCGCGCTCTTGCGCGTGCCCCAGACATTCACAATCGT
>WNFM01183307.1_pt1 | contig 15448 bp, 17 predicted proteins | sample 5400271 | NCBI WGS metagenome assembly WNFM01 (sample SAMN13153352, study PRJNA577476) | soil metagenome | isolation source: 60 cm saprolite on Douglas fir-dominated hillslope | place: USA:California | collected 2013-09-17
TAGCGGTAGTTTGTCGACTCGGGAAATCGTGCCTGATTTTGGGCGTATAACCTGAGCAACTTGAGCTCAGATTATCACTATTGGATGGGTTTAAAGTGAGACAAAATCCTGAGTCCACAAACTACCGGTAGGATATCCCGATCTTACGCATTCTCGGCGTCTCGGACAGGCCTGTATGGTGCTCCTGTACCAATTTGCTGAAGCTGTCTTGAGGACACAGCACTCCTGCGTAATTGAAAGTACCTTTCACCCTGAGTTTTTTCCGCCAGATCTGCTCCGCCTGCAGCAGCGTTGTCCCTTTGTACCCCTTGAAATTCGCTGCCTGGCAGACCCTGCTGTTCTGGTTGAGCGGTGGAAACGTCGTCGCGCCTCTGGAGAATGTCATCCTGGTCACCTGGAGCATCTGGTATGGGAAGAGGTATGTTATCCTGGCAAGGAGGAGCAAGCCATCCCTCTTGCTCTGAATGGTCATGTCATTCAGCTCGATACCACGATGTTTGAAATGATTGACTACGAGAGACTTTTCTTGCACATACGAAATCTTCTTTCATAGGATGTTGCTTTCACTGTCATTCGACGGGGAATGTGGGCATTCTTCTTAGAAGATGGACTTTGGGACAGTGCAGATGCAAAACACAACGGTAATGGCACAAGGGAAGGCAATGGAAGTGGTTCCTTAAACGGCTGTACCAAGGAGCTAATATAGCTCTGTGTAGAGTACCTCACATGCTGTTGTATTGGGTACTCCCCATCATATACAATCAGGAGGAACAGGAGGAAGCATCTCGACGGTGCATCACATGCTCCCTGTAGAAGTGGCATGCCACTTCACGGTCATAAGCTCTTGCCCCACCTTTGCTAAAGGCACGTAGATGTGTTTCTCTTCACAGAAAAAGACAGGGGAGGTATCGAATGTTTCGCCGGTTTTTCCCGCGCAAAGACAAAGGACGCGCACCCGATCCCCAGAACACAGATCAGCCAGGCTTAGCCAGGCCGCTCGATCCCGCCGAGGCCGAGGAAGCCAGGCAAAACATCGCGCAGTTTCTACCGCATCCTGAGAGTGATGATGGCGTGCATCGCATGGCCCTGCGCACAGGCGAGCAAAAGCTACCTGACGATCCCGATGAGCTGGCGTATGCCGGCGACCAGGGCGAGCACGCGGAGCTGGCCCGGGACGCGCTGCAAGCGGGCGACCTGCGACGCTCCATCTATCATCTTGCCCTGGCGCTGGCCAGCGATCCTGAGAACGAGGAATGGCTGGCGCTGCTCGATCAGTGGATCGCGGCTGCCGGTCCACGCGCACTTGAACTGGTGCCTCTGGAGGACAAGGAGTACTTCACTACCCTGCAGGCCAGCCAGCGCCTGATGCGGATGGGCAACACCCCAGGCCACCGCATGGAGGTCATCCCCGTCGTAGGCAAGCATTACCACGCGAAGGTCGCGGTCCACGCCTACATCCTGGTCGCCCAGGACAGGATCAAAGAGGGGGTGTCGCTGCTGCTGCAACTGATGCAGGTCAAGCCAGAAATTCCCTACATCACCTGGCTCATACGCTGGCAGAACCGGCCAGGCTTTGTTGACGCGCTGGAACCCACAAAGGTCGCCGCCATCGCCGTACAAAGCATGCAAAAATATCCTGGCGGCTACCTCTTTTCTGAAGAAGCTCGTGTGGAACTCAGCCGGCATCTGCCGCTGCTGCGCGCCAGCTACCTCGTGCTCGCGCAGCAGCCGGCGGATGAGCATTTCCTGACCACAGCCTTCGCGTACGCGGCAGTGCTGCGCAAAACCGGTGCGTTTGAAGGAGCCGCCAGGGTCGCCAGGACGCTGCCCGCGTCCTATCAAACGCGTGTCTCGCTAGCTACGGCGGAGGAGACCCTGGGCAACCTGGAGGCCAGCATCGCTGCCTATCGCGAGGCGCTGGCCTTCGAGCCCAACGATGTTGCGGTGCGCAATGATCTGGGAGCACTCTATCTTAACCAGGGCAAACTCGCCGAGGCGCTGGCCCTCTACGAAGAGAGCGCCCGGCTCGATTCCAACGATCCCTATCAGCAAGCCCACGCCCACATCGCCTACCTGCGCTATCTGCAGGCGCCTTCGCCTGAGCAGCTTCAGCATTTGCAAGAGCTGGCTACAAGCCAGAAAACAGCGAACAGGCTCCTCTATCTCTTGCAGGTCCCCTATGTGGGCAAGCTGCCAGAGCCCGGTGAGGCGCTGATCAATCTGATGCGTGCAATCAAAACCAAAAGAGCAGCGGGCGAGGCCCGGATGCCGGCTGATGGCAAGGTCAAAGCTGGCTTGAGCTCGCTCGAAGCGCCCAGTGCGCACCTGGCGGCCAGGCGAATGCTGGGCTCCTGGGGTTTCTCCTTTGAGCTGGGGGTCGCCGACGTATTCACCCCTGATCCGCGCCTGCCGCTGCGTCCGGTGGAATACCAGATCTGGCGCTACCATGAAAATGACCCTGAACCGGCCGTCCCGGCTCCTGATCCAGCTACTACGGAACAGATCAGCGAAGTAGCGCAAACGCCCTACGTTCTGCTGCGCTGGTATGCCCAGGCTCACATGCTTGGCCAGCGCCTGGGAGAAGCGGCGCTCACGGATCTGCTGGGGACAATGGTCCATCCACCGGCCACGCCCGCCGGTTGGGAGGAATGGGACTGGATCACCGCCGTCCAGATCGCCAGCGCCCTCACGATCGCGTCCCTGGGCGATGATACTGCCTGGGAAGGCTCGCGGCGCAAGGCTGCCCTGACCTCGCTCATCTACGGTCCCACCGACTGGTCAGGAGCTGCGGCCCTCATAGCCCTGGCGGTCCTGGCCGGCCAGAATACACGCATCACCATCGCATTCGACCATATCTGCCGCGACCTCTGGAGCCTCGGCCGGGGCACCGCCGAGTGGCCGCACGAGCAGGCCATGGTCTTTGGCCTGCTTTTCGTCAACCACTACAGTAAAGAGGCCAGGACATACATTCAGGAGTATTTTGAGCGAATGCAGAAGGAGAGCAAATAGAGTTATTCAGTTTTATTATCACCAGCCTTTTTTGTGTGATAGCTTTCCAGCCCCATGTTCTCAAACAAATCAGGGAGCCATCCACAAGTGGCTCCCTGTGTTGGTTTGTGCAAGTGGGGGTGAGAGAATTTGAACTATCCATCATCACCATGTGATTGCGTATGGATACGTTCGGTGAACCTGACGCCGCTTTGTAATCTCCGCGCAGCTGGGATGAGCATATGATATTGATGAGTTTATTCTAAAATTAGCCTGGAAGTTTCCATCCTTTTAAGGATGTTTTCTAAAGTTATTGCGGAATTTCTGACTTTTCTAACGTTCTGCCGGATGGCGCATTACTCCGTGCCATTGAGCAACAGAACCGTCGCTCCTCAGAAGCATTTTCGCTTGCTCTGATGAGGACACTCTCCTCCAGATATGACATACTGAAAAAGAATAGACAAGTAAAAAGCATGTAGGAGCCTGCTATGAGCACTGAATCCCCCCCTGATGCTGCTGCCCGCCGAGCGTTTCTCTCACAGATCGAGGCGTTGTTGTCCCAGTCAGCAATAGCCTGGACATCCATCGAGTACCGTACGCTCCCCATCTATAAAGGTGTTGGCCTTGTAGTCACTGCTCCTGGGATGCCGGGCGAGGCTCATATTCTGGCCGTGTCGCTCTATAACAGGCGAGCGATAGACTATGTGCGGTTTCCTGGGACAGGGGTCCCACACTACCAATTGCTGATAGAAACTGAGAAGGGGGGTTCCGCAGGCTATTGTGTCTCCTGTGATCCGACCGCAATTGTCTTGGCTCTCTGTGCATGGGCGACGTCGCGGCATCCTCCGACAAAAAGAGCACTCGTTCCATTGAACGAACACGATTTGCTTCCTCTGCGGCCTAGAGCGATGATCCAGGCTTCGATCCAGCAACGGGCGCAAGTCCTGCTTTCGCGTGGCGTGGATCGATGTGGTGAAACCATGATGGGGGAGTTTGGTCTTGCTCATGACAGCGCATTGCCGCAGTTAGAACAGGGATTACCCACTGCAGCACGGGAGCGACTCGAAGAGGATCTGCATCACCTGGCGTCCGATCTGGTACTGAGCCATTTCCCACGCCAGGAAGATGGACGTCTCCCATTGGGGGTCACTGTGCTGCTTGCATCCTATGAGTCTCACCTTTCCCAGAGTCGGGGTCGACAGATGTGGTTGATTGCGTGCGCGCCGAAGCGACGCCATGATCGACAGGTCATCACGCTCACTCTTGCCTCGCTCATTGGCATGAATCATGCCTACCGCTGGGATCAGGCACGCTGGCTGTGGGATGTGAGACATCATCCAGCTTCTGAAGAGGTGCGCTGGGGCGTGTCAGGATTGGCTCTGGACAAGTTGGGGCTGGATCGGCGAGTGGACCATATCGCTTTCTTCGCCAAGTGTTGCGCACAGCCCAACCCTTCCCTGGCGGATCGTGTCAGTTTGTGCCTGCTGCTGCAAGATGAGGGTCGCCTTGAAGAGGCATTTTCGCTCTTTGATGTTGAGCTGACTCTCGATGTGTTGAAGGTGTTGTATGGCCAGCCGGTTATTGATAGTCCTTCCGGTGGTCACTATATGAGCAAGGAGAGCTGGGCCGTCCCAATGCTTCAAGCACTGCGCCATGCGGCGCCCTGGCGTTTTGCCTCCGCTCTGGCAACAGGAAAGCGTTTACGCTTACTCTGGTTTTCTCAGCAAAGGCAGCAGCGGAAGGCTTCCCTAATGCTCACCTGGGCCAACAAACGGATGAGAACGCCAGCCTTAGAGATCGAGTGGACCGCATCCAATAAGTTACTAGCTGAAACAGCCTGGAAGAGACCGCTCGAACTCGATCTCAAGCGATTTTATCCCATGCTTATAGGCTGATGTGTTAAAAATGTCGGAAAAGCTGTTGTCGCAACCCCGTGAAGCATTTCATGGCTCTTATTTGTGGGAGAACCAGTATACCAGGTATTGGACATCGTTGCCGCTTTTCTGTACATGAGAAAGAAGAGTATGTCAGGGACAGAACGCAGGTCTGGAACTACTAAACAGTTTCCCTTGGTCATGGCTGTATCCTGGGCAGTCCTCTCTAGACATCTGGCATTGTGAGAACATAGGAAGAAGGAGAAACGATCTATGTTATGGCGGCATGGCGATGTGTTAATTGCTACTGTTGAGCAGATCCCGGCAAGGGCAGAACGACAGCCTACACTGGTGCTGGCCCAGGGAGAGGTGACAGGACATAGCCATCGCGTAGAAGACGCAAGAAAGGCACAGATCTGGAAGTATGGTGCGCAAGTATTTCTGGAAGTGCAGAACGAAACAAGAATTGTGCACCAAGAGCATAAGCCTCTTATCCTGCCTCCTGGCTTGTATCGGGTATGGCAGCAGCGTGAGTACACCCCTGAGAGCATTGTGCGCGTGAGAGATTAGATGATAGCGAGAGGCAGCATGCTATGACGGATCTGATTCCTGCCGATAAACACGTTCTGAAGCATGGGAATATTCCGGCGGGAACGACAGTGGAAGGGGACCTGGACCTCTCTGGTCGTTGGGAATTGCAGTCTTTGCCCAAGCGATTAACCGTCACGGGGCGCTTAACACTCGATGGGTGCCAATCACTGTATGCATTGCCTCGTGGCCTGCGTTGCTATGAGCTATCCGCGCGAGGTACGCCGCTCTTGACTGTGCCGGAAGATATCCAGGTCACGCATCGCCTGGATTTGAGCAGCTGTCAACAACTGGAGGAATTACCCAAAGGCTTGCAAGTGGCTGTGCTGATCTTACAGGACTGCACCTCACTGCAGACATTACCTGACGCACTCGATAACTACTTTCTGGATATAACACGATGTGTGCGTCTCACAACGTTCCCACAGCAAGGCCGGGAGCGCATAGGCCGTCTGACTGCCAGAGAGTGTACTGCACTGCGGGAACTGCCGAGCTGGTTGCGCGGAGTTGGGCAACTCGATGTGAGTGGCTGTCGCGCCTTGCGTGTCCTGCCAGCACACTTGCAGATCACCGGCTGGCTGGACCTAGCCGACACGGCGATTACAGCACTTCCGGCGTCAATGCGAAATACTGCATTGCGCTGGCGTGGTGTCAGCATCAATGAGCAAATAGCCTTCAGGCCGCAGGAGATCCAGGCTGATGACGTGCTCAAAGAGCGCAATGTCGAACGTCGTCGTGTCCTGCTGGAGCGCATGGGGCAAGAGCGATTTATCGAGCAAGTACAACCAGAGATTCTGGATACGGACACCGATCCGGGGGGAAGGCGACGCTTGCTGCGCATCGCGATGGCGGACGATGAGCCGCTGTTCTTTCTGGCGGTTCAATGTCCTTCGACCAGCAGGCAGTACACCCTCAGAGTACCACCGGCGATGCGTACCTGCCATCAGGCGGCGGCCTGGGTCGCAGGTTTTGCTAACCCCGATGACTATCGGCCAGTTGCCGAGACATAAAAACTGTGGGGAGAGAAGAAGACTCTTTTTTCTCTCCCTTTTTCTTTTACCAGATGCGGCGAGCCGGAATGCGCTCTAAAATTCCGTCTCCGAATACTTCATCCAGGTGCAATTCTGGCATATGGATGTAGCCGATGTGGCAGTGGCAGCTGGCATTGGTGCAGAGGCGTTCAGAGAGGCACTGCTCAAAATCAGCATCGTAGATATTGCCAATCGGTGTTTTAATGAAGTGGCAGCGTCGCACCACGCCATCTCCATCCACTGAAATGACGCTATGGCCCGCGTGACAGGGGTGTCCCAGGCTGGCATAGTGCCGGGTATTGAGGGGAAACAGTGGATCGATGTTGCTCAAGTCGCGCATCTCATCGGGGGTGTAGTAATCTGGAAGGCGCTTGTAGGCGTTGATCCAAAGATACACCTGCTCTGGCAGTGCTTGGCGCAGCGCCTCGATCTCATGCATATGCTCCTTTAGACCAACGATGCCAACGCTAAAACGAACATCACGCGCGATCAGCTCCTGGCACTTTGCCAGGAAGCGCTCGCGCTTCGTTTGACTGGGATGGTAGGTCGTCCAGAGCGCGATTTTGGACTTGTCGCAGCGCTCCGTCCAATCGAGACGACAGGAGAGGTTGGTCTGAATAGCTACTTTCGTCACCTGCGGCAAGGCCGAGAGACGCACAAACGCTTCCTGATACCTCCTGCGTACCAGTGCTTCGCCCCAAGGAGTGAAAAAGACGGCGATGCGGTCCTGAGAACGCGAGGCCACCCAGTCCAGAAAGCGCTCCAGGGCATAACGGTCGTGCTCGTGCTCCTCATAAGTCTCGCGATGTTTGGCAAAAGGACAGTAGTCACAGCCGTAATTACAGCTCGAGAGCGGACCACGATAGAGAATTGAGAGCCTCATTGGATGGTATACTCCTCCATTAACTGACGGACATGCAGCGAGTAGAGCCAAGGGCCGATGGTATCCGAGCGCTCAAGCCCGGCTTTGGTAAGTGTCATCACTTCAGCTGCGATTGTTGCCAGCCCGCGGTCCAGCAACTCATAGAGCATGGAGAGATCTGTGAGTGCCAGCGAGCCGAAGCGCCGCTGATAGGCGAGCAGAGAAAGTCCCCCGGCCTCCAACAGCGATTTGAGCACATAGCGGCGGCGCTGTTCTTCACTATTGAGGACGTAGCCATGGCGGGCGAACGCAAAGGCATCGGCGGGTGTCGCCGCATAGGTATGGAGAATGGAACGGATAGGAGCAGCACCCACCGCATACTCGTGGGAATAGTGATGTGTCCGTGTATACGAGCGTGCGCCGCAGCCGAGGCCGATCATGCCATCATCCTGGACACAATAGACTGGCCCGGTCTGCGCAGGTGCATGCGCGCTACGAAACATGCGCATAGAAACCTGGGTGTAGCCTTCTATGAGGAGCAATGCGCAGGCAGCGCGATAGCAAGCAAGGCGGATATCCTGTTTGCCGCAAGGGGGCGTGACATCGGTACGCGCCAGGCCCGTGAGCGGACGCACATAGAGCGGGTAGAGGTACAACTCCTCCGGGTGATAATGTAGAGCCATGCGCAGCGAGGAGAGCCAACTCTCGACCGTCTGACCGGGCAGGCCATAGATCAAATCGATATTCAATGTCGGAAACGCCAGGTTGCGGATCTCATCGAGCGCCTGCTCAACCACCGCCGTCCGCTGTGGGCGGCCAGCCATGCGCACCTCGGACTCGACGAAGCTTTGCACGCCAATACTGATACGGTCAACACCATGCTCGCGGAGCAGGTGTAGCTTTTCGGATGTCGCTGTGAGCGGCGATGTCTCAACCGAAGTGGGGATGGAACCGGGCTGAACGCAAAACACCTTCTCGGCAATGGCGAAGAGACGAGCAAGGTCTGTGGTAGCTAGAAAGGTTGGCGTGCCACCTCCGAGCGCCATGCGCACCACGCGTAGTTCTCCCACAGCGCCTCGCACGCTTTGCGCCTGCCGTTCCAGCGCCTCCAAGTAGCCTGCCATGAATTGTGCCGCAGGATCGACCGTTGTGAAGAGATTGCAGAAGCCGCAGCGCATTTCACAGAACGGCACGTGCATGTAGAGAAAGACCGCATCGCGGTTCTCATGTTGCCAGAGATCTGCTACTGGCACCGGCTCAGGAAAGGCGCGATAGGCGGTTTTGTGCGGGTAGGCATACGTATACGAGATATACGGCGTGCCCTCAAGCAGTTGCGCAAGCATTGACACGAATTAGACTCCTTCCTCTTGATCGGGGAGAACAAACTCGGCATAGGGCACCAGCCAGACCACCGGGTGAGCGAGGCGGTGCCCATAATAGCCATCCTCACCGTAGGCCGTACCATGATCGGAGCAGAGAATAACCAGGGTGGGTGCATGACGCAGCATGGCTGCGAAAAGGGGCGGGAGCTGCGCGTCAACATAAACCAGCGCGGCGGCATGCGACTCAAGAGTATCTTGCTTGCTCGTATTCCCAGGCAGGTAAAAGTAATTGGGCTGATGCAAGGCTGATATGTTCATGAAGAGGAACAGGCGTTGCTCACGAGGCAGGCGGCGCAACAATGAGCAGGCGAGCGCCACCTGGTTCTCAGTTGAGTGTGGATCGGTGACACCCAGGGAGGGGTCCCAGTAGCTTTCGTTGAACAACGAAGGAAGCACACTACCAAGCTCACTCTGTTTGTTGAAGAAGCCGACGCCTCCGATACAGATCGTATGATAGCCGAGCTGCGCCAGGCCGCCAGGGAGATCGGGCGCGTCGAAGACCAGCGTTGTCTCAGTGGTGGTTTCACTGCCGGGAAAGCGGGCGGCGAAGAGGCGCGGATGAGGTCCCGGCGCAATGGGCGTCGGGAGGAAACCCGCGAAGAAAGCATGGTGGGCCGCATAGGTGAAGCTCGCGGGCGAGTGGCGTGCTTCCCAGCCGGTTGGGGGCAGATAGCATGTGAGGGTGGGAAGGCGTCCCTGCCGGAAAAGCTCCTGCGCCACATCATAGCGCAGCGTATCGAGTGTGATAAACAAAAGATCATGCGAGCCTAGCAGCGCATGTGTGTTGATGAGCATACCGGTATCCCTTGAGAACAGCGCATATTTCGGCAGTATAGGTATCCTGGCCCTGGTGGAGCAGAGTGGGCAGCAGATCGCCAAAGGCGTTCATCTCCAGAATAGCATGGTGCCGGTAGTTGCTGCTAAAGAGCAAATCGATCCCCGTATAGAGACTGCCCAGCAGATGAGCGGCACGCTCGCAGGTACATTGTGCCTCCTGCCAGCGCTCGGCACCGATCTGCTCCAGGATAGCAGCAAGATTGCCACGTTGATTGAGCAGGTGGAGGTTCGTCATAGGGCTGCGGCTCAGGCGCGCAACGGTGTGCATCGCCTGACCTCCGATCACCACCACCCGCAGATCGAAGGCCTGGCCATCATACGTGGCTTTGGGTAGCCACCGCTCGACATGCACACGGTGGCGGCAGAGCGCGTTGATGACCTGCGCGATCTCCTGACGAGATTCCAGCCGGCGGATGCTGCGAGTATTGTAGAGCCGGATGCCTCCTTCGTGCGAGGCGACCTCGACCGTCGTAAACGCCTGGTGGCGGTTACCGCTGAAACGATAGGCGAGGGCACCGCAGGCGCTCGAACCATGTGCCAGCTTGAGAAAGATGCGCGACCAGCCTCGCTCGCGCAGTGAAGCTATCAATTCGTCATAGGAATGCACTGGCGCCAGCGCTTCCGGCACGTTGATGCCCCGTCGTTCGAGCAGGGCATGACAACGGCGTTTATCGAACATCAGCAGAATATCGTCCGGCTGGTTCATCAACTGCGAGGGAGATACTTCTCGAGCAAGACGACGCATAAGCGTGCTGAAGCCCAAATACCACTGACGCGAAGGGAGCAACCGCCCTTTCTCATAGGGGAGCGTTGCCAGGGCGGCGGGCGAGAGCCGTTCGTAGCCTTCACCCTCCGGGTCAGGCTCGGCAGCACCCAGCGTGAGCAACAGGCGTTCCGTTTCGATACTCTTGCCAGGCGATTCGATGCGCACGATCGTCGTCGGTGTGAGGAGGTCCGTCACCCTGGCCTCTCCAGCGGTAAGTTCCTGATAACTGACCAGTTGAGCGGCAGAGAGGCCAAGACGAGCCAGGGCTTCCTGGAAGAGCATGATGCGACGATCTCCCGGAGTGCCAATTACCAGAAAACGCACCGCGTTGCTACTCACTGACGGCCACATAGCGCTGCTCTTCTCCATCGTAAAAATCAGCCTCTTGTGGCTCGCGCGTTTGCAGACGCTGCACCATTTCTTCCGAGCAATAATGGTGATGGATGTCCAGTTTCTCCAGCGTGTGTGTAGCGGGACAATGAAGGAGTGCTGCCGCTCCGGTGTCATCGAGTAAGCCCAGAGAAAGGTCAAGCACACGCAGCCGTTCCAACAGGGAAGACTGTGAAAGAGCAATGGCCAGATCATTGGCGATTTCACTATCACGCAAGCCAAGGTAACGCAAGTTGGGGAAGAGGATGTCCATGAAGAGTGGGGCAAAATCCTCGGAGGCGACATTTGCCAGATAGTCTTCTGAACCCGTCCAGAGTTCAAGGTGTTCGAGTGCAGGGAGATGCGAACGAAGAATGTCGTATATCATGCTGCGATCCATGCTGCCGGTCTCGACAATCAGCGTTTTGAGGTGCTCTTGCTGAAGCACCCCAAAATGGAGGCCGGGTGGTGTGTAAGCACTGGCGCATCCACGAATGCCAAAATGCTCTAACTGAGGAAAAGCCGTAAAGATGGGCGAGACATCGCCCAGCCCGATCCAGGAGATCTCACTCTCCTCCGCAATAATATCACCAAGAAACAACGCTTTCAGATGTGGGAAGTGCTCACGATGCTCAACCAGCGCCTGAACGATCTCATCGGAGTAATGCTCTGTTGTCTCTTCCTGAAGACCGAATATCAGGCCGGTGACGCTGCGTGAGGCTGGGTCAGCCAGAAACTGCTGAAATTTCTCGTTTCCCTCTCTACCATTCCTCCACACATCTGACGCGCTAATGCGTGGGATAGTGGTTGTTGGATCAGGGATAGGCTCCCCCGGTTCCCAGTCAAGAACGGCTTTACCGGCAAACTGCGTTTTGCGATCAACAGGCATATCAACCTCCCAAAAAGCAGAGAAGCAAGTGAAGCAGACGCTTCTTTAGTACCAGATAGAACATACATGATGCAATCTATTGGACTATTCTCAGCGACCTGCCCTGAACCGGTTCTATGATAGAACCCAACGCGTGCCATCTCTTCTGCAACGAGGGCACGAAGGGAAATACTCAGGGTAGCGATCATCTTTCCTTGGGGTCAATCATAACATAGTTCGCCTTCGCGGGTATGTATTCAGCCATAAAGCACTATGCCCACGAATTGCGCAACGAGGCTGAAAAGGGTAGCGGTAGGGTGAAGAAATGAGCCTTCTTACTAAGGGAAGTACCTAAAAATCCCTTGAGAAGGAGGCTCCATGACCACTATCGCCTATTCCCCGGTGAATATCCAGACCTCTACGCAGTCTGTGCCCTCGATCCCGAACTGGTTCGGGGAAGTAACGTTGATTGTTTCCCACTTACACCATCAGGGGGTGCTTGCTGACCTTGCAGAGCAGGTGCGCTTTGCCCGTCGCCGCTTCGGGCGCGTACGCGGTGATCGATTTTCTCGCCGTGCTCTTCGGCTATGCCATCAGCGGTGAACGGACGTTGGAAGCATTCTACGAGCGGCTTCACCCCTGGGCGAGCGCATTCATGGCCCTGTTCGGACGAGATCGGCTGGATCAGAGCGCAGTCGAGTCCCTGCGCACCCTCGCATCTCGAAAGATCTGCTGGCCCGGCCTCTGGAAAAAGAAGAACAGCCAGGCGGGATGTTCGACCGGCAGGGGAACCATTACCTTGTCTTCGATGTGGATGGGACGCGTGAGGCGGCCCGCCAACGTGCCCTGCCAAAAACGGCGGATCGGCCTGCTCCCCAGCGACGTTTGCGCCCGCTGTAGCCGGGGGCACACAGCGGGCGCAAACGTGGGGAAATCGTGCGTACCCGTACCGCCATCTTGCAGGCTCATACGCATCAATTTCTCGGCACGTTTGGAAACCCCGGCAATGGGGAATACCGAGCCGAACTGCGTCGGGCAGTGACGACCATTCAAAGCTACCTCCAGGCCCATCACCACCCTGAAGAACGTGTGCTGCTGCGCCTCGACGGACAATATGGCACGGGAGCCGTCCTTGCCGACCTGGCCGGACTGCCGTTTGTCATGCGGGGCCGTGACTATCAGCTCTTGAAGCGCGGCTCCGGTCCAGGCTCGCCTGAAACTGCCTCCCGATCAGCATCTAGCCCACCCGGAGAGCGGGATAGCGCGCGCGCTCTACGACTGCCCTGATCTGCCTCTGGGGCCGGAGGGCATGCGGTGTCGGCTCGTTGTGGCGACCCATCCTGCCGGGGCTACCAAAAGTCGGATCGGGGTTACCCGTGCGGGTGTCGTTTACGAATTGTTCCTGACGAAGCTTCCCCAGAGCGCGTTTACCGCCAGTGATGTGGTGGCGCTGTATCTGCATCGCGGTGCGGGGGATCAATGCGTTGGCTGATGAAGACCAGGAACAAGACCCCGACCGCTGGGTCAGCCATACGGCAAACGGTCAAGAGGCATGGCAAATCGTCTCTCAATGGCTCTGGAACCTCCGTCTGGAGTTGGGTCATGTCCTTGAGCCAACTGAGATGCGCACAACAGAGTTTGCTCCTGCTCTCTCGCCTGCGCACAAGGAGTCCCCCGCACAGGCTCCTGTTCAGGGGTATGGGAAAGCCTCGGTGGGCCTGCTCTGGAAACAAGGCCGCTTCTCGGGTCAAGACTTTGTCTTTCAAGCGGATGGCACGTTGCGCTGTCCGGCTGGCCAGTCCCTTGTAGCCGACGCTCGGCGCAGGGAAGCTGATGGGAGCCTGCGCGTGGTGTACGGGGCCAGCATCCGCAGTTGTCGCCCTTGCCCTCTGCGCGAGCAGTGTCAATGGCAAGGCAGTTCCACGGCGAAGCCACGGCAGGTCAGCGTGCTGTTGCATCCACTGGTGGTTGGCTCCGCTCCCATGCGATGGCGTGATTGGAGCCGCAGGCAGCATCGGCGAGCGTGTCTGCAACTGCTGCGCCATCAACGGATCGACGTGCATCTAGAGCCTTCCAGCCCTTCCAGCCCAGCCACGAACCCGCCTCCCCTCTCACGGGCGCAGCGGGCGCATTCCCGCCTCGCGTGGGAAGAGCGGCTGGCACGCAATGCACGCACCCCGAGCGCAGGTCGGGTCACCATTCTGTTGTTCGGGGTTCCAGCAGCCTTTGCCGTTTTTCTCGGCCTCCAGGCCGTCTGAGCTGTGTCGTCGCACTAAGAAGAAGGGGTCTCTCTCATCGGAAAGGCGTTCCTCTCCGCGCGGAGCCTCATGTCTTCTTTTCCTGCCCTGCCTCCGGCATGACGCCTAACTGCTGGAGCAGGCTCAGAACGTTCATCACGAGTCGGCTTTTTTTGAGCTTGCCGTCCTCGTAGGTGTCAAAGATCATGCAGGTCATCCTCACCTGCTTGCCTGTTGGCGCGATGCCCAGAAACTCCCCCAGGTGGGTGCCGCTCCAGGTGTGGGAGCTCGCGACCTTCTCCCCTTCAGCCACGAGCTCTTCAATGCTCCAGACCAGATCAGGAAACGCTGTGTGGAGCCTCTCGATGCTCTCAATGAGCCCTGCCCGTCCAGGAGCTTGTCCAGGAAAAGGATCAAGCTCGCGAAAATCTTCAGCCACCAGCTCAGCAGCGATGGTCACATTGCCTTGATTCACGATCTCTTCGACGAAGCGGCGCAAGAGGGCTTTGTTCGTTTCTACTGTCATGGGATGTCCTCCTTCAAACAGGCTCTGATGAGACAACTGTCCTTCCTCACAAGCATACCCGGTCACTCGGTTCGCCTGTCAACCTCGTTGCGCAATTCGTGGGAAATGCAGTAGGTCGAAGCAGTAAGCGGAGAGGGTATTTGGCGAACACCCACGAGTGCGGAGGTGTCGCATGAAACTGGAGACAATGGGGATAGGTCGCTCATTGTCGTCGAGAAGCTCAAAGGAGATATGCTCTTCATTGCTAAGTTGAATACGACGGACACGCATGGTCACTTGCTCCTTCTGTAGCTAGAGGACATCTGTTCTTAGTATGAACAAATGCTCTACAAGGTGTCAAGTGTCTACTTAACAGCACCAGACCCGTCTGGTCGGTTGCGGTTTGATGCTCTTGTGGTGGCGCAGGCGCCGAACCATCTCCATCCTTTGAGCCGGTTCGACGGATTTCACTCCATCGATACCAGCCGTCCGTTTGCCCTGATTGTCCTGCGTCACCTTGCGTACCGCAAGGGTACGGGCGGCTTGGGATTTCATCAAGAGCCGTTGAAGGCTGTGAACGGCTTTGTCATTCCCACGCTCAGAGGCTCGATAAATCCGTTTTTGCAGTCGGTACACCTTCCGCGCCAGTTTGCGCCAGGGGGTAGATGCCCAGTCTTCGATTGGCTGTGGTGCCATCGCTTCCGTTTCTTTCCTGTGACTCATGGCTTTATCTTCCATCCGACCGTGCCGACGTCAGCCTATCCTCTGGCTTTCCCAGAGGCATTTGCTTCTTCGGCAATCCCTCCATCATATAGCTTGCGGTTGGTTGCCTGCTCTTTGTATCGACCCCCAAAGAGAGCTATCTGATGGTTACTCCGTTCCGAGCGAGTGTTTTCTGTTTCGTTAGGTTCACCTCTATCCGCCGGGTCAAGGGGGTGAAGTCGAGTACCGCATTGATGCTCTCGACCCCTGTGTGACCATGACCTTTTTGGTCAGAGCCTCTTACCTCGCGTCGGCTCATCATACTGTGACGACGGTTCAGATGAGGGTTCGCTTGCGCTAACCGTAGAAACCTGCGTAGCGGAGATCACCTGGTCGAGGTCCAGGCTCTTCCGCATTTCTCCCTGCTTCACGGATTGAG
>WNFM01285147.1_pt1 | contig 15448 bp, 24 predicted proteins | sample 5400271 | NCBI WGS metagenome assembly WNFM01 (sample SAMN13153352, study PRJNA577476) | soil metagenome | isolation source: 60 cm saprolite on Douglas fir-dominated hillslope | place: USA:California | collected 2013-09-17
GACCCTGCTCGGCCACGTAGACACCCCGGTGCCCACCCGCCACGCCTCCGGGCAGATCACCGGCGTCCTGGGCGGCTCGCAGCGAGAGGCCAGGGAGACCTGGTACCTGGCCACCTGCTACGACTGCGACCCGGTGCTGGCCCAGCCGTTCACCAGTAGTGGCGAGCGGGACGAGTGGACCCGGGCCCACACCGCCGCGACCGGGCACCATGTGGGCTACCGGGAGGAATGATGAGCGACCTGCCGCCGTACCGGCCCGCCACGGAGGGCGTGCAGCCGTGCGTCAAGTGCGGCTGGGCTGGCAGCGTGCACGGTACCCGCTACCTGCCGCCGGGCGCGATCGACCCGTCCTCGGCTGCGACCATGGTGGGTGAGTGCCTGATCCGGTCCTGCTCCCGGTGCGGTTACACCTGGGCTGAGGCAGTGCTCAGCCCGGAGGAGAGGCCGGCGTGATCCCGTGGTGGGGCTGGCTGGTCATCGGCCTAAGTTCGGCGGTGGTAGTCGCCTGGGTGGCCATCGCCGTGTTCACGACCGCGCTGTGCTGGCAGGTATGGAGGGACTCATGACCTGGAGACACCCGAGGATGCGGGCACGCCTCGCCATTATCGCCCTGGGCGCTGTCCTGGGCGCGGTTGCCGCCATGCTCATCGCCGGCTGCGCCGTACCGGCCACCACCACTCAGCAGCCAGGCGTGTCCCGGGACTACCCCGAGGACGAGACCCAGCCCGTCCCGGCCACCAGCACGGCCACCCCGCCGGTAGTGAGCCCGCAGCCGACCATCCCCGGCGTGCTCACCCCCGTCGCCGATGAGGGGCACCTGACGCAGACGATCGTGCTCCGCCCCGGCGAGTGCCGCGCCCGCGACGACGGCAGGCTCCCCGATGCCCGCTGTACCCCCGGGAGTGTTGACCCGGCGGTGACCCAAGCCACCATCCACGCCACCATCTGCGTGACCGGCTGGACTGCGACGGTGCGCCCGCCCTCGAGCGAAACCAGCACGTACAAGTTCGATCCCGCCTATCCCGCCTACGGCATCCTGGCCGGGACGGTCAGCGAGCTCGACCACCTGGTGCCGCTGGAGCTGGGGGGCAGCAACGACTCCAGTAACCTCTGGCCCGAGACCGGCCCGGTGCCTAACGTCAAGGACCCGGTCGAAGGAGACCTGCGCGCCGACGTGTGCGCGGGCGAGCTGACCCTTGTCCAGGCCCAGGCCGCCATCGCCGCGGACTGGCTGACGGTGCCATGATCCGCCGCGTGTGGGTGCCAGCGGGGGCCTCCGGGCGTCTAAGGTGGGCTCAGGACGGCAGGAAGGCTGGAGCCCGTGTCCAAGGCTGGTTATAAGGTTCCCGCGCTCGCCGCGGTCGCGCTGGTCGCCACGGTTGCCAAGACGGTCGTGGGCGCCAACGCCCCGGCCGGGTTCGGCCTCGACTGGACGTCCTACGAGATCGCCTTCGACGGCGTGTCGGCAACGAACCCGCCAGTCTTGGTCGAGCTGTGCACGTGCACGTTCGCCACCAACCCGCCCGGCACCGCCTCCACCACGTCCGGGCCGACGCAGGAGTACGGCCGGGCCATCGCCGCCGGCGCGACCGGCGCCTATGCGTGGACCACCGAGCCGACGGTGGTCACCCCCTTCGACAACTTCACCCTCACCCCCAACGGCGGCACGATCATCCGCGACATCCAGCAGGGCCGCACCCCCGACAGCGCGGTCTCGACGGGGTTCTGCATCCGCTGCACCGCCTCGGTGGGCGTGAACTTCAGGGGTTCCATGAGTTTCGAGCGCTGCTGAACGCTGCCGCGCTGGCGGTCGCCGTCTGCGGCGCCCGGGGATCGCAACGAAAGGTGCTGATCGATCGTGAAGTGGTCGGAGCTGCTGGAAGCCGCCGCGCTGGCGCGCCCGGATTCCGAGGTGCTGATATCGGACGGGGGGACGATCACCCGGGTCGAGCCGTCGAAGGTATTCGCGGACCAGACCCGCGAGGTCAACGGCCACGTCACGCACGCGGGGAAGACCCGGCCGCTGGCGGACGCGGCAGTGCTGGTCTCCGCGGAGGACGGGTCGCGCGGTGACCTGATCCTGCTCCCCGGCACCTGACCATGGCTGCTCGCTGACCTGACATGGGCACCGAGACCACCGTCGCGATCACGGCATCAGGCCGGCAGTGCGAGCAGAGTGCGCAATCGCCGGACCTCAGCTTCGGCGCGCTGCCATTCGTCATAAAACGTGCCGTAACCGCACCCAGAGCCGTCGTCGTTTTTTCCCCGGCGGTACAAGCGCAGGTTACCCGGATCGTTCCGGGTCTTGATCCCGTCCCGGTGGTCGACAAGCTCATTCCGGGTCAGGGGCCGCCCCAGTACGCGGGCCATGACCATCCGGTGCTCCAGGACGAAAGTGCGTTTTCCCCGCATTGTGTCGTACAGCCAGGCGTCAGCCGGGTTAACCGCAGCCAGGGTGACGCGCACGTAACCCTTGACGGGATCGAGTTTCCGGCCGGGGCCGAGGATGACCCATTCATGTTTCCTGGCATTGGGCGAGCAGGGCAGGCACAAGCCGGTGAACGTCCCAGCGCGGACCTTAGCTGCAACCGGGCCGGCGAACATTACGCGCATGCTGCTGCAGCCAGGACATGTAACGCGGACTTTCCGGTTGCGTCCGGCCATAACCGGGTCCCAGTTGACAGCAGGGTGCGGAGGGCGCTCCAGCCGGTTCTTTCGTTCTGCGGAGTGCTGATGCGCCGTGCAGCGGCCAGTGAACTTACCGGCTCGTATCAGAGATGCTACGAGCTGCGATTCAAGAAATCGTGCATCAGGGCAATCCGGGCAGTGCACCCGGACTTTCCAGCGGCGGCCATAGCGAGCGTGATCACTCCAGTCCACTGCCGGATGATGCGGTCGCTGCGCCCAGTCAATTGTCATACTTCAGTGTATTGGTTCCTGCAAATACTAGCTGGGGGGTGAGTACATTTGCCCGATTCAGACGTAGCCATTAGCGCCGGCTCCGGGACCAATATTCACGTTTTCCAGCGGGGCGCTGGTGACTACGACCAGTATGTCCGCGAGTCGCCCGCCACCGCGATTGCCAACCCTGCGTCGTGGACGCTGTCAACGTCGGCGGCCACTTCCCAGATCGGGGCGGATATCACCCGCCGGTCGGTGATCCTGTGGAACTCCTCCTCATCAGCGACGGTGTACCTGCGCTATGACGGGACCGGGCCGACGACGGCTGCGGCCGGCTGGCATGACCAGATCCCGCCCGGCGGGCGGCTGGAGGTCGCGAAGGAGCTGGTGACCCTGGCTGAGTCGTTCATCGCCTCCGCCGCGGTGGGCACCCTGGAAATCTCGCTGGCGACAGCGGCGTGACATGGGCCTGACACTGCCGGGGGTCCTGGGCCGGGTCTTCGCCGCCGCCGGGAACCTGTTCCAGTCCAGCACCCTGTCCGGTGAGGCGAACCCGTCGCTGACCGTGTTCGGCGACGGCCGGGTCTACATCAGCGACGGCTCTGAGGACCTGACCAGCGGGACGCTGGTCTACACCCTGCCGGAGATGTACGTCCGGGCGCGGGCGAACCGGCTGGGGCTGGTGCTGCGCGGCGAGAACGGCGGCAGCATCCGCAACATCCTGGAGCTGCAGGACTTCTTCGGCGCGCCGATCTTCGGGGTCGGCAACGCCGGCGGGGTCTACCTGAACGACAACCTGAAGGTCGCGTTCGGGCCGAACGGGCCGAACAACATCTTCGGTGACATTTACGGTCACCTGCAGCTCGGCGCGCAGTCCGCGATCCGGATCTCGTCCGGGCCGCCGGGGAACATGCTCACGTTCCCCGACGCCACCGGGGAGCTGTTCCAGCGGGCCCGCACCTCCCAGCAGGGCTCGTGGACCGCTACGAACGGCACCTGGTCCGCGCTCGACCTGGGTTCCGGGCTCGCCCCGACCGGGTTCCGGTACGCCCGCCAGTGGACCGCGGTGGCCGCCGCGAGCATCGTCACGATCACCGGTACCGGCACGTCCGGCTACCCCGTGGTCCCGGGGACGTTCTACGCCGCCATGGTGAAGACCAGGAGCGCGACCGTGACCCGGTCCAAGCAGCTCGCCCTGGTGTTCTACAACGCCGCCGGGTCACCGATTGGCTCGGCCTTCCCGGGTACCGCGGTGACCGACTCCACCTCAGCGTGGACCACGGTGCTCGCGCAGGGCATCGCACCGGCCACTGCGGTGACCTGCGCGCTGCAGCTGACGGTGACCGCAGCCGCGCTCGGGGAGGTGCACCAGGACACCTGCGCCGGGTTGTGGTCCGGGCTGACCTCCGGGCAGGTCACCGCGTGGAACCCGCCGTACGTCTACCGGATGGACGCCTTCGGCGGCGTGTCGGCAACTGGCGCCAACGACGGCGCGAACGTCGGCGATGTCTTCATCCGCAGCGACGGCCCCGCGAACGTGGTGCAGCGGTTCTGGACGAACGCCGCAGCGGGCAAGCCTTGGCAGCAGAACTGGGTGGCTGACCCCCGGATCGCGTCCAGCCCGTCCCGGGTCAACTGGTACGGCGGGAACTACCTGCAGCAGGGCGTGGCCACCGACCCGGACTACATCCTGCCGAGCGTGGCGCTGGGCATGCTGCACAACGACCCGCCGGACTCGGTGAACCGGGCCGTGGTCACCGCGGTGGGGTCGTGGGGGCTGCTGAACGACGCGTCGAACGCGCAGGCGTTCGGCGGCGGCGCGGCGTTCACCCAGTCGGTGCGGAAGAAGTCCACCGGGGCGCCGTACGTCAGCAAAGACGGCATGTTCTGCTTCTTCTACGGCTTGTGGGACATGGCCAACGTGACCTCCGGCGGCGGGTCGGGGATGATGAGCCAGGTCAACGGGTACAGCGCATCGTCCGGCGGCACCGGGTCGGCCGTGGTCAACACGCTGCGGGACATGATCTGCCACGCCCGCGCGTCAGCGATCCTGCCCTACACCGACTCCCATTTCGTCCTGGCCGGGAACACGGTCTCCGGGACGGTGCAGTACGCCTGGTCGGGTGGCGGCCCGGGGCAGGGCGGCACGTTCACCTACTGGTCCACCACCACCGGGGCGTCCTTCACGTTCACCGTCCCGGCCGACTTCAACGGCGGGTCGGTGGCCATCTCGCTGCTCGGCGCGGCCGGGGCGTTCGGCGGCTCGGTCACCTGGACCGGCCCCCTGTTCAGCACCGGGGGCATCACCAATCCCGGGCCCACGTCAACATCGAACGTGTCCCCGGTCGGTGCCCGGGCCCGGGTGTGCGTCCGGTTCAAGGGCCTGTCCGCCGCCAACGCCGGGCAGACCATCATCGGCACCATCACTGCGCTTGACGCCGGGGGCCTGGTCGAGCTGGACTGCGCTTACGTAGAAGGCCAGAATCCGAACCTGACAGCTATCTTCGGGGCGCCGCGGCTCCCTGCCGCCGCCGGGTACGTGGCCCTGGGGGGCGCCGGGTCCTACTGGAACGGCAACGCGGGCGCCACCGGCAACGGCGACGTCACGACGCTCAACACCTCGCTGCAGTCCCTGGTCTCCGAGTTCGACAACGCCTGCTTCTACGTGGACACCGACGCGGCGTGCCAGCAGCAGGCCGCGTTCTTCGGCTCAGACTCGGCCACGCTGGGCGCGCTCGGGGTGCATGCGATGGCGAATCAGTTCGTGCAGGGAGTGCAGGCCCAGCTGCCGCTGGTCAACTTCCGCTCCGTCAACCACGACTACCGGGACACCACGATCGTCCCGGTGGGCGGCCCGTTCACGAAGCAGGGCCTGCTGGCGGTCACCACGGGCGTGTCCCGGTTCTACGCTGATGACTACTACTACCTGACCGGGGTCCGGGCGTCGGTGAACACGCCGCCGCAGGGCGCATCCGTCATCGTGGACGTCCTCAAGAACGGGTCGACCATCTTCACCACGACCGCTAACCGCCCGTCCATCGCGGCCGGGACGAACAGTGCCAGCTCGGCCGCACCGCCGGACCTGCTGTTCCTCTCCCCCGGCGATTACCTCACCGTGAACGTCGTGCAGACCGGGTCGGCCGTGCCGGGTGCCGACCTGACCGTGAACGTCCTGGGACGCAAGATCCCGATCCCGTAGGAGGTGCTCTGATTGAGCGGCTTCACTATGACCCAGAGCGAGCTGCTGTACTCGTTCTACGGCGCGGCCACCACGTCGGTCCCGTCCGCGAGCGCGGTCACCATCACCGCCGGGATGCCGGAGATCGTGGTGCCGTCGAACTTCATGGCCGCGCTGGGCAGGCGGTCCAGCGCGCTGAAACTCAAGCTCGGCGGGTACATGACCGCGACCGCGACGGTGCCGACGTTCGCGTTCGGCCTGGCCCGCACCCCGTTTGCTGTCGGCGGCGGGGTGTTCTCGGCAGGCACGCCGCTGGCCACGCTGTCCAACACCGTCACCCCGTCCGCAGCCAGCGGCTCGTTCGACGCGGAGATCGACATCGGGCTGCGCGCCATGGCACCCGGCGCGGCGTCCACCGTATGGTGCAGCGGCAAGGTCATGGCCAGCCCGGCGCTGACCACCTCAGTGTGGTGGCTGAACCCCCTGGGAGCCGGCGGTACCACCGACACGGCCTGGCAGCCTGACCAGGAGTACTACCTGTGGCCGTACCTGACACTGGGCGCGGCCACCGCGTCGAACACCGTCACGGTCCAGTACGCGAAACTGTACGGCGAAAACTGAGCGGGGGGCGGTGAGCCCGCGCAATGCCTACCCTGCGGGGCGTTACCACCGCCAGCACCGGCTCCTCGGCCGCGCTGCTGACCTACACGGTCAGCAACCCGTCGTGGACCGGGAGCACCACCCCGGCGGGGGACATCGTCCTGCTGTGGGTCGTGCTGCGCGGCACGGTCGCGCTGAGCACCCCGGCCGGGTTCACCGCAGTCCCGGCCGCAGTGATCTCGTCCAGCCAGTTCCAGCTGTTCTGGCGGGTCACCGACGGCACCGAGGGCAGCACGTTCACGATCACGTGGGCGTCCGGCGCGAATACCTCCAGCGCGATGTGCCGGTCGTACTCCGGCGCGGACACCGTCCTGGTGATGGACCCGGCAGTGCCGTCGTCCTCCGGGGTGACCGGCCTGGCCGCGACGGGGATCACCACCGTACGCAACGGTGACACCCTCGTCTGGCTCGCGGCGACGAAGACCGCGTCGGCGGGGCAGGCTCCGGCGACGATCAGCCCGCCGTCCGGGTTCACCGGCTCCACCCCGTCCGCGCCGACCTCAGCGGCCACCATCCCGAACGTGCAGGCGTACGGCGCCGACGCCCCCCAGGGCGCTGCTGGCGCCACGGGCACGGAGACCGGGTCGGACAGCAACACCACGGTCGACTCCACCCAGGGCTCGGTGGTCGTCGCACTCGCCTCGGCCCCGCAAACGTCGCCGGGGCTGCTGGCGCAGGCTGGCGGCCGGACGTGGCAGCGCCGGTTCCGGAGAGTACAGCGGCAGTCGCCGGCGCCGGCGACCCCGGCGCCCGAGGGCTGGGGGCAGCCGCTGTGAGCCTGCTGCTGCTGTTCGGCGGGAGCGCCACCGGCCCGGCCGTCACGGGAACGCCGCTGCTGGTCACCGCAGCACCCGCCCCGCTGCCGCCGGCGCAGGTGACGGTCACCAGCTCCCCCCGGCCGCCACCCGTGACCACCGGCGGCCCGGTCACGATCCCGGTCCTCGCCACCCAGCCGACCCCTGTTCCCCTCGCAGCGGCCCTCACCGCCCGGTCCGGGCTCGCCGACCAGGCCACCGGGATCACGCCCCGCCCGGTCACGGTCACCACCGCGGCCCTGGCCCCGGGCGGCACGGTCCTGGCCGCCGCAGCGCCGCAGGCCCCGGCGCAGGCGCAGGCAGCGGTCACCCTGCCCGTGGTCGTCACCGCCCCCCGGCCCCCGGCCTTCACGCTGCCGCTCACGTTCCGCGGCCCCGCAGGCCCGGCCCCCGCAGCGCAGCCCGTCACCGCTCCGGGGCGCCCCCGCCAGTCCTCCGGTCCTGCCCGCGCCCCGGCCGCTGGCCGTGACCTGGCCCGCGTTCCCGCCGCCCGCGTTCCTGCTCGTCACCAGCACCGCAGCGGTCGTCCTCCCGCCGCCCACGTCCCGGACCCCCGTCCAGGCGCTCGCCCCGCACAGCCGGTGGCAGGCTGGTGCGCCGCACGGACGCTACGCTGCTGGTGAGCCCCACGGCAGATGGTCCGCCGGGCCCCCGCACGGCTAAGCTTCGCGTATGAACCTGCCGATCACGATCACGCCGCCGCCGAAGTGTGACCACTGCCCGGCACTCGCCACAGTCGCCTACGGGTACGGCTGGGGCCGGGACTGCTACGGCTGCGCGGCGCACAACCCGATGGCCCCGGCCTGGCAGACCACTGCGGCGGCAACGCCGGCCGGGTTCTGGCTGCGGACGATCACGCCGCTGCCGCCCTTCGTGCCGTACACGACCGGGCCGCAGGTGCTCTACCCGCGCCAGCAGGTGGTCTACCCGGGCACGGCGGGGTGAGTCATGCAGTGCCTTGGCAGCAGCAAGGGGTCACACGCGCAGCCGGTTGAGCTGGAGTACCGGTTCGACCTGTGTGCCTGGGTGTGCCCGGCCTGCTGGGCCGCCGGGTGGAGGTCACTGACCTGGACGGATGAGCTAGCGTACCGGGCTACGTACCGGGCTACGGAGGGCGTGCAGGTAACCCCGCTAGGTGCGGTTCCGCCAGTGCCGGGCGTGCCGCCTGCGCCGGGCCAGCCGCCTGCCGACTACGAGGGCTGAGTTGTGAACCTGCTGGGCACGACGAAGGAGTTTCTCTGCGTGCCCCTGCGCGGCCCGGCTGGCGTTGACCTGACCGCCTACGCCGCGCAGATCGCCCTCGTCCCGGACACCGGGGCCGAGCCCGCAGCGGGTGACTGGCACCCGGCCACCTGGCTGAACGGCGAGGCCACGCTCCTCGTCGGCCCCGGCGGCGGCGTGGTCTACGCGCCTGGGAACTATGTCGCGTACGCGCAGCTCACCGCCGGGGCCGAGGTGCCGGTCATGGTGAGCGGGAGAGTCAGAATCGGTGATAGCGGGACCGCCTGCGGGAGTGGAGTCGGTCCCGGCGGAACGACCCTGAGCGCCGGGCCACGCTGCTGGAGGCCCAGCGGCTGCGGATGAACGAACGATATGCGACCGACCCGGAGTGGCGCGAGCGAAAGAAGCGCCAGACGCGGGAGAGGAAGAGTGAGATCCGGGCGCTGCATCAGGACGGTGATCACTCACGGTGTGTCGGAAGGCTAAGCGCAGGGCTTACCGCCAGTCACCAGAGGGCCGGGCCGAGCATGCTGCTAGCGAGCGAGCCAGGCGGGCCGCCCTGCGCTCGCAACGCGAGGCCGGGAACTGAGCGATGCACGCACCTGACCAGCCCGGACACGGTATCTGCCGTGCAACGCTAGCCGTGCAACGTGACCCGGTTCACGCCGCGCGCTGATGTCGCGGCCCGCCGTGCCCGTGTGCTGGCGATGCGCCTTGAGCACATCCCCGACGCCGAGATCGCCGCAGAGCTGGGCATAGCGCCGGCCACGGTCAGGAGCGACTACTACCGGGCGCGCGTGCAGTTCAAGGCTGAGCAGAACGCGAACAGTCACCTGACTCATTCCACGGAGCTGGCCAAGCTCGACCAGATGGAGCAGGCCGTCTGGAAGGTGCTCCGCGCCCGCCACGTCACCGTCTCCGGCGGCAAGATCGTCACCGATGAGGACGGCGAGACCCTGCTCGACGACGGCCCGGTGCTGAGCGCAGTGGACCGGCTGGTGAAGATCGCGGCCCGCCGTGCCACGCTGACAGGACTGGACGCACCCGCCCGGATCGAGGTGTCCGATGCCACCGACCAGGCCATCCGCGCCCTCGAGGCGGAGCTTGCTGCCGGACGGGTGGCAGACGTGGAACCAGGCGGAGAAGCAGCGGCTGCTGGAGACGCTGACCAGGGAGCGTGACGCCCGCCAGCGGAAGCGCCACGCCTCGCCGCTGGCACTCGCCCGCGCGCTCGACCCTGCAACCCGGACGAGTCCGGCGCTTGAGCTGATCGACCGGGCGCTTGTCGAGCTGATGGCCCCGGCCAGCCCGCACGATGCGCTGGCGATCTTCATGAGCCCGCAGGAGGGAAAGAGCCAGGCGGTTGCCCGCCGGTTCCCCGAATGGCTCCTCGCGCTCAATTCCGCGCTCCGGAACGTGATCGTCAGTTTCGAGCTGGACACGGCCGTCCGGTGGGGCCGGGAGATCAAGCGGGACATCGCCGCCGCCGGGAACCTGCTGCCGATCCAGATCAGCGCGGACACTTCCGCCGCCGGCCGCTGGGACACCCCGCAAGGCGGCGGCGTCTACTGCACCGGCATCGGGGGAGCCCTGAGCGGCAGGCCCGTTGACGGGGCGCTGATCATTGACGACCCCGTGAAAGACCGCGCCGACGCCGAGTCGGAACGCAAGCGCGACATGGCGTGGGACTGGTGGGAGTCCGTTGCCGTGCCCAGGCTCGGGACGGGTGCCCGCGTGGTGCTTATCCAGACGAGGTGGCACGCCGACGACCTCGCCGGGCGCATCCTGTCCCGTCCCGGCCCGCTGCGCTGGCGGGTGCTGTCCATGCCCGCCATCTGCGACAGCCCCGATGACCCGCTCGGCCGCGAGATCGGCGAGGAGTTCCCGTCCGTCCGCGGCCGGGCACCCGGCTACTTCGCGAACCTCCGCGCGGGCCTGTCACCTTACGTGTTCAGCGGCATCTACCAGCAGGACCCGGTGGCGCCCGAGGGCAACTTCTTCCGCCGGGCCACGTTCCGCTACTGGCGCCCCGCGCCGCCGTGGCCGGGTGACGGCCGGGAGCGCATCAGCCTCGAAGGCCGCCTCGTCACCCTCGTCGACGCGTGGCGGTTCGCCGTCATGGACGTGGCCGCGAGCGTGAAGACCAGCGCCGACTACACCGTGTGCGGCGTGTTCGCCATGAGCATCGAGGGTGACCTCATCCTCCTCGGCGTGGCCCGCGAGCGGGTGGAGCAGCACGACCACTTCGCGATGGCCGCGCCGCTGATGGCGCGCTGGGGCGCGAGCCAGCTCTACGTCGAGCGGCACTTCTTCGCCACGACCCTCGTCGCCGACGCGAGGGACGCCGGGGTACCCGTCGCCGAGGTGGTGGCGGACGCGGACAAGGTGACGAGGGCCATTCCGGCGGCGGGCCGCATCCACGCCGGGCGGTTCTGGTTCCCGGCCGAGGACCCGCTGCTGGACGCGGTCACCGACGAGCTGGCTTCGTTCCCTGCCGGCGCGCACGACGACATCGTGGACGTGGTCAGCTATGCGGCGCGGATCGCGACGGCCGAGTGGACGCCGCCGCGGACCCAGCCGACCCCAGGGCCCGACCCGCACGAGCGCGCCCTGGCCGCGGCGCACAAGGCGGCGACCGGGAATGGTGACCGGCCGATGGACATCATGGGCGTGCCCTGGTGAGTGTGGCACCCTCCGGGCCGTTAGGCCCGGTTTCAGTCCGGTCTCCCGGGAAGCCGCGCCGGGGTGCCAGCGGCAGGCAAGTCCAATCCTAGCAGCGTGCCGCGGTGAGTGTGGTACCCATACACGCGCGGAGGGCTAGGCTTGGGTGGTACCCATACACGGAGGCACCGCAATGGGAGTGCAGCGCTACCGGAGCAAGCCCCGCCCAGCGACGATCAGCGGCATGTTCGCGGCGAAGTACGAGCCCGGGCAGCCGCTCGACGACCTGATCCGGGTGGCGCGCATGGCTGGCAGCGACGCGGAGGTAGCGGAGGCACCCCTGCCGTCGGGCACCGTGCTCGTGGCGCGCTGGCGGAGATACCCCGAAGAAGGCCCGTCGAAGCTTGAGTACGAGGTGGTCCGCGCCGGGGATTACCTCACCTACAGCGAGAGCTACGGCAGCCTGAACCCCGCTGACGATGCGGAACTGCGCCGGTGGTACGAGCCCGATGGGTAAGCGCACGAGCGTCTACCTGACCGACGCGCAGACGGCGTCGCTCGCGGCGCTGGGCACGACGATGGCCGAGGTGGTCCGCGCAGGGCTCAACGCGCTAGTCACTGCCAAGGTGATCGAGGACCTCAAGACGACCGCGCAGCAGGTTGAACGTGAGCGGCGCTCGGTCACCCTGGCGGCAGGCGAGGATCTTCCCGGCGGCCGGGTGACCGTCGACCGGTCTGGCTGGCACCCGGCCGGGCCGCCGCAGACGGGCCTCTACCCGTGCTGCACGCACTGCACGCCCCACCCGGCGATTACGGCGGACAGCCATACGACCAGGTGCCAGCAGTGCCCGGCGTGAACGCGGGGAGCAGCGGGTGAGCGAGCTGCCGGACCGCCGCGTCGTGCAGTGCAACCACGCCGGGGACCGGCGCGCGGTACCCGGCGCCCGCGCCTACCTCGCCCGGCCCAACCCGGGCGGCTTCCACGACCGCATCGTGATCCTGCTGCGCACCCGCCGCGGCCGGTGGATCGAGACGTGGGAGGACATCCGCCGCCTCAGCGACTTCCGCGCCGTCACCCTGCCGCCCGGCCACCCGCGCTACGACGACGAGCGGATCTACGACTACGAGGCCGAGACGATGGCCGCGACGCTGGAGACCGCCCGCGCGCAGTGGAGCACCCCGGTGCCCGGCGAACGTGGGAGCGAGTGAGCGGCACCCGCCTTGCGGGTCATTGCAGCCAGCCCATGCCGAGCTCGGCATCAGCCGGCGCGGGCTCGACGGAGATCAGCTCGGGTTCCATGCCCTCTTTCCAGCTCCCGCCGACGTCCCACGCGGCCTGGACTGCGCTCGGCGCTTCCACGACCTGGCTGTTCTCGTCGTTGGCCCACCGGTAGCTGACCAGCCACCGCGGAAGCTGCCCGGTCTCGTCGGGCTTGCGCCGGGCCCGCATCATCGCTCGGATCGACTCGGCGAGGAGCATCATGTGGGCCGGATCGTCGGCGTAGGCGTCCATGTCGTCGGCGATCCGGGCGAGCCCGGCGGCGGGCGGCCACTGATCGAGCAGCGCGGCCATCTCGTTATAGCGGCGGGCGATCTCGCCGGTGACGGTCATCCCGACCGCGAGCGCCTTTGGCGCGTCCTCAGCCTTGCGGGTCACGCCCACCCCCACTCATCGTTGACGGCGTGCATGAGTTCCCGGAGGTCCGGGCGGCTGACGACGGCTACCAGGACGTGGTACCGGCGCACCGCCTCACAGAACACGGCGGCCTCCGGGTCGTACCAGACCACGCCGTTGAAATCCCAGGCGGAGTGAATCGCGTGCATGCCCGCGCGCAGGTCGGCCTCAAGGCCGTCGTCGACCGACTGGTCGAAGTTGCTCATCCCGTGTTCCGACTCGGGACGCTGCTCTGCTGCCCACGCGATCTCGTCCATCGCGTCCTCAGCCTTGCGGGTCATCGCTCCTCCCGCGCCAACCGCTCGGCATGCGCCATAAGCAGCATGAGCGGGTTGGCTTCGAGCGGTTCGGCCAGCGGCGGCAACGGGGGCTCGGGCGCGTTGAGCAGGTCAAGCAGTTCCTGCAGGCGCGGCGCGTTGCGGTACCTGCGCTGGACGTCGCGGCGCGTTACGCGGTCAGGCATGCTGGCCTCCTTGCGGGTCATCGCTGTAGCCCGAAGTCAGGCGGGTAGCCGAGCTGGCGGGAGACTTTCCGCGCGGTGTCAGTCCTGGCCTGCTCAGCTCGCCGCACCCCCTCCGCAGTGATCAGCTCATCGGCCCGTTCCTTAGTGATCCGCTCACTGTCCAGGTACGCAGTGCGGCTGGACGGGATCAGCTTCGACCCGGGACCGTGACCGGGCTCGATCACCTGGCCGCACTGGCGGCACTCGTAGTGGGTCTCCTCCACCCAGTGCGGGTCATGGTTGTAGACGCCCTCATGTCCGTCACAGAACCGGCGCGAATCGATCACCAGGACTAGGGTCGCGTAATGCGTCCATCCGGTCACCTCGCGGTGCTTCTTGTGCTTCGCCCGGTCGTCGAGCTCACCCTGGACCTGGCGCCCCTGGTAAAGGTGGTGGTGGCCCTGGGCATCGGTAAATGCCCAGAGTTCGTCCGGCGCGTCTTCCCAGGTGACCTGCTGCATGACGGTCTCGATGCGCAGCAGGCCCTCGGTCAGGGCCACGTCAGCTGTCTGCGTGAACCCGGCGCCGTAGCCGCCGTCGAGCATTGGGTAGGTCATCGCTGTACCGCCCTTCCTGTCTCAGGGAAGTTGAGCCGGGAGAACTCGCCCCAAGCCTCCAGCGCTGCCGCATCGTAGGCGCGAGCGGCGTCCTCCTCGTTCGTGAACGTGCCGATGTGACGCGGGCGATTCGCGCCTGTGATGTGTGCGTACCAGCAGCCCCGGTTCTTGTTCCACCAGACGCCCTTGTACTGCGACGACTTCCCTGCCGACTTGCGGCGGTTCACCTTCTGCTGCGAGCTGGTGGCTTCGCGCAGGTTCGACCGCTGGCAGTTCAGCCCGTCGCCGTCGATGTGATCCAGTCCGCGCTGGCCAGTGATCAGCACGTGCAGCCGCACCTCTTTGCGGGCGCGGCCTATGCCGATGTAAGTGTGCGCGTAGCTGGTCATCGGCGCGACGTAGATGCGCCAGCGGTAGCGCTGCACCAGGTCGGCGTCCTCGGCGTCCACGAGGGCGAAGCCTCTGCCGTTGGCGAGCGGGATGCGGATAGGCTCGGTCACGTTGGCCTCCTACACAGGTCAGCAGTCCGGGGCCGTGAGCGCGGTCCCGGACCTCAGTCTAGTGCTCGCGGCTGGGGGTGATGCCTTATGGCGACCAGTACGAACATCGGATCTGGAGCCCCCACCAGCGACATCGGCGTGCCCGACTTGTCCTGGGGGACGTGGGGCCAGGGTTTGTTGAGCGACTGGTGGTTAGCCAGATCAATGAGAGACAGCAGCCGATTTGATCTGGCCTTTACCCCAGTCCGTTGTCACGTACGGCCGCATGTTAGCTGCGCCACGACCCCCAGCTCAAGCAAGTCCTGAGCGCCTTCGTCATGCCGATCATGAAGGCCACGTGGGCCGTCGACCCGCTCGGCGCCCGCGGCGAGGTGGTGCAGCGGGTGTCCGACGATACCGGCCTGCCCGTTCTCGGCAAGGACGAGAAGCAGGGTTCGGCCCGCCGCAGGGGCGTCATCTGGAAGCGGCACCTTCGCGAAGCGCTGTTCAGCCTTATCTACGGCCACATCCCGTTCGAGCTTAGGTACGAGATCACCGGCCCGAAGCCCGGTGACTGCCACCTGGCGCACCTGGGCCCGCGGATGCCGTGGACCATCGCCCAGATCAACCTGGCGCCCGACTCCACAGTGGAGAACATCAAGCAGACCACCCAGAACGAGTCCATTCCCGGGCGCCGCCTGGTCTGGTACAGCTACCAGCAGGAGGGCGCCAACTGGGCGGGCATCAGCCTGCTGCGCCCCGCCTTCGGCGCCTGGCTGCTGAAGCACGAGACGTGGCG
>WNFM01200825.1_pt1 | contig 15440 bp, 12 predicted proteins | sample 5400271 | NCBI WGS metagenome assembly WNFM01 (sample SAMN13153352, study PRJNA577476) | soil metagenome | isolation source: 60 cm saprolite on Douglas fir-dominated hillslope | place: USA:California | collected 2013-09-17
CCAGTATACGAATCCTATCCGCCTTGCCGCAAGCCAGCGCTCTCCGCTCGTTCCGGAAGCCGCACGCATCCGCCCGCTCGAAAAGATATCCACGCGCTCTTCCGTCGCATCCAAACTGCGCTCATACCCATTTCCCGAGGGAGAATCACCGATCATGGCAAAAATGAAAGTAGCTCAAGTCCGCAAAGCAAAAGCCGACTTCGAATTCGTCGAGCGCGAAATTCCGTCGCCCGGACGCGGTCAGGTCCGCATCAAAGTGCAAGCCTGTGGCATTTGTCACAGCGACGTTGTCACCAAAGATGGTTTGTTCCCCGGTCTCGAATATCCGCGAATTCCCGGACACGAAGTCGCTGGCGTGATTGACGAAGTTGGCGCTGGGGTCATCGCTTGGAAAAAAGGTGAACGAGTCGGCGTCGGCTGGCACGGCGGCCAGGACAACACTTGTCCGGCCTGTCGCGCCGGCGATTTCGCCAACTGTATAACGGGTGCGGTCACCGGAGTCAGCTACGACGGCGGCTATCAGGAATTCATGGTGGCTCCAGTCGAAGCTGTCGCCCATATTCCCGACGGTCTCGACGCTGCCGATGCCGCCCCGCTGATGTGCGCTGGCATTACCACCTTCAACTCACTGCGCCACAGCGGCGCCGGCCCCGGCGATCTGGTGGCGGTACAAGGCGTTGGCGGACTCGGCCACCTCGGAATTCAATTCGCAAATAAATTCGGCTATCGCGTTGCCGCAGTCGGCCGCGGCCCGGAAAACGAAGCTCTCGCCAAAAAACTCGGCGCCCATCATTACATTGACAGTAAGGCCTCCAACCCCGCTCAGGAGCTGCAGAAACTTGGCGGCGCAAGCGTCATTCTCGCTACCGCGCCTAGCTCCAAATCCATGTCCGAAATTTTCCACGGGCTTGGCCGCAACGGTTCGCTGCTGGTCGTCGGCGCCGATATGGAGCTCGTCGAAATTCCCGGCCTTGCGCTCATTTTTGGCCGCAAACGCGTACAAGGCTGGGCTGCCGGCACTCCCAGCGATTCCGAAGACACCCTGCGCTTCGCCGCGCTTACCGGCGTGCGCCCGATGATTGAAAAATTTCCGTTTGCGAAAGTTGCTGAAGCCTACGCCCGCATGTTGAGCGGCCACGCACAATTCCGCGTCGTCCTGACCATGTAGGAAGCGGATTTGCCGTTCCGTGTTCTATTTTCAGTTTTCTATTTTCGAATTTACGGCAGCTTGAATTGCAACGTTACGGTCAGGTGCATCGGCGTCGCCAGTCCATTCAGCGTCGCAGGCTGATACTTCCATTGCCGCAAGGCATCCATCGCCGACTGATGCAGCAATGCCGGCCCGGAAATAACCTTCATCGTCGAAACATTGCCATGCACATCAATCAGCGCGTCAACGGTCACGTCTCCGCTCAACCGTTGATTCTTCGCCAATTGCGGATAGCTCGGAGGCACCGACGAAATTAGTCGGGCCTGCCTCACGTCGCCGCCCACCGGCAATGGAGCTGCCGGCTGTTTGCCTTTGTTGGACAACAGACTAAGGCTGCCGGGATCGCCGCTCGTGACGCCCCCCACGTTCAATGTTGGCTCTGAATCCGTCGCAGTGTTATCCGTTCTCGGCGCCTTGCGATTCACGACCGGCGCAGACAGATGCACATCTCCCAACTTTGGTTTCGCCACCGGCTCGCTTGCGGTGGTCTTAGCTTCAACCAGCGGTCGTACCGACGACACATTTCCGCCCGAATCGTTTCTCGCCGGAGTCGGATTCACGGAATTGTGGTTGTCCGCTGCGTTGGCCGCGGAATTTTCCGATGGCGAAGCCTCCGACCGTGAAACCGGCGCTACGGTGCTCGGCGCCGCCGCCGCGGCGACATTTTCTTGCGCCGCTGCGGATCCGCCTGCCGCAACGCTCTGTGGCTGATTCGAATACCAATACCATCCGGCTCCGGCCGCCACTAGCAACCCTGCCGCCAACAGTCCCAGCACTAATCCTTTTCGCGATCCACCCTCCGCGGGGTGGCCTTGCGTCGCTCTTGAATCCAGTGCCAGCGATGACCCGAAATTCGGCGTCGGCCCTTCGCTCGATAACGTCAAAACTGCTTCGTGCTTTTCCGAATACTCCGTAGAGCTTTCTTGCGCGGTTGACCCATCCTCACTTTGACCGTGGCTATCCGGGCTTCCCGCGAGTGTCTCGCCGAACTTCATTTCGCTTGCCTTCATTTCCGGCAGTTTTGTTTCAAAAACCGCCGCGCTCGCCGGAGAATTTCTCGCCAGCGGCTCCAGCCATGCCGGAATCTTCACTTCCTCCGTCCCAAAATCAAATGTCGATGTACCGGGCGCGGGGTTTGCCTTTACTGGCAACGGCGCGCTCGCGCTGGATTCCACTTCCTTCTTTTCCGTCATCAGTAACTTGGTCAGCTGACCGGCACTCGCTTCTGTCCCAACATTCGAAATCTTCGCAGCCACCGGCAGCTCGGGCTTCTGCGCAAAGATCAACGACGACAACTGCCCCGGTAACTCCGCGCCTTCTCCCGTCAGCGGCTTCGCGCTTTCATTCGCCTTCGGCTCAGCCTTCGCGGGATCCTCTTTTTCCGAAGCCTTCAACCCCGGCCCCTTCGTTCCAGTCGTCAGAAATTCCGAAAGCGTCGGAATCTTCGCCGCGCTTTCTGCGAAATCTGTCGCCACGGCGGGCTTAATTTCTACGGGCTTCGGCGGCTCGATCGTCGGCGCCGTTTGTGGTCTGGCGCTTGCTTCGATCAGTTTCTCTTGCAACGATTTTGTCGACGCCGCAGGAACGGCCTCCAGCGCGATGGATTCCGCGGCCACTGCCGGTTTCACTTCCCGCCCTTTCACCCGCTCTTGTGCTTCCACCCGAGTCGATCCAGCCGGTTTCGTTGCCTCGACGACTGGCGTGGACTGCGCCTTCGCCTTTTCCTCCGCCAGTTTCTCAAGCAGCGATCTTTCCGCCGACGCGGAAACCGGGTTGGCCAACTTCGCCGCTACCGGCGCCGCAACCACACCCACTGCTGGAAAACGCATGCCCCAGAATCCCGGCGCGGCTTCCGTAAATTCCAATTCCACGTACCCGGCTTCCCTGCTGTAGTTCTTCGACTTCACCACCTGGCAAACTACTTCTTTTTTCGTCCGGTCGTTCGTCAGAAACAGCAGTTGCCCCGAGGCCACACCCGAAGCCAGCCGTATCACTGCTCCATTCGCAAACACCAGCACCGTATGCGTATTTTCCGAGAATGGCTCGCGTTTATCCGAACCTTCCACCGTGCGCGCTCCGTTCACCGTCACCGGCATTTCCACCGCGGCCGGCTGCGGTTTTGCCGCGGCGGTTGGCGTAACTCCCGCTCCCGCGAGTGCGGAACTCAACGTCTCTGGTTCTTTTGCGATTGGAGCCATGGCTTACCTGCTTGCTCTTCCGAATTTGTTGGACGTTCCCCGAGAAAAACCACGCCGCGCGTATCCTTATTAGGTTCGCGCTCCACCACTGGGTGGGCGATAGTACCCGCGTACTACAGGGGAAACACCTGTCCGGTTGGACAGGTCAGCGATGGGAACTTCGTTTCCATAACTTCAAGCGTCTTTTTGCGCCCAGAAAATGCCATCGTCATCAGCAAAAGCCAAATTTCCGCTTAGAATAAAGCCTATGGAAATTCGCATCCTCACCGGCAGCGATGCCGCCGCTTGGTGGCAGATTCGCCTCGAAGCCCTCGAAGCCGAGCCCTATGCATTCGGCAAAGCCGCCGAGGATTTCCGTTCCATCAGCGTGGACACCATCGCCGAGCGCTTTCGCAACTCTTCCGCGAACTATTTCAACGTCGGCGCGTTCGAAAGCGGCCAGCTCATCGGCACCACAACCTTCATGCGCGAAAAAGGTTTGAAGGAACAGCACAAGGGCCACATCTACGCGGTTTACGTCACCCAATCACATCGAGGCAAAGGCGTTGCCAAGGCACTCATTGCCGCCCTTCTGGAAACCGCGAAACAGGATTCTTCGCTCGAGCAAATCCTGCTCATGGTGGCGGCAACCCAAACCGCCGCCAAGAAACTCTATCGCTCTTTCGGATTCGAAACCTTCGGCACTGAACCGCACTCCCTCAAAATCGGTTCGACCTACATCGACGAAGACCACATGCTCCTCCGCCTCCGCTAGTCCACGCTAAGCCGCACCGCTTTCGCTAGCGCATCCCGATGCACAACTCGTTGCTGTGGGCACTGCGCAGTGCCTGCTCGACATTGCCATCCTGAGCCCGCCCGAAGGCGGGCGAAGGATCTCAACTGTCAACGTGGCAACACCGACCGCGAATGCTGCCATTCTCCCTACTTCCCCTCCCCAAACGGCAACCGAAACTGCTCATCAATCTCCACCTGATACCCCGTCACCAGCTTGTTCGTCTCATTCGCCATCCCAATCACTGCCTGCAACTCCTTGAACATCCCCGTCGTCATCCCCTTCTTCACCGCCGACGCTGTATGCGAAGCGATGCAGTAATGGCAATTGTTGGTCACGCTGACCGCCACATAAATCAGTTCTTTGGTCAGCGGGTCCAGCGCTCCCGGCCCCATTATTTCTTTAATACCTTCCCACGTCCGCTTCAACGTCGCCGGATCATTCGCAATCGCCTTCCAGAAATTATTAATCCGGTCCGTCTTCCGCGTGGCCATGATGTCGTCGTACACCGCGCGCACTTCCGCATTCGCATCGTTATACTCAATCAACCCAAGTGTAGCCATCGCCCGCCTCAAGATTGCCTTTCGGTTGCAGCGCTGTTCACAGAAACTCCGCTCCAAACTTAGCAAAATGCGCGAGTTGCGGACAATCACAGTCGCTCTGGCCATTGGACTCGCGAAATTTACACGCTGTTGACAACCATTCGACACCGCCCTGACAACCCGTCTGCCCGGGTTTCTTATCATCATCCTTTGGAACCGTTCGAAGACTGGCAATCGTTTTGCGCTTCTTGAGCCAGGACGCGGCATCGTCTTAGTCGACCATGCCACCAGCATCTTGAACTTTCATCAGTTTACCGATCGCAGCTTCAACTTGGTTGTGCTGCCTTGAATCAAGCAGCTCATGCGTTGCAAGGCGCGACGGCTGTATAATGAGATCTGGCCATTCTTGAGGGATGGCCTGGCTCGACCGGACATTTCCTTGTCCTCCAAAGGACCGTGGTGGAAACCGTACTCGTTGTCGAAGATAGTCGGCCAATGCAGCGAACGCTTCAGCGCCTGTTTGAAGCAGACGGCCTCGCCGTGCAGATTGCCGCTGACGGGATTGCCGGCCTCGAAAGCTTTCGAAAGCAGACTCCCAGCGTGGTTGTGCTTGACCTGAAGCTTCCCAAAATGCCCGGCAAAGAAGTTTGCCGTGCGTTCAAGGCCTCCGCGGCAACGGTTCCTATCGTCGTGCTTAGTGCCAACGATGATGTGGAAGATAAAGTGCTCCTCCTCGAACTTGGCGCCGACGATTACGTCACCAAGCCTTTCAGCCCCAAGGAACTGCTTGCTCGCGTGCGGCGCGCGATGCGTCGCACCGGTCAGCACGCCGATGCGCCGGGCACGGTTGCTCCCGCGAACCAGCACGAGGTACTGGCTTTCGATGACGTGGTCATCGATTTCACCAGCATGGTGGCCTCTCGCGGCACTAAACCCCTGACGTTCACGGCCCAGGAATTCAAGCTGTTGAAATATTTCGCCAGTTCCCCTTCCCGCGTGATCTCCAGAGACGAATTGTTGAATGAAGTCTGGGGCTATGAGCACTATCCCGTCACCAGAACGGTGGACAATCACGTGCTCCGTCTCCGCCAAAAACTTGAACCCGATCCGGTCAATCCGCGCTACTTTCTGACCATGCACGGCTCCGGTTACAAGTTCATACCTGGCCGCATGGTGCCCGCTCCCGAAAGATAATTCCGCCTGGCTGGAGATTCATGCCCCGTCCGCAACTACGCTCTCAGCTTTTGGTTGCCACCTTGATCATTATCGGCGCCTTGCTGGGATCTCTCCTGGTGGTGGTTCGCTTCGTCGTGCGCTCTGAAATTACAGAAGGCGTCCGCCAGAGCACCGATGCTTCACTGCATGCTTTCGAAAACGTTCAGCGCGACCGCGAACTGCAGCTTTCTCGAACCGCCGCGATGCTGGCCGAATTGCCGACACTTAAAGCAGTTTTGGCGACCCAGCATGCGCTCACCATTCAGGATGCCTCCGAACCTTTCTGGAAGCTTGCCGGCAGCCAGCTTTTCGTCCTTTCCAGTCGGGACGGACAAGTCTTCGGTTTTCACGTGTCTAACCCCGGATGGGATGCCAGTCTTGCCGAAACCGATTTGAGAAAATCCCTCGAGCAAGGCGAGGAGTCTGCCTGGTGGTATGGCAACGGCCGCCTGTATCGCGTTTTTCTTCGCACCGTTTTCGCAGGCAGCGGCAAAAATCACCGTCAGGTCGGTATTCTCGCCGTCGGCTATCAGCTCGATTCCGACGTGGCAGCCCAGTTGTCGCTGGCGGCCGGCAGCCAAATCGCCCTTGCCATTGGCAATACAATCATCGCCAGCACGCTTCCTCCGCAGGAAGAAAATGAGCTTCAGGGCAGGTTGCGCCACGATGCAGACACCGCCATCGGCTCTCGTGAACTGCGACTGGGCGTCGATTCCTACCAGGCTGCCACCGCTTCGCTGCACCAGGGGCCGGGGGGCAACGTCAACTGCTATGTTCTTATGTCACTCCAGCCCGCCAACGCTTTCCTGGCCCGGCTGAATCGCATCATTCTGATCCTCGGTCTTACCTCCATCGTGCTCGCGGCCCTGCTGCTCAGTTTCGTTTCCAGAACCATTACTCATCCTCTCGATAATCTGGTCGAGGGGGTACGCGCTCTCGCCCAGGGTGACTATTCCTATTCCATTACTTTGCAGGGCAGTAGCGAAGTCGCGGAACTGGGCCAAGCCTTCTCCAAAATGCGCGCCGAACTGCGCGACTCCGAACAGCGCCGCTTTGCCTCCGAGCGCATTGCCGCGCTCGGCAGGGCCGCCAGCTCCATTTCCCACGACTTGCGACACTATCTTGCCGCGCTGGTGGCCAACGCCGAATTTCTGTATGAAGCGGAAAAGTTGAAGCTCGATCGCGATGAAATCTATTGCGAAATTAAAACCGCCTCCGAACAAATGACCGACCTGTTGGATTCGCTGCGGGAGTTGTCGCGCGAACAGGTTTCTATTTCTCCGCGCTTTGCGGCCATCGATCAGACGATTCGCCGCGCCGTTGATGCGGTCCGTGCCCGTGCGGAAATGCGCCATCGAGCCATCGCCATTCACGTTGCCGGCGAAATGACCGGCACATTCGATCCGCAAAAAATCGAACGGGTCTTCTTTAACCTGCTGCTCAACGCCTGTGAAGCCTCGGCGCAATCTCAAGGCGAAATCGAAATCGACATCCAATCATTGTCCGATCGCTTTGAAGTTCGGGTCATCGATCATGGCTGCGGTGTCCCGCCGGCCATCGGTAATTCGTTGTTCGAGCCATTCGTCAGCTCCGGTAAATCCACCGGCACCGGATTGGGTCTCGCCATCGTCAGCAAAATAATCGACGACCACGGCGGCTCGGTGGTGGTCGAAAATACTTCATCCTCTGGCACCACCTTCCTGATTAAATTGCCCCGCGCAGCGGGAGTGCTCCATGATGCCACGCAAACCGTAGCCCCTTGAACCCCGCGTTGCTGCTTCTCCGCCACGCTGTCCATTCCCATCACCGCCTGGTCTCGCTAATTTTGACTCCTGCATGACATTCTTATTGCATCGTCGCGACAACTCTCGCGGCGCCAGGTAGCACAATCCCTCCGTACTGAGGCGGCACGTTTTTCATCCGGCCTCATCCAATTCTCAGAGAGGCGAAAAAATATGCTTTCAACATCGTTCAGCAGGATCAGCGGCGTTCTTTTGTTCTGTCTCGCGGCAGCCACCTCGGCATCCGCTCAATATGGCGGCGGCACCGGCGGTACTGGAGGCACTGGCACCGGATCCACCGGCTCAAGTGGATACGGTTCCGGTAACGGCAAAGCCATCGGCATCGGAGTTGGAGCTGCTGCCGGCGCCGCGGTCGGCATCGCTTTGCTTGTCCATCATCACCACGCCAAAGCCAAGTCCGAAGCTTCCCTGGTCGGCTGCACCCAGTCCATGATGAACGGCATCGCTCTCAAAAATGAAAAGGACGATTTGACCTACACCATTATTTCCAGTGGCACTGCAGTTCAACCCGGACAGCGCCTGGAACTTCAGGGTGTGGCCTCTGACGAAAAAGCCGGCATCCGCGCTTTCAGCGTCCACAAGCTCGTCAATAACTTCGGCGCGTGCGGATCCGCCGCCGCGGATAAAGCAGTTGCGGCCAACAACACACAGCTTCGAGCCGCAAATTAAGAAGCGCAGCTTGGAGCGTCCTTTGTTGGCCAGGTGAACGGGTAGCGCGAAGAACTCTATACGAAGTACGCGGTGGTGGCGCTAGATGATCAGCGTGATCAGTCCGGTCGCCACCAGCGCGGCCGCCCACACCAGATCAACGTTGAACCACGTCTTGCGAAGTAGCGCCAGCCCCAGCTTTCGGTACACCACCCAGGCTACAACTCCGGTGACCGCAAGGTACGCAGCCGTATGAATTCCGGTAGCCAGTAATCCGCTGACCGCCTTACCGCCCATCGACAAATGGTGATGCCCCGGCATCTGGCCCGACGCCTCCGCCGTGCTGCCGCCCAGCAGCACTGGCAGCAGCATCAAACCCGCTCCGTGTGCCGAAGCCATCAGGAATGACCACACCGTCAAATCGCGGAATCCCACCTTCATTTTCACCCATCGCGGATGCCGGTGCCGCGCCAGAAAGTACAACCCAAGCCCAATCAGAATCGCCGCGACAATCCAGCGGATCACCATCAGTGGTAATGCCATTCCCAAAAACACCGCAATCGCCACCACTCCGCCAACCGCCAGCGCATGCCCAATCGCAATCGGCACCAGTGATTTCGCCACTGTGACGCCTTTTTGCTCCTGCAGCCCCAGCGCCACCGCGAACAGCCAACCCATCGCTGGATTGACTCCGTGGTACGCGCCCAGCAGCACCAGCAGCCAGAACGCCGCCGGCGTTATTCCCTCGTGCATGATTGTCAGTCCGAATAGCAGAAGGAGTCCGACGAAGCGTCGCCTCCCTCCAACCGCAGCTGGTGTGCGCGCAGTCCGTCAAACTCCACAAAGAATTTCTCGTCCAGCTTCATTCCGCCCGCCGGATTTGCGTCGATCTTCACCATCCAGCTCTTCACCCCATCCGGATAAAACTGCTCGTCCCACGGAGAATAAAGTGAATTGGTGTAATAAATGCGCTTGCCGTCGCGGCTGACCTCCACCATCTGCGGTCCGCCATTCAACGCCTGCCCCGGCTTCTTCGGGTGCTTCGCACGCCGCACAATCCCGCCCGTATGAATCGAACCAGTTTTTTTCGGATTACCCGGGTCGCTCACGTCGTACTGCAAAAATTCGCCCGTCCCCCAGCACGATACATACAGAAACTTATCATCCAGCGACAAATTGATGTCCGACACCAGCGGCGGCACCGCCTTGAACCCCTTCAGCAGCGGCGGCAAGTCGTCCGCTTCCGCCGGCTCCGCGGGAATCTCGATCACCTTGCGTACCGCCCATTTTCCGCCGTCCTCGCGATACCACATCCAGATCGCTGACGACAGATCCTTCAGCGACAGCACCACTCCAACAAACCCATAACTCTTGTTCGGATCGTGCGACGGCCGTAACTCCAGCACCATCTGTTGTTCCGCGCCTAGATCGATCTCCTGCAGATGCCGGCGCTGGTCCAGATCCCAGATGTGCAATTTGTGTCCGTACTTTCCAGCCAGCAGCAGCTCCGGGTTCACGCCATGCTTCACCATGTTGGGCGTACCCCATTCCGACGTCACCATCGTGTCATGCCCCAGGTGCCACCAGAAGTCGTACGCCAGTTGTTGCGGCCCGCGTTCCTGCTCCCACTGCCCTTTCAACTCAAACGTCTCCGCATCCATCAAAAATATTCCGCCTGGTCCATCTCCGCTGGCCGAACCCAGTGCGCTTCCATAAATCCCGTCCGGCCCGCAATGAATCGTGTGCGGCGAAGTGTACCCGGTCTTCTTGATGAACTCTTCCGGCTCGATCANNNAATGTGAATCCGTGACGAACCAATCCCCGGCACGATCAGATAACGCCGTTCCATGTGCGGATGCGGATTTTGCGGGCACAAGCACGCGCTGCACGCGTTCCAGCCAAAATGATGCAGCTCATTATCCCCGCGTGGAAAATCCACCTGCCCGATCAACTGCCCGTACTCGGGAGAACTCGGATCGAGTCCGATGACTCCCATCGCGTCTTTCTTTCCCACGTTGCCCACATTCAGCAACGCCACGTAAGCAAGCCGTTCCGCTTGCGCCTTCATCGCCATCCGCGGCGAGGGATAAAACGTAGGATCCGGCATCAAAGCCATTTTCTTCTCTCCTTTGAAAAAACGAGGCGAAGGATTTTCCCGCGACTCTCAGCTCGCGATGGTGCCTGCGGCGCCCTGATCACACTGAGCATAATCCTTCCTCGCGCTCCGAGCCACCATGAACCCGATGGCCGCGGGGGCACCAAATGGCAAAGCAATTGTCGAACGAACGGCGCCTCCAATAGAGTCGTCTTGTCTCATGACACGGAGTTCTCAGCTAAGCGATGACTGAAGTGAGCCGAACATTTAGAAACGACCGCTCGTATTGTCCTTATATCGCTGGAGGCGGCCCGTGAACAATCGCCTATTGAAGAGAACATTGACCGCGCTGCTTATGCTGTCCCTTGGGCCGGCGCAGTCGCATGCGCAACGCGTTGTCGACCAGGGCCTGGTAATCGAGGATGTCACGCTGATCTCTCCGGAACGCGCCAGTCCTCTGTTGCATGCCAGCGTTGTCATTCGCGATGGCAGGATCACCGAAATCGCCACAACTCTGGTTGCCGGTCCGCACGCCCGCCGCATCGACGGGGCCGGCCAATTTCTCATCCCCGGGCTAATCGATTCGCACGTGCACGTCGGACACTCTGCGGCTTTGGATGACGACGCAATTGATACTCACCCGGGGCTTTGGGCAGCGTATCGCGCCCAGGTCCCGCGTGCCTATCTCGCGTTCGGCTTTACCTCGGTTGTCGATCTCGACCTGGCCCCAGCCAGCAAATCGTGGTTCGAGAGCGCGCCAACACATCCTCGCCTTTACCACTGCGGCCGCGGAATAAAAGTAAACGGCGGATATGGCGCGTTCAATGTTCCGCCAGTTTCATCGCCGGACTTTCCGAATTTGGTTTACGAGCCGCAGGAAGCTGCCCACTGGCCCAAATCCCTGAGCCCTGAAAACTACACACCCGAACTGGCGGTGGCGCGCTCCGCGGATGTTGGAGCGATCTGCGCAAAGGCCTTCGTCGAACCCGGATTTGGCATCTTCGACTGGCCATACATGCACACCGGGACTTTGCGCCAGATCCGCACGGCCGCGACAGCCCACAAGTTGGTACTGATGGTCCATGCCACCAGCGTGGTTAGCTGGCGTGCCGCGATCGATGCTCACGCGGATGTCATCGCGCATGGACTGTGGATTTGGCCGGGCAACCTCGCTGATTCCGCTCCTCCTCCGGCGGCCCGCGCCATCATTGCCGATGCGGCGGCTGCTCACGTCCGAGTCCAGCCGACACTCCAGACCGTTGCCGGAGAGCGCTCCATGCTCGACCCCGCTCTGCTCGATGATCCCAGACTCGCCTTTTCGCTGCCCCCGTCCGTGATCGCCTACCTGCGTTCGCCTGAAGGCCTGAAGGCTCGCCAAGCTCTATTGGACGAATATCGCAAGGCTTCTCCGCCCCCCGGCTTCGAGTCCTTACTCCCGGCTACTATCGAAAGAACCCGCGCGACTTTCAAAATCATGCTGCAAGATCACGTCCTTCTGCTCTTTGGCAGCGATACTCCTGCCGGCGACGGTTTCGGCAACCCTCCGGGGCTCAATGGCCGCGTTGAAATGCAGGATTGGTCGGACGCCGGTGCTCCGCTGTCGCTCATCCTGCGCGCTGCGACCCTCGACAACGCCGCAGCTCTGGGACTTTCCCGCGATTTAGGCTCCATCGAAGTCGGCAAACGCGCGGACTTGCTCTTGCTCAACAAGAATCCGCTCTCGAATGTTTTAGCGTATGACTCGATTCAAACAATCTTTCTGAACGGTGAGCCAATCGCGCGAGGCACATTGCGTTCGCACGATTAGCCGCCGCAAACCGCAATTCAAGATCAACTCTGTCCCGGTTATTTCCGCCTCACAGTTGTTTTCGCCCAGCTAAATCGTGACAATAACGTCTCGAGGAATCCCATGGAGCACCAGCTTCGCAACCATATTCTTCTCTTTGCCGTGTTTCTTTCCGTTACGGGTATTACCTCCGCGCAAACCATTCGCGTGGCTATATCCCCCGCCCAAGCCATTCCCTTCGATCCCGATCAATCTCTCGGCAGTTCCCTCGACATCCTCCCCGCCAAACAATTCGAAAAAATCTTCAGCCCCGAAATCATCAAGCAATCGCTCTCCGCCGGCTGGGGACCCATCACTTACCGCCAGAACACCGAACTCTCCATCGCCGCGTGGCACTGGAATCCCAATGGCGCATGGAGCGATTCCGCCAACAAAAGCGGCTACTTCACCGGCAGCGCCGAACCAACCGACACGCTACGAATGTCCTACGGCTACACTCTTCCCCACCGCGGCAACACTCGCAACGGCGGCGCTTCGCACGGCTATTCCCGCTTGACCGACGGCGATCCCGCCACCTACTGGAAAAGCAATCCGTACCTCGCCTCGAAATTCACCAGCGAGAGTGATTCACTCCACCCGCAATGGATGGTTATCGACTTCGGCTCGCCCCAGTCCATAAACGCCCTTCGCATTGCCTGGGCCGCGCCATTCGCCACAAAATTCACCGTGCAATATTGGCTGGGCTCTGACGATGCAATGAACAAACCGCTCTCCGGCGAATGGTTTCCCTTCCCGCAAGGCGAATTCACCGACAGCAAAGGCGGCTCTCCGGTTTTGCGCCTGGCCGCCGTTCCCGTCAGTACCAGATTCGTTCGCGTCTGGATGACTGACTCCTCAAACACTTGCGACACTCACGGCTCCGCTGATCCGCGCAATTGCGTCGGCTACGCCGTGAACGAAATCTCCGCGGGCAACTTTTCCAGCGATAACCAATTCATCGATGGGGTCAAACACGTCGCCGGAGAAAATCAAACCGTCACGCTGGTCTCCTCCATCGATCCCTGGCACTCCGAAAGCGATCACAATAACCGCTCGATTCAAACCGGCTTCGATCTCTTTTTCGGGAGCGGCTACACCAATCACCTGCCGGCAATGATTCCCGTCTCCATGCTCTACGCCACTCCGGAAGACAGCGCCGCCGAACTTGCTTACCTTCGCAAGCGTGGCTATCCAATTTCTTATGTCGAAATGGGTGAAGAGCCTGACGGCCAGTTCGTGTTGCCCGAAGATTACGCCGCTCTTTATCTGCAGTGGGCCACCGCATTGCACAAAGTCGATTCCCAACTCAAACTCGGCGGTCCCGTCTTCGAAGGCGTTAACGACGACATCAAAGTCTGGCGCGATTCGAACGGCAAAACTTCCTGGCTCGGCAGATTTATCGATTACCTGAAATCGCACAACCGACTGAACGATCTCTCCTTCGTCTCGTTCGAACACTACCCCATCCCGCCCTGCAACGTGAATTGGAGCGATCTGTACCGCGAGCCGGAGTGGACCCGCACCGTTTTGCATGCCTGGCGCGAGGACGGCGTTCCCGAAAACATTCCGCTCATGAACACCGAAAGCAATCTTTCCTGGGAATTGACCGAACCAATGCAGGATGTTTTCGCCGCGCTCTGGCTGGCTGACAGCGTCGGTTCATTTTTACAATACGCTGGACCGGGCGGAGTCTACTACCACTCGCCAATTCAGCCGGAGCCGTTGCGGCCCGGTTGCCGCGGCTACAGCACCTACGGAAACTTTGTCGCGGACGAGGAACTGAATATAAAGCAGTACTCCGCACAGTATTTTGCCAGCCGCATCATCAATTTCGATTGGGCAAAACACGGCGCCGGCGTTCATCGCCTTTTTCCAACCGCGTCCGATCTCACCGACGACGCCGGAAACATTCTGGTCACCGCGTACGCCGTTGCGCGGCCCGACGGCGACTGGTCAATTTTGCTGGTGAATAAAGACTCGGCCAACGCTCACAAAGTGCAAATCAAATTCGCCGCTGACGATGCGAATTCGTCAAAACAATTTGCCGGAAAACTTTTCGTCACCACTTTCGGCGCCGAACAGTATGTCTGGCATCCCGAAGGCGCCAAAAGCCACGCCGATCCCGATGGCCCGCCGGCAGTCTCCTCGCTCGAAGCAAAACCCGGCACCCAATTCCAACTTCCACGCGCGTCAATCACCGTCATTCGCGGAAAAATTCAATAACGCCGCAACCAATTATTTTTTTGCGGCGGGTGCAACAAATTCGTCCAGCAACAAGCGGGCCAGTCGCGCGGAATTGTGGCGAATCACGTTGTGTTCTTCCAGCAAATTTCCTGATAGCACTCGCACACCTAGTTCGCGCAATCCGGCGGCATCCACCGGAACTTGCGATGCGCCTTCTTTGCGATAGCGCTTCGCCACCGCCGCGGAAACTTTCTGGCGATTCGCGACAACGTAATCCACGATGCGCGGCTTCACGTGAATCTGAATCGCGCGCAAATGTTCCGCAACCGAATAATTTGTGGTTTCACCTGGCTGGGTCATTAAATTTGCGATGTACACGCGGGGCGCGTGTGATCGTGCAATGGTGCGCGCAATTTCCGGAATCAAAAGATTCGGCAGAATGCTGGTGTACAGCGAACCCGGCCCCATCAAAATCAGATCCGCTTCGCGAATCGCTTCGATCGCTTCCGGAAGTGGCCGCACATTTGGTGAAGACAGCATTAATTTGCGAATCGGAGAACGGCTCGCGGTGATGCGCGTTTCACCGTGCACCCGCTGGCCATTTTCCAGAATCGCTTCCAGCGTCACGTTGCAAACTGTCGAAGGAAAAATCCGTCCGCGAATCGCCAGCACGCGGCTGGAAACGCGGACCGCTTCGGCAAAATCTCCGGTGACGTGAGTGAGCGCGGCCAAAAATAAATTTCCGAAATTGTGTCCGGTGAGCCCGCGTCCGGCGCTGAAACGATATTGAAATAATCGGCTGAGCAGCGCCTCATCTTTTGACAAGGCCACCATACAGTTGCGAATGTCGCCGGGAGGCAGAATGCGATTTTCGCGGCGCAGACGGCCGGAGCTTCCGCCGTCATCGGTGACGGTGACGATCGCGGCGAGATCCACGATCGGGCGCTGC
>WNFM01304128.1_pt1 | contig 15439 bp, 14 predicted proteins | sample 5400271 | NCBI WGS metagenome assembly WNFM01 (sample SAMN13153352, study PRJNA577476) | soil metagenome | isolation source: 60 cm saprolite on Douglas fir-dominated hillslope | place: USA:California | collected 2013-09-17
CTTCACGGTCAAGAACTATCCCTATTACGACTCCGCGAGCCACGACGTCGATTTTCCCGCCATGCTGCGCGCCCTGGGCGAGTTGCCGGCGGGCGCAGTGGTCGTGCTGCACGCCTGCTGCCACAACCCGACCGGCGCCGACCTATCGCCGCAGCAGTGGGAACAGGTGCTCGCGACCGTGCAGGCGCGCGGGCTGGTGCCGTTCCTCGACCTCGCCTACCAGGGATTCGCCGACGGCCTGGATGCGGACGCGCTCGCCGCGCGCCTGTTCGCCGGCGCCGCCTCGCCGGTGTTCCTGTCCAGCTCGTTCTCGAAATCGTTCTCGCTCTACGGCGAACGCGTCGGCGCGCTCAGCATCGTGACGGGCAGCGCCGAGGAAGCGCTGCGGGTGCTTTCCCAGCTGAAGGGCATCGTGCGCACCAACTACTCGAATCCCCCGACGCACGGCGGCCAGATCGTCGCCACCGTGCTCGGCAGCCCGCAATTGACGAACCTGTGGGACCGCGAGGTCGGCGCCATGCGCGAGCGCATCAAGGCGATGCGCAAGCTGCTGGTGGACAAGATCCATTCCCGCGCGCCGGGGACGGATTTCGGATTCGTGCTGAAGCAGCGCGGCATGTTCTCCTACTCCGGGCTGACGAAGGAACAGGTCCGGCGGCTGCGCGGCGAATACTCGATCTACGCGATCGACACGGGCCGGATCTGCGTCGCTGCCCTGAACTCCAAGAACGTCGACTACGTCGCCGACGCCATCGCGAGCGTGATCAAGCCGTAGCGGTCGGTGCTAAAATCCGCGCTTCTCCCGATCCCCGATAGCTCAGTTGGTAGAGCGACGGACTGTTAATCCGCAGGTCGTAGGTTCGAGCCCTACTCGGGGAGCCAGCTACACGCCCGCGCCGCTTACTTTCGGGGTCGCAGGCGGCCGGGTCACGGTGAACGACATCGCGCCGCCGACGGCGAAAATCACTCCCAGCAGGAAGCACAGCCTTCGAAAGTCCCGAATCAGGGTGTCGGTGTCGGAATAGCGCGCCCGCTTCAGCTCGCGGCCCAGCTCGAAATAGAAAGACGCCTGCGTGCGCAGCCGCTCCAGATCCTGCTCCTCCTGGATCGCTTTTGCCGATGCATTGTCGAAAGGCGGCAGGATCGCCGGGCGGCTCAGGAAGTGCTCGAAGGTCATCAGGCTGAGGGTGCCGACGATCACGAAGATCAGCGCGATCCCGAAGTTGTAGATGAGCAATGTGCGTCGAGTGATCACCGCTGTCTCCTCGGTCCCGGGGCTCTGCCCGGCATTCTAGAGAAATTCGCCCTGCACCAGTACTATTAGCCGAAGATGTTTCCTTCCCGCGGCGAACCCGAGTCGCTTTACGCCTGCCTGCGCCTCGCCGCGGCGCTCGCATTGATGACGATCGGCGGCGCGGGCATGTATGCGGTGGTGGTCGCCCTGCCCCCGGTCCAGGCGGAGTTCGGGGTCGCGCGCGCCGACGCTTCCCTGCCGTACGCGCTTACGATGCTGGGCTTTGGTGTGGGCGGCATTGTCATGGGGCGCCTCTCCGACCGCTTCGGCGTGATCGTGCCGCTGCTCATCGGCGGCGTTTGCCTCGGGCTGGGCTTCATCGCCGCCGGCGCCGCCGCCAGCCTGTGGCAGTTCACCCTGGCGCAGGGCCTGCTGATCGGCTTCCTCGGCTCCTCGGCCAGCTTCGCGCCGCTCGTGGCCGACATTTCGCTGTGGTTCAACCGGCATCGCGGTATCGCAGTGGCGATTTGCGCGAGCGGCAACTATCTCGCCGGCGTCGTATGGCCGCCGATTTTGCAGCATTTGTTCGACGGCCACGGCTGGCGCGCGACTTACATTGGGGTCGGCATCTTCTGCTTGGCGACCATGCTGCCCCTCGCTTTCGTGCTGCGGCCGCGGCCTCCGCTGATATCGATGGAAACCTTCACTTCAAAAAATAAATTCAATGAGAAACCGCTTGGGCTGCCTCCCAATGCGTTGCTCGGGCTTCTTTCGGTCGCGGGCCTTGCCTGCTGCGTGGCGATGTCCATGCCGCAGGTCCACATCGTCGCGTATTGCGCGGACCTCGGGTTCGGTGCGGCGCGCGGCGCGCAAATGATCTCGCTCATGATGGGCTTCGGCATCGTCAGCCGGCTTGCCTCGGGCTGGATTTGTGACCGCATCGGCGGCCTGCGCACTCTGCTCCTTGGCTCGGCGCTGCAGGGACTGGCGCTCGCGTTGTTTCTGCCTTTCGACGGCTTGATCTCGCTGTTCGTCGTTTCCGCGCTGTTCGGCCTTTTCCAGGGCGGCATCGTGCCCTCCTACGCGATCATCGTGCGGGAGTTCTTCCCGCCGGGCGAAGCCGGTGCGCGTCTTGGCGTCGTGCTGATGGCCACGCTCGCCGGCATGGCCCTCGGCGGCTGGCTCTCGGGAGTGATCTTCGACCTCACAGGCTCGTACCGCGCCGCGTTCATCCACGGCATCGGCTGGAACCTGCTCAACATGACGATCGCGTTCTGGCTGCTGCACCGCGCGCGGCGTCCCGGCCAGCTAGTTCCGGCCTAGCGCTTTCCTCTTCTCGCTTTCACTTCGTGTCGTACCCTGGCGTTACGCGCACATCCACCACGCACACAGCGCCTCCGCGCACAGCCTTGATTGCCTTTTCGATGGAAGGCCTCAATTCCTGCAAAGTCGAAACCGGGCCTATCCCCTCGGCTCCCTGCGCCCGCGCCAGCATGGCGAGGTCGATGTCGGGCTCGGCGATGCGCTGGCCGATCCATTTGTTCTCCACCGACCTGCCCCGCTCCCTGGCGACGCGCTCCTGGTGCAGCTCGTCGTTGAAGAAAGAACGATTGTTCGCGACGACGAGCAGGCATGGAATGCGGAAATGTGCCGCCGTCCAGAGGGCAGTTACGCCCATCAGGAAGTCGCCGTCGCCGACGATGCCAACCACCATCCGACCGCTGCCCATCAACCCGAGCGCCGCGCCCACCGTAATTCCGGGCCCGGCGCCCACACCGCCGCCACCGTTGGCGCCCAGGTAGTCCAGGGGATGGCGAAATAGCCGGTAGGCACCGTTCCAGCCCAGCGGCAGCTGCGTGATGCAGACATCGAAGCCGGCTGTCGCGTCGTTGAACGCCGCCGCAAGGGCCCCGATGGAAAGAACTGTTTTTTCTTCTTTTAAGGGCATCTTCTTCAAAACTGTAACTGCAGAGCGCTGCGATAATTTCGCAGTCAAGAGCGGGACTGCGACGTCCGGCTCGCACATCAAGTAGGCATCCGCGGGCGGAAGCGCCTGGTAGTCCATGCTCCAGCCGCGGTGCGAATGCGCGTCGGGCGAGACCAGGATCACCTTCGCCTGAATCGGGTCGTCGCCCCAGGCCTGCTTCAGCGTTCCGGCCGGATCGATCCAGTCGAGTGCCAGGACCGCGTCGGCCTCGCGCAGCGCCTTCTTGGCTTCCTCGCCGAGGAACGTCCCCGGGGTCGCTGCGTGCAGCGGATGGTCCATGGGGAATGCGGCGCCGGCCTTGATATCGGTGAACACCCTCGCCTGCAGCTTCTCCGCCAGCTCGATGCGCGCCCGCCACGCGGCCTCGGTGCGCCGGCCGCGACCGGCAAGAATCGCAGGACGCTTTGCAGCGGAAAGAAGCCCGGCCGCCTTGTCGAGTACCCCGGGATTCGGAAGAATCGGCTCGGGCGCCCGGTAGCGCGCTACGTCGGGCAAGGACGGCAGCGTGCCGACCTTGGCCTCCTGCAGCGCGGCGTCCAGATTGACGTACGTCGGGCCCCGCGGCGCCGTGTCCGACACCTGCACCGCGCGCAGCAGCGCCTCGTATGCCGCGGGAACCGAAGCGGGCTGGTTGTCCCATTTGGTGTAGTCGCGCACGAGCGCGCCCTGATCCGAATTTGTATGGATCCAGTCGATCCATGGCCGGCGCTTCGCTGCGTCCCACGGGCCGTTGGCGCCCAGTATCAGCATCGGCACCCGGTCGCACCAGGCGTTGAAGATCGCCATCGTGGCGTGCATCAGGCCGACATTGGCGTGGAGCGCGACGCCCATCATCCTGCCGGTGGCCTTGGCGTAGCCGTGAGCAATCGCGACCGCGGTTTCCTCGTGCAGGCAAAGCAGCGTCTGCGGGCGCTCGTTGCCAAGGTAGTTCACCAGGCTGTCGTGCAGACCGCGAAAGCTCGAGCCCGGGTTCAGCGCAATGTATGGAATGTCGAGAGCGCGCAGCATGGCTGCGATAGCGTCGCTTCCCCACAATGCCTCGCCCCGCGGTGAGGCGACCGGTTTATCGGCTGCAATGCCGAGGGTCTCTTTTTTCATCGCCCAGGTTCTTTGTCGTCCTATTCGCCCCGAATCCCCGTTTCGCGGATCAGCTTACCCCAGCGCGCATGGTCCTCGCGCACGAAGCGGGCGAATTCCGCAGGCTCGCTGGTAGCGACGTCTATGCCTTGTGCAGCCAGCTTCGTCCGGGTTTCCGGCGCACCGAGGATTCTCGCCGCCTCGGCGTGGATCCTGGCGACGATTTCCGGAGAGACCTTCGCCGGCACGAACAAGCCGAGCCAGGGATCCAGGACATAGCCGCGGACCCCCGCTTCGGCGATCGTCGGCACATCGCCGAGATTGGCGCTGCGTTGCGGCCCGGTGCTCGCCAGGAGGCGCAGCTTTCCTTCGCGGATATGCGGCAGCAGCGAGTTCGCCGCGCCGATCCATACCTGGATGCGTCCCGGAAGCAGATCGGCGATCGCGGGTGCCGCCCCTTTGTAGGGGACATGATTCATTTTCACACCGGCCAGCTGCTGCAGCAGCGCACCACCGAGGTGCTGCGGACTGCCGTTTCCTGAAGAGCCGAAATTCAGCTCCCCTGGCTTGGACTTCGCGTAGGCGAGCAGCTCCTGCACCGACGCCGCAGGCACCGCCGGATTGACGACGAGCAGGAACTGAATGCGGGCGACCATCGTCACCGGCGCAAAATCGGTCAGCGGATCGAACGGCGTCTTGCCCAGGTGCGGGTTGACGGAGAACACGTTGTCCGGGGCGAGAAGCCAGGTGTAGCCGTCAGGCGCGCTTTTGGCGACCAGGTCGGCGCCTATGTTTTGGCTGCCCCCTGGACGGTTCTCCACCACCACCGGGTAGGGCCATGCCCCCTGCAGGCCCTGCGCAAGAATGCGCGCAAGCGCATCGGGGGAACCCCCGGGCGTCAGGGGAACGATGATCCGTACCGGGCGATCGGGATAAGTCTGAGCGTGCGCAAGCGCGGACAACATTGCGAAACACGCGAGCCCCAACCACCTGAGCACGACACGCCTCCTTCGGTCATCCGCAGCAGGGAGTTTACCTATCATGGCGCCAAGCATAGGATGATCGCCCTGCCCATTTCACCGGTAGAGGAGCCGCCGAAATGTCCGTGAAATTCAAGTCACCCCTAGCAGCCGTCGCGCTCTGTGCCGCTTTTCCCGCCTGGAGCCAGGCCTCGCTCGAGGACAAGGGCAAGCAATTGGTAGACGCCACGTGCAACAGTTGCCATCCGATCGGGGCGCGCACGGGCTCCGGTTACACGCCCGAGGGCTGGGACACCGTCCTTCGCATGATGACCAACCACGGCGTGGCGATTTCGCCCGATCAGCTTCCGGCGATGAAGGCGTATCTCGCCAAGGCCTATCCGGTGAAAGGCAGGCCGACCGCCGTGGTGGTTCCCGGAGCGGTGAATGTTTCGATGAAAGCCTGGCCGGCGGCGACACCTGGCGCGCGGCCGCACGACCCGCTGGCGGCGCGCGACGGCTCGCTCTGGTACACGGGCCAGATGGCCAACGCGCTCGGACGCGTGGATCCGAAGACAGGCAAGGTCAAGGAATATCCGCTGAAGACGGCCCATTCCGGCCCGCACGGCCTCGTCGAGGACAAGGGCGGAAGCATCTGGTACACGGGAAACACCGGCGCGCTCGTCGGCAAGCTGAATCCGAAAACCGGTAAGGTCACCGAATACAAAATGCCGGACCCGGAGGCGAAAGACCCGCATACGCTGATCTTCGACAAGAGCGGGATCCTGTGGTTTACCGTGCAGAACGCCAACCGCATCGGCCGCCTGGATCCGAAAAGCGGCGAAATCAAGCTGCTCACGCCGCCGACCGCGAAATCGCGCCCCTACGGCATGGCGCTCGATTCCAAGGGCAACCTCTTCGTGGTGCAGTTCGGTACCAACAAGGTGGCGCGGGTCGATCCGAAGACGCTCGAGATCAAGGAATACACATTGCCCGACGCGGCCTCGCGTCCGCGGCGCGTCGCGATTACGAGCGACGATATGGTCTGGTACGCAGACTACTCACGCGGCTACCTCGGGAGGCTCGACCCGGCGACCGGCAAAGTGACGGAATGGCAATCGCCGAGCGGGCCGAAGTCCGCGCCGTACGGGATCTCCGTGATCAAGGGCGTCATCTGGTACAGCGAATCCGAGACCGAGCCGAACACGGTCGTGCGCTTCGATCCCAAGACCGAGAAATTCCAGAGCTGGGCGATTCCGGGCGGCGGCAACATCGTGCGCAACACCGACGTGACGAAAGACGGCAACTTCGTGCTGGCGAACAGTCTTGCGAACACCGTCACTTTGGTCAGCATCTCTAAATAGCCGTGGACCAGCGGCGGCGCTTGCTTCTTGCGGGAACGACGGGCGCCGCGGCCGGGCTGGTCTTTTCGCCCGGGGCTGCGGCCAAGCCCTTGCGGGTCAAAGGCAGCGAGCACTGGACGGCCAAGCAGGTCGAGGGCGGGAAGGTTCGTCTCTTCCTGTGGCGCAAGAGGACCCTCACCGCACCGAAGGGTGTGATCCTCTTCGTCCACGGCTCCTCGGTTTCCGCGACACCCGTTTTCGACCTGCAGATTCCCGGCCGGCCGGAGTCCTCGACCATGGACTGGTTCGCGCGCCTGGGCTACGACACCTGGTGCGTGGACTGCGAGGGCTACGGACGCTCGGACAAGTCCCGGCCCATAAATGCCGACATCTCCTGCGGCGCGGACGATGTCGCGGCCGCTTCGCAGTACATCATGAAAGCCACGGGAGCAAAGCTGTTCCTCTATGGCGCCTCCTCGGGGGCGCTGCGCGCAGCCCTGTTCGCGCAGCGTTATCCCGAGCGCGTCCGCCGACTTGCGCTCGATGCTTTCGTCTGGACCGGGGAAGGCAGTCCGACCCTTGCAGAGCGCAAAAAGCGCCTGCCGCAGTATCTTGCCTCGAATCGAAGGCCGATCGACCGGGCCTTCATCCACAGCATATTCACCAGAGATCATCCCGGCACGTCTGACCTCACGCTGGTCGACGCTTTTGCCGACGCGGTGCTCAAGCTCGATGATTCGGTTCCGACGGGAACTTACATCGACATGTCGCAGAACCTTCCCGTGATCGACCCCGAGAAGCTCGTCGTGCCGACCCTCGTCATGCGCGGGCAGTGGGACGGCATTGCGTCGTTCCAGGACCTTGCCAGGTTCTTCGGGAAGCTGCCCAATCCGGACAAGCAGTTCGTCGTGATGCCAGGCATCGCGCACACCAGCACCCGCTCGAGGAACTGGGCACTGGTCTATCACCTGCTCGACGGCTATTTCAGCCAGCCGGCGCCCGTCTATACCGGGTAGAGTTGCAGTTCAGATTTTCCTGGCAATAACTTAAGAGGGGAAAACGATGGCCGATTTGAAGGTGCTCGGCATTTGCGGCAGCCTGCGCAAGGCTTCGTTCAACATGGCCGCGTTGCGCGCCTGCTCGGATCTCTTGCCGGCCGGCATGTCGATGCGGATCACCGGCATCGCCGACATTCCGATGTTCAACCAGGACGTATTCGACGCCGGCCTCCCAGAGCCGGCAAAGCGCTTCCGGAGCGAAGTCGCCGAGGCCGACGGGCTGCTGATCGCAAGCCCTGAATATAATTTCTCGCTGTCGGGTGCTCTGAAAAACGCCATTGACTGGGGCTCGCGGGCGCCCAGCCAGGTGTTCCTCGAGAAGCCGGTGGCGATTTTCTCCGCCACCGGGGGCCCGCTCGGCGGCGCGCGGGTTCAATACGACTTGCGCCGGATCCTCGGGCAGCTGGTCGCGCACGTGCAGCCCAAGCCCGAGGTGTTCATCGGCGCGGCGCAGTCCAAGTTCGACGCGCAAGGCAAGCTCACCGACGAAACCACGCGCAAGTTCCTGACCGAGCTGCTCGCCGGCTTCAAGGTCTGGATCGAGCGCATGAAGGTCAAAAAATAGGAGGCACGATGGACAAGAGACCGCACAAGGAACGCTACGACGCAGGCCTGAAGACGCGCCGCGAGGTGCTCGGCGCCGAATGGGTCGACAAGGGGATGGCAGGCGTCGACGATTTCAACCGCGAATTCACCGACCTGCTCAATACCTACTGTTGGAACGACATCTGGAACCGTCCCGGGCTGACGCGCAAAACGCGCTCGATGCTGAACCTCGGCATGCTGTGCGCGCTCGGCAAGGAGCACGAGCTGAAGCTGCATATCCGCGGCGCGCTCACCAACGGTCTCACGAAAGACGAAATCAAGGAGGTCTTCCTGCAGGTCGCCATCTACTGCGGCGTGCCCGCGGCGGTGGTCGCTTTCCGCTGCGCCAAGGAGGTCTTCAAGGGCTGAAGTGGACACCGTCGGTTTCATCGGCCTCGGCCGCATGGGGCAGCCCATGGCGGCCAACCTCGCCCGCGAGGGATTCACCCTGCGCTCTTTCGATCTCAACGGCAGCGGGAGCTGCCGCTCGCTCGCGGAAGCGGCAAAGCATGCCGAAGTGCTGATCACCATGCTGCCGGACGGCGCAGCGGTGCGCGAGGCCGTGCTCGAGGCGCTGCCGTCGCTTCCTCCCGGGGCGATCGTCGTGGACATGAGCTCGTCGGACCCGGCTGGCACGCGCGCCCTGGGCGCCGCGCTCGAAGCGCGCGGCGTCCTGATGGTCGACGCACCGGTCTCCGGGGCCGTGGCAAAAGCCAAGGACGGCACGCTGTCGATCATGGTGGGCGGCACGGCGGCCGCGCTCGATCGCGTGCGCCCGGTGCTCGCGGCCATGGGCAGGGAGATCTTCCACGTCGGACCGCTCGGCGCCGGCCACGCCGTGAAGGCGCTGAACAACTACATCGGCGCCGCCGGCACGCTCGCGGGATTCGAGGCGCTGCTCATCGCGCGCGCCTTCAGGCTCGACCCGAAGCTGATGCTCGAGGCGATCAACGCCTCGACCGGCCGCAACAGCGCGACCGACCGCAAGATTCCGCAGCAGGTGCTGACCGGGGCGTTCGCCTCCGGATTCAAGATGGGATTGATGACGAAGGACGTCGGCATCGCGGCCGAGCTGGCGCGCGGCCTCGGCCTTGAAATGCCATTCCTGAAGGAGACCCTGAGGATGTGGCGCGAGGCGCAGAAGAAGCTCTCCGCCGCTGCCGATCACACGGAAATCTACAAGTACCAGCAGGCCCTGGCTAAGCGGCGCTCCTCAGCTGCTCGCCGAAAACCCGCTCCATCTCGCGGCGCACACGCACGGCAGTCGAGTTCGCGTCGAAAGCGACGTCGCTCCACCTGACAGGCTGACCGGCGGTGATCGGGCGCAGCAGCTTCCAGCCGTGGGCGAGTCCCAGGGGAAGACAGTTTTCTTTAAATGAATCTTCTGCGGGCATCAGCCTGCCCACGACCGTATAGCCGCCCTCGCCGTCCAGAACCTCTTTTATTGATAAATCTTTCTTTGCAACTGCAACGGCATCAGCCCGCCACCCTGTCGCACAGCCGGTCGGCTCGCGGCGCAATCCGACCGAGGCGACCGAGATGCCGACTTCCAGCCCGATCAGGTGCCAGCGCTTGTACATGCAGGCGTAGCGGCCGCCCGGGTCGGTCTTGACGCCGTACTCCGCGAAGCAGCGCCGGATGTAGTCGCTTTCGCCCTCGAAAACGACGAACACGCCGAACCGGATGTCGTAAGGGATGGGGTTTCCGTTTCTCTCCAAAGAAGAAATTACTTCTACCTGCCCTTTATGATGCAAGACGCCGCCTTCCGCCCTGGGCCGCATCAGGGACGGGATCTCGTCCACCGAGCCGGGCGGGTAAGAGAGCCCTTCCGGCGCCGGGGTCAGGCCCGTGGCGTTGCACACCGCGGTCGTCTCGATCGCCGGCTTCGAGCCGTCGAGAAAAGAATTGAACATCTTCGGATTCAGGCCGCCGACGCGCGCCTGCTCCGGCGTCAGCCCGTAGTAGCCCCAGACCGTCTCGGGGGTCGATTGCGCAAAGTGCGGCAGCCACTTATGGCCGCGACCCGCGGCGACCACCGGGAATCCCGCGGAGCGCGCCCAGTCGACGAGGTCGCAGATGAGCGCCGGCTGATCGCCGTAGGCGAGGCTGTAGATTACGCCGGCCTCGGCGGCCTTCTTCGCCAGCAGCGGGCCGCAGAATGCGTCCGCCTCGACCGTAACCATGACAAGGTGCTTGCCGTTCGCAAAAGCCGCGAGCGCGTGCTCGACTGCCGCGGGTGGATTCCCCGTCGCCTCGATGATGATGTCGACGGCCGGATGGGAAACGAGCGCTTCCCAGTCTTCGCTGATGTGGGTTCTATTTTCCTTCAGGGCTTTATCAAGCGAGGCAGCAGAATAGGCCGCCGCAGGCCATCCCACTCTTTTCAGATTCTCTCTGGCATTGTCGGGCAAGAGGTCGGCGATGCCGACGAGATGCACGCCGGGCGTCTTGGGCACCTGCGCGATGTACATCGCGCCGAACTTCCCGGCGCCGATGACGCCGATGCGCAGCGGATTCTTCTGCGCTTCTCTTTCCAGAAGCTTTGAAAAGAGATTCACGCGGCCTTCAAGCTTCCCTGCAGCTCTTCAGCGGGCGTCCCGTTCTTCCATGGCAGCGGCACGTCGTAGCGCTTCAGCAGGCAATCATCGGGCAGGCATTCGATCGGCGTGAAGTCGCGATGGGCGATGTAACCGGGCCGCTTGAAGCGGCGGATATGGTTCGACACCGCGCATAGCGACAGGTACACGCTTACGCGGTTCCACGGCGAGAGATTCGACGTCGAGGCGTGCACCAGGCAGCCGTGGAACAGGATCATCGAGCCGGTGGGGCCCTTCGGTGCGACGATGCCACCGTGCTTTACGAGCCTTTCAATAACCTCATGACTAATCGTCCACAAAGGATAACTAGTAGTGCTCGTGTCGTGCCGGGCATCGAGCACGCCCTGCTTGTGGCTGCCCGGGATGAACATCAGCGGGCCGTTGAACTCATTCACGTCGTCGAGGAAGATCGCCACGTTCATGGCGCGCGCCTCGGGCATCTGGTCGTCATTCACCCAGGTGCCGTAGTCCTGGTGCCATTGCCAGACGTCGCCGTCGAAGGCCTGCTTGCCGTTGATCTTGAACTGGTGCATGTACACGTCTTCGCCAAAGATCTGCTTGATCGGCTGCACCATACGAGGGTGGCGCGCCAGCTTGGCGAACGGGTAGCTGTACATGTGCGCGGCGAAGTTGGTGCGCACCACATCGCCGGTCTTCTCGCGGACGTTTTCCGGCCGGCGCTGGGCATACAGTGCCGGGACTTCGTCGGTCAGGACCTTGATTTCCTCCCCGGTGAACAGGCTGGGGAAGAAGAGAAAGCCGTTACGGTCGAACTCTTCGATCTGGTGCCGGGACAGTTTCACGGGGCTTCTCCTCCATGACCTGGAAGAATACTTCGTCCTGGCGGATCATGCCTAGCTCGTAGCGCGCGCGCTCCTCGATCGCCTCCGTGCCCTGCTTGAGGTCGCGTACCTCCGCAGCGAGGGCAGCGTTACGCGCGTCAAGCTCGCTGTTTTTCGTCTTTTGCTCTGAAAGATCGTTTTCTACGTGCCAGGCACGGAGCCAACCGCCCTTGCCGACCCACAGCGGGTACTGGATCAGCAGGATCAGGGCGCCGAGGATGCCGGCCAGGATCTTCATCTTCGCCGCGCGAGCGCCTCGCGGCCGGGATAGCTCACCGAGTCGCCCAAATCTTCCTCGATCCTGAGCAGCTGGTTGTACTTGGCGACGCGGTCGGAGCGCGACAGCGACCCGGTCTTTATCTGCAGCGCGTTGGTGCCGACCGCGATGTCCGAGATGGTGGTGTCCTCGGTTTCGCCGGAGCGGTGCGAGATCACCGTGCCGTACCCTGCGCGCTTCGCCATTTCGATCGCGGCGAAGGTCTCGGTGAGGGTGCCGATCTGGTTCACCTTGATGAGGATGGCGTTGGCCACGCCCTGCTGGATTCCCTCGCGAAAGATCCCGGGATTGGTGACGAAGATGTCGTCGCCCACGAGCTGCAGCTTGCGGCCGAGGCGGCCGGTGAGGCTCTTCCAGCCATCCCAGTCGTTCTCGGCCATCCCGTCCTCGATCGACACGATGGGGTAGCGCTCGGCGAGAGTTGCGAGGTAATCGGCGAACTCCGCCGGGCTCAGAGCTTTTCTTTCCGATTCGAGAACATAGCGGCCGTCGCGAAAGAATTCCGAGGCGGCGCAGTCGAGCGCGAGCGCCACATCCTGTCCCGCGCTGTAACCGGCCTTGCCGATGGCCTCCACGATCAGGTCGATGGCGGCGGCATGCGTCGGAAGGTCGGGCGCGAAGCCGCCTTCGTCGCCGACGGCTGTGGACATGCCTTTGGAATCAAGAATGGATTTTAATTTATTAAAAACCTCCGATCCGCATCGCAGCGCCTCCCGGAAGGACTGCGCGCCGACCGGCACGATCATGAACTCCTGCATGTCGAGGGTGTTGTTGGCATGCGCGCCGCCGTTCACCACGTTCATCATCGGCACCGGCATGCTCATGGCGCCGGAGCCCCCGAAGTAGCGGTAGAGCGGCAGCCCGGATTCCTCCGCCGCCGCCTTGGCCACGGCCATCGACACCGCGAGCATCGAGTTCGCGCCGAGGCGCGATTTGTCGTCGGTGCCGTCGAGCTCGATCAGCGTCTTGTCGATGAACGCCTGCTCCGAAGCGTCGAGGCCGACGATGGCCTCGGAGATCTCGGTATTGACGTATTCGACCGCTTTCAACACCCCTTTGCCGCCGTAGCGGCGCGCGTCGCCGTCGCGCAGCTCAACGGCTTCGCGGCTCCCGGTCGAGGCGCCCGACGGCACTGCGGCGCGCCCCATGACCCCCGACTCGAGCAGCACGTCCGCCTCGATCGTGGGATTGCCCCGCGAATCGAGAATCTCCCTTGCGACGACATCGACGATGGAGCTCATAATTTATTCACTTTCATTTCGGCAAATCCGTTCCTTTTCACCAAGCGATCGATCTCCATCAGCGTTTCCAGCAATTCTTTCATCATTCCGAGCGGCCAGGCGTTGGGCCCGTCGGACAGCGCTTTTTCGGGATTCGGGTGGGTTTCCATGAACACGCCCGAGACTCCGCTCGCCACCGCGGCGCGTGCGAGGACCGGTATGAACTCGCGCTCCCCGCCCGAGGCGGTCCCCTGCCCGCCCGGCAGCTGCACCGAATGGGTGGCGTCGAACACCACCGGGCAGCCGGTTTCACGCATGATCGACAGCGACCGCATGTCGGAGACCAGGTTGCCGTAGCCGAACGAGAAGCCTCGCTCACAGACAAGTATGTTGTCTTGTTTAGAGGCTTCCCTTGCTTTGTCCACCACGTTCTTCATCTCCTGCGGCGACAGGAACTGGCCCTTCTTGATGTTCACCGGCCTGCCGCAGGACGCCGCTGCGCGGATGAAGTCCGTCTGCCGGCACAGGAACGCCGGCGTCTGCAGCACGTCGACAACTGCAGCGACCGGCTTGATCTCCTCCTCCTCGTGGACGTCAGTAAGCACCGGCACGCCGATTTGTTTTTTCACGAGAGCAAGGATTTCAAGACCCTTCTCCATGCCCAGGCCGCGAAACGATTTCCCGGAGCTGCGGTTCGCCTTGTCGTAAGAAGACTTGAAGATGAACGGGATCCGGAGGCCGCCGCAAATCTCCTTCAGCTTCCCCGCCGTTTCCAGTTGAAGACCTTCTGATTCGACTACACATGGACCGGCGATGAGAAACAGGGGCTTATCCAGCCCGGCGTCGAACCCGCAGAGCTTACGACCGCTAAGCGGCTCACGCCGCGACCACCGACAGGGTTCCGCCGGGCCTTTTCGCGGTCGCGCGGTACTTGAGCGCGGCGGCGACGTAGGCCTTGAACAGGGGATGGCCGGCGCGCGGCGTCGAGGTGAACTCGGGGTGGAACTGCACGCCGACGAAGAACGGGTGGCCCGGCAGCTCCATGATCTCCGGCAGGCTCTCGCTCGGCGTGCGCGCGGAGACCTTGTAGCCCTTCGCCTCGAGCTGGGGCACGTAGATGTTGTTCACCTCGTAGCGGTGCCGGTGTCGTTCATTTACTTCCAGGCCATAAATTGACGAGGCGAGCGTCCCGGCCTCGACCGGAACCTTTTGCGCGCCCAGGCGCATGGTGCCGCCGAGCTCGGACTTTTCAGTGCGCTTCTCGATCCGGCCGGTGCGGTCCAGCCATTCGGTGATCAGCGCCACCACCGGGTGCGGCGTCTCGATGTCGAACTCCGTGCTGTTGGCGCCCGCCAGGCCGCAGACATTGCGCGCGAACTCGATCGTGGCGAGCTGCATGCCGAGGCAGATGCCGAGGTACGGCACGCCGTTCTCGCGCGCATACCGGATCGCCCCCATCTTGCCCTCGGTGCCGCGCTTGCCGAAGCCGCCGGGGACCAGGATCGCGTCCATCTTCTCCAGAGGAGCGAGCCCGCTCTTCTCCAGCTCCTCGGAGTCCAGATAGTGGATCTTGACCTTGGAGCGGGTATGGATGCCGGCGTGCGTCAGCGCTTCGTTCAGGGATTTGTACGAATCCTGCAGATCAACGTATTTGCCGACGAACGCGACATCGACCTCGTGCTCCGGGTGCCCCTGCGCGTCGACCAGCTTGGTCCATGCCGACAGGTCGGCCGCCCTGGCGAGGATCGCGAGCTTGTGGCAGACGATCTCGTCGAGCATCTGCTGGTGCAGCATCATGGGGATCTTGTAGATGGAATCCACGTCCCAGGCCGAGATCACCGCCTCTTTCTGGACGTTGCAAAAGAGAGCGATTTTCCTTCTCTCGTCTTCGGGCAGCGGCCGGATCGTGCGGCAAAGGAGCGCGTCGGCCTGGATACCGATCTCGCGCAACTCCTTGACCGAGTGCTGGGTCGGCTTGGTCTTGATCTCGCCGGCCGAGGCGATGTAGGGCACCAGCGTGAGGTGGATGTAGCAGACGTTGTTGCGGCCGAGGTCGAGCCCCATCTGCCGGATCGCCTCGAGGAACGGCAGCGACTCGATGTCGCCGACCGTGCCGCCGACCTCGACGATCGCCACGTCGGCGTCGCCGGCGCCGCGCTTGATGAAGGCCTTGATCTCGTCGGTGATGTGCGGGATGACCTGCACCGTGCCGCCGAGGTAGTCGCCGCGCCGCTCCTTCTTGATTACCGACTCGTAGATC
>WNFM01156833.1_pt1 | contig 15438 bp, 5 predicted proteins | sample 5400271 | NCBI WGS metagenome assembly WNFM01 (sample SAMN13153352, study PRJNA577476) | soil metagenome | isolation source: 60 cm saprolite on Douglas fir-dominated hillslope | place: USA:California | collected 2013-09-17
ACAACACCTTTTGGCGGTATTGTTCGAGATCGGCCTGGCGCTCCAATTGGATGAGTTGGAGAGTCTTGCGAAGTTGTTCGTGGACGGTCATAATCGCCCCAAAGATAGGGGGATTATGATGTCTATTTTACATTGCGCCTTCTCCTGCAGATCATTTCCCGGATCATTTCCCGCAGATCGCGCAGATTTACGCAGCGCTGTTCGTGGAATTGTTTCCCGCAGACCTGTCCGACGAAGCCTTGGCGTAGTCGGATCGCGCAGATTTACGCAGAGTGCTCGGCAAGAATCTTCCGCCATCGCTATAGCGTTTCCGCACGCTGGCTGATGGCTTTAGCGTTGCGACAGAAGCGTCTGCGTAAATCTGCGCGATCTGCGGGAAACTATTTACCCGGACGGACGAGGGCGTTAATTTTTTTCTTCCCTGGGGAAAGATCATCCGGCTCCAGGAGCTTTCTCAATCGCTGCAGTTCATTTTGGTTTTGGAGGGTGTTGATGTTGTCCATAATTCCTTGTTTCTCCCGGGTGGTGAGCCTCCAACTCAATGAAGCCCGTGCGCTATGCTGGCGGATGCTGTCCATGTTTTGAAGGATGGGTACGTAACTGGACGGAACGTATTGGATATCGACCCGATGGATGGGGGCATTGAACCAGGATTGGGCATAACCAATCAGATTGTCGTTGGTGATGTCCTGGAAGTTTTCGAAATTATTATAGACACTGGCAATGGGTTGTGTGAGGTCATCCATGATCGTTTGCCCCGTCTTTTGCGCGATCGGCATCAACTTGGGTGAATCGCGAATAGATACGACAACAATGCCGGACGTATTTTCAGCAATCCAACGGTGGAAGGCATGCAAAAAGCGCACGGCGTCGGATAGCCCGAAGTTGTCGGAAATACCGGCGTCCATGATTTGAACAGGAGGCAGGGTGGGCAGGGTGGTGTTGGGTGTGATGTACGGAAAGGTAGCGTTCATTCGAAGGGCAGAGAGGAACCTCAGGTTCTTACCACCATGGTCTTCAAACAGACTCTGAAAGTCCACACCGCTGATTTTTGACTCATGATAATCGGGGAGGCTTAAGATCTCAGAATTCAAATAGGATACGGGAAGCGAAGAGATGTACAGTTTCCTCCCATCGTTGATCACGGTAGGTGAGAAAATAATCATAGGGATAGTTGATGCCAGCTCATATTGCCTGTAATCAGAAATAGATTTATCCATCATTCCTTCCGTATCAATGTTAAGCTGTTCTTCGAAGGTAAAGGCTCTGTCGCGCGTGTACTGCTGCCCCGCATAATTGAATTTTCTGAACCCGACAAACAGGTCGTTGGCCAGCAAACTGAAGATGAGGGGGTTCAGATTATCCGTGGCGATATTTTTGCGATGCCGGTTCGAATACGGTTGGGTCGGTTGGCCCAGTTTTTCACGGAGTTTGATCTCACGAAAGTAGCTTGCACCGATCAAGCCGCCGGAGGCGCCGGTGATCAGCATGCTGTTGTCCATCAGTTTGCCATTCGTGAGGCTGTCGGCTGCCTGCAAAACAGTAAGGGCCCACAAGGCGGCCCGTTTGCCGCCTCCGCTCACGCATAGAAAGACCATTTTTGGTTTCTTGTCGACCGGAAATTTTTTTCGCCATTGAATTAATGCAGGCAAGGTTTGTTGCTTGTCCCGTTCAATGCTTACACTGTCACTCAAGTTCTGCAGGCGGGTAATGGTGTAGGGTACCGGCTCGGCCTGATAGTCCAATCCAAAAGCCTTGTACGGTCTTGTAAAAAATTCTTCTCCGACCATGTAGTTGAAGATCAGAAAAAGAACAAGGCTTGTCGTGATCGACCATCCCCCAAACCAATAGGTAAATGCCCCTGCGAGCATAACAAACATGGTGAGAAAGATCATGAAGCTCGCGGCGGCAGGGGGTTGAAAGATGGCGAAATCCTTGAAAATTCCCAGGACCAGAACAGATGCGAAAATGAGGAGTTCAACAATGACAAGGTTGAAATGATTTTGATCAAATACCTGAACAATAGCCTGGCGGTCATAAAACTCCTTTTCTTCGTCGTTCACTTTTTTAAACCGAAGGTTCGAATCAAGGTAATTTTCGACCCGCACCTGCTTTTTACGTGCGATGTCGAGTTTTCTGACGGCGCTGGCCCGCGTAACACGCACATTTTGCTTGAGCTTTTCGTCGAGCTTGCAGACCATGTATTTAAAAATGTCCTTTTGGGTAAGCCGGAAATAAATGGTAAACGCCACCATCATTAAAATATACCCCGACAGCAGGCCAGCCAGGTTCCACACCAACTGGGACCCGGAGGTATACTCGTTGTTGATTTGAAACCGCACGATCTCATAAATGTAAGTGATGAGAAAGGTCAGGGGGAGGATTCCATTATTGAGGGAGAATTTGCTGAATGGCCGGGATAGGGCTCCTACAAAGGCAAAGCGGTGTCCGTCGGCAATATAGCAGGTGATGTTGAAGGCGGCTGTAAATCCGGAAGTGAGCAGCCCCATAATAAAAAAGCTGCCAAAATTTACCTTGTTAAGGTACTCCGGATCGAGGAAGAGGTAGGGGATGCCGAGGTATTTACCGAAACTACCCGTGATCATCGCAAACAGAATGATCCAGCACAACAGCAGGACCTGGTTGCGTCTGAAGTTATTAAAGAGCAATTGTACCGGAAACGAGTAAAAGAGAGGTTCCCAGAATTTAATGAGTCGCGCCATAGCTACGGTTCTGATTAAAGATAGGATTTTTTCGGCACTCATTAGAACATAAAGCCGCAGATTCGCTGAATTATTGTGATTAATATCAATATTTGCGAACCTGCCTTCCGGTCCTCTTCTGCAATTAAAAAACGTATATTTTGGATTCAATAAAATAAACGTTAATTCGTCGGTTTAATTTTTTAAAGACCTGGACAAGCCATTCCATATTTATCGCTCTTCGGCCGGCTCCGGCAAAACCCGCACGCTCGCACGGGAATACATTTTACTGGCGCTCAAGCGTCCAGACTATTTCAACTATATCCTGGCCGTCACGTTTGCCAATAAGTCGGCACAGGAAATGAAAGACAGGATAATCCGATACCTCGCCGATTTTGCCAGTGGGACAACCGGGGACTTAGGTCAGGAAATACAAACCGCGCTGCAATGGGATGAGCAAACCTTAAGAAAGCGGAGTAAGGAAGTTCTCACTAAAATCCTCCATGACTATTCACAGTTTTCAATCAGCACGATCGACGCTTTCTTTCAACGGGTGATCCGGTCATTCACGCGTGAATCGGGTTTGTTGGGCAATTTCCGGCTCGAGGTGGAAAATGAACTTGTCCTGGGTGAGGTCATTGCCGGATTGATGGACGAACTGGGTGAAGGGAATCCGGAGTTGACGCAATGGGTAATTCAATTTTCGACCGAGCGGCTTACCGAAGGGGAAAGCTGGAACATTACCGAAGCGCTAAAAGGGTTTTCAAAAGAAATTTTTAAGGATAGTTACCAACCCATTGGTGAAGATATTCAGCGTGCTAAGGAAAAAATCTCCTTTAAAGAATTTCTGGGCTCGCTGAAGAAGGTAAAAGAGGACTTCATGACTTTCATGAAAGTCCGCGCCGGGCAATCCATGCGGCTATTGACATCCAGCGGGATCACGTCAGACGATTTTAATTATAAGGATTCGGGAACCGCTTACAAATATTTCAGAGACTTCGCCAACGGACAATACGTCGAAGCAAAGCCCAGGATCCTGGCTTCTGCTGTCGACTCCGGAGACTGGGCGTCCAAAAAAAGTCCGAGACATAAAGAACTCAGGCAGTTGGCGGAGCGTGAATTGATTCCCCTTTTAGCGGAGATGATCGAATTTGACCGGCGGAATTTTGTCAGGTATAATTCTGCCGACCTGGTGGAGCAGAATTTTTACTCCTACGGCCTGTTATCCGATATTTCCAGAAAGCTCAAAGACTACAAAGCCGAAAACAACCTGATGTTGCTCTCCGACGCCTCCCATTTTCTGAATGGCGTCATTAACAACAGCGATACCCCTTTTATTTATGAAAAAGTCGGATCGTTTTATCGCCATTACCTGATCGATGAATTCCAGGACACCTCTGAATTGCAATGGAAGAATTTCAGGCCCTTGCTTCGCGACGCCCTTGACCAAAATAACAGAAGCCTGATTGTTGGAGATGTCAAGCAGTCGGTCTACCGCTGGCGTGGAAGTGACCTGGGGTTACTGCAGGAGCAGGTGGAGGAAGAAGTTGGCCAGGAGCGAACCGAAAAGCACATATTGAGTCAGAATTGGCGTAGTGCGGAGAACCTGGTTCATTTCAACAATACGTTATTTTCAATCGCAGCCGGGCGGGTCAGCAAGGCAACCCAACAGCCCTTGCCGGCCGAAGCGTTTCAGGATACCCTGCAAGAGGCTGTCCGGTATAAAGGCAAAGGCTTTATCCGTATTCAGTTTTTGGAAAAATGGTCGGGTAAGGAAGATGAGAATGGAGAAGAACGGGCGTTGCAGCAAGTTCCCCTTTTACTTGAGCAACTTCAATCGCAAGGCATAGCCCTGCGCGATATCGCCATCCTGGTGCGTAAGAATGAAGAAGGTCAGCGCATTGCCACTTCGCTCCTGCAGTACAAATCCTCTCCGCTCGCAAAACCGAATTTTAAATATGATGTTGTGTCTAACGAGTCGCTCCGGTTGGATACCGCCTCTGCTGTCCTGTTATTGATCAGTGCATTGCGGTTCCTCAATAATCCTATGGATGCGATCGCGCGGGGCGAATTGGTCTATGAGTATTGCAGCCGGTCGGGGTCAGGATCTCCCGACCAGGTAGAATCCCGTTTTGCGCAATCGAGGAATAAGAATTTGAACAGCTTGCTTCCGGATGAATTTATCATTCAGGCACACTGGCTGGTGAAGCTTTCTCTGGTTGAATTAACGGAAACCCTCATCCGGCTGTTCCGGCTCGGGGACGATAAATTGGAATTAGCCTATTTGCAGTCATTTCAGGATTTGGTGCTGGAGTTTGTGGCTCAGGAAAAAAATGACATTGCGTCTTTCCTGGAATGGTGGGAGGAAATCAAAGAAAAGAAATCGATTCAAGTCGCCGCCAGTACCGAAGCCGTACGAATTTATACCATCCATGGGGCAAAAGGCCTTCAGTTCAATTACGTTATTATTCCTTTTTGCAGTTGGAGCATGGGCCACGATATCCCGCCCTTACTTTGGTGTAAGTCGGATGAGAAACCATTCGGCGAGTTGGGATACGTGGCCGTGCGCTATACGAGCAAACTCGAGCAGTCCTATTTCGCTGCCGATTATCAGCGGGAGTTTACCAGGTCGTACCTCGACAATTTGAATCTGTTGTACGTCGCCTTCACCCGGGCAGAGGCAGGAATGATCGTACTGGCTCCCAAACCGGCACCGCAAAAGGACGACAACGCTAAAATTCGCCATGTTGGTCAACTTCTGTACGATTCGATATTCCAGTCGGATGAGTTGAAGAAGAATTATGATGAAGGAACCGCCCTATTTTCAATAGGACAACCTGAGGAATTGGCGGACCAGAAGGGGAAGGGAGTTTTTAACCCGGTCGTGCTGCATCATTATCCCACCTTTGATTGGCGAAAAAAGCTCGTCATCCGGCGGGAGGGAAGCGAATTTTTCATGGAAGAAACACACCAACGGAAGCGAATTAATTATGGCATCCTTTTGCACAGGGCGTTGTCCCGGATTCAGTACAAGAACGAAGTAGAGGAGGTGTTGAAAAAAATGAACTTTGAAGGAGTCATCATGGAAGATGAAGTGATCTTGTTGAAAGAAAAAATTGGCGGAATGATGAATCATCCCGTGATCGGGCAGTGGTTCGGCAAGGAATGGAAGGTGCAAACGGAAGCCCCGGTGATCATTCCCGGAGGTCGGTCGGGCAGGCTGGACCGAGTCATCTTCAAAGAAGTTCAACAAAAGGGTCAATCCAGAAAAAAAGCCGTTATAGTTGATTACAAGACCGGAGCAAAGAAAGCAGAAGACCGCAAGCAGGTGGAAGAATATGCCCGGGTTCTTTCGCAAATGGGGTATGTAGACGTAGAAGCTTATCTCTTGTATTTGGAGGATATGGAAATCGTACTGGTCGTGGATAAAATGAATTTGAGTCTGTTCTAGGGGGTGAGGTGAATGAAACCATTTCTGGAAGAACTAGCCGAAAAAATAATTTCCCAGCATCCCAGGCTCGAGGAGGTAACGATCGTTTTTCCTAATCGGAGGGCAGCGTTATTCTTTCATCACTACCTATCGATACACTTGACTCAACCGGCATGGTCGCCCAAGCTCAAAACAATTGAAGAATTATTCCATGAGCTTTCCGGCTTGCAGGAAGCCGATCGCCTCAGCCTCATCTTTAAGCTGTACCGGGTTTACAGGAAGCTGATCAATAAGGAAGAATCGTTTGACCAGTTTTATTTCTGGGGCGAAATGTTGTTACGCGACTTCGAAGAGGTGGATAAATATTTGATTCCCGCGGCCATGCTCTTCAAAGACCTAAGCCAGTTGCGGGAGCTCGATGAAAGCTTTGACTACCTGACGGAAGAGCAAAAGAAATTTCTCCGGGAATTCTGGCTGAACTTTGAGGACAAGCCCGCGGGAAGTAAAGAAGAATTTTTGAAAGTTTGGCGTGAACTCCCCCATGTTTATCGCGACTTCGTCAAGTCGCTGCGGGCAGAAAAGCTGGGCTACGAAGGGATGATTCACCGCGAAGTCGCAGAAGGCATTCTGGGGGGAAAGCTGCATAGCAAACTCAAAGCAAGTAATGCGGCGGGCAAAGTCATCTTTGCCGGCTTCAACGCGCTGACAAAATCCGAAGAAGTATTGATTACGCATTTCGTCAGTGAGGGGGCACAGGTATTCTGGGATCTTGATGCCTATTATGTGGAGGACTCAAACCAGGAGGCGGGTCAATTCTTTAGACAGTACAGTAAGCATAGCGTGTTGAGCACCACGTTTGAACCAGCGCTGGCGTCGAACTTCTTGAACGCAGAAAGGAAGGTTGCCCTCTACGGAGTTCCGCAGAAAGTGGGACAGGCCAAGTTGCTGGGACAACTGCTTGAAACCGAAGGGCAGGTTGAAGAAAAGGAAGCGGTAAAGACGGTGATCGTTCTTCCCGACGAATCGATGCTGTTGTCGGTTATGCACTCTCTTCCCGAGTTGCTTGAAAGTGTAAACGTCACGATGGGGTATCCCTTGCGCAGCACGCCGCTGTGTAACTTACTGGAACTCTTGCTCGATCTCCAGATCAACCGGCGCGGGGATGCCTTTAGCCATCGCCAGGTAACGGCCATTCTTGCCCATGCCTATGTATTGTCACAGGATGAATCCAATGCAACCCATGTCAGGCTGAATATCATTCACCGGAACCGTGTCTACATTCCCGCGTCAGAATTGCAGATCGAGAAAAGCATTCTGGGGCTGCTGTTTCAGCCTATTCAATCGGAGGGCATAGCCGCGTATTTGCTGGAGATTGTTCAGACCCTCGGTGCGAGCTTTAGCGACCGACAAAGCTTTGATCGTGAATACGCTTACCATTTCCATCGCCACTTGTCACGTTTGCATGAAGTGTTGTCCGACTCCGGTTCCACATTGGATTTGAAAGGATTTCAAAAACTTTTCCGTCAAGTCATCCAGTCACAGAAGATCCCATTTACCGGAGAACCGCTCAAAGGACTTCAGGTCATGGGAGTGTTGGAGACCCGTAACCTGGATTTCGATAACGTCTTCATTCTGTCACTCAATGAGGGCTCATTGCCCGCTGCATCCCGGCAGGGCTCGTACATCCCCCACACCCTCCGCAAGGCCTACGGGTTGCCCACGCATGAACATCAGGACGCTATGTATGCCTATTTGTTTTACCGGATCTTGCAGCGCGCCAAAAATATCAACCTGTTTTATAATACCGAACCCGATGTATTGGGAACGGGCGAAATGAGCCGGTTTGTTCAGCAGCTCATTCACGAATCGGGATGGAAAATAAAGCATCATGTTCTCAGCAACCCGATTCAGATCGCCGAGGTGAAGCCCATCGAAGTGGCCAAGACGCCGGAAGTGATGGCCGCTCTTGCAAACTACTCGGACCCTCTGGGCAAGGGGATTTCACCATCGGCGCTGAATGACTATATCGAATGTCGGCTCCGGTATTATTTAAAGTACATCGCCCGGATGGAGGAAGCAAAAGAAGTCGAGGAGGACGTGGATGCCCGTATTTTTGGAAACTTTTTGCATAATGTAATGGATTGGTTCTATCGTGAGTTGATGGACCGGAAGCAATCGCGTGAAATTACACCCGATGATCTTGACGCGGCAAAAGTGGAAGTCCTGCTGGATCCGTTGATCGATCGGGCTTTCCGGCTGCAATATGATCCCGAGTCCACAGAGGAAATAGAATACCGCGGCCAGCGTGTGGTGGTGCGCGCCATTGTAAGCCAATTTGCTCAACGCATCTTAGTTCTCGATCGCGACCATGCCCCGTTTACGATCGAGTTGCTGGAAGAGAAGAAGTTCAATGCTCCCTTGGCCATTTCACCGAACGGCTCGGCTCGAACGGTGATCATCAGCGGCCGTATAGACCGGATTGATAAGAAGGAGGACCGGGTTCGGGTGATTGATTACAAAACCGGTAAAGATGAATTGTCGTTGGACAGCATTGCTTCTTTATTCACCCGCGAAGGCAAGCGAAACAAGGCTGCGTTTCAAACCATACTTTACTCCTGGCTGTACAGTCAATATGAGCAGAATTCAGGTCCTATTGTGCCGATGTTGATAAACCGCAAGAATTTATTCAAAGAGGAGGGCTTGAAACCCTTCAGTATGGCCAGGCAAGGGATTTTGGACATCCGGCCCTATCTGCCGGAATTCGAGAAAGAACTCCGGATTTTACTCGAGGATTTATACAACCCCGATATACTCTTTACTCAGACAAGGGAAGAGAGTAATTGCAAATTCTGTTTGTATAAGAATATGTGCAGACGATGAGCGGTTTCACGCAAAGACCGCAAAAGCTATCCGCAAAGGCCGCTAAGAATTCGTAATGCATCGCTGGATACCCAGCGATTATCTTTATCCAAGGGCATAAATGTTTTACCTTTATTTTACAGCCTTTGCGTGAGAACCTCATTTGTCCCGCTCTCTGAATAATCCAATCTGTCGACCTCTTACATACTCAATGCAACTGTAGAGAATGTATGCTGCCAACCCTTCATCCACATTTCCGATGAATGGGATATTGTCGGGCAACAATTCGAAGATACCTGCGGTTGGATTGAGCAGGTAGATAATCGATAACAACGCTAAAAGAATGACGCCGAACTTTTTCATAGTCAAATACGCTTCGCACAACGCTCGCAAAGAAATACAGCTTCGCGTTCTTTGCGACTTTCCTTTGCGCGCTTTGCGTGAACCAGATTAGGCAACCGGTTTTCGAAACTTCGGCGCCACCCTGTTTTTGGACGCCTGCTCATAGGCATAAGCAATCGTTATCAATGCAGATTCACTGTACGCCGTTCCAATAAAGGAAAGACCAATCGGGAGTTCAAAAACCATCCCCATCGGAACCGTGATCGACGGATACCCTGCTTCGGCGGCGGGGGAATAAGCTCCATAGCCGGTAAAGGCGTCTCCATTAATTAAGTCCGTACACCAGGATGGACCGCTGGCAGGTCCGCAGATCGCATCCAACTGATGCTCTTTGAGCAAGGTGTCAATAGCACCGCGCGTGACGGCTAACAGTTTTTTGAGTGCATCTTTATATTCTTTGGTGTCGAGCCCGCCTAGAGCCTCCGAACTCTCCAAAATCTCCTGCTTAAAATAGGGCATCGCCCGGGCCTCGTTTTTCTTGTTGAACTCAATCACTTCCTTCAGGGACTTCACGTTCGCATGCGCCGTGGCGAGATATCGGTTAAGGCCATCTTTGAATTCGTATTTTAACACATTGATCTCTTCGCTTTCCAGCACTTTTAGCATTTTCATCATCTCCACTTCCACGATCGTGGCGCCTTTGCTCTTCATGAGCTCCAACGCTTTTTGAAGTAAGACATCGACGCCTTCATGACCTTTAAGAAACGATTTCTCCACGCCAATTTTTTTACCTTGTAATCCATTGGCATCAAGAAACGGCATGTAGTCTTTCAACGCTTTCCCCCGACTTTCATGAGTTGCGGCATCGGCTGTATCAATTCCTGTAAGGGCACCCAGCAGGATGGCCGCGTCCCTGACCGTTCGGGTCATCGGCCCGGCTGTATCCTGCGTTTGGGAGATAGGAATGATTCCGGAACGACTCCATAATCCTACCGTGGGCTTGATGCCGACAATGCCATTGATGGAGGCGGGGCACGCTACCGATCCATTCGTTTCGGTCCCGATCGCTACTGTGCAAAGGTTAGCGGCTGCCGCTACACCCGATCCCGCACTGGACCCGCATGGGTTTCGGTCCAATGCGTACGGATTTTTTGTCTGACCCCCCCGGCTGCTCCAACCGCTCGAGGAGCGCGTCGATCGGAAGTTGGCCCACTCACTCAAATTGGTTTTGCCCAGGATCACCGCCCCAGCGTCCCTCAACAAGGTAATGATGAATGCATCTTTATTTGCTCTGTTCCCTTCCATTGCCAGCGCACCCGCCGTGGTCATCATCTGGTCACCCGTATCAATATTGTCTTTGATCAATACCGGAATGCCATGCAGCGGCCCGCGGACCTTCCCCTTTTTCCGTTCAAGGTCCAACGCTTCGGCGATGGTCAGCGCATCCGGATTCAATTCAATAACAGAATTTAACTTCGGCCCATTTTTGTCGATTGCTTCAATACGCCGCAAATACATTTCCGTAATTGACCTGGAAGTATATTCCGCCCCGACCATTTTTTGTTGTAACTGATCGATCGTGATCTCATTCAAAGGGAACTCATCAACCAAACTCCCAGCGGAGCCTTCCGGATCTTTTTTGTCGGCCGGGGTCACACACGAGCCCGATGCCAATCCAGTCAAGGCCAATCCGGTCACTGACGTGTTTCTTAGGAATTTTCTTCTGTCCATAGTAAAACTGTTTAATCGTGTTGCCTCCCGCGGAAACACGGCGTGTGTCTCCCGCAGATCGCGCAGATTTCCGCATCGGGGCGGGAGAAAAATAGCTAACATTCTGCGAAAATCTGCGCGATCTGCGGGAAACAATGCCGCAATTCTGCGTAAATCCGCGAGATCTGCGGGAAAAAAATCCTGTGCGCTTACTCCTGCCCAATCATCATAAATGCTCCCCAATAAATTGGTTCCGGGTATTTCACACGCAGTTCCTTTTTAGCATCGATAAAGCTCTGTCGCAGGTTGTTGCTGGTGGTAAGCCATTTCCTGTAAAAATTCAGGATCAACTCCTGGGTGGCTTCATCGTCAACTTTAAACATGCTCATGATAAGGGTTTTGGCGCCGGCTACCAGGAAAGCGCGTTGTAATCCATATACGCCTTCCCCATTGGAGATCTCCCCCAAGCCGGTCTCACAGGCACTCAGCACGACGAGGTCGGTCTTGTCCAGGTTCAAACTCATCGCCTCGTAGGCAGTAAGGATGCCGCTCTCCATATTGTAATTGTACTTGGTCTTGTTGAGCACATCGCCGGCCCCTTTCAATAGCAAACCGGTTTTCATGAGAGGGTTTTCTGTCATCTGCGCTTCGTTCTCCGTCATTCGTGCAGCATCACTTCCCTCAGCTGCTGCTGTATAAAATCCGTGGGTAGCAATGTGAAATATTTTCGGACTGTCCACTTCCTTTACGCGCTCTTCGCTGGCGGAGTTGGCCGTATACTCATTTGTTTTCCAGCCTTTTTGTTTCAGCAGGTCTTGTAATTCATTCACTTCTTTTTCCGTTCCGGGAAGGGAGGCAATGGTCTTTTCTGTCGAAGCCGACAGGTAAAATGTAGGATTACCGAACATGGTTGCATTATTAGAGGCGCCGGCTATTTTGGATTTTACCTTGCGGAGATAAAGGTCCTTGGTATTACTGACCAATACGATATTGGAGTTGTCGATTACGTATCTCCCATCGGGGGTGGAAATGGCTTCCAGGTTGAGGATATTATAAACACCATCGGGTGATAAATAAATGGTGGCATATTGCCCTATTTCCTTTTGGATGGGCTCCCAGAAAACTCCATAAGAAATTGTTTCCGGCAACTTGTTGATAATGCTGTTCCGGTAGAAGCGGAAGAACCGCGTTTCCATCCGCGGCCCCTCGGGCAGTTGAATGACTTTCGGGCGGCTGTTATCGTTCTTCACATACAGGGCCACATACATGATCGAGTCGGTCAGTGTATGGTTAAAAAAACGGTATCGTACCATTTCTACCGCCACTTCATTTTTACCAAGTGCTTTTTGCACGTTCTCATACGTGATCTTTTTATTTTCAAAGCTTTGTCCAAAGAGTTCTGATTTTTCGCTGAGTTCGCGCTCCAGCACCTCCACCTCATTGCTCAGCGCCGCAGGATCAATGGCGTTGTCGGTCAGTTGTTGCGTACTCATCGAGAGTGCATTGGTTAGAAATTCCTTTTTCTGCACCCACAAGTTGTAGTTGGCCTTGAGGGCTTCATCGTTGCTGTTGAGAATACGTTCGCGTATTTTGATGGAGGAGCTAAGGAGCAGCGCCTTGGTAAGAAGCTGATAATTGTACACTTTGCCGGAGAGGTCACGGAAATCTTCCAGTTGTCCAAAAGCAAGGGTGTTATAAAACTCAAAATCGCCTTTGATCGTGTTCCAGTATTTTGCTTTCTCCCGTTCACTCAGCGCCGGGAAATATTGTTTGATAAAATTCTCGTAGTTGCCAAGAGCCTCTTCGATGTTTTTCTTCGCGCGCTTAAACTCTTTCTCCATGTAGTACACTTTGGCCAGCTTGGAGAGTACCTTTACGTATTCGGGGTGGTTGCTGCTAAAGAACCGGTTGTACAGATCTTTCCCTCTGTTGTAAAACTCTTCGGCCTTCGGGTAGTTTTTCAATTGATAGTAAACATCGCCGGTGAGGGTGTAAATGCTCGCTGCATTGATGTTGCCCTTGGTTCCGGTCTTGGTACGCCATATGATTTCGGCTTGCGTCAGCGAACTGAAGGCGATGTCATATTTTTTTTCTGAGATGTAGAGCACCGCAACATTTTTAAGGATTTCGGCGTATTGAGGATTGCCTTTTCCCAGCCGGCTGCCCATAATTTCCAATGATTCCTGCATCAGTTTTTCCACCTCCTTGCGGTCATCACCCTTGTAAAATTTGATCAAAGCCAACTGCGACAGCGACTTCGCTACCTCGATATGCTGGCGTCCAAACTGCTTTTCCTGGCTGGCCAATGCTTTGAGGATGTTGTCTTCGGCTTTATCGTAATCACCGATAATGTAATCGATGTCGCTCATGAGTTTTTGGGTCGGGGCCGTTTTGGTAGACTTCTCGCCATAGACGCTGAGGGCAATTTGATTTGCTCTGGCAGCAATTTTATCGGCAGCCGTATAGTCACCCTGGGCAAGGGTCAGCCTTCCTTCGTTGACCAGGGGCTCAATCAAACGCAACGAGCTGGTACCATACAGTTTTTCATAATCATCAATTAACGTAGAGAGCTGGTCTTCCGTTTCCGAATAGCGCCCGAGTTGGATCTTCAAACTGGAGAGCTCTTTGGCTGTACTAAGTTCATCCACACCCACCAGATTTTCGGCCTTGGCAATAATCCGGGCAGAGCGGTCGAGGTTGTCTTCCGCCTCATCAAAAAGCCCTTCAATCCCAAATAGCGTGGCCTGGGTTTCGATGGCATTGATCAGGTATATTTTCTTGTCATTTTCCTTCCGGAAGGGTTCGAGGATCTTCAAGGACTTGGTCAGGCTTTCATTCGCCTTTTCGTATTGTCCCAGTTTGATCTGAAGTTTGGCGATGTGGTTGAGCTCGGCGCCATATTGAAAATCAGTATCGCTGTACTTGGAGCGGGCAATATCGGTTGCCCGATCGAGGGCCGACGTAGCTTCCTGGTAACGATCGGTCAGCTCAAAAAGGTCAGCCATGTGGTTGAGGATATTCAAATAATCCTTGTGCCAGGGCCCAATTTCTTTTTCCACTACCTTTTTGAAATCTTCCTCATAGATTTTTCCCGCTTCGGCAATCTTGTTGGTGTAATCAACATAAAAGTTGGCCAATGCTACTTTTGCCAGGTGGGCCTGAGGGGCCTCTTCTCCAAATAGGTTGATATTGATTTCCAGGATGTCATTCAGGTATTTTTCCGCATGGGCATAATTTTTCTCCTGGACAGATAGTTCGTATAAAAACGCCATAACATTCGCCGTGGTAATGTTGTACCGCGGCAGCCCGGACGTATTGGTGATGAGATTCAATGCGTCATTTTCGAGATTTCTGATTTTGTCCTTGCTTAGTTTGGAGTCGAATTCCACGGCTTTCAACCGCACCCGATAAATACTCGAGGAGGGGTGGCTTTTGATCAGTTTTTCATATTCCAGCTTGGTATTCAGGTAGCGTGATTCACTGCTACCATGGAGTAGCTGTGACAGGTATTTCTCGTAAATTTCTATGCCGAGGGAATGAGAGGTTTTGTGCGAAATTTTCAGATTGCTCAGCGTGTTATCATATTCCATTTCCCGGGGCAAATTCTCATTTCCGTTTTCAATCAGGATATTGGCATTGTAAAATTGGTTGCGCACATAGGCGAGGCTGGAGGTTTCCCAGGTTCTTCTTGATCCATTGAGTAGCAAAGACCAGTGTATCGTCGGCATTTCTCAGGTTTCCTTGTTCGCCATAGGTAACACCGATCGACGTGAGGACACGAGCATAGTCGTTGAAGCGTTGCATAATCTCCTGTTCAGGGATCTTGCGGCTTTTTAAATTGCCTTTCTCATCGACAAAGCTTTCCTGTTTCGCCGTTCGTTTAATGTAATAGTCCTTACTGGCCCACAACAGCCCGAGCGATTCATTATAAAACCCCTGGCCTGTGAGTACCTCGGCCATCGCGACGTTCCACCGGGCCAGAATGGGGTCGGTCATGAATTTGCCACCCTCGAGAATAGTCTTCGAATTAGTTAGAAACCCCTTGGCCGTATGAAATGATCCGCTCAGTGCATAAAGCTCGCCCGCAGCAAGTAAGAGTAATCCGTGTTTCTGGCTATTTTCCTGATTCACCGATACGCTGGAATTAATTGCCGTTTTCAAATTCGATTCAAAATCGAGCAGCATGCCCGAGGCAAGGTTGTATTTCGCGGTCAGCAGGTGGTAGGTTGCCGTATATTGATTTTGAGCGCCGAGTTTCTTGAATGCTTTCTTCTTAAATTTATCCAGGCTGGCCTGGGCTTTTTTGTAGTCTCCGGTTTCATAGATTGTTTCAGCTGCCTGGATCGCTTTCTCTTCTTTGCTTTGCGCTAAACATTTCCCGAAGGGGAGTGCAAC
>WNFM01359615.1_pt1 | contig 15438 bp, 13 predicted proteins | sample 5400271 | NCBI WGS metagenome assembly WNFM01 (sample SAMN13153352, study PRJNA577476) | soil metagenome | isolation source: 60 cm saprolite on Douglas fir-dominated hillslope | place: USA:California | collected 2013-09-17
TGCCCGACCGCATGATCGCGGCGATGGCGGATTCAGGGCTTATTCTGCCGGCCTATCCCTTTGTCGAAAGCCAGATCCAGCCGGCGAGCCTCGATCTGCGCCTCGGCGACATCGCCTATCGGGTGCGGGCGAGTTTTTTGCCGGGGCCCGGGGCGACGGTGGCCGAGCGCATCGACGAATTGAAGCTGCACGAGATTGATCTCACCGACGGCGCGGTGCTGGAGACCAACTGCGTCTACATCGTGCCGCTGCTGGAATCCCTCGCGCTGCCGCCGGAGATCGTCGCGGCCGCCAACCCCAAAAGCTCGACCGGGCGGCTCGATGTGTTCACCCGCGTGATCGCGGATAGCACGCGGCGGTTCGACATGATCGGCGCCGGCTACCACGGCCCGCTCTATGCCGAGATCAGCCCAAAGACGTTTCCGGTGCTGCTGCGCGAGGGCTCGCGGCTCTCGCAGGTTCGCTTTCGCACCGGCGACGCTATCCTGAATGCCGACGAACTCGACGCGCTGCACGATCTGGAGCGGCTGGTCGATGCCGATGACGCCGATCTCGTCAACGGCGTCGCGCTCAGCGTTGACCTTTCCGGCGATAACGCCAATGGCTTTGTCGGCTATCGCGCCAAGCGTCACACCGGCGTGGTCGATATCGACCGCCGCGGCGGCTACGCGATCGATGAATTCTGGGAGGCGATCGCAGCGCGGCCCGACGGCAGTCTCATTCTCGATCCCGGCGAATTCTATATTCTCGCCTCGAAGGAAGCCGTGCAGGTGCCGCCGGATTACGCCGCGGAGATGGTGCCGTTCGATCCCCTGGTCGGCGAATTCCGCGTGCATTATGCGGGCTTCTTCGATCCCGGTTTTGGCTATGCCGGCGCCGGCGGGCAGGGCTCCCGCGCGGTGCTGGAAGTGCGCTCGCGCGAGGTGCCGTTCATCCTCGAGCACGGCCAGATCGTCGGCCGGCTGGTGTACGAAAAAATGCTGGCGCGGCCCGATGCCTTGTACGGCCAGCGCATCGGCTCCAACTATCAGGCTCAGGGCCTGAAGTTGAGCAAGCATTTTCGGGTGTAATCAGCCACACAGTTCCCCTGCGGTGCAGCAATATGACCGCGTTCACCGAGATGTAGGTTTCGGTGGCCGCGAGCTGATTGTAGCATCGCCGTCGATGAACGGCACAGAACCGGTTCACATGGGTGCGAGGGAACAACCAGAGATGGGGATAATTCAATGGCTATGGCACTCACACGTGAGACGTTGTCCGAAGCCGATCATAGTGCGCAGTTGCGCAAGGCGGTCATCGCATCAACCATCGGCACCGCTATCGAATGGTACGACTTCTTCCTTTACGGCACGGCTGCGGGACTCATTTTTGGAAAACTCTACTTTCCCAACAGTGATGCTCTAACAGCGACGCTCGCGGCCTTTGGCACCTATTTCATCGGCTTTGTCGGGCGTCCAATCGGTGCGGCGATATTTGGCCACTATGGCGATCGGATCGGCCGCAAAGCGACGCTGATCGCAACGCTTCTATGCATGGGCATCGCGACCTTCCTGATCGCCTTCGTGCCGACCTACGAGTCGATCGGCATCTGGGGCGCGGTCATCCTCACGGTGTTGCGGATGCTTCAGGGCATAGGCGTCGGCGGCGAATGGGGCGGATCGGTGCTGCTGGCGATGGAATGGTCGCGCACCCATGGTCAACGCGGCCTGGTGGCATCCTGGCCGCAATTCGGCGTGCCGTGCGGCCTGTTCCTGTCAAACCTTGCCGTCCTCATATTCAGCCAGTTGACGGGCGACCAGTTCAACACCTGGGGCTGGCGGCTTCCATTCGCGCTCTCGATTGTTCTCGTCGGGGTCGGACTATGGATTCGCCTTGGCATCCTTGAGACGCCCGTGTTCCAGCAGCTTCTGGATAACAGGAAGATCGAGAAGGCCCCTATCATCGAGGTGTTCAAGAAGCATCCGAAGGAGATCATCCTGTCGGCATTGCTGCGGATGTCTGAGCAAACACCGTTCTACATCTTTACCGCATTCATCTTCGCTTACGCCGTCGGTACCTTGCACATGTCGCGCGATCTGATCCTGAGCGCAGTGCTGGTTGCCTCTTGCGTCTCGTTCGTCACCATCCCGCTGTCGGGCCACATCTCCGACCGCATCGGGCGCAGGAAGATGTACCTGATCGGCGCGGCGGCAGTGGGCCTGTTCGGCTTCCTGTATTTCGGAATGGTGGACACCGCGATCCCGTCAGCCGTGTTCCTCGCCATCGTGCTGTCGCTGATTCCGCACGACATGCAATATGGGCCGCAGGCAGCTTTGATCGCGGAGGCCTTTACGCCGCGGTTGCGCTACAGCGGTGCTTCACTAGGCTATCAACTCGCGTCGGTGATTGCCGGCGGTCCAGCGCCCCTGATCGCGACAGCCCTGTTCGCCACCTATCACTCCGGCTACGCGATTTCGATCTACATCGCAGCTTGCTCGGTAATAAGCATTGTGGCGGCGGCGTTCATGCCAGACTACACCGGCCAGGACATTTCGCGGGAATACGACGCCTGACCCAAGATGTAACGTGGATTGTTCAGAGGGCCTGGGCTCGTCCCGGCCCTCTTGCTTTGCTATGCAGAAAACCGGCTGATGTTCGCTGCCTCTGCTATAAAATTCTTCTTAATCGACAAACGCGGGGATGGCGATGACTGAGGTGGCCGACGGTGCGCAGCAGACAAAATGGCTGCGATGGCGAGGCGTCGCCGATGTCTATCATGCGTATTTCACCGGCCTCATTCTGTCGGTGGTGACGCGGCGCGGCACCGCGGACGCTGCGGAATTCGTGTTCCGGGTGTTTCGCCGTCAGCAGCAGGAGCGCTTTCTGCCGGGTCTCGAAAAACTCGGCCTCAGCCATTTGCCGCCGGCGGTGGCGGCGGCGCAATATCACTATCTCTCCAACTGGATCGGCGGCGTCCATGTCGAATACATGTATGAGAGCGATCGCAAGGCCTGGATCCGCTATCCGCCGCCGCGCTGGATCTGGAAGGGGACCGCGATCTGCGGCATACCGGGCGAAGTGTCGCGCGCGATGCTGCGCGGATGGCACGCCAACAACGGCGTGTCGCTTGGCAATCCCAATCTCGGCTTTGTCTGCACCAAGCAGAGTGTCGACGGTCAGGATGGCCTTGAAGGCTATTACTGCGAACACGACCACGCGCTCGAGCCTGATCAGCGCCTGAAGTTCGCGCGTCACCTCGAAGCGCCGATGTTTGATCCCGCAACTGCGCCGGCTTTGCCGGTCAAGAGCTGGCCGAAACCGCGGCTGGAAAAGGCCTATCGCAATTACGCGATGGAATATGTGCGGACCGCGGCACCGGTGATGGTGCAATTGTTCGGCCCCGAAGATGCCGGCTACCTCCTGCACCTGACCGGCAAGTTGATCGGCATGCAGTACTTCGATGAGATCGCGCGCAGCTTTTCGCTGCCTCGCGGGACTGCGAAGGAGTTCGATGAATTCCTGCGCGCTCTGTTCGAAGCGCAGGACGATATCGCGGAGATTGGTGAGGACGATCGCGTTTTCGAAATCAGGCAGTTGACCTGGAAGCTGATGGCCGATGTTGCCGATTATCATCCCGCCTGCGCCAGGGTCCTTGAGGGCTTGTTCGAAGGTTTGGCTGCCGGCTGCGGTCGCCGCATCTCCGTTTCGATGAAACCGGCGGCGGGCGGCAAGCCGCCGTTTGTCTGGTCGATCAGCTAACCGAACTTTCCACTCCACGGCATGCTGATAGCGACTTAATTGCGCAGGCTGCCCATGCGCCTGACGCACAAGGCATCGCATTGGATCGTGGTAGGAAGCATCGCGGCGCGGCAGCGAGATCGGGCCGAGGGAGAGAGATTTGCCCGATATTGCCGTCCCCGAGATCCCCGTCGACGAAGATGAGCGTCCGCTTCCGCCGCCTGAGTCGCGGGCGAAGAATGCGCTGCTCGACGGCCCGATCGTGCGCACGCTGCTGTGGCTCGCCTGGCCGAACGTGATTGCGCTCTCAGCCGGCACCTGCGTGGTGATCGCGGAGACCTCCTACATCGGCCGGTTAGGGGTGGAGTCGCTGGCGGCGATGGCGCTGGTGTTTCCGTTCGTGATCCTGACCATGACGATGTCGGGTGGCGCGATGGGTGGCGGCGTGGCCTCGGCGGTGGCGCGCGCGCTCGGCGCCGGCGATGTCGACCGCGCCTCGACATTAGCTGCGCACGCCTTGCTGATCGGCATCAGTTTTGGGCTGACATTCATGCTGGGCATGGTGATTTTCGGACCCGCGCTGTTAAAATTGCTCGGCGGCCGCGGCAACGTGCTGGCTAACGCCGTCGGCTACGCGCAGATTTTCTTCGGTGGCGCGGTGCTGCCCTGGCTGATGAATACGATGGCGGGAATTTTGCGCGGCACCGGCAACATGAAACTGCCGTCGGCGATGATTCTCAACTCCGCGGTCTGCCAGATCATTCTCGGCGGCACGCTTGGCCTTGGCCTCGGCCCGATCCCGCAATTCGGCATGCGCGGCGTCGCCGCAGGTTCGCTGATCGCCTATTCGATCAGCATCTCGGTGATGGGATGGTACCTGTTTTCCGGGCGGGCGCGCGTCGTTCCAAAGATCATGGGACTTCGTATCAGGCGCGCGATGTTCTTCGATATTCTGAAGGTCGGAGCGGTCTCCTGTTTCTCGCCGCTCCAGGGGGTGCTCACCATCAGCATCTTCACCCATATGCTGGCGGGTTTCGGCACCGCCATACTGGCCGGCTACGGCGTCGGCGCGCGGCTCGAATTCATGCTGACCTCGGTTGCGTTTGCGACCGGCATTGCGTCGGTGCCGATGATCGGCATGGCGATCGGCGCGGGCCGGATCGCCCGCGCGCGACGCATTGCCTGGACCGCTGGCTCGGTTTCCTTTGTCTCCGTCGGATTGATCGGCACTTTCATTGCGATCTTTCCCGACCTCTGGGTCAACATTTTCACGCATGACCCGGGCGTGCGCGCGGCGAGCCGCCAATATCTGGCGACGCCAGCACCGATGTACGCGTTCATTGGGCTGGCGATGTCGATGTATTTCTCCTCGCAGGGCGCGGCCAAGGTGATCGGTCCCGTGCTGGCGCAAAGCGCGCGGCTGGTGTTCATTGGGCTCGGCGGCTGGTGGCTGTCGACGCACGACGCGACCGCCGCAAACTTTTTCGCTCTCGCCGCGGCCTCGATGGTGGTACTCGGCGTGCTGTCGGCCTCCAGCGTTATCTTGACGCGGTGGGAGCCGAAGCGCGGCGGTGTTCCGCAAGCTCGACCGGCGTTATCCTGAGCTAAGGCAGCCAAAGCAAGTCTGGATTGCTTCGTCGCTTGCGCTCCTCGCTATGACGAGAGAGTGCGCCTTAGCGCCGCCGGTGATGCCGGTGGCAGTGGCCGCCGCCCAGATTGGCCAACTGCATCAACTGCGGAATCATGCTCATCATCTCGGAGCCACCGCCGCCACCGAGCATGCTCGCGTAATCGCCGCCGCCGAAGCCGCCGTAGCCGCCGGGAATTCCGCCGCCGCCAAGCATTCCGCCAAAACCGCCGCCACCGCCATCCATCATCTGGCTCATCATCGGCCCCATCGTCTGCATCAGCGCGGCGAAGCGGCGCTTACCCATTTTTGCCTTCATCATTTCGAGCATCGGCGCCATCTGGGTCATCATGTCGCCGCCGCCTCCGCCACCAAAGCCTGCGAATTGGGCCTTCGCCGGCGCTGCCGTGAGCGTGATCAGCAGCAATAGCGCGGCTGCCTGGCACACCACCTTGTGAGCTCCAGTCATGGTCGTTCTCCTCGCGTGCGCAAGCTCCGCGGAAGCGGCGCAAACCGGACGCACGTGGCGAGGCTAGAGAATGCCGGCCCCGCTTTCTGTGAGAAAGATCACATTGTGCGGGCTGGCAAAGCGGCGGTCCTATGCGGCTTTGCGCCCCAAGGCTTTCTGCATGGCGAGCGCCGCCTGGTCCATCTGGCCGTCGACATAGGGCGCGATTTCGTGGGGCAACACGTCGACGATCCAGATCAAGCGGCTGCGCGTGTCGCCGTCGGCTGTGACCTGCACCGACGCGCTATGTTGTTTCAACCGCTCGCTGATCACGGCATAGACCAGCCGCCGTCTGGCATCGTCGCAATCGACCAACAGCTCGCGCGCCACCGTGCCGTTGGCGAAGCTTACGATGCGCGCGTCGCCGTCGAGACGCGCGTCGAGTACGAACCCCGGCACCAGCCGCTGGTGCGGGCTGCCGAAATCGCGAACCGCCGCCCAGACCTCGTCGGGTGAAGCATCGATCGGAATGTCCTTGTGGAGGGAAGCCATGGTGATGTGATCCTTCTTCTCTCGTCATTGCGAGGAGCGAAGCGACGAAGCAATCCATTATCACTATGCCGTGCTATGGATTGCTTCGCTTCGCTCGCAATGACGGTGTTGGAGCGGGGCGCCAATAAGCTACGTGCAAACCGCCTCGACATTGTTGCCGTCGGGATCGATCAGGAAGGCGGCGAAATAGCTCGGGCTGTAATCGGCCCGCGGGCCCGCGGCGCCGTTGTCACGGCCTCCGGCCTTCACGCCTTCGGCGTAAAATTTCTTGATTGCCGCATGATCGGGTGCGCGGAACGCGATATGGGCGCCGGCGCCGCTAAGACCCTTGTGCAGATAAAGCCAGAGCGCCGGCTCGTCCTTGGGCCCGAAGCCCGCGCCGCCGTCGTCGCGCGAACACAAGACATAGCCGAGTGGCGCCAGCGCCGCCGTGTAGAAGCGCACGCTGGCATCGAGATTGCCAACTTTCAGTCCGATGTGGTCGTACATGATGATCTCCAGTGAATTTTACGCGTTGGAAAACGCGTCTGGAGATCACCCTAGTCAGTGCAGGGCGAGCCGTTCTTGGAAAATCTTGCGCACCCCGCGCGAGGCCTCGCGGAACTTTCGTGGCGAAACCCCGGCGGCACGGTGGAAGGTACGGACAAAATTGGAGAGATCGCCGAAGCCGACGTCGTAGGCGATGTCGGTGACGGACCTGTCATCGTCGGCCAACAGCCGCACCGCGTGGCGCAGCCGCGAACGCACCAGATATTGGTGGGGGGTAACGCCGAGCACGCTGGAAAACAGCCGCAGGAAGTGGAACGGGCTGATATCGGCCTGGCCGGCGACGTCCTCCAGATTGATCTGCTGGTGCGAATGCGCGTCGATCCACAGCGCCGTCTCCACCGCGCGGCGGCGATCCCGCACTTTGGCCGGCGCACCCTTGTACGATCGCCCCGAAACCACCTCGACAAAGCGGCTGGCGAACATTTGCCCGACCTCGTCGAGGCCGACATCGCTGCGGCCATCGGCGGCCGCCTGCGCCAGCTCGCCGAGCACCATCAATTCCGGCAGCGGCGGCGCGGCGCCGATCTGCCAGACGTCGCTGCGATCGCCGATCGCCTCCACCACCTCCGGCTCCAAGAAAAACGACAGGCACTCGTCGCCGCAGACGTGATCATGGGTGCAGACATATTCATCGCCGGGATGGCCGACCAGGACCGATCCCGCCACCAGTTCGAAAAAGCGGCCGCGGCTGTGGCAGCCAAAACTGCCCTTGCGCACATAGGAGATTGAGTGGCAGCCGTACTGCTCCGCAAACGGTTTGTCGCCCGGCGCGGCGCTGCACCGGAAGTCGGACACGGAGATAGAACCACGCTGCAGCAGGGCCGTTCTCGTCATCCGGCAAATCTAGTTCTGCGGGCGTGGCGGCGCAACGGGGAGCAGCACGTCGAACAGGGTTTTGCTTTTGGTCGTGCCCGCGCCCGCGCCCTCGATCGAAAGCAGCCGCCGCTTGGAGATAACGCCGCCGTTCGGGGAAATCTTGTCGGCATAACCGCCCGCTTCGAGAACACGGTGGCAGGGCACGATGATCATGAACGGGTTTTTGGCGATCGCCTGCGCCACCGAGTGCGCCGCGCCTGGGGTCCCAAGACGGGTGGCGATGTCGCCATAGGTACGGGTTTCGCCGCGCGGTATCGCGCGCGTGAGCTCGTAAACCCGCTGATTGAAGGCGTGAATGCCGGTCATGTCGAGCGTGACGTCGGCGAGGTCAGAAGGATCGCCGCGCAGCAGTGCGACAATGCCATCGATCGCAATTTCGATGTTCATGGAAGGGCGCATTTCGCGGGCGTCGGGATAAAGTTGAAACAGCCGCTTGCGGGTTTCGATCTCGCGCGCTTCCGGAAGCTGCACGCCAATAATGCCGGAATAGCCCCATGCGATGCCGCATCGGCCTATGCCGGTATCGAATATGCTGTACCCACGCCCCGCCATGACGCCACCGCCCCGACAGGGATCATAACACCGTCATGATCCGGCGCATCTGGAATCTTAAGAATCGGTTAAAGCGGGGCGGCGAGCGGCAAATCGCCAACCGGGAAAGCGGATCCAGGGCGGGACCGCGGGGGCGCCGGCAAAGCGATATCCGAAAAAAGAACGGCTCCGGTTGCGGGCGCATCGGAGCCGTTCATGGTGCCGCCAACGGGTAGGCAGGTTATTCGCCTTCCACGCCGATCGCGTAAGCGGTCTCGCCGTGAACCGCGTCGTCACCGACTTTCAGGGTCGCCTCATCCATCCGCAGCGGGACGATGAACGAGATCACCTTGAGGATGATGAAGGTCGCGATCGCGTTGTACACGATGATGAACGCCGCTCCCTCCAACTGAAGCAGGAGCTGACCGGCATTACCGTAGAGCAGGCCCGTGACGTTGACGCCCGGCGCCTCCTTGTCGGTGCCGATGTACATCAGCATGTCGGGATTGGCGAAGATGCCGGTCAAGAGGCCGCCGGTAAGACCGGCGACGCCGTGGGTCGAGAACACGCTCAGCGTATCGTCCACCTTCAGCATGAAGCTGGTCTTCTGCAGCTTGTTCATGGCGAGCCAGGGAATGATACCGGCGATAACGCCGATCGAGATCGCGCCGAGGCCGTCGACGTAGCCGGCGGCGGGAGTGATCGCGACCAGGCCCGCGATCATGCCGTTGACGGCGCCTAACACTGACGGCTTGCCGTAGGCCATCTTGTCCATCAGCGTCCAGACCAGGAGCGCCACGGCGGTGCAGGTGTTGGTGTTGAGCACGGCCGCGCCGGCGTCAGCGTTGGCGAAATAGGATTCCGGCGCCGACCAGCGTCATGAGCAGACTGTTGGGCGGGAAATGATCGCGATCGGCCTGCAGCCGCGGACCGATCACCCATGCGGCGACGAAGCCGGAGGTGCCGGCGGCAAGGTGGATGACATAGCCGCCCGAGAAGTCCGCGACACCCATGCCGGCGAGCCAGCCGCCGCCCCACAGGCTGAATGCGCCCACCGTATAAACGAGCGTCATCCATACCGGGCAGAAGATCATCCACGCGGTGAAGTTCATGCGCCCAAGCACCGAACCGGCGAGGATGATGACGGTGATGGCGGCGAACACGAACTGGAAGAAGATAAGCGTCGCCATCGGAAAGGTGAGCGCCGGCATACCCGATGCCGCCGCCGGAACGATTGCCTGGCCGGTGGTAAACGATGCCGATGTCGCTAGCCCCGGCTTACCGAGGAATGGAAACCATTGCTCCCCGAATGCCATGTTGTAGTCGAACAGGATCCAGACGACGAGGACCGAAGCGAAAGCGTAGATCGCCATGAAGGCGGAGTTGATCGCCCATTTCTTCTTGACGATGCCGCCATAGAGAACCGTCAGCCCGGGAATACTTTGCAGGCCGACGAAAGTTGCAGCCGCGAGCTGCCACGCGTTATTGCCAGTATCCAGCCATTGTGGTGATGGTGCGAGTGCCATGAGCCTTCCCCCAATCTGTTTGTTATGAACCAACCCAATCCGCGCCGCCGGCCCAGATCAGCCTTTGATAAAACGCAAAGATTATACCACTGGCCTCAAGCCGATCCGGACGTTGATAGGTTAGAAATTTTTCCATAAAAGTCGCGTACCGAACCTAGATCGATATGATTATAAAACTTGCATTTGCTCATAAAATAGGCATAGGGGGCTCGGCGTGCGACCCATGATCTTAACCCGGCTGACGGCGGCAATTGGCGCATTGGTGGTCCTGATCGCGGCTCCGCCCGTCAGCGCCGAAACCCCGCGCGGCGAGACCGCGGTCACCTGCACCAACCTCGCGAGCGGCACGAATTGGCAGATCAAGATCGACTACGACAAGGGTACGGTGGATTCCAACCCGGCCAGCATCAGCGACGCGCAGATTTCGTGGCACGACGCAACCGACGGCGGCAACTACACGCTCGACCGCAAATCGGAGAAACTGACGGTAATCGTCGCATCGAGCACCGGCGGCTATTTCATCTATCATCGTTGCAGGCTTTAGAATTGCGGCCGCGATCCCGGAACGGGGCTCCGCGAGCGCGTCACCATCGAGAGTGGCCGGCGAGATCATGATCCGATTGGAGCGGCGGCGATGGCTCAGCGCCTTTCCGGCGTCAAGGTAAGTGTCGGCTTCGCCTCGGAGACCGGGCCGCGCAAGCGCAATGAGGATTTCGCCGGCGCCGTTTTCGGGCCGGAGCTGCCGGAGCCGCGCCGGGATCTGGTGGCGGCCATCGCAGACGGAATTGGCAGCGCCAAGGGCGGCCGCGAGGCGGCGGAGATCGCGGTGCGCGGTTTCCTCGATGGATTTTGCGATCTGCCCGAGACCATGGAAGTGCGGCGCGCGGCCGCTATTGTGCTGGACGCACTCAATGGCTGGATCCATTCTCAAGGCGCCCGCGATCTCCGCCTGACGGGAATGGGATGCACCTTCACGGCGCTGGTGCTGCGCGGACGCGTCGCGCATGTGCTGCATGTCGGCGACACCCGCGCCTATCGGTTCAGCCGCGATCGCCTGAACTTGCTGACCACCGACCACGTTCGGCCGGCCGGCACCGGCCGGTCGAACATCCTCACCCGCGCGCTCGGCGTCGAGACCGAGGTGCGGCTCGACTACACCAGTCAGCCGGTGGCACAGCACGACCGCTTCCTGCTCTGCAGCGATGGCGTGTACGGGTGTCTCGCGGCGGAAGCCATCGCCGACATCATGCGCGAGCGCGTCTCTTCCGAAGATAGCGCGCGCGCGCTGGTCAAGGCCGCCCTCGATGCCGGCAGCACCGACAACTGCACCGCTTTGGTGCTCGACGTGGTCGGCCTGGAAACGGCGGAAACAGCCGACATCGGCGCCGACATTGCAAAACTGCCGCTGATCCCGGTGCCGCAGGGCGGCGAGACCATCGATGGCTTTGTGCTCAAGGTGCTGTTGTCCGACGGCCGATACACCCGCCTGTTCGGCGCGGAGGACGAGGTCGAGGGTGGCGAGGTGGCGTTGAAATTCCCAAAACCCCGGATGGTTGACGAGGCCACCTTCCGCGAGTTCTTCGGCCGCGAAGCGTGGGTGGGCTCGCGCGTGAACAGCCCGTGGCTCGGCCACATCATCGAGCAGCCGCCGGGGCGGCAGAGCTGCCTCTATACCGTGATGCCGCTTTATCAGGGCGAGCTTTTGGAGACCCGGCTCACGCGCCGCCCCGCGATTGGACTGGAGGAAGGACGAAACATCGCGATCAAGCTGGTGCGGGCGGCAGGGGCGCTGCACCGTGCCGGTGTCATCCATCGCGACATCAAGCCGGACAACTTGATACTCGAGAGCGAAGGATCGCTGAAGCTGATCGATTTCGGCGTGGTGCGTATCCCCGGATTGGAGGATGCCCCGCCCGCGGATATTCCGGGCACCTCTGCCTACATGGCGCCGGAAATGTTCGACGGCGAAGCGGGCAATGAGGCGACCGACATCTATGCGCTCGGCGTCACCATGTTCCGCGCCTTCACCGGCGAATACCCTTACGGCAATGCCGACGCCACCAGCCCGCCGCGCCGGGAGCGGCCGACGCAACTTTCGGCGCTGCGCCCGGACCTTCCGGCCTGGCTGCAGGCCGCGCTCGGGAGGGCGATCGGAAAAGACCCCGCCGAGCGTTTTCGCGACATGGCCGAATTCGCCGTCGAGATGGAAGCGGGGCCAGCGAGCGCCCCGCCCGCGGTGAGCCGGCCGAGGACGCTCTATGAACGCTATCCGCTGCAATTCTGGCAGGGCATCTCCGCGCTGCTGGCGCTGGCGCTGCTGGTCTCGCTGCTGCGGCATTAGAGCTATCGCAAATTTTCTCTGATTCAATTTTCAAAACAGCGTAGCCGGTTTTAACACCGTCATTGCGAGGAGCACTTGCGACTTAACACCGTCATTGCGAGGAGCACTCTTGTCCGCCGAAGCCCCGCCTTCGGGCGAAGGCGGATGCGACGAAGCAATCCAGCTTTCTGCGTCGCGGCGCTAAAGCTGGATTGCTTCCGCCTTCGCTCATCGAGCTACGGCGGACAAGTCGCGGAGCCTGTCATGGGGCGCGCGTTCGCGCGACCCGTTGGCTCGCAATGACGACTGGATACAGCTTCGCATTCCCGCGGCGCAATGCGTCCGAGTTGTGCAAGAAACTTCCGCCCTCAGAGGGCGTGGGGAATGCCGGGCCACAGGTCCACCGGAACATCCCGGCATTCCCGCACGCAATGGTTTTACGGCTTATTTCGTGCTCTCCCCGGTGACCGGGCTTGTTTGCCACCGTCATCAGCGGAATTGCTTCCACCAACTTGACACCAGCGTCGGGGTGTCAGGACCACACGACTTCGCCGTCCGCCTTAATGCCGTTCGTCAAAGGCACCATCAGCGTCCACCGCATCCCATCCCGCGTCCGTGACGATCGCGATACGCCCCTCGAGTGGGACGAGACGGCGGAATTAGTGAAGTGATTTGCATCAGACGGAAACAGATTTATTTTTGCAGAGAGGACTGGACTACCCAAATCACGTTGATTTAGTTCGACAAAATCGTTTTTGGGCGCAAGCCCATCACCATCAGCCTGCAAGGGCCCTTCGCGGCGCCGCTAATTCCCTGAATTTACTTCCGCTTTCGGCGGCATAGCGGACATGATCGGACTTGCTGCTGGCTGAACCCGGTCGCGAATGACCCATCTGAGACATCGGCTTAATGACGAGCAGACCGACAACGGACATAATTTTCTCAGACCACGAGGTCGTTCGGGTTAAACCCGTGGAAGAAAAGCGGACTTGCGCAGCGGCATCGTGTGTTGGTGGGTTGCGCCGCCGCATCAATGTGTTACCACGATGAAATCCGTGTCTTTTCCCGTCTCATGGCTAAATCCGTTGTCGGAAATAATCAATGAAGAGGCCGGCGTCAGTAGTTCAGAGATCCTCTCAGTAGTTCAGAGATCCTCTCAACCGTATCCCGGGGTATTTCGATGCGGTCGAGGGCAGCGTTGGCTTTATCGGGCAACGGTACCGATAGGGCGGTTTGCTTCGCGGGCGCTTCGCGCTCTTTCGTGGCCCCCTCGGAAATGCGAGGAAATTCCTCCGGAATCGACACGACGGTCCAGCGAATGGCCGCTCCCTCGTTCTGGAATTCCATTGCGGTAAACACGTGCGTTCCCAGCGGCTCCCCCGGATTTTCGATCGTGACCGGGACATCAAACAACGGCGTGAAGCCCTGGCGCACGAAGAGTTTGCTCAACTTACGACTCACGAAGATGGAGATCGGGACGACCTTCTGAGGTGCGACTCCAGCAGGAGCCGAGCCTGGAACCTGGAGACTAGTGGCTTCTGGAGTCTCGGCGTTGGACACTGGTGATCCATGCGTTGCCGCGGCTGTGCTAATGCTCTTACCCGCGACTGTGGCAGTCTGAAATTCCGGCGAACCGGACACGGCTTTCGGCTTAAAAAGGTGCGGATTGGTTATCTCGACCGGCTGGACATCGTCGTGCGCAATGATCACTCGCGTGCCGCGCTTCGTGAGATGCCAGAGTCGAATGGCAAAGTCATTTTTCAAACGGATGCAGCCGTGTGACGCCGGACGCCCAGGCACAACACCGGCATGCAACGCTATCCCTGACCAGGTGATGCGCTGCATGTAGGGCATGGGGGCAGCGCTATAAATATTTGAACGGTGCCATCGCTGTTTGCTGATCACGCTGAATACGCCGAGGGGCGTAGGATGCCCCTGAGTTCCCGTGGACACCGAAGAGCGTGCGATCAGGGTCCCGTTGTCAAAAAGCGAGACCCGTTGGTCTGCGATCGAGATGATGATCTGGAGCGGGCCCTTCGGAGGGTCCTCGGGCCGAGCGTTCTTCGCCAATTCAGAGTTTGTCTGCCGGTGGTGGTGCTTGTGTTTGAACGGAGCGTAATGGCCTGGCCAGGACGTGTACTGGGGCCAGAACAGAAACTGAGCGTGTGCGATCCCTGCAGAGAGCATGAAAATGGCGAAAGCTATTAATGGAGTCTGCTTCCTCATTCAGTACCTCATGCAGTGATGTTGCATGCGAGGTCCAACCAAAAAACGCGGCGTTGCGGACCGCAGCCTCTCCTTTAAATCTGGTCGCAGTGGGTCGAAAATTGGACCGTATTCACAATTACGAGGCCAATTTGCTGGAAGAAGACAATCGGCAATAGCCGTCGCGCCGATCGCCGGGGCGATCAATGTTCGATGTGAGTTGCCGTTGCGACGGGCGCTTTGATCTGGGGCAATGGGTTCGGTTCGCTCACAAGATCCTATAATTCACCAACGACAGACCGCTCGAGGGGCCGGCATCCGCGCTTGCGGCCACTCAACCGCGTCTGTCGGTCGGACATAACCGTGGCGGGCTCGCCGGGTCCGAAACTCCCCCTACACGCTACGTCGGAGAATGCAGACAACTGCTTGCCAGCGCCACGTTGCATTCGGGCAACACTCTTTGGAAAAGTTGATGACCTGCAGTTTGCGCCATTCCGCGGTCATATCTTGACCCGAATAATCAGGCCGTCGCGTGCTTGGCTGTGCAGCATGGCTCAGGTGGAGCCTTTGGAGGCGACGGGATCATGAACCCGCGGCGATCTGCGACAGTGGCGGCGTTGTGCGGAACGATCGTTCTCGCGGGGTGGATCGTCGCCTGGCTTGCTGGCTTCGGTTCGGCCGGCATCGAGAACACCGGCGCAGTGCCAATCGAGGACCGCGCAGCATCTCTCACCGCCAACGCCGAGCTCGCGGACGCACCGCAGGCAACCGCAATGGGCAATGCCGCTGTCGCCAACACTGATGTGGCGACGGCCGCCGAATCGGCGACGGGAATGGCTACCGGCAAGATGGTGGCCTCATATGAGCCTGAATCGATCGTCGAGGCCGCGTTGCCCGATCCGTCGCAGATGCCGGCCGATCTACCGCCCGTGCAGGTGGCGACTATCGAGACAAAATCGGTGGACTTGGGCCACCATGATGTCGCCCGACCGGTGCCGACAACGCGCAATGCCTCCAACCCGGCGCCGGTGACGCAGGATTTTCGGTATCTCATCTATTACGTCTGGTCCGAACTGCCGCCTGCCGA
>WNFM01343932.1_pt3 | contig 15432 bp, 13 predicted proteins | sample 5400271 | NCBI WGS metagenome assembly WNFM01 (sample SAMN13153352, study PRJNA577476) | soil metagenome | isolation source: 60 cm saprolite on Douglas fir-dominated hillslope | place: USA:California | collected 2013-09-17
CGGGTATTTTCACCGGCCTGTGAGCCGCCCTCGGTTTCAATACCGACCACCCAACTTCGATGCCCCGCCGCTCTCGGGGGCGCCCGAAGCGCGGTTCGAGCCCGCACCGGCCGACGGGGTTCTCCCCGACGGTTTTTTTTCGACTACGAACCTGCCGACGTATCTCAAGGTGGCGGGCGCCTGGCGCCGCCCGCGGCTGCCGCGCATGGACTGCGTGATCGTTCACAACGCGACGGACGACCTCGTCGTAACGGAGCCGCGCCGGCTCAAGAAGGGCGAGCGCATCGCGATCGGCGAGAACGAGGACGGCAGCCAGGGGATCTACGTGCACGGCGAGGGGTTTCTCGGCGGCCGCCACAGCGCCAACGAATTCGGCTTCATGCAGACCGAGGTGTCGCGCGAGCGACCGGGGGATTATGCCGTGCTCGCGGAGCTGCTGGGCGAGGAGAAGCGGCGCGGCGGCAAGATTCTGTGGGTGATCGGCCCCGCGCTGGTGCACGCCCGCGCCCGCGAAGACATGATCTGGTTCATCCAGAACGGCTACGTCAGCGCCTTGCTCGGCGGGAACGCGGTGGCGGTGCACGATCTCGAAGCGGCGATCTTCGGCACGACGTTGGGGATGTCGAGCTCGGGGGAGGGCGTCGAGGGCGGTCACGCGCTCCACATGCGCGCGATCAACGCGATCCGGCGCGCGGGGTCGATCAAAGCCGCCGTGCGCCAAGGCCTGGTCAAGGGCGGCATCATGCACGCCCTCACGGCGCAGGGCGTGGCGTACGTGCTGGCCGGATCGATTCGTGACGACGGTCCGCTGCCCGAAGTCATTTCCGACACACTGGCGGCCCAGGATGCCATGCGGGCGTTTACCGTGCAGGCGACGTTCGCCGTGTTCGTGGCCACGGCGCTACACGCGATCGCGGTGGGCAACATGCTGCCCGCGTTTGTCGACTCCCCGAGCCCCGACGAGGTCCGGCCCCTCACGACGATTTGCGTGGACCAGACGGAGTTCGTGGTGAACAAGCTGCGCGACCGCGGCACGCATCAGGCGTACGGGGTCGTGACGAACGCGCAGGACTTCATGCACGTCTTGCGATTTTACGTGGAGCGATGGGAGCAGGCTCGGACCCCCGCGTCCCTTTCCCGCTAGCGCCGGGGCAGGGCCCGGGATGGGCCAAGGTGGCGGCGGTGGTCGAGGCGGAGATGCCCCCCGGCGAGATCGCGGGTATCTACCTGTTCCGACCGATCAAGCGGGAGGGGCGGGAGTGGGGCACGGCGGTGGTGACCCGGAAGAGCGCGGATGCCCGGTTGCGCGTTTACACGGCGAAATACATGCTCATCGTCCGCGGCAAGGACCGCGGGCAGGCCAAGGTGGAGCTGACGGAAGTGGGGCTCAGTCCCGCCGAGGTCCTCGCCCAGGTGATGCAGGCGACGGCCGACCGCACGGGAGAGGCGGAGCCGCCGGTGACGCTCGCTCCGGGGGCGTGGTACGAAGGTTGACGGCCATCTTTTTCGCGAGGTAGTGAGTTGATCGACTCACGAATGTTCATCCCGACCAAGGCTTTTCTCACGAAGGGCGTCGGCCGGCACAAGGAAAAACTCACGAGCTTCGAGATGGCGTTGCGGGACGCGCACCTCGCCAATTTCAACCTGGTGCGCGTGAGCTCGATTTTCCCGCCGCATTGCGAGCTGGTGGACCGCGAGGAAGGGCTGAGCATGCTGAAGCCCGGCCAGGTGCTGTTCACCGTCGTGGCGGAGTCGGCGACCAACCGCCTGGTGGCGGCGTCGATCGGCCTGGCGCTCCCCGCCGATCCCTCGCATCACGGCTACATCTCCGAGCATCACAGTTATGGTCAGAACGAGGTGGCGGCGGGCGAGTACGCCGAGGACCTCGCGGCCTCGATGCTAGGCACCGTGCTGGGCGTGCCGTTCGACCCGGACAAGGCGTGGGACGAGCGCCGCGAGCAGTGGCTCTTGTCGGGAGAAATCGTCCGGACGATGAACGTGACCTCGACGGCCGAGTGCGGGGAGGACGGGCGCTGGACGACCGTGGTGTCGGCCGTTGCCTTCTGCGGATAGCGTCTCGTTCGCCGTCGCATTCACCGCGGGGGTGCTGAGCTTTCTCTCTCCCTGCGTGCTGCCGCTGATCCCGAGCTACGTCGGGTTCTTGACGGGGATGTCCCTGGATCAGATCGAAGCGCGGCGCGGCACCGCGTTCTTACACGGGCTGTGGTTTGTGGCGGGGTTCAGCCTGGTGTTCGTGCTCCTGGGGGCCGCCGCCTCCGCGGTGGGGAACCTCCTTAGGGAACAACAGGTATGGCTGGGGCGGATCGGGGGGGTGCTGATCATTCTCTTCGGTCTGTATCTGGTCGGCGCCTTACGGCCGGGGTTTCTGCTGCGCGAGCGACGCATCAACTTGAGTCGGAAACCGCTGGGGTATCTCGGGTCGGCGGTCGTGGGGGTGACGTTCGGCGCCGCCTGGACCCCCTGTATCGGGCCCATTCTCGGCGCCATCTTCACCCTCGCCGCCACGCGCACAGGACTCGGCGCCGGGATGGCGTTGCTCGGGGTGTACGCGCTCGGTCTCGCCGTCCCGTTCCTCGTGACGGCGCTGGCGCTCGACCGGTTTCTCGGTTGGTTCCAGCGGTTCCGACCCTACCTCGTGTGGGTCGACCGCACCGCGGGTGTGCTGCTGATCGTGCTCGGGATCCTGCTCGTGACCGACCGATTCACGCTGCTCGCGGGGTACTTGCAGGGCCTGACGCCCGAATTCCTAAGGAGCAGATTATGACCATGCGACAGACCACCGCGCTGCTATTGACGCTCGCCATCGCCGGCGCCTGCGCCAAGGGTGAGAACGCGAACACCGCGTCGGCCGATTCGACCGCTCGCAACCTGACGCTGGCCCCCGCCGACTCGTCGTCGGCGCTGCGGGACGCGCCGGCGAATCCGCCGGCTGCGCCGCCGGTGACGCCGCCCGTGACGCCCCCGGTGACCGCGCCTGTTTCGCGGCCGGCCGTCACACGTCCGAAGCCTCCGGCCGCCCCCGCCACGCTCACGTTGGCCGCGGGCTCACACTTCGACATGGCCGCGACCGACACGATCACGTCACGCACTGCCAAGGTGGGCGATCCGTTCACGGCGCACGTGGTCGAAGACGTCCGCAACGCCGCCGGCAAGGTGGTGATTCCCGCGGGCTCGCAGGTCAGCGGCACGATCAGCGACGTGAAGCCCGCGCCGAACCCGAGGACGCCGGGCACGCTGACGCTGGCGGTCTCGAGCGTGACGATCCGCGGGACGAACTATCCGCTCGACGCGACGATCGACTCGCTCGAGACGATCCACAAGGGGCGGGGCGTGACGACGGGCGACGCCGCGAAGGTGGGCGGTGGCGCCGTCGCGGGCGCGATCCTCGGCCGAGTGCTCGGCGGCAACAAGCGGGGCACGATCATCGGTGGTGTCGTGGGCGGCGCCGTCGGCGCCGGTGTGGCCGCGACGAGTAAGGACTCGGACATCGTGCTCCCCGCCGGGGCGCATATCATCGTTACGGTGACCAAGCCCCTCACTGTGAAAGCGAGCTGACACCAACATGACCGTACGTGCCAAGCTGTCGACGATGATGTTCTTGCAGTTCTTCATCTGGGGAGCCTGGTACACGACGGTCGGCAATTACATGGCGGCCCATGGTATGGCCGCGCTGGCGTACCTGCCGTATACGGTCAACCCAGTCGCGGCCATTGTTGCGCCCTTCTTTCTCGGCCTCGTCGCGGATCGGTACTTTTCGACGGAGAAGGTGCTCGGCGTTCTGCACGTCCTCGGCGGCGTCTTCATGCTCCTCGCCCCTCGAACGACGGGGGGCGTTTTCATTTTCTTTCTGCTGCTCTACAACCTCTGCTACATGCCGACGCTCGGACTAGCAAACTCTCTGGCGTTCCACAACATCCAGGACCAAGAGAAGCAGTTCCCGTTCATTCGCGTGTTCGGCACGATCGGTTGGATCGCCGCCGGGCTCTTCATTGGGTTCGTGTTGAGCCGATTCACCCAGGGGCAAATGCCGGACACGACGTCGTTGCCCCTGTACACGACGGCGGCTGCCAGTTTGCTCCTCGGTGTCTTCAGCTTCAGCCTGCCGCACACGCCGCCGCCGGCAGCCGCACGACCGGTATCGGTGCGGAGCATCCTCGGTCTCGATGCGCTGCGAGAGCTGGGGAGTCCGCCGTTCTACGTGTTCATCATCTGCTCACTGCTCATTTGCATTCCCTTGGCGGCGTACTATGCGTACGCTCCCGTTTTTGCCAAGGTCGCCGTCTACAACGTGGGCACGCACAACCTCGTAACCGCGGTGTTGCCGAACCCGTCGTCGCTGATGACGCTCGGTCAGATGTCCGAGACCGCGTTCATGCTGCTCATGCCGCTGATGTTCGCCCGACTCGGCGTGAAGAAAATGCTGCTGGTGGGCATGGGAGCGTGGGTCCTACGCTACGCGCTGTTTGCGCTCGCCGCGCCCAGCGCGGTGTTCTGGCTCATCGTCACCGGCATCCTCCTGCACGGCGTCTGCTACGACTTCTTCTTTGTCACCGGCCAGATCTACGTCGACAAGAAGTCGTCACCGGCCGTGCGCGGCCAGGCGCAGGGGTTCTTGGTGCTGGTCACCTATGGCGTGGGGATGCTGGACGGCAGCTTGATTGCGGGCAAGGTGTACAACGGCTTCCTCGGCGCAGGGACAGACCTGACGCTCGATCAATTCGCGAAGTTCTGGCCGCTGCCGGCGGGATTCGCCGCGGCGGTCTTGCTACGGCCTCCGGTAGTTGACGTCGAGGATCGCCAAACGGCGGAGGTGCGTGCCGAGCCGCGCGCTGAAGTCGGCGAAGTTCTTGCGGTCGGGCCGTGTCCAGAGCACCTCGGCGAGCGCGCACAGGCGCGGAAAGATCATGTACTCCGCCTGCTTGGCGTCGGGCACGTATTCGGTCCACAGCTGCCCCTGCGCGCCCAGGACGTGGCGCCCTTCGGCCGCCGTCAGCGCGTCGGGCACGGGCTCGTAGGAGTAGACGGTGTCGATCGGCAGAAAGCCGCCGATCGCCAGCGGCTCGTGTGCCGTGTCGAGCGTCTGATAGTGATCGAAGTAGGTGTGTGACCCGGGCGTCATCACCACGTCGTGCCCCGCCTGGGCCGCCGCGATGCCTCCATCCGTTCCCCGCCACGACATCACGACCGCGTTGGGCGCGAGCCCCCCTTCGAGGATTTCGTCCCACCCAATGAGCGTGCGACCGTGCGCTGTGAGGAACGCGTCCATCTGCCCGATGAACCAGCTCTGCAGTGTCGCAGCGCTGTCGGGGCTGATCTTGCGGAGCGCCAGCCACTGCTCCTTGTCGGCCTCGTCGCCCCCCACGTGGATCCAGCGGCTCGGGAACAGCCCCATCACCTCCGTGAGGATGTCCTGGTAGAACCGGATCGTCGCGTCCTCGGGCTTCAGGATGTTTGGCGACACGCCCCATCGCGTCCAGACCGCGATCTGGTCGCCGGTATTGCCCAGCTCCGGGTAGGCGGCGATCGCCGCCTGCGAGTGCCCCGGCATTTCGACCTCGGGGACGACCGTGATGAAGCGCGCGGCCGCGTAGGCGACGACCTCGCGGATGTCGTCCTGCGTGTAGACCCCGCCGTGCGGGCGGCCGTCGAACGTCCACTTGGTCGAGTCGCCGCGGTCGGGGTTGCCAACGATGGTCTCCGAGCGCCACGCGCCGACTTGCGTGAGCCGCGGGTACTTGAGGATCTCGATGCGCCAGCCCTGATCATCGGTGAGGTGCCAGTGGAACCGATTGAGCTTATGGAGGGCCAGCAGATCGATGAACTTCTTCACGAATTCCTTCGGCATGAAGTGCCGCGCCGCATCGAGATGCGCGCCGCGCCAGGCGAAGCGCGGGTAGTCCTCGATCAACACCGCCGGGATGCGCCAGCTCACGCCCGGAACCGGCGCCTGGCGGAAGATGTTGGGCGGCAGGAGCTGCCGCAGCGTTTGGGCGGCGTAGAACGCGCCCGCGGGCTTCACGGCGCGGATCGTGACGCCCCCGGGCGTGACCACCAGGCGGTAGCCTTCGTCGCCGAGGCGCGCGAGCGCGGTGTCGGTGCGGATCGAGATCGTGGGTCCCGATCCGCTGTTCGACGCCCGCACCGGAAGACGATAGCCCGTGGCCGGCAGCACATAGTCGGCGAGTGCATACCCGGCAGCCCGCATCGCCGGATCGGTCGTGATGATCGTCGTGGACGTGAGCACGAACGTCCCCGGGGTGCGGGAGAGCCGGACGGGTTGGGGGATGACCGAGAGACTGGAGTCCTGGGTGACGAGCGCTAGCGCGGCGAGAATGGCGATGGTCATTTTGCAAAGGTGACCGTCCCCAAAGCCCTCCACAAGACCCTCGGTTTGCTCGAGTATTTCACCTTCGGCTTCGGCAGCATGGTTGGGGTGGGATGGGTCGTGCTGATGGACGACTGGCTCGGCCGCGGCGGTCCAGGCGGCGCGATGTTGGGCTTCTTGCTGGGCGGCCTCCTCCTCCTGCCGATCGCGCGCACGTACGCGCGCCTCGTGCGCGACGTTCCCGACGCCGGCGCCGAAATCGCCTACACTGAACGTGTGTTCCCGCCGCTGCTGAGCTTCGGGACCGGATGGGTGATGGTGCTCGCCTACGCGATCGTGTGTCCGTGGGAGACTGCGGCGATCGGCAACCTCCTGGCGCGCGTCCTTCCGGCGATGAACGCGCTGCCCCTCTATGAGGTCGCGGGGAAGGTGATCACGGCGCCGCGCCTCGTGGCCGGGCTGCTCCTGACGGCGCTCGTGACGGTGGTGAATTACCGCGGCATTCGTCTGAGTGCCCGGTTTCAGAACGTGACGACCATCGGCCTGCTCGCGTGTTTCGCCGTGTTCACGGTGCTCGGGTTCGCGCGCGGCAGCCCGGCGACGCTCGCGCCCCCCTTCGCGGCGGCGGGCCCGTTCGTCTCGGTGCTTCTCGTGATGCAGATCGTGCCGTACTTCATGACCGGATTCGAGTCGATCGCCAAGGGCTCGGAGGAGGCGCGGCTCGGCTTCGACCCGCGCAACTTCGGCCGCGCGATGACGCTCTCGGTGCTCGCGGGAAGTGCGCCGTGGCGCGAGTTGGTCGCGAACCATCTGGGGACCGAGGCGGCGTTCGCGCGCGCGTTCGGCTCAGCGGCGATCGCCCGCCTGATTCTGGCTGCGGCGTTTCTTTCGCTCTTCAAGGTGATGAACGGGAATTTCATGGCAGCGACGCGGATGCTGCTCGCGCTGGGCCGCCGTGGGCTCGTCCACCCGTCACTCGGTGCCATCCACCCCCTCTACGGAACGCCGCGGGTGGCGATCGTGCTGCTAGCGGGACTCACCGCCGCGACGGCGTTCCTCGGCGACGCATTGCTCGTGCCGGTCACCGAGGTGGGGGCGCTGGCGGCTGGAGTCGGGTGGTGCGCGACATGCGCGGCGTTCGTGAGACGGGGGGGTGGGCCAGGGAAAGCCCTCGCCAGTACGGGCGTGCTTGTCAGCCTCGCGATCGTCTTGATAAAAGTGATCCCCGGTATCCCAGGGAGCTTTACGTTGCCCGAGTGGATCGCGCTCGCCGCGTGGTGCGCGCTGGGGGCGGCGTTCTGGGCGAGGCGCTAGGGGGCGGATCCTCCCCGTTTTGTTCCCCAAAGAGGGAGCGAAGGATCCGCTTTGTACGGCGCAAGCGAGGACCTGCCTTCGCGCTTCGCGCTCAGCAGATCCTTCGCTCGCTCAGGATGACGCCTACGGCGTCAACTCTCTCACCCAGATGTTCCGGTAGCGCACCGGATGGGCGTGGTCCTGCAGCAGCAGCGGCAGGCGATCGGCATGCGGCCGGTACCTCGCGACGGCGTGGTGGACCGTCCAGCCCGTGATCACGTCGTTGTCGTGCACCAGGATGCCGTTGTGGAACACGGTGACGCGCGCCGGCTGTACGACGGAGCTGTCGGGCCCGAACACCGGGCGGTGGAACACGATGTCGTACGTCTGCCAGGTGCCCGGCGGGCGGCTGGCGTTGACGAGGGGCGGCGTCTGGCCGTAGATCGCCGAGGCCTGTCCGTCAGCATAGGTCTCGTTGTGATAGGAGTCGAGCACCTGGATCTCGTAGTGGCTCATCAGGAAGACGCCGCTGTTGCCGCGGTCTTGCCCTTCACCCTCGGCGGGCAGCGGCGCGCGCCACTCGATGTGCAATTGCACCGATCCGAATTCCCGGCTGGTCATGATGTTGCCTGTGCCCGCCGCGACCTCCATGTAGCCGTCCTTCACGAGCCACTTGGCGGGCTTCCCGGCCGAGTCCGCGCTCTGCCAGTCCGCGAGGCTGTTCCCGTCGAACAACACGATCGCGTCCGAGGGCGGAGGGACCGGCGGCTGCTCGGGCGCGGGCGTCACGACGGGGGGCTTCGGACGATCGGGCGAGTTCGGCGGCCATTGGTTTTGCATGAGTGCGAGCACCGCGAGAGCGAGGATCATGGTTTCCAGGTTCCCTTCGCGACCGCCGGCAGGAACGTGTCGAGCCCCGGCGGCGGGAAGTCGAGCGTCGTGCCCTGCTCGGCGCTCTGGTAGGCGGTCATCAGGACCTTCACGACCTCCAGGCCATCGTCGAACGTCAGGGCGCCGGGCGGTACGCGGCTGCCTCGCTCGGGACCACCGGCATCAGCCCCATTTCGGCGTTCTGTTTCTCGACGAGGTCCTCACCGGCCTTGCCGCGGACTTCGCGACTGAAGAAGAGCTTCAGGCCGCTGTCGAGGGTATTCCACGACATCGAGTACTCGGGGCCGAGCAGCTCGGCCGAGAGGCGCAGGCCCGCGCCGACGAAGCTCCACGATGTCGTGGCTTCGCCGAAGACCCGGTGGCCGTCGTCGGTCGCGTACTCGATCATCACGCTGGCGAAGTCCTCGCTCGGCGCCTTAGTGTAGTCCACCTCCGGTCCCATCATCCCGGTGAGCTTCTTGGCGTACGCGGGGCGACTCCACTTGAGGCTGGCGATGTGCCCCGTCACACGCACCGGCCGAACCGAGGAGGTCGGTTTCCCCGGTTCGGTGAGCAGATGCTGCACGACGAGCGCCGAGTGGCACATCATGTCGTTCAACACGCCGCCGCCTTGCAGTTTGCCCTGCCAGAACCAGGGCATGTGCGGCCCGCTGTGCTCCTCGGCGGCGCGGGCGAGGTAGGGGCGTCCGGTGAGCTTGGCGCCGCGCGCCCAGAGCAGCGTACGCCCGGTGGCGACGTGCGGCGCGAACAGCTGGTTCTCGAGATAGCCGGTCGCAATGCCGGTCTTCTTGACCATCTCGACGATGCGTTTCGCCTCGGCGACGTTGCGCGCCAGGGGTTTCTCGCACGCGATGCCGAGCAGCTTCGCGCCGCCCTTCACGGCGTCGACGATTTCCTCGAAGTTTGCGACGCGGGCAAAGTTGGGCCCGCACATCCAGATCGCGTCGATCGCGGGGTCCTTGACCATCGCGGCGATGGTGGGGAACGCCTTGGCGGCCCCCACGCCCAGCGTCCGGGCGAGGGCCGCCGTCTCTTCGGCATGCTTGGTGTTGGGGCTCCACACCCCGAGGATGTCCGCGTCGCGCACGCCCACGAACCCCTGGAGGTGGAACTTGGCGTTGAACCCGCTGCCGACGATGCCGATACCCAGGCGCTTGGAAGTCGGCATCAGTCGTCGTACCTCACGTCCAGCTTCTTGAGGGCTTCGTCGGGGCATCCGGTCCAGTTGGTCACGAACTCGTTGCCGCGATAGTCGAGATCCGCGATCCCCACCTTGCTCGAGTAGAATCCCGAGGCGGTGAGGTCCCGGAACATATTGAAGAAGGCGACGCCCTGACTGTGCTCGGGCTTGGCGCGCTTGGGCCAGGCGACGTCGTCGATCACCGCGGTTCGCTCCGTCTCGGTGCAGGCGACGAACGTCTTGTTGAAGCGGTGCGCGCACTGGTCGTCAAGCCAGGCGAGCCCCCCGCGCATCGGCGTTCGTCCGTCGTCGCGCTCGTTCAGCATGAAATCCATGAACTCGGGGACGCCGGCGTCGGTAGCGCTCCCCGAGCGGTCATCATGCGGAATCACGATGTCTGCGAGCACGCGTACGGTCTCCCATTCGTGAGGGGTGAAGAACTTGAGCGGAACGGCCTGGCCTATCGGTGTGGCGGCGCGGGCGGCGCGCGCCAGATCGGCGGCGTGCCGCGCGTCGGCCGGGGTCCAGCGGAATGCCGTCGTCAGCGCCGCCACGGCGGCCAGCTCCAACGCCTCGCGCCGCGTCATCTCGCGTTTCATAGCGCGCCACCCTTCAGCTGCTCGGCGATGTAGTCGCAGGTGCGCCAGGCGAGCGCGAGAATCGTCCACGTGGGGTTCTTGTCGGCTTGTGAGACGAACGGCCCGCCGTCCGTGACGAACAGGTTCTTCACGTCGTGCGCCTGGCAGTTCGCGTTGAGGACGGACGTCTTTGGGTCGCCGCCCATCCGCGTCCCGCCCAGCTCGTGGATGATCTGGCCGCCCGCCGCGATCCCGTAGCCGGTATCGGGCCCCGGCATCGGCGCAAACACCTCGCCGCCCATCTCGGCGACGATCGCGCGGAACGTCTCCTGCATGTGCTTCACCTGCTTGAGCTCGTGATCGGTCCACTGCCAATGGAAGCGCAGCACGGGAATCCCATAGCGATCGACCGTGTTGGGATCGATCTCACAGTAACTGCCGTCGTTGGGAATCATCTCGCCACGTCCGGAGAATCCGACGTACGCGCCGTAGTAGCGGCGGTAGTCCTCCTTGAGCTGCTTCCCGTAGCCCCCACCCGACGGATACCGATGGATGCCGCCCATGAACCCGTAGGTTGGCAGCCCCGTGCCGCCCCACACCTCGATGTGGTAGCCGCGCGGGAAATCGAGCTTCTTGTTGTCGAGCCACCACGGCATGTACACGTGCATCCCGCCGACGCCGTCGTGGTTGTGGGGCACGTGGTCCATCATTTTGGGGATGAACCCCGAGACGTCGGTCCCCGTCGTATCGGTGATGTAGCGGCCCACGGTGCCGCTCGCGTTCGCCAGGCCGTTCGGGAACTGGGACGACTTCGAGTTGAGCAGCAACCGCGCCGTTTCCAGCGCGCTCGCCGCCAGCACCACGGTCCGCGCCGGCACGAGCTTCTCGGAGCCGTCGCGCGTGTCGATATAGGTCACGCCCGTGGCCTTCCCCGTGGCGTCGACGTTCACCTCGCGCACCATGGCGCGGGTCAGCAACGTGAGCCGCCCCGTCCGGAGAGCGGGTGCCACGAGCACGTTGGTCGAGGAGAAGTTCGAGTTGCTGCGGCAGCCGCGGTTACACTGACCGCAGTAATGGCACGCCGCCCGCCCCGCGAGCGGCTGCGTGAGGATCGACAGCCGCGCCGGGATGCACGGCACGTTGAGTCGCTTGGAGGCCTGCTGCACCAACAGCTCGTAGCAGCGGGGCTTGGGGGCCGGGAGGAAGATGCTATCGGGCGCGTTGGGGAAGTTCTCCTTGCTGCCGAAGACGCCGATGAGCCGCTCCACGCGGTCGTAATAGGGCCTCACGTCCTCGTAGCTGATGGGCCAATCGTCGCCCAACCCGTCGTACGTTTTCGCCTTAAAATCGCGCGGACCGAAGCGGAGCGAGATCCGGCCCCAATGGTTGGTGCGGCCGCCCAGCATCCGGGCGCGCCACCAGCGGAACTTGTTGCCGGGCGCGACGGTGTACGGCTCCCCGTCGATCTCCCAGCCGCCGACGCACGCGTCCCATTCACCAAACGGACGCTCCCGGGTGGAGGCGCCGCGGCGCGGCGAGTCGTAGGGCCAGGTGAGCATCGCGGAGTCGGTCGTGTTGTCCCACGGCACCCCCGCCTCGAGCAGCGTGACGTTCACGCCGGCACGCGTGAGCACGTAGGCGGCCATACCGCCGCCGGCGCCGGAGCCGACGATGACGACGTCCGCGGGGTCGGTCCGACGGAACAGATTCACCATCCGACTGCTCCTCCCGCGTAGCGCGGATCCGGGACGCCGACCCAGCCGGCCGGCGTGCGTTGAATGGCGGCCACGATACCGCTCGTGCCGCGCCGCATTTCGATTTGGTGGCCCATGCCGCGCAGCGCGGCGACGGTGGCTTCGCTCAAGCCGCCGCGCTCGTAGCGAATCACGTCGGGGAGAGCCTGGTGGTGAATGCGCGGGGCCGCGACCGCGTCGGCCAGCGTCATGCCTTGGTCGAGCACGTCGAGGATCACCTGCGCGACGGTCGTAATGATCGTCGGCCCGCCCGGCGTCCCCACCACCATCAGGAGCTGGCCGTCGCGATCGACGACGATCGACGGCGTCATCGCCGAGAGCATGCGCTTGCCCGGCGCGATCGCGTTGGCCTCGCCTTGGACGAGGCCATACATGTTCGGCTTGCCGGGCACCGCCGCGAAGTCGTCCATCTCGTCGTTCAGGAGGAACCCCGCGCCCGTCACGGTGACGGCGCTGCCAAAACCGTTGTTCAGCGTCGTGGTCACCGACGCGGCGTTGCCGCTAGCGTCCACAATCGAGTAGTGCGTCGTGTGCATCCCCTCACCGCCGGTGGCCGTCTGTGGCGGCGTGGGCGTGGCGCGCTGCGGATCGATCTGCCCGCGCAGCTCGGCGGCGTACGACTTGGACAGCAGCCGCTCGAGCGGCATGTTCACGAAGTCGGGGTCGCCCAGCCATTGGTTGCGATCGATGAACGCGCGGCGCATCGCTTCGGTGAGGAGATGCTCGTACGCCGGCGTGCCGAACGCGGGGAGGGTGTCGTACCCTTCCATGATGTTGAGAATCTCGCCCATCGTGACGCCGCCTGAGCTCGCCGGGGGCATCGAGTAGATCGTGTAGCCGCGATAGCTGAGCTGGATCGGCGTGCGCCACTTGGGCCGATAGCGCCGCAGGTCGTCCTTGGTGATCAGGCCGTGGCCCCGCTGCATCTCCGCGACGATCAGGTCGGCGATCTGGCCGTGATAGAACACGTCGGGCCCAGAGTCGCTGATCAGCTGCAGCGTGTGCGCGAGGTCGGACTGCTTCCACAGTGTGCCGGGCGGTGGCGCGTGACCGCCGGGGAGAAACTGTTGGCGCGAGCCGGCAAAGAGGACCAGGCGATCCGAGTCGGAGGAGATCTCCCCCGAGCGCTCGGCGTCGATGCGGTGGCTCTGCGCGAGCCGGATCGCCGGCGCCAGCAGCGTGGCCCAGGGGAGCGAGCCGTGTCGTTTCCATGCTTCGTACATCCCGGCGACGCTGCCCGGAACACCAGAGGCGAGATGACCCGTCAGGCTCTTGTCGCTGACGTTCCCCGCGGAATCGAGGTACATGTCGTGGCTCGCGCCACCCGGCGCCATCTCACGATAGTCGATCGCCTGGACGTCGCCGGCGGCGCTGCGGTGCACGATGAAACCGCCGCCGCCGATGTTGCCCGCGTCGGGGAGCACGACGGCGAGCGCGAAGCCGACGGCCACCGCCGCGTCGATCGCATTACCGCCCTGCTTGATCACCTCGATGCCGGCGGCGCTGGCGAGCGGATGCGCCGATACGACCATCGCCTTCGGGGCGGTGACGGGCGCGGAGTGGATCGTCCAGGTGGCCGGAATCGATGCCGTGCCGCGGATGACGACGCCACGGGGGGCGGCAGCAGTCGGTGCGGGCGTCGTTTCAGGGCTGGGAGCCCCGCCGCACGCAACGACCAGTGCGGCTAGGCCCAAAACGTATGGCTGGCGCATCCGACAAGAATGAAGTTGACCGGGGCCGCGGTCAACGTCTAATTTGACGCCACAGAACGCACTCAATGACCACTTCCGACTTCCGCGACCCCCGTCTCACCGAGCAGCGCAATCCGCGCACCGAGCGCATCGACGTCGCGTCGAGTCTCGAAATCGTCGATCTCATGAATGGGGAAGACACGCGGGTGGCGGGCGCGGTGCAGGCGGAGCGCGAGCGCATCGCCGCCGCGATCGACCTCGTTGTTGCGGCCTTTCAACAGGGGGGGCGCCTCGTGTATGTCGGGGCGGGGACGTCGGGGCGGCTGGGCGTCCTCGACGCTACCGAGTGTCCGCCCACATTTGGAACGCCGCCGACGATGGTCCTGGGCATCATCGCGGGCGGCTACGGCGCGCTCGTGAAGAGCGCCGAGGGGGCCGAGGACGACGTGAACGCGGGCGCCGCCGCGATCGACACGGCGGTGGTGACGCCGCGCGACGTCGTGGTCGGCATCGCGGCGAGCGGCACGACCCCGTACGTCGGTGCCGCGTTGTCGCGCGCCCAGACACTCGGCGCCAAGACGGTGCTCGTGACCTGCTCGACGCCGCCCCAGCTGCTCACCGAGACCTGCGACGTCGTGATCGTGCCCAAGGTCGGCCCCGAGGCGCTCACCGGCTCGACGCGCCTCAAGGCCGGCACGGCGACGAAGCTGGTCCTCAACACGATCAGCAGCGGCGCGATGATCCGCCTCGGCAAGGTCTACGGCAATCTCATGGTGGACCTGATGGCGCTCTCCGACAAGCTCAAGGACCGCGGGGAGCGCATCGTGATGGAGTGCGTCGGGGTGGACCGCGGCAAGGCGCGCACCGCGATCGAGCAGGCGGGGGGAAGCGTGAAGCTGGCGATCGTGATGGCGAAAAAAGGCCTACGGCGGGAAGAGGCGCAGCGGGTGCTGGACGACGCGGGGGGCTTTGTGCGGCGCGCTGCGGGCGATCCGCCACCCGTCACGCGTCCGTGACGGAGGTGCTGGCTGTCGGCCTGATGTCGGGCACGTCGCTCGACGGGGTCTCGACGGCGTTGGTCCGGCTCAGCGCCGATCCCCCTGCGGCAACCCTCGTCGCGTTCCGTCAGGAGCCGTACGGCGCCGGCGAGCGCGGCGCGATCATCGACGCGATGGCCCGCGGCACGCCGCGGGACCTCGCGTTCCTCCACGTGGCATTGGGCGAGCGGTTCGCGGGCGCGGTGCTGTCGCTGCTCGCCGAAGCGCGCGTCGCGCCCAAGGACCAGCCGGGCCGCGCGACGCTGCAGCTCGGCGATGCGGCGGTGATCGCCGAGCGCTTGGGGGTGCGGGTGGTGAGCGACTTCCGCGCGCGCGACGTGGCGGCGGGGGGGCAGGGGGCGCCGCTCGTGCCGCTGGCGGACGTCATGCTGTTCGGGCACGAGGAGCGCGGCCGCTTGCTCTTGAACATCGGCGGGATGGCGAATTTCACCTGGGTGCCGCGGCGCGGCGTGGCTGAGGGCGCCCTGGCGTTCGACACGGGGCCGGGCGTCGCGGTGATCGACGCGGTGACGCGCCGCGTCGATCCCGACGCCGCGTACGATCAGGGCGGCGAGCGGGCGCGGCGCGGGCGGCCGGCGCAGAAGCTGCTCGAGGAGCTGCTCGCGGATCCGTATTTCGATCAGGCGCCGCCCAAGAGCACG
>WNFM01012085.1_pt2 | contig 15429 bp, 9 predicted proteins | sample 5400271 | NCBI WGS metagenome assembly WNFM01 (sample SAMN13153352, study PRJNA577476) | soil metagenome | isolation source: 60 cm saprolite on Douglas fir-dominated hillslope | place: USA:California | collected 2013-09-17
AACCCGAACGACTACGACGCCAACCTCTACCTCGGGGTGATCCTGCGCCAGGGTCAGCGCTACCCCGAGGCGATGAGCCGGTTCCTGCGGGCGCTGTCCGTGCGGCCGGCCTCGTCCACCGCTCGTTATCAAGTCGGCTCCCTGCATCTCGTGCTGGGCGAGATCGAAGACGCTCGCAAGGTGCTGGAGACGGTCGTGACGGAGGAGCCAAAGTTCGTCGAGGCCCACGTGTCGCTGGCGACCGTCTACTACCGCCTGAAGCGCAAGGAGGACGGGGACAGGGAGCGCGCGATCGTCAAGGACCTCAGCCGGGAGATCCAGGCGGAGCAGCCGGGCGCCAAGCAGGGCTTGGGGCCCGCCTATCGTGGCGACGCCATGCCCGCGGCGCCCGACGGCTCGGACAAGACTCCGGACAAGATCCCACCCCCCCGGGACCTCTAGCGTGATTCCGGCCTCTGCCCTCCTTGGCGTGATCCTCGCCCTCGGAGGCCAGGCGGCAGCCCCTCTTCCCTTCGAGGAGGTGGCCAGGAAGGCGAACGAGGCGCGCGACAAGGACCGGCTCGACGAGGCCATCCGCTGGTATCGCGAGGGCGCTCGCCTGCGGCCGCGCTGGGACGAGGGCCTCTGGTACCTCGCCACCCTGCTCTACGAACAGGACCGTTTCGCGGAGGCTCGCGATGCCTTCCAGCGATTCCTGGTGGTCAAGCCGGAGGCGGGGCCGGCCTGGGCCCTGCAGGGGATGTGCGAGTTCCGGCTGAAGGAGTACGACGCCGCGCTGCAGAGCCTCCAGAAAGGTACCGAGCTCGGCTACGGGACCAACACCGCGGTCCAGCGGGCCGCCTGGTTCCACCTTTCGATGCTCCTGGTGCGGGCCGGGCAGTTCGAGCTGGCCGTCCGGCCGCTCACGTTCCTCGCCCGCAGCGAGCCGGAGTCGCAGGGCCTGGTCGAAGCGGCCGGGCTCATGCTCTTGCGCGTGGCGAAGCTGCCGGACGAGATAGAGGCGGGCGAGCGGGAGCTCGTCACCCTGGCCGGCCGCGCCGCGTACGCGCACCTCTCACGCAGCGGGGAGGAAGCGAGGCGCCGGTTCGCCGATCTGATCGAGCGCTTCCCGAGTGCGCCCAACGTCCATTACGCGCACGCCATCTTCCTCCTGGGCAGCGACTCCAGCGCGGCCCTGGCCGAGTTTCGCAAGGAGATCGAGATCCAGCCCCGGAGCGTCTTCGCGCACCTGGACCTGGCGTTCGAGCTGATCCGGCGTGGCGATTTCGCGGAAGCCCTCGCGCCCGCAACGGAGGCGGTCCGGCTCGCCCCGCAGCTCTTCGCTGCGCACAACGCGCTGGGGCGTGTCCTGGTCGAGACGGGGTCGCTCGAGCCGGGCATCGTGGAGCTGGAGACCGCCGCGAGACTGGCTCCGGAAAGCCCCGAGATGCACTTCGCGCTGGCGCGGGCCTATGCCAAGGCCGGGCGCAAGGACGATGCCGCCCGCGCGCGGGCCACGTTCGCGGAGCTGGATCGCAAGCGTCGTGAGAAGAGGGAAGGCCCGCTCGTCGAGATGAAGAGCGCGGGTCCGGGTTGAGAGCCGCCGTCGGAGCAGGTATGGCCGCGATCGCGGTGGGGTTGGTGGGGGCGGCGCCTCGGGGCGACACAAGCAAACCCACGTTCTCGGATGTCACGGAAGCGGCCGGGATCCGCTGGGGGATCACGCGCACCGCTCTCCGCGGCTGGAACCTGGTGGAGACGATGGGCGGTGGCGGCGGCTTCGTGGACTACGACGGGGACGGACGCCTCGACATCTATCTCGTGTCCTACTCGCGCGAGCAGCAAGCGGACGGGCGGCCCGTGGGCGACGCGCTCTTCCACAACAACGGCGACGGCACGTTCACCGACGTCACCGCGAAAGCGGGCATTCGCGGGACCATGCGCGGGATGGGCCTCGCGGTTGGGGATTACGACAACGACGGACGGCCCGACCTCTACGTCACCGGCTACGGGGCCCAGCAGCTCTGGCACAACGAGGGGGACGGGACCTTCCGGGACGCGACCGTCCAAGCCGGACTCGACCCGCCGCCGCGGTGGGGGACGAGCGCCGCCTTCTTCGATTACGACGGCGATGGCCGGCTGGACCTCTACGTCGCGAGCTATCTGGACTTCGATCCGGACGGCAAGTTCCCGTGCGACCTGATCGACGAGCGGCCCTTCTGCTCGATCGACCGCTTCCGTGGATCCTCCGGCGTGCTCTACCACAACGATGGAAACGGCGTCTTCACCAATGTGACCACCCGCGCGGGACTGAGCCGGCCCGGCGCCAAGGGGATGGGAGTGGTGGCCGCCGACTTCGACGACGACGGGCGCGGCGATCTCTTCCAGTCCAACGACACCGCCCCGAACAACCTGTTCCGCAACCGCGGCGACGGGACCTTCGTCGACGTGGCCCTCGAATCCGAGGTGGCTTACGACCCCGGAGGCCGCGCCCTGGGAGCGATGGGCGTCGACGTGGACGACCCGGCCGGCGATGGCCGGCTCGACATCTTCGTCGCCAATTTCACGAACCAGGCCAACCAGCTCTTCCGCAACAGCGGCGCCGGCCCCTTCCGCGACGTGGCCCGCGAGCTCGGCCTGGCCGCCGCGAGCCTGCCCATGAGCGGCTTCGGGGCGCGCTTCCTCGATTACGACAACGACGGGCGGGTCGACCTCCTCGTCGCCAACGGACATCCCTTCGCGCCCGTGGCCAAGGTGTGGCCGGGCATCACCTACGCGGAGAGGCCGCTGCTGTTCGAGAACGTGGGGGGGACCTATGTCGAGGTGGCCGACCATCGCGGGAGCGCCCTCTCGAGGCCCTATGTCGGCCGCGGCCTGGCCACCGGCGACTATGACAACGACGGCGACACCGACATCCTTCTCCTTTGCGCCGGTGAGGCGCCACGCCTCCTCCGCAACGACGGCGGCAATCGAGGGAGTTGGATCGGAGTCGAGCTGGTGGGGACCTCCAGCAATCGCGATGGGGTCGGCGCACGCGTGACCGTGACCGCGGGCGGGCGCTTGCGCAGCAAGGTCCGGGCGGGAGGAACGAGCTACCTGTCCGCCTCCGATCCGCGGCTCCTGTTCGGCTTGGGCGAGGCGACTTCGGTCGAGCAGGTCGAAGTGCGCTGGCCCGGCGGGCGGCTCGAGCGGTTCGGCGCCTTCGCGGCGCGGCGCTACGTCACCTTGAAGGAAGGTGACGGGAAGGCGGCCCATGCGCGCTCGTAGGGCCACGCACGTGGCCCGCGCCCTCGCGGCTCTCGTCGCCTTCGTCTCGCCGGGGGCCGCTCAGGACCCCCCGCCCGACCTGCGAGCCCAGGTCTTTCGCGCCGAGACCGAAGTCGTGGTGCTGGACCTCGTGGTGCGGGACAAGAAGGGGCACACCCTTCGCGACCTGCGTCCCGAAGAAGTGCAGGTGTTCGAAGACGGCGTGAAGCAGGGGCCGAGCGGCTTCCGCTTTCTCGACACGCGCGCGGCCGGTGTAGCGGTGGAAGAGAGTCTCGAAGCGAAGAGCGACGGCTCCCGAATGGCCGCCGGGGCCCCCGGCGAAGGGCGACACCTCAACCTCGTGACGCTGGTCTTCGATCAGCTCGGCCCCGACGGGCGCCAGATCGCGCGCAAGGCGGCCCTGGACTTCCTGGAGCTCGCCGACCGGCCCGACATCTACGTCTCCGTGTTCCAGGTCAGCGAGAGCCTGAAGCTCATCCAGCAGTTCACGACCAGCCGCGCCCTCGTCCGCGACGGCGTCATGGCCGCGACGGGGCAGATGGCCACGGGCTACACCCCGGCCACGGCCGACCTCGTCGGGGCGACGCGCGAGTCGGAGCAGACCAAGGACCTCCTGCAAGCGGTGGGGCAGAACGTCAACAGCGCGCAGGGTGCGGCCACGGCGGCGGAGATCGGCCGGCGCGCGTCCATGGACGAGATGGCGGTGAACGCCTTGCGGCTGACCGAGACCCTGCAGCGCGAGCAGCAAGGACGCTCGTCGCTCTTCGCCCTCCTCGCCCTCTCCAAGAAGCAGCAGGTCCTGGCCGGGAGGAAGACGATCCTGTTCTTCTCCGAAGGACTGCACACCCCGCCGAGCCTCGAACACGTCCTGCTCTCCACGATCAGCGAGGCGAACCGTGCCAACGTCAGCGTCTACGCGATCGACGCCCGGGGGCTTCTGGTGGCCGCCCCCCTTGTCTCCACCCGCGACACCGTCTCCCAGGCCGCCGCCACCAGCCAGCGCCAGCAGCTCATGCGCGGCCAGGTGCCGGTGACGCGGGAGGAGATGCTCATCGCCGACAACGCGGAGGGCGCCCTGCGCATGGACGTGCAAGGCGCCCTGGCCGACCTCGCCGAGAGCACGGGCGGGCTTCTCATCGCCAACACCAACGACATGCGGCAGAGTCTCTCCCGCACGGTCGGCGATCTCGCCGGGTATTACGAGGTGGCCTACACGCCCACCAATCGCGAATACGACGGGCACTTCCGCCGCATCGCGGTGAAAGTGAGCCGGCCTGGCGCCAGCGTGCGGACGCGCAGCGGGTACTTCGCGGTGCCTCCGGGCGAAGGGACGGTCACCTTTGCCTACGAGCTGGACCTCTTGAAGGCCCTGCGGACGAGCCCGGCTCCCCACGAGTTCCCTCTGCGCACCCGCGCGTTCCACTTCGGGTACGAGCAGGGGAGCTTGCGGCACACCGTGGTCATCGAGATGCCTCTGGGTGATATCACCTTCGAGGACGATTCCAAGGCCCGGGAAGACCGCGCGCACTTCGCGTTCCTGGGGCTGCTGCGGAGCCCGAGCGGCATGGTGGCGCAGAAGTTCAGCCAGGACTACCCCTTCTCGATTCCCCGCGACAAGCTCCAGGCCTTGCGCCAGGGCAACGCGGTGTTCCTCCGCTCGTTCGTGCTTCCGCCCGGAAAGTACCGCCTCGAGACCGCGGCCATGGACCAGCGCAGCCGGAGGGCGAGCGTCGAGCGCGCGGACCTCGACGTACCCGAAGGGCCGCGGCCGCTGGGCCTGAGCAGCCTGGCCGTGATCAAGCGGGTCGAGGCCGTGGTCCCGGGCGCTCTGGCCTCGGACGATCCTTTCCGGCTCGGCGCGAACCGCATCGTTCCTTACGTGGGCGAGCCCGAGCTCCTCTCCGGCGCTCCGTTGAACCTCTTCCTGGTGGCGTATCCACACGTCCCGGACGACGCCAAGCCCGAGCTGACCCTGGAGCTGCGGCGCGACGGGAAGCTCGTCGGGCGTTCGACGCCGGAGCTGCCGGCTCCCGATGCCGAAGGCCGGATTCCCTACATCGCGTCCATCGCCGCCCAGGGATTCAAGCCCGGTCTCTATCAGGTCCGGGCCGTGCTCCAGCAGGGAAGTCTGACCGCGGACGAATGGACGTCGGTCCGCATTGGTGGCCCTTGAGACTCCTCTTGTTCCCGGTCCTCTTTGGCCTGGCTCTCGCGGGTGAGGCCCAACAACCGCGGCCCGAAGCGGGCGGCTCCACCTTCCCTTCCGCGGTGGGACTGGTGCGAGTCGACGTCGTCGTGACGGACAAGCCAGGGCGTCCCGTGTCGGACCTGAGTGCGGCCGACTTCGCCCTGTCCGAAGACGGAGTGCCCCAGACGATCAACAGCTTCGAGTCGGTGTCGGTCGCCGAGGCGCCGGATGACGAGACCTCAGCGGAGCGTCCCTTCGCGTCCACCAACCTGGGCCCGGAGCCCCGGCGGGTCCGGACGTTCGTCGTGGTCTTCGACGACATGCACCTGACCCCGAACCAGGCCCTGCGCGCCAAGGGGGCGGTGGCCGAGTTCCTCCGCAGAGGGACGGGGGCCGGCGATCGCGTCACCCTCATCGCCAGCGGAGGCGGGGCCTGGTGGAACGCCCGCATGCCGGAAGGTCGCGAATCGCTGATGGCGATCCTCGGCCGGCTCGACGGGCGTTACATCCCCGACAGCTCCCCCGACCGCGTGACCGACTTCGAAGCGATGCGCATCGAGGTCTACCAGGACCAGGAGGTGGCCCTGAAGGTCATGCGCCGCTTCGACAGCTACGGGACCAAGGGCCGCCAGCAGGGGGACAACAGCGTTTCCCGCGAGGACCTGGGCAAGAGCTCGATGACCGGGATCATCGACATGGATGTTCGATCGCGGGCGGCGGAGGCCTACCGCCTGGCCACCAGCCGCAACAAGATCACGCTCGACGTGATGGCGCGGGCCCTGACCGCGCTCGCGGGCACGGCCGGACGGAAGTCGATGGTGCTGATCTCACAGGGATTCGTGTACGACCCGGAGATGGAGGAGATGAAGAAGGTGGTGGAAGCGTCGCTGCGCTCCAACGCACCCGTGTACTTCATCGATAGCCGCGGCTTGCAGGGGCTTCCCGAATCCTCCACCGCGGCCTTCGGCCGGCCCATCGACGCGCAGGACGCGGTCGCGGTGCTGGCCGACATCACGCGCGATGCGGAAGGCACGGAAGCCCTGGCCCTCGACACCGGAGGCTTCGTGGTGAAGAACTCCAACGACCTCGCGGGAGGCATCGCCCGGGTCTCGTCGGAATCGCGGACCTACTACCTCATCGGCTACAACTCGTCCGATGCCCGCCGGGACGGCAAGTTCCGCAAGATCAAGGTCAGCCTGGCGACGAAGAGGCCCGGCCTCAAGGTCCGCGCCCGCCGCGGCTACTATGCCCCCTCGGATGCGGCGCCGAAGGCCCCCGCGCCCACGACCGATCCCGTCATCGCCCGCGCCCTCGACTCGCCCTTCGAGGTCGCGGATGTGCCCTTGCGCGTGGCCGCCTATTCCTTCGACGAGACGATGATCGACCGCATCAACGTCGTGCTCGCGGCCGAGGTCGACATCCGCGGCCTCACCCTCAAGGAGGAGGACGGCCGCTTCAAGGACGACGTGGCCGTCCTCGTCGAGGCCCAGAGCCGCGACAACGGCGAGTACTACCGCTTCGACCAGAAGATCGAGATGTCGATGCTTCCGGAGACGCGGGAGAAGCTCAACCGGACCTGGTACCCGGTGATCCACGAGCTGACCCTGCCCCCCGGCGGCTATCAAGTGAAGGTGGTGGTACAGGAGCTCGGGACCCGGCGCGTCGGCTCCGTCATGCATGACTTCGAGGTGCCTCCGTCCTCGGGCTTCCGTCTCTCCACGCCGATCCTGACCGACGCCGTAGACCCGGCGTCGTCCGCCGCGGGGAGTCCGCGTCCGGTGATCGTCGCCCGGCGGTCCTTTCTCGCGGGGCAGGTGCTCTACTGCCAGTTCCGGGTTTTCGGGGCCGCCCAGGATCCCGCGACGCACAAGCCGCGCGTCTCCGCGGGCTACGAGATCCGCGCGGAGAACGGGCCGGTCCTGAAGCGCTCGCCACGGACCGTCATCATTCCCACGTCGCTGGGGTCGCTCCTGCGCTTCCAGGGGATCGCGCTTCCTGCCGCCACGCCCGGGGCCTACGCGATCACGCTGTCGGTGCGGGACGAGGTGGCGAATCGCATCTTGAACGTCAAGGAAGAGTTCGTGATCGAGGGCCCGGGCACCAAGAAGGCGGAGAGGTGATCGCGCGGCCGCACTGGTCCCGCCGCCGGTTTCTCGGCTCGCTGGCCCTGGGGGGCGCCGGCCTCGCGCTGGGCCGTCCGCATCTCGGCCTGGCCGCGGGGAAGCCGCTCTTCCAGGAGCTGTCTCCGGCGGCCATGGGGATCACCTGGGTCCACGACAATGCCCGCTCGCCAGAGCGCTATCTCCCCGAGACCCTCGGTCCCGGTTGCGCGTTCCTGGACTTCGACAACGACGGGTGGATGGACCTCTTCTTCGTGAGCTATGGCCCGTCCGATTTCTTCACCCCGACGCGGCCGCTGAAGAACGCGCTCTACAAGAACAACCGGGACGGCACGTTCACCGACGTGACGGACAAGGCGGGGGTGGCGGGAAGCGCCTTCGGCATGGGCGCGGCGGTCGGGGACTACGACAACGACGGCTTTCCCGACCTCTACGTGACCGCCTATGGCCGGGCCACCCTCTATCACAACAACCGGGACGGGACGTTCACCGACGTGACGGAGAAAGCGGGCGTGGCCGCTCCCGGCTGGAGCACGAGCGCCGTCTGGTTCGACTACGACAACGACGGCAGGCTGGACCTCTTCGTCTGCAGCTTCGTGGAGTACGGCCGCGGCAAGAACGTCTCCTGCGGCGACAACAAGCTGGGACGTCACTTCTACTGCATCCCGCGCATCTTCAACCCGACCCCGAGCCTCCTCTTCCACAACAACGGCGACGGCACCTTCACGGAGGTTTCCAAGGGGACGGACATCCAGAAGGCGCTGGGCAAGGCCCTCGGCGTGGTGGCCACCGACATCAACAATGACGGCCTCATGGACCTCTTCGTGGCCAACGACACCGTGCAGAACTTCCTCTTCAAGAACCTGGGAGGAGGGAAGTGGGAAGAGATCGGCCTGCCCTCCGAGGTCGGGTTCAGCGCCAACGGCCAGGCGCGTTCCGGGATGGGGGTCGATGCGGGCGACGTGGACGGCGACGGCTACCAGGATCTCTTCGTGGCCAACGTCGACCAGGAGATGTTCGCGCTCTACCGCAACAATCACGACGAGTCGTTCTCCGATACCGCCCATGTGCAGGGGGTGGCGGCCGCCACGCGCCTCCTGAGCGGCTGGGGCCTCAAGTTCTTCGACTTCGACAACGACGGCAATCTCGATCTGCTGCTGGCCAACGGCCACCCCGACGACATGATCGACAGTTATGGCGGGAACGTGAAGTACGAGGAGCCGTTGCTCCTCTTCAAGGGCGACGGCAAGCAGCTCCGCAACATCTCCAACGAAGCGGGCCCGGTGTTCGCGAAGAGTTTCCCGGCGCGCGGCCTGGCCGTGGGGGACTTCGACAACGACGGCCGGGTGGACGTCGTCGTGGCCAACAACGGGGGGCCGCCCCTCATCCTCAAGAACAATGCCGGCGAGGGCAACCACTGGGTGGGCGTGCGCCTCGAGGGCACGAGGTGCACCCGCGATGCGGTGGGGGCCTGGCTGTCCTGGTCGGTGGGCGGGATCAAGAGATCCCGGCTCAAGACGGGCGGCGGGAGCTACCTGTCCTCGCACGATCCCCGCGAGGTGATCGGCCTCGGCGCGGCGACGAGGCTCGACTGGCTCGAGATCAAGTGGCCGGCTCCCAGCGGCCGCGTCGAGCGGATCGAAAACCCGCCGGTGGACCGGTACGTCCGCATCGTGGAGGGCAAGGGCATTGTTTCCTGATCGTCGGTCTCTGACCGCGGCTCTCCTCCTGGCCGTGGCCCTCGGTGGTTCAGCGCGGGCGCAGGCGCCGGCGGAGAAGCCGGCCTCGCCGCCGACGTTCCGCGTCGACACCGGCGTCGTCATGCTCGACGTCGTCGTGCGCGACAAGAAGGGCCGGCTGGTGCGCGACCTGGGCCCCGAGGAGATCCAGGTCTTCGAAGATGGCGTGAGGCAGGAGATCACCGCCGTCCACTTCGTGGAGACGGGCCGCGAGTCCGTTGCCGCCGCCGCCCCCGCGGGCGCGCCGGCCGCCCCCGCCAGCCCCGAGCCGAAGCAGATCAACCTCGTCACCCTTCTCTTCGACCAGCTGGGGACGGAGGCCCGGATCATCGCCCGCAAGGCCGCGCTCGACTTCCTGGACGCCGATCATCGGAGCGGCCTCTGGATCTCGGTCTTCACGATCGACCGGCGGATGCGGCTCCTCCAGCAGTTCACGACCGACCGCGAGCAGGTGCGGGCGGCGGTGGATCTGGCCACCGGGGCCGCGCACGCCGGCCGGACCGATCTGGCCGCGGAGGCGGGGCGGGTGGGACGGGAGGGAGACACCGCGGCCGCACAGACGGACCTTGCCGCCGCCGGAGTCGCGGCCGCCGGCGCAGGCGCGGGCGCGGCCGGGGCCGCCGCGGGGTCGGCGGCCCGGGACGCGGCCTTCGCCCAGATCGAGCAGAACACCCTCGACATGACCGACCGGCTGGAGCGTCAGCTCCAGGGCGAGTCCTCGATCTTCGGCCTCCTGGCCCTGGCCAACCAGCAGCAGCGGCTGGCCGGTCGCAAGACCATCCTGTATTTCTCCGAGGGGCTGCAGGTCACGTCGCGCCTCGAGCAGGTCTTCCGCTCCGCGGTGAGCGAGGCCAACCGCGCGAACGTGAGCATCTACTCCGTGGACGCGCGGGGCCTCAACACCGCGAACCAGCTCATCGGCCAGCAGCAGAGGGTGGAGCGGGCGCAGCGGGCCGTGCAGCGGCAGCAGATGTCGCGCGGGGGCGTGGCCGTCACCCCGGATGAGGTTCTGGCCGGGGAGACGGTCGAGGAGAGCCTGCGCGTCAACACCCAGGGGACGCTGGCCGACCTGGCCGAGGGCACCGGCGGCTTCCTGATCGCCAACAGCAACGACATGGAGGCGGGGATGGACCGCGTCGCGGGCGACATCGTGGGCTACTACGAAGTCACCTACGCGCCGGCCAGGGTCGAAACGGACGGGAAGTTCCGCGCTCTCTCGGTCAAGGTCGCGCGCGGCGGCACGACCGTGCAGGCCCGCAAGGGCTACTTCGCCGTGCCCGCGGGCGAAGGGACGGTCACGTTTCCCTACGAGCTGTCGCTGCTCTCCGCCCTTCGGGTCGATCCGATGCCCCACGACTTCGATTTCCGGTCGAGCGCCTTCCACTTCGGACGCGTGGGCGAGCGGCAGCAGTACACGGTCGTGATGGAGGTGCCGCTGAGCAGCTTCTCGTTCAAGAAGGATGGGGGGAGCTACAAGGCGCACTTCTCGTTCATGGCCGTGCTGCGCCATCCCACCCAGGGCGTCGTGCAGAAGTTCAGCCAGGACTCGCCCGTCGACGTGCCCAGCGAGAAGAAGGAAGCCCTGACGCGGGGCAATGCGATCTTCACCCGCAGCTTCTCGCTGGGGCCCGGCCGCTACACGCTGGAGACGGTGGCGCTGGACGAGAACACGAAGAAGACGAGCGTCCGCAAGGCGGTGCTCGTGGTGGCGAAGGCGCCGCCGCCGCTCGGTCTCAGCAGCCTGGCCATCATCAAGAGGACGGAGCCCGTCAATCCGGGAGCGCTCGAGACCGACGACGCTCTCCGGATCGGCCAGACGCGCATCGTCCCCCTGCTCGGAGAGCCGACCCTGGCCATCGGCGAGGGCCTTCCCCTGTTCCTCGTCGCCTACCCGGCGGCGGGGACCGCCGACAAGCCGGAGCTGACGCTGGCCCTGCTTCGAGAAGGAACGCTGGTCGCCCGCTCCAGCCCCGACCTGCCCGCGCCCGACGACAAGGGCCGCATCGCGTACATCGCAACGATACCTTCGACCGGTCTGGCCGCCGGACGCTACGAGGTGCGCGCGATCCTGCGCCAGGGCGCCCTCGTGAGCGAGGAGACGACGTTCTTCAACAAGTAGCTACTTCTTCCGGGTCAGGTTCTCCCAGACCTCGACCCAGGTCTCGGTGCGCTGCCCGTCCACCTGGAAGTTCCCGGTGACGATGTCCATGTCCCCGTCCCCGTCGTAATCACCCACGTCGAGGCTCGCGTGGTATCCGCCCTTCTCGAGGGTGTGCCGCTCGAACCGGCCGGGCGCGGTCTGCTCGAGCCACACGAGCGACGGGAGAGGCTGACCGTGCTTCGCCATGCCCGGGACCAGCGTGCAGGCCACGATGTCCAGGTCGCCGTCGCCGTCGAGGTCGACGGCTTGCGCCCGAAGCACGCCGTTGAGCGCGGCCAGGGTGTGCTCCGTGAAGGGGTAGCGGCCGCGGTTCTCGAGCCACTGGATGCCGTGGTAGGGCTTGAGGAGGAACTCGTCGAACATGTCTCCGTGGGTCAGGAGCACGTCCACGTCACCGTCCTTGTCGAGGTCGACGAGCTGGATCCCCGACGTGCCCCAGCCCGGATGCGGCGCCGCGTAGATCGTCTTCGCCGCGAAGGTGTTCTTGCCCTGGTTGAGGAAGGCCTGCACGGTTTCGTGGTGCTGGGAGATGAGGTCCACGAAGTCGGGCCGCCCGTCCTTGTCGAGGTCGATCACCGGGACGTGAATGGATCCTTGACGCCAATCGACCTCGTGCGGCTCGAAGCGCGGCGACGACCAGTCGGTGGTGCGGTTCTCGAAGAGAAGGGTGGATCCCACCTCGCGCCAGCCGAAGGCCGCGACCACGAGGTCCAGATCTCCGTCCTTGTCGAAATCGGCGGCCTGCACGTCGGCGACCCGCGGCAGCGAGGAGACGAGGGTCCTCGTCTCGAAGCTCCCGTCGGCCCGGCCCCTCAGCCAGACGACGCTCCCGTTCTTGTGATCTCCGGGCGTGACGCTACCGAGGTTCGCCACCAGGAGGTCGAGCACGCCGTCCTGGTCGAGGTCCACGGCTTCCAGGTGACAAGGGTTCGGGACCCTGGCCACGACCTCGAGACCCGCCTCCGGCCGGGCGGGCGAGCCGCGCAGGACGAGGCCGTTCGACATGTCGGCGGCGAACACTTCGAGCCCGCGCTCGCGCTTCATCGTGAAGAGGCGGACGTTGGCCACGATGGGCAGGAGACCGCCGGGCAGGCCGAGCGTATGCCGCGCGAATCGGACGGGCGCGTCGGCGGGCTCGGGCCACGCGACGGGCGGGGCCAGCTCCGTGGGCGCGGCGCCTTCGTAGTACGCGATGATCTTCTCGATCGGGAAGTCGACGGGGATCTCCTTGCCCTTGGGAGCCCCGATCCCGCCCAGGGCGAAGCCCGTCATCTCGAAGATCGTCGCGCTCCACTTGCTGCGCGGCAGGATGTCGGGCGGGGGGAAGGCATGGCAGGACGTGCAGACCTGCCGTGCGACCGCCTCGCCGCTCGGGGCCGCGGGGGCGGGCTGCGCGGCACCGATCGCCGTGGACGTCGCGGTGCCGACGAAGGCCGAAGCGGCGGCGCCGACGGAGAGAAGGACCAGGAAGGCACGGTTCATTCGGGTGGCCTCAAGGGCTGGGCTCGCGCATGTAGCCTGGGCGGTAGCGCAGATCCGCGTGCGTGTGCTTGAGCTTCACCTCGAGGGGCCGCCAGCCGGAAGCGGGCGCGCCGGCATCGAAACGCAGCAGGTAGCGGTGGCGCAGGTCGTCGAGCACGCGGAGAAACGCGTTCCCGAGGCCCTTCCCCGACTCCGAGAGGGCGCGTCCTCCGGTGGCGTTCACGACTTCCTGGAGAAGGTCGGACGCCACTCCCACCGCGTAGACGAGCGTGCTCGCCTGACGAGCCAGGGCGAGCGAGTCGGCCGCGCCCGTCCAGCTCACGGTGTCGACGCCGTCCGAGAACACGATGAGGACGGGCCGGCCGGGAAGGCTCGGAGCCATCAGCAGTCCGCTGAAGAGGGCATCGAACAGCGCGGTCCTCCCTCCGGCACGGGTCTGGGCCAGGGCCCGCTCCAGGGCCGCGCGGTCTTCGCCGGCGGTGCAGCCCAGGTGGACGGCGTTCGAGAACGTGAGCAGCATGGCCTCGTCCCGGGGCGCCAGGGCGCGGACGAACGCGGTACCGGCCTCGCGCAACTGGTCGAGTCTTCCTCGCGCGACGCTGAGGCTCGTATCGAGGACGAGGATGGCGGAGATGGGAACCGAGTCGGTCGGGACCAGCTCGAGGGCAACGCGCCGACCCCCGTCGAGCACCTCGAAATCGTCGGCGGTGAGGCCACGGACGGGCTCGCCGCCCTGCGTCACGAAGACGTCGAGATAGACGGACTCCGCCGATGCCGGGAAGACGGGCGGCGCCGGTGCGGCCGTGTTCGAGGCGAACGCCGCGACGAGCACGAACGCGGCCAGGGTCAGCGGCGCACCTCGTCACGCAGACGCGCCATCCGCTCCTCGAAGCCGGCATCCTCGCCGAAGCCGGCGAGGCGGTAGCGCCACCACGGCTCATCGGCCGGCGCGGCCTCGTCGGTCCGTCCAACGAGCCGCGCCATCCGGACGCGCGCTTCGGAGGGCCGGGCGGCGCGAGCGAGCACCCGGACCAGGGCCATCTCCGCCACTCGGGATCCAGGACCGAGGGCGAGCGCCTCCTCGTACCGGGCGCGCGCCTCCGGGATCTCGCCCGCCGCTTCCCGGGCCGCGCCGGCGAAGAGCTGGGCGAGAAGCGCCTCGGAGGTCGAGGGACGGCCGGCGAGGACCAGGTCCATCTCCGCGATCGCTTCCGCGAGCCGGCCTTGCAGGAAGAGCGTGCGGCCGAGGCGGAGCCGGGCCTCGACCTGACCCGGGGCCGACGACAAGACCCGTCGATACAGCTCTTCCGCCCTCGGCAGGTGGGTCGCGGCCGCATCCCCCGCCTCCGCGGCGGAGAGGCGAGGGCTCCCGGAGCCGGAGAACGCGCGGCCGCCGAGGGTCTCGTGGATCACGGCACGGGACAGCAGCAACTCCATGTCGTCGCCGGCGGCGGCGCACGCGCGCTCGAGGATCGCGAGCGCGGTCCCCGCCTCGTAGCGCGACCGGTAGAAGGCGGCGGCGCCCAGGGCCCACTCGCGATGGAAGCGGTGGCGGCGGGCGGGGTCGAGCACGAGGCCGGCCAGGCGTTCGCCCGTGTCCAACTCGCGGCGGGCCGTGACCGCGTCACCGCGACGCGCCTCCTCGACCGCCATGTCCAGGTGGAGCAGGGCCGCGGCCTGGACCTCGGCGTCGGTCCACTCCGGCTCCTTGGAAGAGGAGCGAGCGGCCGGCGCACGCAGCCGGGTCAGCCGGTCCACGTCCGCCGCCGCGCGGTCGGGGGCAACCCTGCGGCGCGCCTCGACCGCCCCCGCGACATCGCCGGCGCGGTAGCGCGCGATCAGCGCGCGCAGCTCGCCCAAGGCACCCTTCGCGGCCGCGGCTTCGCTCGCCTCGCGGGACCGGTCGCCGGTCGCCGCTCGAATCGGGCCGTCGCCCGCGGGCAGGGAGAGGAGGTCCGCGGCGAATCCCGCCCCACCTGGTCCCGGCACCGAGAAGCGCCACTGGCCGACGCTGGCCCGGTCGGACTCCTTCTCGAGGGCCACCGCTTCGAGCACGTACTCGCCGGGCGAGAGCGCGAGCCGACGCCGCAGCACCGCTCTCTTCGCGCGGAGCGCGTCGAGAGTCCCGGCCGGACCCGTCATCGGGTAGTCGTCGCTGAGCCGCTCCACGACCTGGCCATCCGGAGACTTGATCACGGCCAGGATCGAAAGGCCGAGGCGATAGGTCTTCTTCCTGGGGTCCATGACGAACGGCAGCGCGTCGAGGGGGACCTCGATGGCCACGGTAGGCTCGCCTTTCTCTGCGAAGGAAATGCCGGCGTGGACCTCGAAGTCGTGCGCCTTGGGGCGAGTGGTGAGGGCCCCCAGCAGGGGCACCTCGTAGGGGAAGAGGGTCGAGCCGCCGGGGGGCAGCGCGAAGTAGCCGCTTCGGGCCTGCACCGAGACTCCCTTCCGGGCCAGCTTGACCTCGATCTTCCGGAACTTGCCGTCGTA
>WNFM01074470.1_pt1 | contig 15427 bp, 14 predicted proteins | sample 5400271 | NCBI WGS metagenome assembly WNFM01 (sample SAMN13153352, study PRJNA577476) | soil metagenome | isolation source: 60 cm saprolite on Douglas fir-dominated hillslope | place: USA:California | collected 2013-09-17
TTGGCCAGTTTGAGCCAGATACCCTTTGTATTCGTATGATGCTCTTCGAGCCATGCTTCCCAGTCTGGTTGGGTTTCAAACGCAATGATGGGGAGATTATCTGTATTCTTCATGCATGTTTTCTACTCCCGACAAGGCCTTTGCCACGTCCTGGCAATGGGCCTTCCGGTTTCAGGTTGAAGATGCCTTTGGATGTAGCCATGTAACGAACACCAGCACTCCTTCGGACCTTGTCGACACGGTACGGTCGGGTGCGATTGAGGCTCATTTCTCTAGTGGGCCAAGTGGAGGTCTGTTCATCTAGGGATGAATGAGTCGGAAAACGCGTGCGAGAAGCACCACCACCGCAATGCACAGCAAGGCAATGGCGAACCACTGTATGCTGCGAGTCGATGTCTTTTCGGGCGCTGGCTCGCTCATTCGTCGTTTCTGGTACTTTGCCTCGCGCCGCCGACCTGATCTATTGAGCGGAGCTTTTCTACGCCTCATGCTGCAATCCCTTTACCGGTATGTAAGCGCGGGATGGGAATATTCCTGGAGTTCCATACGGAACTGGCAAACCGTAGCAACCATTTGCCCTATTGTACCCAACTCTGAGGGATAAAGCAAAAACAGACAGGTACATGAGGCGAGCGCCTCGGGTATCATCAGGGAGTCACGGTATTTTGCGGTGCTTCTGCGCGAGGCGCGAATGCAACGGGGAGCACCCATTCGTAAAAGGGAGAACACGCCCATCAGGCAAGCGAGGAGAAGCCTCATTGACCCGCTCACATGAAGGAGCGGCTGATCGCGATTGAGCATGCGATTATGGTTTGTGCTGGCTACTTAGCTTATCCGTTCTCATATCAGAAAGTAACCTGTCATACGGGAAACCCTCATGTCATCTATCTGATGAGTAGATAGCTAAGAAAAAGAATTAGCGCTCTTTTTTAGAACGGATATCCGAAGTAGTCAGCACAACAGTTGCAGTATAGCCCATTGTAGTGACGGGTGAACAAAAAATTCAATCAAGATAGCCTTTTTGTCTTTGTTATGACACATGCAAATATATAAAAGGCGAAGGCCGTAACCAATTGTCTGCCAAATACAACTATCTCTCTGAACAGGCTGTCCATCTGGCCTGGTCGTTCCGGTGGTTTTCCCGACCAGGCCCAGAGCTCCGGTATCGCATATCTTCACGCCACATCACGAGGTGAAAGGACCTTCACGGATGAAACTCGCTGGTTTGTTCAAAGGCAAGGTACTGGTCGCCGCGCTGTTGAGTATTATGGTGGCTAGCAGCACGACAGCAGTGTTCGCCGCATCGCCTGCCGGGCAGGGCGCAGTTCATGCAATCATGGCTATGGCGAGATCGAGAAGCTGCTCACCTATGCACAATTCCTGGTGACCCACGCTAAAGCCAATGAGAAGCTGACAGACAGCGATGCGCGCAGCTATCTGGCGCTGGCACTCCAGAACTGCGGAACGACTCCCCTGGAAACATGCCTGAAGACGCATGTCCAGCCCGGTCATAGCGGGAGCAAGAAGGGTGGAAAGAGGCATGGGCGAGATCACACATCCAACATCTAGCTATTCTGGCACAGGGGACGAAAAACGGAAATGTGCGGCTTCACAGCCGTGCTTTCCTCCACCGCCTGAAGGCGGCGGTCCCCAGCACGGAGGTTTCTATGGTTTATTAAGGATGTAGAAAAAAGGCGTCAAAGAGAGCGTAAGCGTTATCAGCTTCGGCGAAGCAACGGCGGCTGGAGTTGTGGGGAATCCAGCAGAGGCAGGAAAGAGCCGATGCCAGGCATGTCATGACAGAGACATGCAGCAGAGAGCAAAGCACCGTAGGGTCCTGGAAAAGAAAGCAGTTGAGCATCTTGGAGGACAGTGTATTGATTGTGGAATGGGAACAGACATCCTTGCGGTCTATGATTTTCACCACATGAACTCCGACGAAAAAGATACTGCTATCGGTCCCATGATAGATGACAATTGCAAATGGGAGAGATTACGGGCTGAACTTGACAAATGTGTGTTGCTCTGTGCGAACTACCATCGCATACGACATGCCTTACAAGACGATGATCTCATCCATATCTCTTCATCCGGTCTCTTGCCCGGCTAGGGCCACACAGGGAGCGATCTCCCTACGGTGTGCGGATGTTTTCACCGCAAGCAACACATGTGAGTATGTTTTGAAAGGCAGTAATACGAATGTCAATCATTTGCGTCATTGGAACCGGCTATGTCGGGCTGGTCACCGGCACGTGCCTGGCCGATCTGGGCAACCATGTGACATGTGTAGACATTGTTCCAGAGAAAATCGCAGGTCTTCAACAAGGTATGTTACCTATCTACGAGCCAGGTCTGGAGGAGCTGGTGGAACGCAACGTCCACGCCGGTCGTCTGCATTTCACGACCAGCTATCAGGAAGGGTTGGATAACAGCGAATTCATCTTCATTGCGGTCAACACTCCCACCGGAAACGGCCAAGGCAGAGCTGACATGCATTACGTGGAGAGCGCGGCGCGCGGCATCGCCCAGGTACTGGACCACTACGCTATTATCATCAACAAGAGCACCGTTCCGGTCGGCAGTGGCGATATTGTGAAGCGCCTCATCCTCAGTAATCTTGCACGGCCCAATATACAGTTTGCCGTCGTCTCCAATCCTGAATTTTTGCGCGAAGGGTCGGCAGTGTTCGATTTCCAGACTCCCGATCGCGTGGTGCTCGGCTCGTCGGATGCAGAGGCGGCACGCAAGGTAGCGACCCTCTATTTGCCGTTGCGTGCCCCCATTATGATCACCGACCTCTATACCGCCGAGATGATCAAATACGCCTCCAACGCCTTCCTGGCGACGAAGATCTCGTTCATCAACGAAATCGCGCAGATCTGCGAACGGCTGGGAGCGGATGTGAAGGAGGTGGCCGAGGGCATGGGCTTCGATAAACGCATCGGGCGGGCGTTCCTGGACGCAGGGCTCGGCTACGGGGGGAGTTGTTTTTCCAAGGACGTGCGTGCTCTATCGCACATGGCTGGTGAGGCCGGTCTACATCCACAGTTGTTGAACGCTGTCATGGATATCAATCATGACCAGCGACGTCTGGTCGTGAACAAGCTCATCTCCATCCTCGGTTCGCTGCGCGGCTGCACTATCGGTATCCTGGGACTGGCCTTCAAACCCAACACCGACGACATGCGTGATGCGCCTTCCGTAGATATCATCCGTTGGGTGTCCAGCCAGGGAGCGCACGTGCGAGCCTACGACCCGGTGGCGCTCAAGACGGGACGCGACGCACTGGAGCGCGAGGGCATCCGCATGGAGCACATCACATTCTGTGAAGATGCCTATGCCGTGGCGGATGGCGCCGATGCCTTAGTGATCGTGACGGAATGGAACGAATTCAAAGCACTGGACAAGCCGCAGCTGCACCGCTTGATGCATCGTCCCATTGTGATTGATGGCCGCAACATCTACGAGGCGGAGGAGATGCAGCGCCTGGGCTTCACCTACCGGGCGATGGGACGAGGTACAGGCCCGGCGCCAATGGTGGTTGCAGCAGGAGATGATACAAGCCTGCCACAACACGCCTCTGTTGGAGAAAACAACAGCAGGCATAATGGGCCAGGGCCTCTTGCTGCTCTGTAGTGTGAGATGTACTCACCTTACGTAGCTTAAGAGCAGGAATCTCTAGTTCCGAGCAAAGTGTAAGGTGAGTCGAAACAGCTTCATTGCGATCTACCTCAATAAGGAGGCATTATGAGAGTTCTCGTGACTGGCGCTGCGGGCTTTATTGGATCTCATCTGTGTGATCGGCTGTTGCACGAAGGTCACCAGATAGTGGCGTTAGATAATGTCGCAACAGGACGCCTTGAGAATATTGCGCATCTGTGGGGGCAGGATGATTTCTGCTTCATCAAGCATGATGTGTCCAACTTCATTTTTGTCCCAGGCAGAGTCGATGCCGTGCTGCATTTCGCCTCTCCAGCCAGCCCAAACCCACACTCCCCCTATGGTTTCCCGCAACGGCCTATTCAGACCCTCAAGGTTGGAGCGCTCGGTACCCATAACGCACTTGGCGTCGCTCGCGCCAACCGGGCCCGCTTTCTGCTGGCTTCCACATCTGAGGTGTACGGTGATCCACAAGAGCACCCGCAGCGAGAAGACTACTATGGACACGTCAATCCCGTCGGGCCACGCTCCGTCTACGATGAAGCGAAAAGATTTGCTGAAGCCGTGACCATGGCCTACCACCACTACCACGGCCTTGATACGCGCATTGCGCGTATTTTCAACACCTATGGCCCTCGCATGCGCCCTGATGACGGGCGAGTCGTGCCGAACTTTGTGCGGCAAGCACTTGCTGGCGAGCCAGTAACCATCCATGGAGATGGCTGCCAGACCCGGAGTTTCTGCTACATTGATGATCTGGTTGACGGACTCTATCGCCTGTTGCTGTCTGACTTCCATGAGCCGATCAACCTGGGGAATCCAACAGAGATAACGATCTCTGAGCTTGCGAGCACGGTGCTGCGCCTCACGCACAGCATGGCGGGGATCACGGTCCTGCCTGAGGAGCGCGTTCTTACCGATCCGCAACGACGTTGCCCCGACATCGCGCGAGCTAGGGAGCAGTTACACTGGCGTCCGAAGATTGGTCTGGAAGCGGGCCTCTTGCGCCTGATCGAGGACTTTCAGGCGCAGCTTAGCTCGTGCTAGTACGACAGGAAGGGTATCCAGAACGGAGTTTCTATGATCCGCGCAAAGGAAGATCGCACCATTGGTACTAAAAAGTTGGAAGCCATAACCAAAGGCGGACGAAACGCAACATTCTTTTAGTGATCTCCGTCTTTGACAGGGCAACTGGGAGACCAGGGCAGACGACGTTCCCAGGTGAGGATGTACATATTCCTTGGGAATAATACATCGTTCTCGAGCAGTACTTACACTCACTCGGCCCGCTGCGTATAGAGAGGAAAATAGCGAGCTATGTCTTCCATTCGTCGTGGGTGTGGCATGCGCCCACGTGTGCAAGGCAAATTCATCTTTGTTGGGGATGAAAAGTTGTATGTTCGCGGCGTCACCTATGGAACATTTCGTCTCGATGAGGATGGCCATGAGACCTACGACCCAAGGGTGGTCGAGCAAGATTTTGCCTTGATGGCTGCAAACGGCCTGAATGCAATTCGTACGTACACTGTGCCGCCGAGCTGGCTGCTGGATGCTGCTGTGCAGCATGGGATCCGAGTGATGGTGGGCCTTCCGTGGGAACAACATATCGCCTTCCTCGATGACAAGAAACGGGCAGGGGCGATAGAGGAACGAGTGCGCATAGGAGTGCGCGCCTGTGCTGGTCACCCGGCGATCCTCTGCTATGCGATCGGCAACGAAATCCCGGCCTCTCTTGTACGCTGGTATGGTCACCGCCGCGTGGAGCAGTATCTTGAGCGACTCTACCGGGCGGCGAAAGCGGAGGACCCCGAAGGTCTTATCACATATGTGACCTATCCTTCCACAGAATATCTCCGGCTCTCCTTCGTCGACCTCGTGTGTTTCAACGTCTATCTTGAGTCGCAAGAGCGCCTCGCCGCCTACCTGGCTCGCCTCCAGAACCTCGCGAGTAACCGCCCGTTGGTTCTGGCTGAACTGGGGTTAGACAGCCGCAGGCATGGTGAGGAAGTGCAGGCTCTCACGCTCGACTGGCAGATCAGAACGGCATTCGCTGCCGGCTGCGCTGGCTCATTTGTGTTTGCCTGGACGGATGAATGGTTCAGGGGTGGCTATGACATCGAGGATTGGGATTTCGGTATTACGAGTCGTGCGCGGCAGCCGAAGCTGGCCCTGGCTGCCATACGTGAAGCATATAGCGCAGTGCCATTCCCGCCAGGCCTGTCCTATCCGCGCATCTCCGTGATCGTGTGTAGTTACAACGGGCAGCGCACCCTGCACGATTGTCTCGCGGGTCTGTTGCAGCTGGACTATCCGAACTTCGAGGTCATCGTCGTCGACGATGGATCGACCGATCAGACGGCGACCATTGCCTCCGAATATGGCTTCAACGTCATCCGAACTGAAAATCGCGGTTTGAGCCAGGCTCGCAACACTGGTCTGGCAGCCGCCACAGGTGAGATTGTTGCCTATATCGATGATGACGCCCGTCCTGACCGCCATTGGCTGACCTATCTTGCAGCCACTTTTCTGACGACGACACACGCGGGAGTAGGGGGACCAAACCTTGCTCCTCCTGGCGACGGACTCATCGCCGATTGTGTTGCCAACGCCCCGGGTGGTCCTGTCCATGTTCTGCTTTCCGACCAGGAGGCCGAACACATTCCAGGCTGTAACATGGCTTTTCGTGCCTCTTGTCTGCAGGCGATAGGCGGCTTCGATCCCCAGTTCCGGATAGCTGGTGATGATGTCGATGTGTGCTGGCGCTTGCAGCAGTGCGGCTGGACGTTGGGTTTCAGCCCTGCTGCTACGGTCTGGCATCATCGGCGCAATTCGGTGCGTACGTACTGGAAGCAGCAAAAGAACTACGGGAAGGCTGAGGCCCTGCTCGAAAGAAAGTGGCCTGAGAAGTACAACGCTCTCGGCCACCTCCGCTGGACCGGGCGGCTCTATGGTGGAGGCCTCACCCTGCCGCTCGGCCTGTATAGGAGGCACATCTATCAGGGAACATGGGGCAGTGCACTCTTCCAGTCTCTCTACGAGCCTGCCCCAGACACGCTCTGGGCGCTGACGCTGATGCCTGAGTGGTACCTGGTGATCCTGGCTCTGGCGGTGCTCTCTCTCCTCGCGCCCCTGTGGCCACCGTTGTTGCTTACCCTCCCCTTGTTTGTCCTGGCCAGCGGTGCGCTTGTTGTGCAAGCGGGTCTGAGCGCGATGCATGCCTCCTTCACAAGTACTCCCCAAACTCGCCTTGCCCGGCTGAAGTTGTACAGCCTGACAGCATTGCTACACACGCTCCAACCGCTGGCACGGCTGTATGGGCGCCTGCTCCATGGACTGGTCCCCTGGCGATGGCGTGGTACGCGTGGCTATGCACGGCCGCGCTCGTATACGCTCTGGAGTGAGCAATGGCAAGACCCTATTGCAAGGCTCCAATCCCTTGAAGCGGACCTGCGCGCCCTGGGGGCCTGTGTGTGCCGGGGGGGTGATTACGACCGTTGGGACCTGGAGGTACGAGGCGGCCTATTCGGGACTGCACGTATGCAAATGGCTATTGAGGAGCACGGTGCGAGCAAACAGCTCGTGCGTTTCCGCTCGTGGCCGATCTGTTCATCAGGGGGGGTCATGCTGTTGCTGCTCTTCGCTCTCCTCTCCAGCGGGGCAGCGCTCGACCGAGCCTGGGCTGTGTCCGTCATTCTGGGTGGAGTTGCCACGCTGCTTGCCCTACGCATGTTCGAGGAGTGTGCCCACGCTCTGATGACCCTGCTGCGTGTGTTGAAACAGCCAGAGCGAGCAGTGTACCAGCGCTCTGGCGACTCTCCTGGACGTCTTGAAGCAGCCGGAGAGGAGTTGAGATGAAACCACTGCGTCTGATCGTCCTTGGCACGCTTGCCTCCATTCCTTACGCCGGACATGGCTGGGTGCATATGCAGCTCGCGGTCGGTCTGCGGCGCCTGGGCCACGACGTGTACTACTTTGAAACGACATCGGCATGGCCCTACGATCCGCTACGGCAGACGCCGGTCGGGGACTCGGACTACGCCCTCCCCTACCTGGCGCGCTTCGCTCAAAGGTTCGGGCTTGGCGACCGCTGGGCTTACCGGCGAAGCTACTCAGACAAGGCGTGGTTCGGCTTGAGCCGAGCGAAGGCCGAGGATTTGCTTGCCCATGCCGACGCGGTGCTGAACGTCGCTGGGGCAACGAGGCTAGCGGAAGAAGGGCTGAAGGTAGGTCGACTCGTGTACTACGGGACTGATCCAGTCTACGACGAGATCGCTTTCGCCAAAGGGGAAGAGGACATCTGCGCGTTCATTGGGGAGCACGACGATGTCATCACCATTGGGGAGAACATCGGCAGGCCCGATTGTCCCATCCCACCGTTGCCGCGCCTGCGGGCGAGGACACGCCAGCCGGTGTTACTCGATCTCTGGCAGGCCGGCTCGCCGTCAAAGAAGGAGTTCACCACCGTGGGCAATTGGAGACAGGATGGGCACGACATCGACTATCAGGGCGAAACCTATTACTGGAGCAAGCATCACGAGTTCTTAAAATTCATTGATCTGCCTGGGCGGGTAGACCAGCATATCGAACTAGCGACCAGTCTTGCTTACCTGGAGCCTGATGTGCTCTGCATGCTCAACTCGAACGGCTGGCGGCTCACCGACGCGCAGCCCCTATCCAGTGATCCCTGGCTCTATCGGGAGTATATCCGAGCCTCGCGCGGCGAGTTCACCGTCGCCAAGGACCAGAACGTGCGTCTACGCAGTGGCTGGTTCAGTGACCGTAGCGCCTGCTACCTTGCCGCGGGTCGTCCGGTGATCACCCAGGACACAGGCTTTGGCACGGTTCTTCCTACCGGGGAGGGTCTGTTTGCATTCAATACGATGGAGGAGCTCATAGTCGCTTTCGAGACGATCAATGCGAACTACGAACGGCATAGTCGTGCGGCTCGGGCCATCGCAGAGCAATACTTCAGGGCGGAGACAGTCTTAGCAGAAGTTCTCGACGATTTGGGACTCTAATCCGTGGCTGCTTCTGCTCACCGGCATATGATAGTCAGTGGTGATGAAGGAGGCGCGATGAGTATCACCGTCTGGCTCGCTGCGAGCACCCTTGGCTACCCTCGAGGAGGGGGCCATCTGTGGGTCTATCTCAACTGGGCCCTCGGGCTGCAGGCGCTTGGGTGCCGGGTGGTCTGGCTGGAGGCGGTTGACCCACAGACGCCTGTGCACGAAGTGCAGGCGCTTACTCTCGCCCTGAGGTGTCGCCTGGAGCGATACGGTCTCGCGGAATGCCTGGCGCTTTGTTCCAGGAATGGCGAGCCGCTGCCTCGCACTGCGGCGGAGAGGTGCCTGGACATCGAGGCAGCAGGCGATGCGCATCTGCTGCTGAACCTGGCATATGATATTCCGCCCCAGGTGGTGGAGTGCTTCCAGCGCTCGGCTCTGATGGACATCGACCCGGGCCTGCTTCAGATCTGGATGAGTATGGGACAGCTCAGTGTGGCCCAGCACGACCTGTACTTCACCACCGGGGAGACGGTGGGCACGCCAGCAGCGCGATTTCCGCACTGCGACCTGCAGTGGCACTACACGCCGCCAGCTGTGTTTCTGCCTGCGTGGCCGCCAACTCCGGCGGATCCCATGGCACCGTACACCACGGTTTCAAACTGGTGGGGAGAGTGGGTAGAATGGCAAGGAGAAAGCTTCAACAACGATAAGCGAACATCGTTTCTCGAGTATGCGAATCTCCCGTCGCGAACCGCAGTGCAACTGGAATTAGCGCTGTGCCTGGGATTGGATGAACATGGGGAGCGGCGGTTCCTGGAACAGAGGGGCTGGAGGATTCGGCAGGCAGAGGAGGTGAGTTCGATACCTGAGCAGTACCACACCTATATCCAACAATCGCGTGGCGAGTTCAGCTGCGCGAAGCCGTCCTGCATGCGCCTGCAGAACGCCTGGATCAGCGATCGAACCCTGTGCTATCTAGCCAGCGGGAAGCCGACAGTGGTTCAGCATACAGGAAAGAGCGGCTTCCTGCCGGATGCAGCAGGCCTGTTTCGGTTCCGCAGCCCGGAAGAAGCGGCTCGCGCGCTTTCTGCCGTGGAGTCGGACTACGAGCGACAATGCAGTCTGGCTCGCGGGTTGGCAGAGGAATACTTTGATGCGCAAAAGGTCGTGAGATCAGTGCTGGAGCGAGCGGTGGCCTGAGAGCCACAAGCAAGAAGGATGAACTCATTTGGATGCTCATGCTAAAAAGTACCTGATTGTCAATGCCGATGATTTCGGCCTGAGTCCTGGCGTGAACCGGGGCATCATCGAAGCACACGAACAGGGCATCGTGACAAGCGCTAGCCTGATGGTGCGTTGGCCTGCCGCAAGCGAGGCTGCCGCCTACAGCCGCGAGCACCCGCACCTCAGCCTCGCTCTCCATGTAGACCTGAGCGAGTGGGCTTACCGCGACGAGACCTGGGTGCCTCTGTACGAGGTGGTTCCGACGGACGATAGCACAGCGGTGGCAGAGGAAGTGTCCAGCCAACTTGCCACCTTCCGCGGCCTTGTCGGCAAGGATCCTACCCACCTCGACTCTCACCAACACACCCATCTCGAAGAGCCGGTCCGTTCCGTCGTCGGCGAGATCGCTCGCAAGCTGGCCGTTCCGCTGCGCCACTGCAGTCCAAAAATCCGCTATTGCGGGGAGTTTTATGGACAGACAGCAGAGGGCTCACCGCTTCCTGATCTCATCAGCGTAGATGGGCTGATCAACATCCTCGCAACGTTACCGCCGGGCCTGACTGAACTGTGTTCTCATCCTGGCTATCCTCTTGGCCTGGATACCATGTATAGCATCGAGCGTGTCGTGGAAGTGCGCACCTTGTGCGATCCCCGCGTTCGAGCGGCTGTGGTTGCCATGGGGATAGAGCTTTGCTCGTTCGGCAACATCGCTGCACTCATGGAGGAACCCGATGAACGAGAGGACTGAAAACATGGTCGCAGTTCCAGGAACGCTGCATCTGATGGGTCGCCTGCTACGCGAGTGCGCGCCTGGTGAGGGACCGCACATTGCCCTGGGGCTGCTCGTGTTGTTGGGTGCCTCGGGCGCAGCTCTGCTCCAGCCATGGCCTTTGAAGCTGGTTGTGGATAGTGTGGTGGGCGACCAGCGGCCCCCCTCTCCATTGGCCGATTTGGCCAGCACCATTACTGCCTATACTGCTCTTGCCGCGCACCCAAAGTTCGCTCTGCTGCTCATCCTCTGCCTCGGGGTTTTGGCGCTCCAATCGCTCGTGGGCGTACTCGAGGTGCTGGGCACCTATTTGCTCGTCTCAGTCGGCCTACGGATGGTGTTCAAGTTACGCTGCACGCTGTTCGACCACACCCAGAGGTTATCGCTGTCATTTCACGACGCCACGGCGGTGGGCGACTCGCTCTATCGGGTCACCTGGGATACCTACTGTGCACAGGAGCTGTTCAATAGTGGCATCATCCCGGCTCTCACCGCCTCCTTCACCCTGGCAGGCATCGCCTGCGTGATGCTTGCTGTCAACTGGGGGGTGACGCTTGTCGCGCTGATGGTCGGAGTGCCGCTCGTGCTTTTCATCCGTCGGCTAGACAAGCCAATGACCGAGTCCTCGCTACGGGTACACGAGCGCGAGAGTGATGTCAGCACGCGCGTCCAGGAGACGTTGACTGGTATCCGGGCTGTACAGGCGTTCGGGCGCGAGGAGTTTGAGGGTGCTCGCTTCCGCCAGCATGCCAAGGCCAGCATGCGAGCGAATCTGCGGCTCACACTCCTGCAAACCAGTTCCCAGGCGGCGATCGATCTGTTGCTTGCAGCAGGCACCGCAGCAGTGATCGGAGTCACGGCCGCGCAAGCCCTGGCAGGACGACTGACCGTGGGTGATGTGGTGCTCCTGGTTGCCTACGTAGCGATGCTCTACAAGCCTCTGGAGACGCTGGCCTACACAGCGGCCGCGGCACAGAGTGCCGCGGCGGGTGCGCGGCGCGTCTTCGCGCTGTTAGACACTGCTCTGGATGTAGCCGATGCGGAGGGCGCCATCGAGCTACCAGGCAGGGTAAGCGGCCACCTCGCCTTCGAGCGTGTTTCGTTCAACTATCGAGAAGGTGTCCGTGCCCTCCGCGACGTTTGCTTTGACATTCCCGCCGGCGCGACCATCGCTCTCGTCGGCCCCTCCGGTGCCGGGAAGACGACGCTGGCGAGCTTGCTCCTGCGCTTCTATGACCCAACGGCTGGTCGGATCACCTTCAATGGGATTGATGTGCGAACCTTCAGCTTGAGGTCCTTTCGCCGAAACATCGCGCTCGTGCTTCAAGAGCCGGTTTTGTTCTCTGCCAGCGTTCGCGAAAATATCGCGTATGCCCGACCAGGGGTAACTCTTTGGGAGATTGAGGCGGCAGCTCGTGCTGCAGGTGCTCACGAGTTTATTACGGCGCTGCCCAAGGGATACGAGACCGAGATCGGAGAACGAGGGGTCACCCTGTCTGGCGGCCAACGGCAGCGCCTCTCGATCGCGCGTGCCTTCCTCAAGGATGCACCGATTCTGATTCTAGATGAGCCGACGAGTGCGCTGGATGCGAAGACGGAGGCGCTGCTGCTGGAAGCGCTGGAGCGACTGAAGAGAGGCCGAACGACGCTCATCATCGCGCATCGGTTGTCGACGATCCGCGGTGCGGATCGGATTGTCGTGCTGCAGGACGGGATGGTCGTGGAGGTAGGGACGCACGCGGAGTTGCGGCACCGGGGGGGCCCTTTCCAGCGGTTGTACGACAGCCAGTTTGGAGCCATCTCTCATCAAGCTTCCACGCCGGAAAGCCCACAGTCTCCTACTATAACAGTCAGAGAACTCTGGGAACAGATCTCTCATCAAGCTTCCACGCCGAGAAGCCCACAGTTGTGGGGGCTGCGGCCTCGTACTCGACATTCGTATCTCTCATCAAGCTTCCACGCCGGGAAGCCCAGAGGTCAGGTCTAGACTACCTACCTAAGTTTTGTCCAAAGTAGTGACAACGTGCAAAGGAGCCAACAACTCCCGCACTGAGTTGATCAACAAGCGAGCCAAGAGCGCATCTTGGTTGAGAACAAGATGACTGACCTGGCCCAAAGCATCCATGCAGAGAAAGCCGACTTTCATGAAAGACATCACGCACCATGCGCCCGATGCCGTAGTGTTGCAACTGGGGAACCGCCAACCAACGGCGAGCCCAGATCACTACGTTGTGGGCCTGACTGCTAAGCCTCATCACTATTTGTTGGGCCTCAAAGCGCTTTTTGCTGCGTTTGGTCAAGCCCAGTCCCTGCTTATCACCCTGCGGAAGATACTTCAATTGGCTGCCCGTGGTGCTGCTCGACGATGGCCCTGGCGATGGCTAATCCCAGCCCCAGGCCTCCATCTGGCCCCTGGTGCCCGGGCGCTGCTACTTGATAAAACCGCTCCCACACCCATTGCTGCTGCTCCGCCGTCAACCCCATCCCCAGGTCACGCACTGACACCCGCGCGCTGCTTGCCGCTACCTCCAGGCGCACCGAGACCGGCTGATCGACTGGGGCGTACTTGAGGGCGTTGGCTAAGTAGTTGGTGAGCACCTGCCCTTCAAAATACTGCTTGACAATCTCTACCTTTGCCTCTATACTGAGCGTAACCGGTACCGAAAACGATGATGTAATCACTCACGGTATCGGTTATGGTTTGTCTAGAGTATGTGCCGGTCTGTCGTGTGGCGTTGCTGCATGGCAGTGCTGCGCGTTCCACCGGCGTATATGAAAAACTATACCTCTCATTGTTATTTCAAGATGAATGACTAGCTTGCGAGAACACCCTCAATGCATCAGTGCACCTTTTGCCAGGGGCCTGTAGACCAGGCAACTGGCATTTGTCGTCGATGTGGTCAGAAATCCCCAGATCACCTGTTTGCCCAATCAACATCTGTAGCACTCCCTCAAGCGATGCCTGACCGGCGCTGCCCACGATGTGGAGAAGCGACCATCACAGGCCAGCGGTTTTGCCGCAGATGTGGACTCTCCCAGCTCTCGCTTCCTGGCCAACGCGAGGGCCAACTGATCGGGCCACCCGCTGGCGCAAGGGGGAGCGAAGCGGGAGCGATGGCTGGCAGCGCACGCCCCTTCCGGCCGCTTCCAGAATCCACCGGCTCATGGTGGGAAACCTCCACCCTGCAGGACATCAATACCAATGCGAAAGACACCGCTCCCTCTCGTATGTTGAAGCGCCGGGTCTGGTTCACGATTGTCTTGCTCGTGGTTGCCGGCATCAGCAGCTTCGCTGGCTATCTGATCCTGTATTCCCAGACACAACAGCCTGGTAGAACCGTGAGCGGAGTTGGCAGGCCCAATGCAAGTGCTACCAGCGTACCCACCTCCTTTACGACCCCTACGCCGCCGCCGCCCGTCGGCAGCGGCTACTGGCACACCAGCGGCATCCAGATTGTCGATGCGGCCAATCAGCCGGTCCGCATTGCGGCCATCAACTGGTTTGGCTTTGAATCGTCCACCTATGTGGTTCACGGCCTGGGGCAGCGCGACTATCATGATCTGCTCCGGCAAGTCAAAACTCTGGGCTATAATACCGTTCGCTTGCCATTCTCCGACCAGCTCTTTTTTGCCAGCAGTGTTCCCAACGGCATTTCTTTTAACAATGGCATGAACAAGGACTTGCAGGGACTCACCGGGGTGCAGATTCTCGATAAGATTGTGGCTGCTGCCGGCCAACTCGGCCTGCGCATCGTTCTGGACCACCATGGAGTGGATGCCGGTTCGCAAGTCCAGCTCTGGTCGGCGTCCGACTGTTCCGTCTCTTGTTTTGAGTCAGATTGGCAGATGTTAGCCCGCCGTTACCTTGGCAACCCAACGATCATTGGGGCGGATTTGGATAACGAACCACATGGGGTGGCCTGCTGGGGCTGCGGCCGTCCGTCAGTGGACTGGCAGATGGAGGCCCAGAAGCTGGGCAATGAGCTTCTGGCGATCAATCCCCATTGGCTGATTTTTGTGGAGGGCGTGGAGTGTTATAAAGGGGATTGCTACTGGTGGGGAGGCAACCTGGAAGGGGTGGCCGACGCCCCGGTCCGCCTGAGCGTTCCCCATCGGGTGGTGTATTCTCCCCATGACTATCCGCCCGAAGTCTATCATCTCTCCTACTTTAACGCACCGGATTACCCCAACAACCTGCCCCACATTTGGGATACCCACTGGGGCTTTATCGTCAAAAAAGGCATTGCTCCCCTCTGGTTAGGAGAATTCGGCACCCAGCTTGCCAATATGGTAGATCAGCAGTGGTTGACGAGCATCATCTCCTATCTGGGCCCTGGGGTGACAGGAATCAACTGGGCATATTGGGCGTTGAATCCCGACTCAGGGGATACGGGAGGCATTCTGCAAAATGATTGGGTCACCGTCAACCAGAATAAGCAGAATTACCTGAATCCCATTGAGTTTCCCCTGGGAGGCGGTTCAAGAGCACACTAGATTTCTGAAAACTACAATATTTCCCTCAAGCTCTGGCCGGTGTACGAACCGGGGGCCTGGGCGGTCTGTGCGGGAGTTCCCTGAGCGATCAGTTTGCCGCCCGCTGCACCGCCTTCGGGTCCAAGGTCGATGACCCAATCGGCTGCCTTTACCAATTCCAGGTTATGTTCTACGACCATCACGGTGTTGCCTGCATCCACGAGGCGCTGGAGCACCCCCAGCAAACGGGCGGTATCGGCCAGGTGCAGGCCGGTGGTAGGTTCGTCGAGTAAAT
>WNFM01166307.1_pt1 | contig 15426 bp, 13 predicted proteins | sample 5400271 | NCBI WGS metagenome assembly WNFM01 (sample SAMN13153352, study PRJNA577476) | soil metagenome | isolation source: 60 cm saprolite on Douglas fir-dominated hillslope | place: USA:California | collected 2013-09-17
TGGGGGTGGCGCTCGTCACGAGCGGGCCGGGCGTGACGAATGCGGTGACGGGCATCGCGACGGCCTTCATGGATTCGATCCCCATGGTGGTGCTGACGGGGCAGGTCTCGACGCACGCGATCGGCGAGGACGCCTTCCAGGAATGCGACACCGTCGGGATCACGCGGCCGTGCGTCAAGCACAACTTCCTGGTGAAGGACGTGAACGAGCTCGCGATCACCATCAAGAAAGCATTCCACATCGCGACGACCGGGCGCCCCGGCCCCGTGGTGGTGGACATCCCCAAGGACGTCTCGAATCTTCCGGCGCATTTCCATTATCCCGAGAAGATCCACATGCGCTCGTACAACCCGGTGGTGAAGGGACATGCGGGCCAGATCAAGAAGGCGCTCAACCTGCTGCTCGATGCGAAGCGCCCCATGATCTACGTGGGCGGCGGCGCCGTCCTCGGCAACGCCTCGGCGGAAGTCACGGAGCTCGTGCGCACGCTCGAGTTTCCCTGCACCAACACCTTGATGGGCCTCGGTTCGTTCCCCGCCAACGACAAGCGCTTCGTCGGCATGCTCGGCATGCACGGCACCGTGGAAGCGAACATGGCGATGCAGGGCTGCGACGTGCTGCTCGCGGTGGGCGCGCGCTTCGACGACCGCGTGATCGGCAACCCGGTGCATTTCGCTGCGGGCAACCCGAACCGCAAGATCGTCCACATCGACATCGATCCGTCGTCCATCTCCAAGCGCGTGAAGGTCGACGTGCCGATCGTGGGCGGGGTGAAGGAAGTCTTGACCGAGCTCCTCGCGCAGATCAAGGCGACGACCGCGCGCCCCGACCCGGTCGCCCTGGCCGCCTGGTGGGGCGAGATCGCCGCGTGGCGCGGCAAGGATTGCCTCCGGTACGACCGCGCCTCGCCGATCATCAAGCCGCAGATGGTGATCGAGAAGCTCTACGAGGTCACCAGGGGCGACGCGTACATCACCTCGGACGTCGGCCAGCACCAGATGTGGGCCGCGCAGTTCTACCGCTTCGACAAGCCGCGCCGCTGGATCAACTCCGGCGGCCTGGGCACGATGGGGGTGGGGCTTCCGTACGCGATGGGCGTGAAGCTCGCGTTTCCCGAAGCCGAGGTCGCCTGCGTGACCGGGGAGGCGTCGATCCAGATGTGCATCCAGGAGCTTTCGACCTGCAAGCAGTATCACCTGCCGGTCAAGATCGTGAACCTCAACAATCGCTACATGGGCATGGTCCGGCAGTGGCAGGAGTTCTTCCACGGCAATCGCTACGCGGAGTCGTACATGGACGCGCTGCCGGACTTCGTGAAGCTCGCCGAGGCCTATGGCCACGTCGGCATGAAGATCGAGAAGCCGTCGGACATCGAGGGCGCGCTGAAGGAGGCCTTCGCGATGAAGGACCGCCTCGTCTTCCTCGACTTCATCACCGACCAGACCGAGAACGTCTTCCCGATGGTGCCCGGCGGCAAGGGCATCTCGGAGATGATCCTTTCCGAAGAACTCTGACCGTCATCCCCGCGCAGGCGCGGATCCAGTCATCGAAATTGGGCCCCCGCCTGCGCGGGGGTGACGATAAAGAATCCATGCGCCATATCCTCTCCATCCTCGTCGAAAACGAAGCCGGCGCGCTGTCCCGCGTCGCCGGGCTGTTCTCCGCCCGCGGCTACAACATCGAGACGCTCACCGTCGCGCCTACCGAGGACGCCACGATGTCGCGCATGACCATCGTCACCACCGGCTCCGACGAGATCGTCGAGCAGATCACCAAGCAGCTGAACAAGCTCGTGGACGTGGTGAAGGTGGTCGACCTCTCGGAGGGCAAGCACATCGAGCGCGAGCTCATGCTCGTGAAGGTCCGCGCCGCCGGCAAGGACCGCGAGGAAATCAAGCGCACCGCGGACATCTTCCGCGGGCGCATCATCGACGTCACCGACAAGTCCTACACGATCGAGCTCACCGGCACCACCGAGAAGCTCGACGCCTTCCTCGAAGCGCTCGACACGGGCGCGATCCTGGAAACGGTCCGTACCGGCGTATCCGGCATCGGACGCGGCGAGTGGGTGCTGAAGGTCTGAAGCCACACTCCAAATCTCAGGGGAAACGCACATGAAGGTCTATTACGACAAGGACGCCGACCTCTCGCTCATCAAGGGCAAGAAGGTCACCATCATCGGCTACGGCTCGCAGGGCCACGCGCACGCGCAGAATTTGACGGATTCGGGAGTGAAGGTGACTGTCGGCCTGCGTCCGGGAGGCGCGTCGTGGGACAAGGTGAAGAAGGCGAAGATCGCGGTGAAGGAAGTGGGCGAGGCGGTGAAGGGCGCGGATTTCGTGATGGTGCTGCTGCCCGACGAGAACCACGCGCAGGTCTACAAGGAGTCGATCGAGGCCCACATCAAGAAGGGCGCGACGCTCGCCTTCGCGCACGGCTTCAACATCCACTTCAAGCAGATCGTGCCGCGCGCCGACCTCGACGTGGTGATGATCGCGCCCAAGGGACCGGGCCACCTGGTGCGCCAGACCTACACGCAGGGCGGCGGCGTTCCGGCGTTGATCGCCATCCACCAGAACGCTTCCGGCAAGGCCAAGGACCTCGCGCTCTCCTACGCCGCGGCCATCGGCGGAACCCGCGGCGGGGTGATCGAGACCAACTTCCGCGAGGAGACGGAGACCGACCTCTTCGGCGAGCAGACCGTGCTGTGCGGGGGCATCGTGGAGCTCATCAAGGCGGGATACGAGACGCTCGTGGACGCCGGATACGCCCCCGAGATGGCCTATTTCGAGTGCCTGCACGAGACCAAGCTCATCGTCGACCTCATCTACGAGGGCGGCATCGCCAACATGAACTACTCGATCTCGAACAACGCCGAGTACGGCGAGTACGTGACCGGGCCCAAGGTGATCGGCGACGAGGCGAGGAAGGCGATGAAGGAGTGCCTCGCGCGCATCCAGTCGGGCGAGTACGCGCGCGACTTCATCCTCGAGAACCGCGCCGGGGCACCCACGCTCAACGCGCGCCGCCGGCTCCTCGCGGAGCACGACATCGAGAAGGTGGGCGCGAAGCTGCGCGCCATGATGCCGTGGATCAAGAAGAACAAGCTGGTGGACACGTCGAGAAACTAGGCGCGAGGCACGAGGCGCGAGAGAGGGCGAGATGAAAAATTACCCGCATCCGATCATCGCGAGAGAGGGCTGGCCCTATCTCGGCGCCTCGCTCGTGATTGCGCTCGGCGTCACCTGGTGGTGCGCGTGGTGGTCGCTCCCGTTCTGGATCCTCTACTTCTTCATCCTGCAGTTCTTCCGCGATCCCGCGCGCGAGATCCCGCAGGGCGCAGGGCTCGCGCTCTGCCCGGCCGACGGCAAGGTGATCGTGGTCGGCAACGCGCTCGACCCGTACCGCAACGTGGAAGCGGTCAAGATCAGCATCTTCATGAACGTCTTCAACGTGCATTCGCAGCGCTCGCCGGTCGACGCCGTGGTGAAGGACGTGAAATACGCGAAGGGCCTGTTCGTGAACGCCGCATTCGACAAGGCGTCCTCGGACAACGAGAGGAACGCGCTCATCCTGCGCATGGACGACGGCACGGAAATCTCGTGCGTGCAGGTCGCCGGGCTCATCGCGCGGCGCATCCTGTGCTACGTGAAGGCGGGCGATCGCCTCGCGCGCGGCCAGCGCTACGGCTTCATCCGCTTCGGCTCGCGCGTCGACATCTACCTGCCGCCGGGCTCGCGCCCGAAGGTCGCGATCGGCGACAGCGTGAAGGCGAGCTCCACGGTGATCGCGGAACTTCCGCGTCCCTAGGACGGCCCGTGGCCATCCGCGTGGATCGCAGGGCCAAGGCGCTGGGGCCGGTGAGGAAGCGCGGCATCTACCTGCTGCCCAACATCTTCACGACGTTGAACCTGTTCGCGGGCTTCTACGCCATCGTGCAGGGGATGAACCACGAGTTCGAGAAGTCGGCGGTGGCGATCTTCGTGGCGATGATCCTCGACAGCATCGACGGGCGCGTGGCGCGCCTCACGCGCACCCAGTCGGCCTTCGGCGCCGAGTACGACAGCCTTGCCGACATGGTCTCGTTCGGCGCCGCCCCCGCGCTCGTCATGTACGAATGGGCGCTGCGCGACACGGGGCGCATCGGCTGGATCGCGGCGTTCGTCTACTGCGTGGGCGCGGCGCTGCGCCTCGCGCGCTTCAACACGCAGCTCTCGGTGGCCGACAAGCGCTGGTTCCAGGGGTTGCCCAGCCCGGCGGCCGCGGCCGTGGTGGCCGGCATGATCTGGGTCTTCAACGACTATCACGTGGAGGGCGGCGAGGTGCGCTGGCTCGCCGCGGCGGTCACCGTCTACGCCGGCATCACCATGGTGTCGAACGTGAAGTTCTACAGCGGCAAGGACATCAACCTGCGGCGCGCGGTGCCCTTCTCGGTGGTGCTGGTGCTGGTCCTGGCGCTACTCCTCATCTCCATCGAGCCCTCGCACGTGCTGTGGGGGGTGATGCTCGCCTACGGCGTCTCCGGCTACGTGATGTGGCTCGTGAACCGCTGGCGCACCGAGGCGAGCCAGAAGCAATACCAGGACGTCCGCGATGCGATCGAGGAAGGCAACCTCACGGCGCTCGCGCGCATGCTGGCGGCGACGCCGGTGGACTCCGTGGTGTCGTCGTCGAAACGCACGCTCCTCATGTTCGCCGTCGAGGAGGGCAATCTCCCGGCGCTCGAGCTCCTGGTTGCGCGCGGCGCCGCGCTCGACCTGCGCGACGAGAACGGCGCGAGTGCCCTCATCCTCGCGGTGGAGATGGGATTCCAGGAAGCGGTGGAGCTGCTGCTCACGGCGGGCGCCAATCCCAACGTGCACGATCTGTCGGGCATGACCCCGCTCGACATCGCCGAGGAGCATGGCGCCCACGACATCGCCGCCGTCCTGCTGCGCGCCGGCGCCAAGTCGAGCAAGGAGCTCGCTCCTCAACAGCCCTAGTCGCCGAGCACTGTCTGAGGGCTCCCGATCGCGAGATCGGAAGTAGGAGCTGAGCCCGAGTTGCGCAGGCGCCGTTCGCTTTCAATTCGCGAGGGCAGTGCGAGCGAAGCCGAGCGGCGAACGCTCCCAGGCGGCCTTGGCCTCGACCGTCTCCACACCGGGATGACAAACATGGGTGTTTGCCAAGCCCCGGAAATCTCGGCTATAGTCGACCCATGCATCCGAACGGCGACACCTCGATCCTTCGCCTTCCCCTGGCCGGCGCGCTCGCGCTCGGCCTGCTGCTGCGCCCCGCGCGCTAAAAACTCCAACCCACATTTCGTGCAGCATCCGGGCGCTTCGGCAACGCGGGGCGGGTCAGTCCATCCGTAAATTGGAGAACACCATGAAGGATCAGTTGATCATTTTCGACACCACGATGCGCGACGGCGAGCAGAGCCCGGGCGCCGCCATGACCAAGGAAGAGAAGGTGCGCATCGGCAAGCAGCTCGAGCGCCTGAAGGTCGACGTGATCGAGGCGGGCTTCGCTGCGTCGAGCCCGGGCGACTTCGAGGCGATCCGCGCGGTGGCGGCGGCGGTGAAGGATTCCACCGTGTGCTCGCTCGCCCGCGCCAACGACAATGACGTGCGGCGCGCCGGCGAGGCGATCAAGGGTGCGCGGCGCGGCCGGGTGCACGTCTTCATCGCGACCAGCCCGATCCACATGCAGCACAAGCTGCGCATGCAGCCCGACGCGGTGCTCGAGGCGGCGGTGCGCACCGTGAAGCTCGCGCGCGAGTACACGGACGACGTGGAGTTCTCGGCCGAGGACGCGGTGCGCTCCGACGTGGACTTCCTGTGCCGCATCTTCGAGGCGACCATCGCCGCGGGCGCGAGGACCATCAACGTCCCCGACACCGTGGGCTACAGCGTGCCTGAGCTCTGGGCGCGGCTCTTCACCGAGCTCATGAGCCGCGTGCCCAACGCCGGCAAGGCGGTGTGGTCGACGCATTGCCACGACGACCTCGGCATGGCGGTGGCCAACTCGCTCGCCGCGGTGATGGCGGGCGCGCGGCAGGTCGAGTGCACCATCAACGGCCTGGGGGAGCGCGCCGGCAACGCGTCGCTCGAGGAGATCGTGATGGCGGTGAAGACGCGCGCCGACGTCTTCCCGTGCACCACGGGCATCGACGCGACGCAGATCGTCGCGGCGAGCAAGCTCGTCTCCACCATCACCGGCTACCCGGTGCAGCCCAACAAGGCGGTGGTCGGCGCGAACGCGTTCGCTCACGAGTCGGGCATCCACCAGGACGGAGTGCTGAAGCACCGCGAGACCTACGAGATCATGAAGCCAAGCGACGTGGGCTGGGGCGCCAACCGCCTCACGCTCGGCAAGCTCTCCGGCAGGAGCGCCTTCAAGGCGCGGCTGCAGGAACTCGGCATCGCGCTCGCCTCGGAAGAGCAGCTGAACGCCGCCTTCGCGCGCTTCAAGGAGCTCGCCGACAAGAAGCGCGAGATCTTCGACGAGGACATCCAGGCGCTCATCTCCGACGAGGCGCTGACGCCCGAGGCCGAGCACTACAAGCTGGTCTCCATCTCGGCGCACTCGGAGACGGGCGAGCAGCCGTTCGCGCGGGTGGTCATGGCCGAGGAGGGCCGCGAGATGCGCGCCGAGGCGCGCGGCGGCGGCATCGTCGACGCCACTTTCAAGGCGATCGAGAGCATGGTGCAGAGCGCCACGGAGCTGCTGCTCTATTCGGTGAATAACGTGACCGAAGGCACCGATTCGCAGGGCGAAGTGACCGTGCGGCTCTCGAAGAACGGGCGCATCGTGAACGGCATGGGCTCGGACACGGACATCGTGGTCGCTTCCGCGAAGGCCTACATCAGCGCGCTCAACAAGATGGCGGCGAAGGTCGAGCGGATGAATCCGCAATACGGCGAGCAGGAGCACGCGCTTTGAGGGGGTTCTTTCGCGCGCCGAGCCACGAGGCGACGATCGCGAGGCTGATGACGACATAGGCGAAGCGTGCGCAGCGACCACGCGCCCACCGCATGCTAGCCTTGTCCCGTCCGAGCGGCATTTGGAGAGACCTGTCCGTGAGCAGTTCCCAACGCCGTCGCAGGGCGAATCGATGATCGCGATGCCGCGTCTGGGCATGGGCACCTGGCACATGGGCGAGCGGCCCGCGAATCGCGCGCGCGAGCTCGCGGCGCTCGGCCTGGGCCTCGACCTCGACATGCACCTCATCGACACCGCCGAGATGTACGGCGAGGGCGGCGCCGAGAGCGTGGTCGGCGAAGCGATACGCGATCGGCGCGACGGCATCTTCGTCGTGAGCAAGTTCTATCCGCACCACGCGTCGCGCCAGAAGCTGCGCGCCGCGTGCGACGGCTCGCTTCGCCAGCTCGGCATCGAGCGCATGGACCTCTATCTCCTGCATTGGCGCGGGCCCATCGCCCTCGACGAGACCGTCGCCACGCTCGAGGAATTGGTCGCGGCCGGAAAGATCGCGCGCTGGGGTGTTTCGAATTTCGACGTGGCCGACATGGAAGACCTGGTCGCGGTCCCCGGGGGCGAGCGTGTCGCCGTGAACCAGGTCCTCTACAACCTAGGACGCCGCGGCGCGGAATTCGATTTGCTGCCGTGGTGCGCGCGCCGCGGCGTGCGCGTCATGGCGTACTCGCCGCTGGATGAAGGCCGGCTGGTGCGCCATCCCGCCCTGAATGCGGTGGCATTGCGTCTCGGGGCGACACCCGCGCAGGTGGCGATCGCCTGGCTCCTTCGCGAGCCGGCGCTGGTCGCAATTCCGAAAGCATCGACGCCCGAGCATGTGCGCGCGAACGGGGCGGCGCGTGACATCGCGCTGGATGACGCCGCGCTGGAGATGCTCGAGCGTGCGTTTCCCCCGCCGCGGCGCAAACGGCCACTCGAAATGATCTGAAGTCGGCGCGGGGCGACAGGGCTTGCGCCTTCGAAACATGGAGTTGCGCGTTCGCTTCGCAAAGCTGTAGCTCTCGAACGACGAATGCACACCGCGGGCGTCCTGGCCCGCAGTGAAGATGCGGCCCGTCTCCAGAGGGAGAGACGCGTTTTTCGCGGCCTCTGGCACGAATCGTGAGTGGGATCTTCCCGATGTTTCAACCCTGGGGAAAGGTCCAACAATGAAATACGCAGACAGTCTCTTCGCTCGCCGTGATCCGCCGCATCCTTCGCGCGAGGGTCCCTCGCCGTCCACACCCAGCTACCCGCCGCATCCATCTGCCGCCGCGGCACCTGCTCCCGCCGCCGTGCGTGCCGCGCCGCCCGTGACGGCGCCCGTGACGGCGCCAGAGCCGCCGGTCGCGCGCACCGAGGAGGGCTCCAAGCTCATCGTCGGACCCAACATCAAGCTGAAGGGCGTCGAGATCGACGATTGCGACACGCTGGTGGTCGAGGGCCGCGTCGAGGCGACCATGGTGAGCCGCGCCATCCAGATCGCCGAGAGCGGGGCCTTCATGGGGAAGGTGGACGTCGACGTGGCCGAAATCCGCGGCGAGTTCAAGGGCGAGATGACGGCGCGGAAGAAGCTCGTGATCCACGCGAGCGGACGCGTGTCCGGCAAGATCCGCTACGGCAAGATGCTGGTGCAGGAAGGCGGGGAGATGAGCGGCGACATCGGCGCGCTCGCGGCCAACGAATAGCTCCTTTAGGCGCGCCGCTCTCGCGCCATCTGCGCGAGGCGGCCCTTGAGGACCTTTCCGTTGGGCGCCTGCGGCAAGGACGCCAGCACCACGATCTCGGCGGGGCGCTTGTACGGCGCGAGCGACGGCGCCCGCCACGAGTTCGACGAAGGCGACCACTTCCTCGTCCCCATCCGCGGGGCGTCCGACTACCGCCGACTGCGTCACCTCGGGATGCGAGTTCAGCACTGCCTCGACCTCCACGGGAAACACGTTGAATCCGGAGCGGATGATGAGCTCCTTCAGACGCCCCTCGATGAAGTAGGCGCCGTCTTCGCCCCGGCGCGCGATGTCGCCGGTGGCGAGCCAGCCGCCGGGCTTCAACGCCGCGCGGGTCGCCTCGGGATCGCGATAGTAGCCCTTCATGATGTTGGGGCCGCGAGCCCATAGCTCGCCGCAACCGCCAGGGGCCACGTCCTTGCCTTCGGGGTCGACGATGCGCACCTCCACGCCCGGCAGCGCGCGGCCCACGGAGCAATCGCTGCGCGGCTCGTCGAAGCGCGTCTGCATGATGGTGGGAGAGGCTTCGGTGAGGCCATAGCCGTTGTGCAGCGTGAGACCGAGCGTGGCCTCCACGTCGCCTTTCAACGCGGGCGAAAGGGGCGAGCCGCCCGCGTAGAGGAAGCGCAGCGACGGCGCCGCGAAGCGCGTGCCGCGCGAGCGCAGGTGCTCGAGGAGCTTGGCGTACATCGCGGGCACCCCCTGGCACACGGTGATCGCCTTTGTGGAAAGGCACTCGGCCATGGCCGCGGGCGTGAAGCGCGCCTGCAGGTACAGGCTGCCTCCGGCGCGCAAGGTCCCCAGGCACACCGAGGCGAGCCCATAGACATGCGAGATCGGCAGCAGGCCGAAGACGCGATCGCGCGGAGTAATGCCGCGCAGCTCCGCGGAGACGCGCGCGATGAAAAGGAGGTTCGCGTGGGTGAGCATGACCGCCTTGGGCTCACCCGTGGTCCCGGTGGTGTAGAGAAGCGCCGCCACGTCGCGCGCGGGCTGGCCCTCGACGGGCTCGGGCACGCAGCGCTCGTCCAGAGCGCCCACGCTGATGGTGCCCCAGCGGCCGAGCGACAGGCGCGTGGCCTGCATGCGCTCGGCATGGTGGCGGGCATCGGGTGAATCGTCGCCCAGGAAAAGCAGCCGGCGCGCGCCGCAATGCGCGCGCACGGCGTCGATCTCCCGTGGGGAAAGACGCGCGTTCACGTTGACCGCCCACCCGTTCACCGACCAGATCGCGAAGAGGAGGGCGACCATGGTCGCGCAGTTCTCCCCGATCACCATCACGCGGTCGCCGGCACGGATGCCGAGAGTGAGCAGGAGCTCGGCGAGCTGCTTCCTGCCGTGCTCGAGCTCCCGCCAGCTCCATTCGCCGCGCGCGTCGGCGAGCGCGAGCGACGCGCCGCCGGCAGCCGACCAGCGCGCCGGAATGGCTTCCAGTCGGCCGGGCGGAGCGAGCTCTGTGGTGGCGGGGTCGCGGATCATGCGCGGGTGCTTTTCGCAGCCATCATAGCGCGCCGCGCCGCCGGCTCAATCGGCGCGCGCGAGGCGAGCGGCGAGCCCGACGTAACTCGAAGGCGTGAGGTCGAGGAGGCGTCGCTTGGCGTCCTCGGGAATGGCGAGCGCCTGCACGAATGCGTGCAGGTCCTGGCGGGTGATGCCGCCCTTGCCGCGCGTGAGCTCCTTCAGCTTTTCGTAGGAGCCTTCGATGCGGTGCGCACGCATCACCGTCTGCACCGCCTCGGCGAGCACGTCCCAGTTGCCTTCGAGGTCGGCGGCGATGCGCGCCGGGTTGGCCTCGAGCTTGTCGAGGCCGCGCAGGCACGCATCGTAGGCGATCAGGCAATAGCCGAACGCGACGCCCACGTTGCGCAGCACCGTGGAATCGGTGAGGTCGCGCTGCCAGCGCGAGATGGGAAGCTTGTCCGCGAGGTGGCGCAGGAGCGCGTTGGCGAGCCCCAGGTTGCCCTCGGAATTCTCGAAGTCGATCGGGTTCACCTTGTGTGGCATGGTCGACGAGCCCACTTCACCGGCCTTCACCTTCTGCCTGAAGTAGCCGAGCGAGATGTAGCCCCACACGTCGCGGTCGAGGTCGATGAGGATGGTATTCAGGCGCGCCGCGGCATCGAACGCCTCGGCGAGCGCGTCGTGCGGCTCGATCTGAGTGGTGAGCGGGTTGTAGGCGAGCCCGAGGCTCGTCACGAAGCGCTCGGCCACCCGCGGCCAGTCGACGGCGGGCGCCGCGGCGAAATGCGCGTTGAAGTTGCCGGTGGCGCCGTTCAGCTTGCCGAGCATCTCGACCGCGGCGAGCCTGGCGCGCGCGCGCTTCAGGCGATGCGCGACATTGGCCATCTCCTTGCCCAGCGTCGTCGGCGTGGCCGGCTGGCCGTGCGTGCGCGAGAGCATGGCGAGATCGGCGTGCTCGCGCGCGAGCACGCCGAGGCGCAGGACGATGCGGTCGATCGCCGGCAGCAGCACCGCGTCGCGGCCGCCCTTCAGCATGCGCCCGTGGGCGAGGTTGTTGATGTCCTCGGAGGTGCACGCGAAATGGATGAATTCGGCGTTGGCCGTCACTTCCGCGTTGCCGGCGAAGCGCTCGCGCAGCCAGTACTCGACCGCCTTCACGTCGTGGTTGGTGGTCGCCTCGATCGCCTTGATGCGCTCGGCGTCGGCCAGGCTGAATTCGGCGGCGGCGCGCTTCATGTGCGCGGCGCTCGCCGGCGAGAACGGCTTCAATCCGGCGAACGACGGTTCGTTGGCGAGGGCCGCGAGCCACGCGATCTCGATCGCCACGCGCTCGCGCATGAGGGCGAATTCGCTGAAGTGATCCTGCAGCGGCCGGGTCTTCGCTAGGTAGCGCCCGTCGAGGGGCGAGAGGGCGGTGAGGGGCGAGGTCATGCGGGCGAAATGTTACCACCCGCTGCTATACTGCGCCGCTTCACCGGAAGGCTGCCATGAAGCTCATCGGCTCGCGCACTTCGCCTTATGTCCGCAAGATCCGCGTGCTGCTCGCCGAGAAGCAGATCCCCTACGACTTCGTCGAGGAGAACGTGTGGAGCCCCGACTCTAAAGTCGCGCAGTACAACCCGCTCAACAAGGTGCCCGCGCTGCTGGTGGACGACGGCGAATGCCTCTACGACTCGCAGGTGATCGCCGAGTACCTGGACTGCCTTCCCGGCGTGAACTTCATTCCCGCGGCGCTGCACGAACGCGTGCGCGTGCGCCGCGACGAGGCGTTGGGCGACGGTATTGCCGACGCCGGCATCGCGATCTTCCTCGAGCGCAAACGCGAAGCGGCGCGCCAGGACCCGGCGTGGATCGCGCGCCAGACCGACAAGGTGAACGCCGGCGTCGCGGCGCTCTCGCAATCCCTCGCCGCCAAGCCCACGTCCGGCGCGCGGCGCATGACGCTCGGCGACATCGCCTGCGGATGCGCGCTCTTCTGGCTGGAATTCCGCCTGCCGGAATTGCGCTGGCGCGACGACGCCGGATTGCGCTCGTGGGCGGAGAACCTCGAAAGCCGGGCGTCTTTCGCCGCCACCCGTCCGCCGGGCTAGCGCTCCTTCTCGTTTCGGGCCAATGGCTGCCCGGATTGCGCGGCGCCAGCGACTGCCCGTGCCTTGGCGCCGCGTCGATGCGAGAAGCATCAGAGCAGTCCCATTTCAGGAATCGGGGACTGCACGCACCGGCCCCGGCATCGCCTGTGACCAACCCGGACTGTTTGGAGCGCTAGCGGATCACGCCGCCGCCGAGGCAGATTTCGTCCCGGTAGAGCACCGCCGATTGCCCCGGCGTCACCGCCCACTGCGCCGCCGCGAACTCGAGCTCGAAGCCCGCGCCGCCCGCACTTCTCAGCGCGCACCAAGAATCGGCCTGGCGATAACGGGTCTTCGCGGCCAGGGCCTCGTGCGCCTGGGGCGGCGCGCCGCTCACCCAGCTCGCGTCGGCCGCGGCCAGGTCCTTGCGCAGCAGGAGCGGGTGGTCGTGCCCCTGCACGACGACGAGGGTGTTGGTGGCGAGGTCCTTGCCCGCGACGTACCAGGGGTCGCCCGCGCCATCGCGCCGGCCGCCGATGCCCAGGCCCTGGCGCTGTCCCAGCGTGTAGTACATGAGCCCGAGGTGCTCGCCCACGCGCTCGCCGTCGGGCGTGACCATGGGGCCGGGGGCGTGCGGCAGGTAGCGCGACAGGAATTCGCGGAACGGGCGCTCGCCGATGAAGCAGATGCCGGTCGAGTCGCGTTTGGCGTGGTTGGGAAGACCCGCCTCGCGAGCGACGCGGCGCACTTCGGCTTTCAGGAGGTGGCCCACCGGAAAGAGCGTGCGCGCGAGCTGCGCCTGGTTCAGCCGATGCAGGAAATAGCTCTGGTCCTTGCCGGGGTCCATGCCCTTCAGCAGCGCGATCGAGCCGTCGCGCTCCTCGAGGCGCGCGTAGTGGCCGGTGGCGATGCGCTCGGCGCCCATTGCCATCGCGTGGTCGAGGAAGGCCTTGAACTTGATCTCGGCGTTGCAAAGGACGTCCGGATTGGGCGTACGACCCGCCTTGTATTCGGCGAGGAAGCTCGCGAACACGCGCTCGCGGTATTCCGCGGCGAAATTGACCGCCTCGACCTCGATGCCGATCTTGTCCGCGACGCTGACCGCGTCGATCAGGTCCTCGCGCGTCGAGCAGTACTCGCCGTCGTCGTCGTCCTCCCAGTTCTTCATGAACAGGCCGATGACATCGTGCCCGGCGCGCTTCAGCAGGAGCGCGGCGACCGCGGAGTCGACTCCTCCGGAAAGACCGACGACGATTTTCATTGGCGCTGGATTGCGTGCGTTCGTGACAAAGAAAAAAAAGGCGGGGCCTCGGCCCCGCCTTCCTTCTGCGAGACAGGCCGGTTACTTCTTCGGCGCGTCCTTCTTGGCGTCGTCCTTCTTGGCATCGGCCTTCGGCGCATCGGCTTTCGGCGCATCGGCCTTCATCGGCGCGTCGGCTTTCTTCGCGTCGGCCTTCTTGGCGGGCTTCTTCTTGGCGGGCTTTTTCTTCGCCTCGTCCTTCTTCATGTCGTCCTTCACCGCGGGCTCGGCCTTGACCGCAGGGGTGGCGGGCTTGGCGGGGGCGACGGCGGGCTTGGCGGGTTCGGCGGGCTTGGCGGGGGTTGCGGGCGTGGCTTGGGCAAAGACGGACAGCGATGCCGTGGCGAAGAGCATGGCGATCAGGGCGGACAGCTTCTTCATGATTTTATGTTTTCCTAGGTGATGTTGAACAAGGTATCAATGTCGACTGCGCTGAAATCAGCCTCGTCGCCAACATTAACGCCGCGCATTATACCGGGGTTGACAAGACCGGGCATGCGGGGCGAGGGATGTATCAGGCGCCGGTACGGGTGTTTCACGCAAGCCCGGGGGGAACTTCACGCCACGCGCCCGGCGCGAGGTCGCCCAGGTCCCATGGACCGACCCGGAAGCGAACCAGGCGAAGCGTGGGCAATCCGACTGCGGCGGTCATGCGCCGCACCTGGCGATTGCGCCCCTCACGCAGCGCGATCTCGAGCCACGCGGTCGGTATCGCCCGGCGCACTCGGATCGGCGGATCGCGCTCCCAGAGCGCCGCCGGACGGCCGATGGCGCGCGCCCCGGCGGGCAGGGTAAGCCCGTCTTTCAGCTCGACACCGTGGCGCAGCCGCTCGAGGGCCTCCGGCGAGGGGTTTCCCTCGACCTCGGCCCAGTAACCCTTCTCGACCTTGTAGCGCGGGTTGGAAAGGCGCGCCTGCAGCGTCCCGTCGTCGGTTAGCACGAGCAGGCCCTCGCTGTCGGTGTCGAGGCGCCCGGCGGGATAGACGCGCGGGATGGCCACGAAGTCCTTGAGCGTCGGCCGCGCCCCGCTCGCGCTGAACTGGCAGACGACTCCGAACGGCTTGTTGAGGAGGATCACGCGCGCCATGGAGGGGATCGGAAGAGGCCGCTTTGCTATAATTTTCGATTGTGCCGACTAAAAATAACGTGAGGAGCGAGCAATGGCCAAGATCAAGGTGAAGAACCCGGTCGTCGAGATGGACGGCGACGAGATGACGCGCATCATCTGGCACAAGATCCGCGAGAAGCTGATCCTTCCCTATCTCGACATCGACCTCAAGTATTTCGACCTGGGCGTCGAGCATCGCGACGCCACCAACGACCAGGTGACGGTGGACGCGGCGATGGCCACCAAGCAGCACGGCGTCGCGGTGAAGTGCGCCACCATCACCCCGGACGAGGGCCGCGTGAAGGAGTTCGGCCTGAAGCAGATGTGGAAGAGCCCGAACGGCACCATCCGCAACATCCTCGACGGTACCATCTTCCGCGAGCCGATCATCTGCCAGAACGTGCCGCGCCTCGTCGCGCACTGGAACAAGCCCGTGGTCGTCGCGCGCCACGGCTTCGGCGACCAGTACAAGGCCACCGAGATCAAGTTCGACGGCCCGGGAACGGTCAAGATGTCCTTCACGCCCAGGGGCGGCGGCGCCGTCGTCGAGAAGGAAGTGTTCCAGGCGCCCGGCGCCGGCGTCTCGATGGCGATGTACAACCTGGACGACTCGATCAAGGGCTTCGCGCGCGCCTGCTTCAACTACGCGCTGAACCGCAAGTACCCGGTCTACCTGTCGACCAAGAACACCATCCTCAAGGTGTACGACGGGCGCTTCATGATCCTCTTCCAGGAGATCTACGACGCCGAGTTCCGCGCCAAGTTCGAGGCCGCCGGGCTCACCTACGAGCACCGCCTCATCGA